>Ga0209341_10001513_pt1 | contig 23023 bp, 20 predicted proteins | sample RifCSP13_2_FD_184020 | JGI IMG/M metagenome (GOLD analysis project Ga0209341, IMG submission 184020) | Soil microbial communities from Rifle, Colorado - Rifle CSP2_sed 13_2 (SPAdes) (version 2) | ecosystem: Environmental > Terrestrial > Deep subsurface > Rock core/Sediment | place: Rifle... | reverse complement strand
AAGGTTCAAGGAGAAGACCGACAAGCTCGTCGAGGAGATGAACGCCTCCATCGGCTTTGATAAGCGCCTATTCAGGCACGACATACTCGGGTCGATCGCGCACGCCCAGGTGCTTGTCAGGGCCGGAATATTGAAAGAGGCTGAGGCCAGAAAGATAATCAAAGGCCTTAAAGAGGTCGAGAAAGAAATAGAGGCCGGGAAGCTAAAGCTCACGGCTGACCTCGAAGACATCCACATGGCAGTGGAGTCCCGCCTGACCGAGAAGATAGGCCCTCTTGGCGGCAAGCTCCATACCGGGAGGAGCAGGAACGACCAGGTCGCCCTCGACATCAGGCTCTATCTCAAGGATGAGATAGTCGAAATAATAAACCTGGTCCGTGATTTCAAGTTGGCCCTGGTCGATGTCTCGGAGGCCAACCTCGATTGCATCATGCCGGGCTATACCCATCTGCAGAGGGCACAGCCCGTGCTCCTGGCCCATCACCTCCTTGCCTATTACGAGATGTTGAAGAGGGATACAGGCAGGCTCCTCGATTGCCTCGCGAGGATGGACGAGATGCCTCTCGGAGCAGGCGCGCTTGCGGGAAGCCCTTATCAGCTGGACAGGAAGCTCAGCGCGCGGCTTTTAGGATTCTCAAGGGTGACCGAGAACAGTCTCGATTCGGTCAGCGACAGGGACTTTGCGGTGGAGTTCCTATCAGCCGCTTCCATTATAATGATGCACCTCTCAAGGCTCTCGGAAGAGATGATACTCTGGAGCTCCCAGGAGTTCGGCTTTATCGAATTATCGGACGCGTTCTCTACAGGCTCATCGATTATGCCGCAGAAGAAGAACCCCGATGTTGCGGAGCTCTCCAGAGGAAAGACCGGGAGGGTCTACGGCCACCTCGTGTCTCTCCTTACTACCATGAAGTCCCTGCCCCTTGCCTATAACAAGGACATGCAGGAGGACAAGGAGCCGCTCTTCGATACCATAGACACACTGAAGGTAGTGCTCAAGGTATATCCTCCCATGCTCCGGACAATGAAGGTGAACACGGATAAGATGCTCAGGGCTACAGGCGCGGGTTTTCTGAACGCGACAGACGCCGCGGACTATCTCGCGAGAAGGGGCATGCCCTTCAGGGAGGCCCATGAGGTCGCAGGCAGGGCCGTCGCGTACTGCATAAAAAAGGACAAGACCCTTGAGGATCTCGATATGGGTGAATGGAAGGCGCTCTCGCCTCTGTTCAGGGAAGATATAAGAGGGGCTGTGTCGATCGTAAGGTCGCTCAATACCCGGAAGGTCTATGGCGGCACTGCCCGTGAGACGGTAAAGAAGAGGCTCGTCGCTGTGAAGAAAGAGATGAAAAAGAAAGGCTCCTTATGAGGTACTTTGTCATCTTCGCGCTCCTCATAATGGTCGCGGCAGGAGCCGCGTCCTGCGGCAAAAAAGGCCCGCCCCAGCCTCCTGACAGGACCGAGTATTACGGAAAGTAATTCGCTTCCAATCAGAATCTATTTTCTTTTAACGATTGCATTCTTATTGTAAAATAATATTTTGACCGGCAATCAGGAACATTCGAGGGAGGTCCTCAACAGGGTCTCCCTCATGGTTTCCATGCCAGGTAAATCCCCCACGCTTCGGAGGACACGGCAGATGCACTTTTTCGACTACAGAGGCAGGAGCTTTTACGCTGAGGGCGTCCCTGTTGACAAGATAATCAAGGAAGTAGGCACGCCAGTCTACATCTACAGCCAGAAAACGCTGAGGCGCCACTACAACGCCTATGACGAGGCATTCGCCGGTGTGCCCCACCTCATCTGTTATTCGATAAAGGCGAACTCGAACATATCTATTCTCAAGACCTTTGCCGAGGAAGGCAGCGGCTTTGACATAGTCTCCGGAGGCGAGCTCTTCAGGGCCCTGAAGGCAGGCGCAGACCCCGGAAAGATAGTCTTCTCAGGAGTTGGCAAGAGGGAGGACGAGATAGAGTTCGCGTTGAAGCAGCGGATACTCTTGTTCAACGTGGAGTCGCCACAGGAGCTCCGCGCGATTGATAAGATAGCTGGCAGGCTCAAAAAGAAGGCCGGGGTTGCCATAAGGGTGAACCCCGATGTCGATCCCAAGACCCACCCTTATATTTCTACTGGCCTCAAGAAGAACAAGTTCGGCATAGAGTCCAATGAGGCGCTCAAGGAATATATCTACGCCAGGAAGAACCTGAAGAACATAGTCCCCATCGGCATAGACTGCCACATCGGCTCTCAGATAACCAGGCTGGGGCCCTTTGTCGACGCGCTCAAGAGGGTGACAGACCTCTTGAAGAAACTCAGGAGCCAGGGTATTGACATAAAGTACCTGGACATGGGCGGCGGCCTCGGCATCACCTACGATACAGAGGAGCCACCGCACCCGAGCAGATACGGCCAGGCAATAATAAAGGGCACAAAAGGCCTTGGCGTGACGCTCATATTCGAGCCCGGAAGGTCGATGGTCGGCAACGCGGGCATTCTCGCCACGACTGTCGTCTACACGAAGAAGGGCAGCAAGAAGAACTTCGTAATAGTCGACGCCGCGATGAACGACCTCGCCAGGCCCAGCCTCTACGGGTCATTCCACGCGATAAAGGCTGTTAAGAAGAACGGCAAGAGGGGCGTTACGGCGGATGTCGTCGGCCCCATTTGCGAATCAGGCGATTTTCTCGCAAAGGACAGGGAACTCCCGAACGTACAGCCCGGTGATTCGCTCGCTGTGATGAGCGCCGGCGCGTACGGCTTTTCCATGTCGAGCAACTACAACACCCGCCCCCGCGCCGCGGAGGTAATGGTGGCAGGCAGGGACTTCCATGTCATAAGGAAGAGGGAGACCCTCGACGACCTTATAAAGGGAGAAAAGCTCCTCACCGGACCGGGCGCGAGGAGAAGATAAGGGGCCATGAAGATAAACTTCACCAAGATGCACGGCTTGGGCAACGACTTCATCGTCGTTGACGCGAGAAAGAAGGATTTGTCCGGCACTGTTCGGGCCATAAAGAAGCTCTCTGACCGCAGGTTCGGGGTCGGCTTTGACCAGGCCCTGATATTGAAGGGCTCGAAGAAGGCCGATTTCAGGATGGACATCTACAACAGCGACGGCGGCAGGGTCGAGATGTGCGGCAACGGCATACGCTGCCTGGCGCAGTACATCTGGTCGAACAAGCTCTCGCGGAAGAACCGCCTCGACATAGAAACGCTTGCCGGAATAATCAGGCCCGAGAGGATAGGCAAGCTCGTCAGGGTCGACATGGGCGAGCCCGTACTCGAAGGCAGGCTCATACCCACGCTCGCCCAGGGTGAGATAGTGGACAGGAAGATAGGCATAAACGACAGGTCCTTTGAGATAACCTGCGTCTCGATGGGCAACCCGCACTGCGTCATATACGTCGACGAGGTCGATACATTTCCGGTTGAGAAGTACGGCCCCATGATAGAGATAAACAAGTTCTTTCCGAAGAAGACCAATGTCGAGTTCATAGAGGTGCTTTCCAAGAACAAGATAAAGATGAGGGTCTGGGAGCGCGGCGCAGGAGAGACGCTTGCCTGCGGCACCGGCGCTTCGGCTGCCGCGGTCGCCTCGATCATAAAAGGCTACACGGGCAGCAAGGTAACGGTCCTCCTTCGCGGCGGCAGGCTCGACATCGAATGGTCGAAGAAGGACAACCATGTATACATGACAGGCCCCGCGGAAGAGGTATTTACAGGGGTAGCAGAGATTTAAATCTTTCGATAGTGCAGCGTCAAGGCTGCTCAAAAAGCTCCATATGCAAGGCAATTCTCGCCGTTTGATGAGCGAGTCGTACTCTTCATGTACGTCGCAGCGACGAGCGACGAAGACAACGTAGCAGATGGACTTTTTCAGCAGCCGATTAGGAGGAATGATGTTTACAGGTTCGATAACGGCCCTTGTCACGCCGTTCAAGGACGGCCGCGTTGACGAGGCCGCGTTCAGAAGGCTCATAGAGTTCCAGATATCAAACGGCACCTCGGGCCTTGTGCCCTGCGGCACTACCGGAGAATCAGCCACCCTTTCGTACGAGGAGCACAACAGGGTAATAGAGCTGGCCATAGAGATAGCCAATAAGAGGGTGCCCGTCATAGCGGGCACGGGCTCGAACTCGACCGACGAGACCATAATGCTCACGAAGTCCGCCGAGAAGGCGGGCGCCGAGTCTGCCCTCCTCATAACGCCCTATTATAACAAGCCCACTCAGCAGGGCCTTTATGAGCACTACAAGAAGGTGGCCGAAGAGGTCTCTATCCCGCTCATCCTCTATAACGTGCCGGGGCGCACGAGCGTCAACATGCTGCCCGAGACGGTCGCGAGGCTCTCCGAGATAAAGAACATCATAGGAATAAAAGAGGCTACCGGCGACCTCAAGCAGGTCAGCGACACGATAGAGTTCTCGAAGAAGGGTTTCATAGTCCTTTCGGGAGACGACTTCACCACGCTGCCGCTCCTCACAATAGGCGGCCACGGGGTAATTTCCGTGACTTCGAACATTGCGCCAGCCATGATGTCTGATATGATAAACGCGTTCAGGGCAGGGGACATGGACAGGGCCAGGGAGCTGCATTACAGGCTTCAGCCTTTGCACAGGGCCATGTTCATCGAGACGAACCCTGTGCCCGTGAAGACCGCGCTCGCGATGATGGGCATGGTAGGAGAGGAGCTAAGGCTCCCGCTCGTAGCCTTAAGCGGCGCGAACAGGGCAAAGCTCGCATCGATAATGTCCGGCTTTGGCCTCGTGCCGAAAGGAGCTTAATAAGTGATACACGTCGCAATTACCGGCGCTGCCGGAAGGATGGGCAAGGCCATAATAAACGCAATTGACCGCCACCCCAGGACCACCCTGGCAGGCGCGCTCGAAAGGGAGGATTCGCCGTCTCTTGGCAGGGACGCCGGGGAATTGGCGGGCGGCGAGAAGACCGGCGTAAGGATATCGTCCGAGACTGACAAGGCCTTCAAAAAGGCAGACGTCATAATAGACTTCAGCACGCCTGAGGCGACAATGAATCTGCTCGCGGACGCTGTCCGGGACAACAAGGCATTTGTAATAGGCACGACCGGTTTTTCGCTCCACCAGAGGGACGAGATAAAAGAGCTCTCGAAAGGCGCCAGGATAGTTATGGCTCCCAACATGTCGATAGGCGTCAACCTGCTGCTGAAGCTTGTGCATGACGCCGCAAGTGTCCTCGGCAACGAGTACGATATAGAGATAATAGAGGCGCACCACAGGCACAAGAAGGACGCGCCGTCGGGCACGGCCCTGAAGATCGCCGAGGTCGCGGCAGCCGCGGTCAACAGGGACCTTGAGAAGGTGGCTGTCTACGAGAGGAAGGGCATCATCGGCGAGAGGAGGCCCGAGGAGATAGGCATTCAGACGATCCGCGCCGGCGACATAGTCGGCGACCACACGATAATATTCGCCGCGCCCGGCGAAAGGATCGAGCTCACGCACAAGGCGTCGTCAAGGGATACATTTGCCGCAGGCGCGGTCAAGGCCGCTGTCTGGGTAATGGACAAGCCGAACGGCCTGTATGACATGCAGGATGTGCTCGGGCTTAAAGCATGAAATAAGCCCCATCTGCTTTGTTGGCCTCAAAGCTCGTAGTAGCGGCGTACGGCAAAGAGTACGCCTCTTTCCTCGCTCCCCGATTTAACTGGGGCCTCGCATCTGGACCTTTTTGAGCAGCCTTAATGGCATTGGTTTTTCAGCAGGTTGGAATAAAGGAGAAAAAAATGAAAAAGAGATTTTTGATAGTTCTGGCCTTCGCTCTTGCCTTCACGGTCTCATCGATTGGGGGCAGGGCAGAGGCGTTCCCGGCCACGGGCAGCGCGGCTAAATGCACTGACTGTCACACCCTTACGAAGGAGGAAGCGGCAAAGCTCCTCAGGGCCGACCAGTTCAAGGCACAGATAAAGGACGTCCGCATGAGCCCTGTGAAGGGGATCTGGGAGCTGGAGGTCAGCCAGGGAGACAAGGTCTTCATAGTCTATGTGGACTTCGCGAAGAAGTTCCTTGTTGAAGGCAGGTTCACGGAGCTCTCACAGATCGGCGAGAAGCAGCTTAAGAAAGTCGACCTCAAGAGGATACCCCTGGACAACGCCATCATCATGGGCAACCCCAAGGCCGAGAAGAAGGTCATAGTCTTCGACGACCCGGATTGCCCGTACTGCGCCAAGCTTCACGAGGAGATAAAGAAGATAATCGCCAAAAGGAGCGATATAGCCTTTTACATCAAGATGTACCCGCTGCCCATGCACCCGAACGCCTATGACAAAAGCAAGGCGATAGTCTGCCAGAAGTCAGCCAAGCTCCTCGACGATGCCTTCACCGGAAAGAAGCTGCCGGCACCTGATTGCGAGACGGACGAGATAGACAACAACATCAAGCTCGCGGAGGAGCTTGGCATCAGCGGCACGCCCGCATTGATACTTCCGGACGGAAGGCTTCTCCCCGGATATGCCCCGGCTGACGCCCTTTTGGGGATAATAGACAGCCCGCAGCCATAAAACCTGTATTGGCCCGGGCAGAATCGATTCCGCCCGGGCCTAAAAAAAGCTCAAGGTCCCTCCATCCGCTCCGAAGAGTAAATAACCTTATATTTTTCAAACAATTGACTTGACTTTTGTGTATGTAAAAGGATATCTAACAGGTATCCGGCAGGATTCGCGGCGGGAAAAGTTGATCGAGTGGAGCCGACGGGGGGATTCGAACCCCCGACCTACTGATTACGAATCAGTTGCTCTACCAACTGAGCTACGTCGGCGATGAAAGTATTAAATGTTAAGCCAAAGAGCCTGATTTGTCAAGGCTATTTGAAGGCTGATGCCCTCAGATAACGCGGGCCGCCGGAGGGAAAACGGGCATGGGCGTCAAAACTACGGAAACCGGGATCGCAATGACCAACAAGGTCCTGATAATAGAGGACAGCCTGACCAGTAAGGCCATCCTGGAGGACATCCTCACCCAGAACGGGTTTGAGACGCGCTCGGCGACGAACGGCAAGGAAGGGCTCAGGATCCTGAGCGAATGGACCCCCAATGTCATACTCCTCGACCTCGTGATGTCGGGAATGGACGGCTTCAGCGTGTGCAGGGAGATAAGGCAGATGGACCTGCACCCGAGGCCGTCCGTGATAATCGTCTCGGTCAAGGGAGATAATGAATCGATTGTCACCTCTCTGGCCAACGGGGCGGATGATTTCATCGTGAAGCCCATAAAAGAGCCGGAGCTTATCGCCAGGGTCACGGCGCAGCAGCGGATCAGAGATTTTTACCGCGAACTTGAGGAGGACAAAAGGAATTTGGAGACGATCCTTGACATTACCAGCACCATGGCTGCTTCTCTCGACCCCTCTGAAGTCCTGAATACGATAGTATCAAAAGTGGCCGGGGTGACCCAGGCAGTAAGATGTTCGATAGTCCTCATAGCAAACCAGGAGAACGAAGGGTATGTGCTCGCCTCTCACGAGGACCCGGCAGTCAGGGAGCTCAAGATAGACCTCTCCAAGTACCCTGAGATACAGCAGGTCATAAACACCAAGGCCCCGCTGGCTCTTGAAGACATCGTCAACAACCCCATAATGAACCAGGTAAAGGACAGCGTAAAGGACTTCGAGGGCATGAGCATCCTCATTGTGCCCATAGTCTTTAACGACGAGGTGCTGGGCACCCTGTTCCTGCGCACCAGAAAAAAAGTGAACGGCTTTTCCAAGAAGGAGATAGACTTCTGCAGGATAGTCGCGAACGCGTCCTTCCACGCGCTCCGCAACGCGCGCCTGTTCGAGAAGGTAGTGAAGGAGAAAGATTACCTCAAGGAGATGGCCGTAAGGGACCATCTCACCAGCCTCTACAACCATAACTTCTTCTACTCGCGGCTCGACGAGGAGTTCGAGAGGGCGGTCCGCTACGAGACGCCGCTGGCCCTCATAATGATGGACATAGACAATTTCAAGCAGATAAACGACACCTACGGCCACAGGGTAGGGGACATGGTCCTGAAGGAGATCTCAGCCCTCATAAAGAAGGGCGTGAGAAAGACCGACATAGTCGCGCGCTACGGAGGAGAGGAGTTCTCCGTAATACTTCCGCATACCCTCGTGAAGGGCGCGGTCGATGAGGCCGAGAGGCTTCGCGAGATGATAGAGAGCCATGCATACGCCGGGCTCGTCAACCACAAGGTGACAATAAGCGTCGGCGTCGCATCCTATCCGCAGAAGGGGGCCATGAACTCTGGCGACCTCGTGAACCACGCGGACGACGCCCTTTACAGGGCAAAGTGGAGCGGGAAGAACTGCGTTAAAATAGCTGAAGTTTAAAAGCAGATTTGATGAAAAAAAAGGCGGGCAAGTTGCCCGCCTTTTTTATTTCACACAAAGACTTTTTGCGCGCTGCCGCGCTTTTTTGGGCATAAGGCTTCGCTCGCTGTCTGCCCCCATCCTCCGGCTCGCCCTTATGTCGCTCAGACTTACAGCTGTCCTCGGTCCTTCTGCCCCGGCTCGCCCGCCCCGCCTCCAGCCCTATGCTCGCTTCGCATTATGCCCCGTTATTTGAAGGACGAAAGCGTGGGCCTCCTGCGGGTTCAGGGTTGTACCCTGAACCCGAATATACGTAAGCGGCTTCATCGGATTTTCGGGTTCAATTTACAAAATTGAACCCGCCACAAAAGGCCCATAATGGGCCTTTTTGCTATTTCTGTATCTTTATCGCGCAGAGGCTCCCGCACATGGTGCAGACTGATTCGTCCTCCGGAGGGCTCGTCTCCCTTATCGCCCTTGCCCTCTGCGGGTCTATCGAGAGCCTTATCTGCTCATTCCAGTCGAGCGCCTTCCTTGCCTTCGCAAGCCTGATATCGGCTTCCATTGCGCCTTTTGCCCGCTTGGCTATATCTCCCGCGTGCGCGGCTATGCGCGCGGCGATGACGCCTTCCCGCACGTCATTGACAGTGGGCAGGCTCAAGTGCTCGCTCGGGGTAACATAGCAGAGAAAGTCCGCGCCGGCAGAGGCCGCGATCGCGCCGCCTATGGCAGAGGTTATGTGATCGTAGCCGGGCGCTATGTCGGTTACGAGCGGCCCCAATACATAAAAGGGCGCGCCATTGCAGAGCCTTTTCTGAAGGAGTATGTTGGCCTCTATCTGGTCAAGGGGCACGTGTCCCGGCCCCTCGATCATTACCTGCACCCCTTCATCGAATGCCCTCTTCGCAAGCTCGCCCAGGGTGATAAGCTCAGAGACCTGCCCCCTGTCGGTGGCGTCAGCCAGGCAGCCGGGACGAAGGCCGTCTCCGAGGCTGAGGACCAAATCGTATTTCTTGGCAATCTTCAAGAGCCTGTCGTATTCCTCGTAGAGCGGGTTCTCTTTCTTGTTGAACTTCATCCACTCGGCCGTGAGAGCTCCGCCCCTGCTCACGATGCCCATTATGCGCCCTTCCTTCTTGATCCTCTCTACCGAGCTCCTCGTCACGCCGCAGTGGACGGTTATGAAATCGACTCCGTCTTCGGCATGCGCCTCTATCGAATCGAACATCTCCTCAGCATCGAGCTCGACAAAGCTCTTGCCCTTCTTTCTCGCGCCGTAAGCAGCCTGGTATATGGGCACCGTGCCGATCGCGACCGTAGATTCATTCATGACCGCTTTTCTGATGGCTGAGACGTCGCCGCCTGTGGAGAGGTCCATGACAGCGTCAGCCCCTGCATCTATCGCCACTTTGAGCTTTTTGAGCTCCTCTTCGATGTCAGCCTTGTCCTGAGAGGAACCGATGTTGGCGTTGACCTTTGTCCGAAGGCCCCTGCCGACTGCAAGGCCGGATATCGAGCGGTGCAGCTTGTTTTTATTGATTACGATTACACCGTCCTCGATGCCTTTTCGTATGAACTCGGCATCTACGCCTTCGGATGCTGCTGCGGACCTCATCTCTTCTGTTATCGTTCCCTTGCGGGCAGCCTCAAGCTGTGTCATTTTAACTCCTTATCTTATTCCGTATCCGAATCGAATTCCTTCAATAGCTCCCTTGCGCTTGCTTCAATATCAGGGCTGTTCAGTATCGCGCCTATCAGCGCGGCATTTGCGCCGGTCTTCAATACCTGCCTCAAGTTCCCCTTGTTGATGCCGCCCAGTCCATAGACAGGTATCGAGATAGAGCGCACCGTTTTCTTTAGCTCATCGACACCGAGCGGCTCCCCATAGCCCGTCTTTGAGGGCGTATGAAAGACGGGCCCGAAGGTAATGAAGTCAGCGCTCGCCGCTTCAGCTGCCTTTGCCTCGTCTATTGAATGCGTTGATACGCCTATGATGCCGTCTTTACCCAGAAGCTCCCTTGCGTAAGTTGCTGAGTAGCTCTTTGAGGTAAGGTGCACCCCGTCTGCGCCTGAAAGCAGGGCTATGTCCGCCCTGTCGTTTATAATAAGCCTTGCGCCGAAAGACTCGGTCAACTCGCGCACGCTCTTAGCCAGCTCCAGGAGCTCCCTTGCGCAAAGATTTTCGCGGAGCTGAACCAACCTCACCCCGCCCCTCAGGGCAGCCTGAATCTTCTTGAGAAACGCATCCCCTGAAGATGCCGAGCCGTCTGTAATGAGATATAGCCTTGGAAACCTCATCGCATCCTTTCGGCAGGCCGCTGAAAAAGTCCATCTGCTTTGTTGGCTTCAGAAGCTCGTCAGTGCGGCGTACGGCAAAGAGTACGCCTCCTTTCTCGCTCCCCGATTTAACCGGGGCCTCGCATATGGAGCTTTTTGAGCGGCCTGAGTAGATGCAAGCTATTCGGGATTTATGGCTTCCAGAGCCTTTTTGAAAATATTACGATCAATCCCAAGGCCGCGATAGTCAGGCTCACTGCCTGCGCCGCCTTCAGCGAATCCATCATGAGGCTGTCTGCCCTGAAGTGCTCTACGATGAACCTTCCTATCGAATAGAGCGTAAGATACATGGCGAATATGAAGCCGTCCTTGTGACCCTTGTTCCGCAGATAAAACCAGAGGAACGAGAATATGCCCAGGTTAATGAACATCTCATATAGCATCGTCGGGTGGAGCGGCGTGTTGGGGAACTCGGACCCGGCAATCGATTCCGGCGGAAAGACTAGTCCCCAGGGCAGGTCAGTGGGCCTGCCGTGGGCGTCTCCGTTCATGAAGTTGCCGAACCTGCCGAACGCCTGGCCGAGTATGATGGCAGGCGCGACAGCATCGGCCATCCTCCAGAACAGGACCGCTTTTCTCCTCAAGTATATCCAGGCAGCAGTGATGCCGCCCAGGAGGCCGCCGTGTATAGCCAGCCCGCCGTGCCAGATGGCCGGTATCTCTGAAGGGTTTGCCCCGTAGTATCCCCAGTTGAATACGACATAGTAGGCCCGCGCCCCTATTATGCCGCCGATTACGGTCCACACTATGAAGTTCATCACGTCGTCGGGAATGAGGGCGATATTCTTCCTCTCGACCTCTTTCCTTATAAGGACGCTCCCAACCAGTATGGCGATCACATACATGAGCCCGTAAAAGCGTATGGCCACAGGCCCGAATTCTATAAGTACCGGATGCATTTGTCTCCTACCCTATCAGGCCCGTAAGCGGGCTCGAAGCTGTCGCGTAGAGCTTCTTCTCTATCCTGCCCGCGAGATATGCGAGCCTTCCGGCCTCGACAGCGAGGTTCATGGCCCTTGCCATTGCAACAGGGTCCTTTGCCCCGGCAATGCCGGTGTTCATCAGGAGCCCGTCGCAGCCAAGCTCCATCGCTATCGCCGCGTCAGAGGCAGTGCCGACTCCTGCGTCCACTATGATGGGCACCTTTACAGTTTCCAATATTATCTTTATGTTGTACGGGTTGCGTATGCCCAATCCAGAGCCAATGGGCGCAGCCAGCGGCATGACAGCCGCGCAGCCGGCCTCTTCGAGCTTCTTTGCCATAATGGGGTCGTCGTTGGTGTAGGGCATTACCGTGAAGCCCTCTTTCACAAGCACGCGCGCAGCAACGAGCAGCGCCTCGTTGTCAGGGAAGAGCGTCCTCTCGTCGCCTATTACCTCAAGCTTGACGAGGTCGGTATCGAGGGCCTCCCTCGCAAGCCGAGCCGTCCTTATAGCGTCCTCTGCCGTGTAGCAGGCCGCGGTATTTGGCAGGAGCGTGTATTTTTTTAGATCAATATGGTCGAGGAGCGATTCGCTCCTGCGGTCCAGGTTCACCCTCCTCACCGCGACCGTGACCACCTCTGCCCCGGAGGCCTCGAGAGCCTTTACCATTACCTCGTTGCTTGGGTACTTCCCTGTGCCTACCATGAGGCGGGATTTGAATGTGTATTTGCCTATTTTGACTGAGTCCATTAAATTTCTCCTGAATTGTCTTTTATCCCCCTCTTTTCTAAAGAGGGGTTAGGGGAGATTCGCAATGCCATTCAAGATCTTTAATGTCATTCTGAGCGAAGCGACAATTTTTGCAGGATAGCAAAAATTGAATGCTGCGCCGAAGGCGCGGCAGCCCGAAGGGTCGAGCCCCAGGGATGGGGCGAGATAAGGATCGCACTCCTTTGTTTTTGCGCCGAGATTCTGCGTCGCCTCCGGCTCCTTAGAATGACAGACTAACAGGATGTTGAAAAAGTCCGTCCTGGACTTTTTCAAACACGACTTGGCCGAAGTGAATTCGTCCAAGTCTTACAAATTGCTCGACTTTTCAAGTCTCGCAATTTGGCAATCCATCCATGGATTGCCTTAGCAGGGTGTTTTTCAACACCCTGCTAAAAGGATAGATTTTGTCAGGACTGCCCGCAGCAGCCCTTCAATCCAAGCATTTTAAGGAAGCTCATCATGGGGCACCAGTTCGTGAAAAAGGACTGGACAAGGTTCAGACCCACGAAAGCGGTAAAAAAAAGCCAGTATCCGGAATGGACCTGCGAGAGAACGAGCGAAAGCAGCACGAAAAAGCCTGCTATGAGCCTCAGATATCTTTCAACTGTCATGGTCCTGCTCCTTTCGGCTGTTTACTTTTTCATCCGCCTGGCGAGCTTCTCGTTCTCTTCGAGCTGCTCGATGAGGACGGATTTCATAAGGGAGCACGCCTCGATTATCTTGGGGTTGTTTATGCGGTAGAAGATGTTTACCCCGTCCCTCCGGGTGTTGACGACCCTGCTCTGACGGAGGACGGCCAGGTGCTGTGAGACGTTTGCTTTTGTAATGCCCAGGCTCTCGACCAGGTCGCCTACCGAGAGCTCGCCGTCCTTAAGAGCGTTTATTATCTCGAGCCTCTTGGGGTTTGCCAGCGTCTTGCAGATCTCGGCCTGCATCTCGAATATCTCTTTGTTCATATTTGCATTATTGCGAAATACTGAAACAATGTCAAGGGGAAAGTAGTGCGCTGAAGGAAGGGCGCCGGGTCAATTATATTCTATACCGGATTTTTATTTTGGAAAGGGGGTGGACACCCTGGAAGATCAGGCCCCGCCGGAGGCCATTTGAACGAGGCCGGACTTGATGCGCTCTATGGTGTCGATATCAGGCTGGAAGGGGAGCTCTGCGGGGGGTGAGGGCATATCTATCTGGTACGCGCCCGCAAATGGCGTCAGCATCAATTTGAGGTTATGCGCCTTTATCATCAGGGGTTCAAGGTTGACGACGTCCTGAATGTTATAGGCGAGCAGGGTCTCAAGAGCCTTTGGGTTCTTGTTCCGCCTGTAGTCCCTCCACAGGAGCACGGCGAAATAGCCGTCAACACCCTTCAGCTCGCCCCGATCAATGCCTATGAGCTTCTCGCAGCCTTTAAGGCCGCCCTTGAAGCCCAGGTCGCGGAGCGTATACCGGAGGTCAATATGGGCATGAGGGAGCTTTATACCCATGTGGCTCTCTATGAAGGGTATGTCAAAGCACTTGCCGTTATAGGTTACGAGGAGCTTGTAGTCGAATATATCCTCCTTGAAATCATCGAGGTTCTCGCCCTTTATGTAATAGCGGACCCTTTTGCCGTCATAGAGCGAGATGGCGGTTATGTATCCGTGCGGGCCTACGTAGCCGTTTGTCTCAATATCGATATAGGCGACATCGTCCCGGAAATCAGAGAACAGCCGCCACGATTCCTTCGGGGGAAGCGTGCTGCCGAAATAGCCCGGGTCGCGCAACTCGAATGATCGGCGCGATTCCTCAATTGTCGATTGGAAGGTCCCCTCGGCCTTTTTTCTCAACTTGAACGAGCCGAGCGGGGAATTCCAGTCAAGGATGCCCGAGTTCCAGAGCCTCTTCTCGGTCTTTGTCCCCACGCCGGGGATATGGCAGAAGGTGTGCTTTAGCATCCCGCCTATTCTATCATGGATGAATTGGCGCAAAAAGCAAAACAATGGCATGCTTTAAGGAAAAATTGCATGTTCCCCGGAGAGCCAATGATAATACTTGTTCACGGCGGCGCAGGCTCCAAAAGGCCCCTTAAAAAGGCGCTAAAAGGCCTTGGCGAGGCCCTCGAAGCTGGTTTTACGGCGCTTGCGGACGGCGGGGATAGTCTTGAGGCGGTTATCAAGGCAATAGTCTTGATGGAGGACTCGGGTCTTTTCAATGCGGGTGCGGGCGGCAACCTGCAGCTTGACGGCAGGATGAGGCTCGATGCGTCTATAATGGAAGGCAGGGGGCTGCAGGCAGGGGCGATAATCGGGCTTGAGGGGTACAGGAACCCGATACTGGCCGCGCGGGTTACGATGGGGCTGCCGAACAAGGTATTTACCAATATCGGGGCCTCAAGGCTGGCGCGAAAAACCGGCCTTAAGAGGCTTGGCCCGCCCTCAGGGAGGGCCCTGACCCGCTTAAAAAAGGCAACGGAGGACAGACAGGCAGGGGCGCTTTATAGGGAATACTTCTCCACAGTGGGCGCAGTCGCTGTCGACAGCATGGGTAACCTCGCGGCAGGCTCATCCACCGGCGGCGTCCTTGCAATGCTGCCCGGAAGGGTAGGGGACACGCCCCTCATAGGCTCAGGCATCTATGCTGAAAACAGGTTTGGGGCTGTCTCATGCACTGGACAGGGCGAGGACATACTGAGGCTGTGCCTTGCCAAAGAGGTCTGCATGCGAATGGAGGAGATGGATGCGCAGAGGGCTGCATTGAGCGCGCTCCGGCGGCTCAAGGGAATTGGAGGCCAGGCAGGACTGTTGGCTCTCGATAGAAAAGGCAAAGCAGCGATCTGCCATACGACGGACTTCATGCCAGCCGGCGTGGCGGATAGAAAGGGGATAAGGGTGAAAGAGGGATTCAGGCGGGTTTGACATTCACCCTCCCGTCAAGGGAGGGGAAGTAAAACTTTTGTAGGTTCAGGGTTCCACCCTGAACCCGAAGGTTCGTGAGTGCTAATACGAATTTTCGGGTTCAATTTATAAAATTGAACCCTATGAGGTTTCCCTACCCCTTTATCGCCCCAAGCACCTCGTCCACATGGCCCGCCACCTTTACCTTCCGCCATGCCTTTACCAGGACTCCTTTTTCGTCTATGAGAAAGGTCGAGCGTATTATACCCATGCTGTTCTTGCCGTACATCGTCTTCTCGCCCCACGCGCCGTAGGCGTTCGCCGCTGCCCTGTCCGCATCTGAAAGGAGCGGAAATTCAAGGCCGAACTTGTCCCTGAACTTCCTGTGCGACTCGACTGAGTCAGGGCTTACGCCAAGCACAAGGGCGTCTTTCTTGAGCTTGGCCATATTGTCCCTGAAGTCGCAGGCCTCCTGCGTGCAGCCGGGCGAATTGTCCCTGGGGTAAAAATAGAGGACGACCTTTTTCCCCTTCAGATCCTTTAGCGAGAACTTCTTCTCGGCGCCGTCCTCGTCAATGCCCGGCAGGTTGAAATCAGGCGCCTTGGAACCCTCTGATATCATGTAGAGACTCCTTTAATTTAAAAATTCACCCGACCATCATGTACACCATCTCGGATTCCATGCCAACCTCTATTATAGCGTGCTCTTCTCCCGGCTCTACTACAAGCAGGTGGCCTGGTAAAAGTTTCGCGGGCTCGCCATTGACACTGAATGTAATCGCGCCCCGTACGCAGTAAAATATCTCCGTTGTCTCCGGGTGCGTGTGCGCGAAGGCCGTCGCGCCCTGGTTAAGGATAATATGGCTTATGTGCCTGAGGCAGGAGACACCTTCAGGGAAAACCACCTTCTTTTTAAGCTCGGGGTTGTGGGTAACCGGGCGCTCTGGCGCTGACTCAAGGGTGTAGTGCTTCATGTGGAAGAGGATATCTGATCGATGGCCTCATTTCAACCTGCCACCTCGGTTGGGAAGGGAGTTGCTTCGACGGCGCCGATGCCGAGCTGGCCGGAGGTATTGAGCCCCCAGCACAGGACGCGGTTACTGGAGAGCCTCGCGCATGAGTGGAATAGGCCGGTGGTGACCTCTACTGCCGTTGTGATGCTGCCAGCCTGGACAGGCACGATGCTGGTCGTGCTCGAAGCGCCTGCGCCCGGAGGAACGAAGCCCACATTTGACGCGGAACCGAGCTGGCCGTTCGAGTTATCACCCCAGCAGAATACCCTTCCTGTGGAGAGCGTTGCGCAGGAGTGCACAAAACCCGCTGCCGCGCCGGTTGCGCCAGATATGCCGGAGACGGAAATGGGCGTATCCGATGTGGTACGGTTCGAGAGGGGAATTGTAGCAAGGAGCGTCCAGAAGCCGCCGAGCTGGCCAGCGATATTGTCTCCCCAGCAGCTCACGGTCCCGGTATTTATCACGGCGCAGGTGTGGTTTGTGCCTGCCTCGATAGAGACGGCGTTCGCAAGCCCGGACACTGTCACCGGCGTGCTTGAGCTTGACCCTGTGATGAGGCCGGTATTGCCGAGCTGATCAAGCGCATGAGAGCCCCAGCAGCGCGCGCTTCCGTCAGATAGCCTCGCGCAGGTATGGCCGCCGCCCGCTGCAACGGCTGTGGCAGTCGTGATGCCGGAGACGGCGACAGGCGTACTTGAGTTCTGGTTTGAGCCATTGCCGAGCTGGCCGAATAAGTTCCTGCCCCAGCACTGTATGGTGCCGTCGGTAATAAGGGCGCAGGTATGAGAGCTTCCGGCGGAAATGGCGCTTGCATTTGTAAGGCCTGAGACAGCGACCGGCGTAAGCGAACCGGTATTCGAGCCATTTCCGAGCTGACCGCTCGTGCTGGATCCCCAGCATACGACCGTGCCGTTCGAGAGAAGGGCGCAGGTGTGCAGCCCGCCGGATGATATCTGCGCCGCTGTCGAGATCCCTGAGACCGTAACGGGGGTGAGCCTGCTTGCGCCTGTGCCGTCGCCGAGCTGGCCGCTTGAATTATCGCCCCAGCACTGTACTGTCCCGTCCACGCGGGCGCAGGTATGGAAGTCCCCTGCCGAGACCTGGGCCGCCTGCAGGGCTGCCGAGCGCGCGCCGCTGTCGTCCCCGCCGCCGCCCCCGCAGCCCAAAAGGAACGTGATGAGTACTGAGAATAAGATGAGTAGCTGTGCCATTCTAAATGATTCCGTGTCTCATTATTCTTTCTTAAGGTCAAAGACCGAGCGGCTTGCAGCGTGAATCTTTTTGTCCTCTCCCCATGGGGAGAGGAGTAAGGGAGGGGGGCTTTCAATACCGTCCCCCTCATCCCAACCTTCTCCCCGGAGGGGAGAAGGAGAAAATCAGTCATTTCTGAAAAAAACAAACAGATATGCCACTAGCCCTTCAGGAAGGGAAAAACGCGAAAGCCGTCCAAAGAGCGTTCCCATTGAGTATTCCCTCAAAAAAGCGGTTGTCAAGGCAAAGAAGGTTGCGTTATTGACACTTTATGTTGTTTTCTGTTATTTTAAACATGATGTCCATCATGGGGAATTCATGAGCAAAGGAAGAATTCTCGTAGTAGACGACGACGCGTTCTTCAGGGTCCTCTGTTCCGACATATTGACGGGCGGGGGATTTTTTGTGAGAACAGCCTCGACCGGCAAGGAGGCCGTCGCCCTTGTCGAGGCCGAGGGTTTTGACATGGTCATAACAGACCTCGTCATGCCTGACATGAACGGCATCGAGGTGCTCGGGCGTGTAAAGCAGTACAACGCCCTTGTCGATGTCATCGTCATCACAGGCCACGGCTCCATCGAGTCGGCCATAACCGCCCTCAAGAACGGCGCCTTCGATTACATAATGAAGCCCTTGAACGAGGACGAGCTCCTGCACACCGTCGAGAGCTGCCTTGAGAAGAGGAAGCTCCTCGAAGAGAACCAGGAGATGCGCCAGTCGCTACGCCTCTTCGAGGTGAGCAGGGCAATAACCTCCACCCTTGATATCATAAAGCTCTATAATCAGGCCATTGATGCGCTCCTGCAGACAGTAGCCAGCCAGGCAGGCATAGCGGCATTCTACGAACCGGACCAGAAGACGCTCTCTCTCAAGACCGCGAGGCACCTCAACACGAGCGAGGCCGACGGTATACTCGCTATTTTCAAGTCACGCTTCGAAAAGGACTTGAAGGGCTTCTCCAACATTACGGTGCTCGCGAAGCCCGAGCTTCACGGCATTGAAAAGGACCTGCTCAACGAGTACAGCAGCTTCTTTATCGCCCCCCTCATGAAGGGGCACGCGACGATGGGCTATTTTATTCTCCTCTCGAACTCGGCAAAAGACGACTACGCGCCGCGCGAGATAAAGAACGCGGCGTTCATCTCAGAGCACGCGTCAGCCGCGTTCGAGAACGCCGAGAAGTACGCCGAGGCCAAGGAGATGGCCTTCATAGACAGCCTCACGAACCTTTATAACGCCAAGTACCTCGAACTGGTGCTCGACAAGGAGATAAAGAGGGCGGACAGGCTCATGCTGCCCGTGACCGTCCTCTTCCTCGACCTTGATAACTTCAAGCAGGTCAACGACCACAACGACCACCTCGTCGGGTCGAAGGTATTGATCGAGCTCGGCAAGATACTCCTCAAATGCTGCAGGGAAGTTGACAGCGTGATCCGTTACGGCGGGGACGAGTTCGTCGTAATACTCGTTGACGCGGACTATAATGTCGCAATGAGAGTCGCCGAGAGGATACGCACCTCGATAGAGCGGCACGAGTTCATGAAGGAAGAGGGGCTCGGCCTCAGGATAACGGCGTCGATAGGCGTCGCCACCTACCCCACCCACACCAGGGACAAGAAAGAGCTTCTGAAGACCGCAGACAAGGCCATGTACAAGGCCAAGGACCTTTCAAGGAACACCGTCTACCTCGCGCCGCTTCCGGGCGCGGCAACAACGAAGTAAGCCAATTATTTTTTCGTAGGTTGGGTTAGCGGAGCGTAACCCAACAAAATGCTGAAAATACAAAATTAAATTCTTGTTGGGTTAAAAAGCGCAACCCAACCTACAAGGCTTAGAATTAAAAAAAGCATTTTGAAAATCAGTCTGGTGCGCGCGGCGCACCCTACATCTAAACCTTAACTCCTCCCACCATCTCCATCGCCATCGCCTTTATCCTCTTCAGATCTATCTTCCCCGTAGCCGTCTGCGGAAGCTCCTCAATAAAAAAGAAGTTATCCCTCTTCGGAAGCCAGAGCCTCGGCAGTTCGGTTGCCGCGAGGGCCTTCCATGCGTCCTGCCCGGTCAATTCCTTCTTTGTATAGAACGCCACGAGCCTTTCGCCGCGTTCGGAGTCCTCTACGGCTGTTACGGCGCACTCGGCAAGGAGCGCGCGGCAGAGCGCCTCTTCGACCTTTATGTGCGGCACCATCTCTCCCCCGATTTTACTGAATCGTGAAACTCTGTCGAGAATGGATATGAATCCGTCCTCTCCGATTGACGCGATGTCTCCGGTGACATACCAGCCGTCTTTTATTACGCGCGATGTCGCTTCCCTGTCATTAAGGTATCCCATCATCAAATTAGGCCCCTTTATAAGGAGCATGCCTTCGGCTCCGTGTGGCAGCGCCTCTCCCGTTGCCCGGTCGATTACCTTGACCGATACTCCCGGTATCGGGTGGCCCACTGTGCCGGGCCTTGAGCCGCGCTGCCTTATGCCGCCGTCCTCGATATCGGGGATATTGACGGATACGACGGGCGAAAGCTCTGTCGCGCCGTAGCCCTCTAATAGGTCGACCTTGAATCTTGCCTTGAACTCCTGCGCTATTGCGGGCTTTAGCTTCTCGGCCCCGGCGATTGCGTAGCGCAACGACGCGAACTCATCCGGCTCGCATTTCTTTACATAGTTCGCAAAAAAGGTCGGCGCGCCCATTATCATTGTGGCCTTGTACTCTTTGGCCAGCTCGCCTATCTTCCTCGCGTCCATGGGGTTTGAATGATAGACGACGTGGAAGCCCGAGAGGAGCGGGAACCAGATCGACGCCGTATATCCGAAGGAATGGAAGAACGGGAGCGCGCCAAGCATGGTGTCCCTGCTTGAGTAGTCGAATACCTGCTGAAGGCCTTCGATATTCGATATCAGGTTGTGATGGGTGAGCATCACACCTTTGGGATTGCCGGTTGACCCGCTCGTGAATATGACGGTCGCGAGGCTCTGCGGGTCTCTCTCGATGCAGAAGAATGTGGATATCAGCCGCCATGGGAGCAGGAGGGCTGCTGCCGCGCCGATGAACCTATCAGATTTTGTAATTCCGGCCATCACGTCTTCCAGAAAGACCATGCGGCTGTCCTTCTCAAGCTCGGCCTTCTCGACGAATACGCGCGAGGTCAATATCGCGCTGGCCTTACACTGCTTGAGTGCAGAGGCAATCGCCGCCTTTCCAGCGGTAAAATTGAGGTTCACGCCGACCTTGCCGGACATGAGCACAGCGATATTGGCCAGCGCTCCGCCGACACTCGCAGGCAATAGTATGGGCACCATCTCGCCCTTGCAGTTCTTCGATATCCACCTGGATAGGATGATGCTGCCCGCGAGGGCCTTGAACCATGTGAGTTTCTTGCCGGTCGAGTCGGCCATGCAGAAGGAGAAGAGGCGTTTGCGGGCCGTCCTCATGAACCTTACATGCAGCAGGTCGTCGGCAGTGCGCCTGTGGTCGTGCGCGGCGCTGCCGAGCTCCATGACCGCCTGCCTGACCTGTTCGGCGGATGCGTCCTTCAGGGGCCGGCCAAAGGAGACCGTGACAGGGTGGGGAAAATGCGTGGGCAGCTTCCAGAAGAACCGCCTGCCCTTGAAGCTGAAGATCGAGCCCCATATCCTGTCCAGATGGACCGGGATAATGGGCACGTCCATGCCGTCGACTATCCGTTCAAAACCCTTCTTGAAGGGAAGGAGGTTGCCTGTGCGGGTTATCGCGCCCTCGGCGAATATGCAGACGATGTGGCCTGCCCTGAGCTCCTCTCGCGCCCTGGATATGGATTTGAGGACCTCTTTTTTATTGCCGTCCGCGATGGGCACGGCCTTCATGAGCCTCAGGAGCCACTGAATCGATTTAATATTGTAGAAGTACTCGTATATGAGGAACCTTATGAACCTCTGAACGCACGCGCCAACGAGGAACGCGTCGACAAACGACATGTGGTTTGAGACGAGGAGCGCCGGGCCTTTTATGGGTACGTTCTCCTGCCCGACTATCTTTATTTTGTAGAGCGTGTGAGTGAGCATCCAGAAGACGAATCTTAAAAGAAAATCGGGCAGGGCCTTCAATACGAATACTGTCGAAAGGAGGGTCACCACGCCGAAGACGAGAATTATCTTGTCAGCCGTAACGCCGAGCTTGTCTCGCATGAGCCAGAGCACGGCCGAGGCGAGGAGTATGCCGCAGGTGTTGAAGAAGTTGTTTGTGGCTATTACGCGCCCCTTCTCCTGCGCCGCGCTCCTCTGCTGAAGAAGGGCGTTCAAGGGCACAATAAAGAGGCCGCCCGAGAAGCCGAGCATCAGCATGGCGGCGGCAGTTCTTTGATATGAGTCGGATGAGACCGCCAGCAAAAGCGAGAACAGGCCCATGCCGATCGCGCCGAGAGGCACGAGGCCTGGCTCGACCTTGTCGCCTGAGAGGCGTCCGGCAGTGATGCTGCCGAGGCCTATGCCGAGGGCGAGCGAGACGATGAGAATGCCCACCCAGAAGTCAGTCAGGCCCATGACCTCCTTGCCCAGAAGGAGTATGTCCATCTGAAGGAGAGAGCCCAGAAACCAGAAGTAGCTTATGCCGCCGACAGTGAATAGCAGGAGCCTGTTCCCCGAAAGGGACTTCATGCCCTCGCCTATCTCGGAAAAGGGGTTATAGCTGAACTGCTTTTGCGCGCCTGAGTCAGGTACCTGGGATATGCCGAAGCTCATGAACATGCCGAGGAGGGCTATTAAAATGAATATAAGGCCGACAAGCGGAAGCCTGTCGCTCCAGGCCGCGTACATGAGCGTGCCGCCTGATGTGCCGAGGATGATGGCGAGAAAGGTCGACATCTCAAGCAGGCCGTTTGCCCTTGAGAGTTCCTTGTCAGGGAGCATCTCGGGCAAAATGCCGTATTTCGCGGGGCTGAAAAAGGTGGAGTGCAGGGCCATGAGGAAGAGCGTACCGAGCATGAACTCTATCCTGCCTGACCAGAAGGCTACAAGGCCGAAGAGGACCGCCAGTATCTCAAAAGCCTTGGTGACTATTAGGACGGTCCGCTTGTTGTAGACATCGGCTGCATATCCGGCATATCCGGAGAAGAGGAAGAACGGAAGGATAAAGACAGCGCCGACCATGGATACATAGGCCCCGCCGTGTCCAGCCGCCATGTTGACGGCGATCATGGAGAGGACTATCTTGAAGGCGTTGTCGTTGAACGCGCCAAGGAACTGGGTCCAGAGGAACGACTGGAACCCGATGGATTTGAGCAGGTCTTTATATCTTCCTAGCGGCATCTTAATTACGCAAATTACCTTATAACCTCCCCCTTGACGGGGGAGGGCAGGGTGGGGGTGAAGATACTTTTCACCCTCCCCTCGGTTCCATCCCGTCGAGGGAGGGGAAGATTATAGGAGATACCCCGGAGCTTGCTGCCGGGAGGTAAATAAATGAATTTCTTTTTACAGTCCATAATTATACATCAGGTGAGGACAGTATTGGTGGCCAAAAGCACGGGGCATTAAAATGCCTTATAAGCCCCTTTGTC
>Ga0209341_10001510_pt1 | contig 23041 bp, 21 predicted proteins | sample RifCSP13_2_FD_184020 | JGI IMG/M metagenome (GOLD analysis project Ga0209341, IMG submission 184020) | Soil microbial communities from Rifle, Colorado - Rifle CSP2_sed 13_2 (SPAdes) (version 2) | ecosystem: Environmental > Terrestrial > Deep subsurface > Rock core/Sediment | place: Rifle... | reverse complement strand
CGCAGCTGGCTACCTGCCCCCCCGCGCTTCCGCGCTGGCCGGTTGGTCGAACACCACGCTGCGGAGACTGGTTAATCTCGTCGTTCCGTCCGCGCAGATCTTCCCCGCCAACGACATGCTGGCCGTAATCGGTCCAGCCCTGCAAAAGGCTACCGTCGAGGTGTTGAAAGAACAAACTGACCCCAAGACGGCCGCTCAACAGGCGCTTGACAGCCTGGCCGCTCCTTGATGGCCGGTTGACGAATCCCACGGGCAGTGTTATTATGCAACCCGGAGACACCCAGTATGCAAGCTGACCAGCTCCCCGAGGAGCTCTCCAGCACAACCGGAGAGCAAACTCGGAATAATTCAATCGGCGACCCGATAGCGGCCTCGGCAGCAGATACAGCGACAGAACCGGCTGGTGAGAGCCGTGTTTTGTTCCTTTTGGAAAGACTCTCCCACCTCGGTCTGGCCGATTCTGCGCTACGCATTGGCACCCACATGCTTTCGATCGCCGCAGTACTGCTCGTCGTCTGGCTGATGCGCGAGTTTTACTTGCATACCCAAACCAACAATGTCCCTCGTCAGGCTGTCCTGGCAGCTGCCCTACCCACCTCCACGCCCACCACGGCGCCCCCTGAATTGCCTCCACTGGTATCGACTGGAGACATTTACCTCTCAGGGATACCCCGCCTGATCATGGTCCATACTACCATCCCCACCCGCCCTCGCACCGAAGTGATCCCTTACGAAGTACAGAAGGGTGACACCGTCTTCGGGATCGCCGAAAAATTCGGGCTTAAACCTGAAACCATCCTGTGGGGGAATTACGATGTCCTGGCCGACAACCCGCACGCGCTCTCCGCTGGGCAGAAGCTAAACATCTTGCCAGTAGATGGGACTTTCCACAAATGGTCGGTAGGAGAAGGGTTGAACGGCGTCGCCAAGGGTTATAACGTCAAGCCAGAAGACATCATCAACTGGCCAGGCAACCACCTGACCCCCGAAACGGTCGGCAATTTTTCGAATCCAAAAATCGAACCCGGGACCTTCCTGGTCGTGCCAGGCGGCTCGCGCCAGTACGTCACCTGGAGCGCCCCGCGCATCACGCGCGACAACCCTGGGGTTGCTAAATTCATCGGTCCAGGGGCTTGCGGCACAATCATGGACGGTCCAGTCGGTATCGGCGCTTTCATCTGGCCCAGCGCCGCCCATTTCCTCTCCGGTTACGACTATTCACCGTCGACCAACCATTTCGGGATCGACATCGACGGCAATCTGGGTGAAGCGATGTGGGCTTCGGACAATGGGGTGGTGGTTTACGCCGGCTGGAACAACTTTGGCTATGGTAATATGGTGGTCATCGACCACGGCAATGGCTGGCAAACTGCTTACGCCCACATGGACGTGGTCGGCGTGGTCTGCGGACAAGGCGTTTTCCAGGGAACGCCAATTGGCACAATCGGCAGTACTGGCAAGTCCAGTGGCCCCCACATCCACTTCGAAATGCTGCACGACAATTACGGCAAGGTCAACCCCTGGGACTTCTTGCCGTAGGATTATCCCAAGCGGGTTGCCAGAAACGGCACTAACATCTCGTCGGGGGACAGGCCGCCGTGGCGGCCATACAGGTGATCGTCTTTATTCGCCCACCACAAATAAGCGTTCCCCCGTGCCAGCACTAACAGGTCGCCCAGGCGGTCGCGCAGCCGAGGGTGGGGCTTTCCCGGCCCGAACAGCCCGGCGCTAACGGCGAATACCGGGTCCAGAAACACAAATTGATTCGGCCATGTCCGCTCGATATACTCGCGCACCGCCTCCCCCTGGCCAGGACGCAGGTAGAGGTACATCAGCCGGTTTTCGCCGGTCGGCAGGATGTGCAGGCGACGCACCAGGCTGGGATGGTTGCGCAGGTCGTAGTGTGGGTCGGGTTGGGTAGCGACCTGTCCATGGTCAGCGACCAGGATAAACAAAGTGTCCGCACGCTCCGCGCCGTTCAGGCGCTCCAAGAATAGCCGTTCGAATGCAGCCGTGAAACTGACGAACTCCTCGACCGTGCGTTCGTCGTCCGGGCCGTACAAGTGAGAGAAATGATCTACCTCGCCCCAATAGACCCAAAAGTAGTTCCTATCGCGCGCATGACTTTCAAAAATCTTGCGCAGGTTGACCCACAGGTCGGCAGGGGTGTTGAAGGTGCTCACTTCCGCGTTCCGAAACAACATCTGGGATAGTCCGGAACGGCCAATGCTTTGGTGCTGGAAGGCATAGGCCTGAACCCCGTAGCTCGCCAGGTGAGTATCAAGGGTCTGCAGTTTCATGAAGTTCTCTGGGGTGAATCCAGCCCGTTTCAGGCTGCCGACGTCGCCCTGGAAGCTGATCGGAGCGTGTAAGATCGTGTTGGCTACCACGCCGTATTCTTTCAGCCACAGCTCATAGCCAGCGATACCGTGCTCAGCAGCGCTGCGCCCCGTCCACAGGCTGGTCAGGGCAGCGGAGGTGGTGCTGGGTGTGATCGAGGTCAATGGAGCCAGCAGCCCATCCTCGGCCAACTTACCCCACACAGGGGTGGTCCCATTGGCAACCCAGCGCTTTAACCTGTGCAGAGACAAGGCGTCCATCAGCACCAGCAGGACATGCCGCACCTCATCTCCGATCCGGGCGGTGAGCTCTGGGAGCAATGGGGTGGCTCCCATCTCTGGCACGCCCAGCCAGCGGCAGATGCTGGCCGGGATATTCATCACGGACCGCCCGGTGTAATCCGGGTAAAGGAACCCTTCTCCCAGGTCGAGGCCTGGCAGGCGGTGAGTCTGTAAATGCGGCAGAAGTTCTGGGGTCAGGTCAGGCATCCGGTTTCCTCCGGCGAGCTCCAAGGAGGGTTTGATATAATGGCAAGACATTCGCTGGCGTCACCAGGAACGGTGCGCCAATCTTACCGTAATTTCGAAGTTTACTCCAGAAATGCGATCTCCTTTTTCGAATGTTGTCCTAATGCTGGTTCTAACCTTGGCAGCCTGCGAGGCGACGCCCACCATCACGCCTGCCCAAGGAACCCAAAGCACGGTCTTAACCAGCACCCCGGCCGCAACAGATTTTCCACCGCCTACAAGCGAAGCGACCGCCACGCCGGCACCGGTCTCCGTGATCGAGGTAGATGCGAAGACGCTGGGTGGTGTGAAGGTGACGTTTTGGAACGCCTGGTCTGGTCCAGCCGGGGAAGCCATCCAATCCCTGCTCGAGGCATTCAACGCCGAAAACGAGTACGGCATAGTAGTCGAAAGCACCTATCAGGGCAACTACAACGATCTCTACGATCAGATCGATGCAGCGATTCTGGCCGGCGATCCACCCAGTCTGGCGGTGGGTTACAGCTACCAGATCCAGGAGTGGGATGCTAGCCAGGGAATTGTGGCTGACCTGGAGCCATACGTAAATGACCCTCAATGGGGGATAAGCCCCACACAGCAGGCTGACTTCAACCCCACTTTTTGGGAGCAGGAGGTCATTAATAGCAAACAGACCGGCTTCCCCGCCCAGCGCTCGGCGCAGTTGATCTTCTACAACACCACCTGGGCCAGTGAACTGGGCTTCGCTGCGCCGCCAAGCACACCCGAAGAATTTAAGCAGCAGGCCTGCTCCGCAGCCCAGGCTAATAAAACCGACACCGACCTGCAGAATGACGGCACGGGTGGCTGGGTCGTGAGCACGACACCCTCTGCCGTATTAAGCTGGATTTACGCTTTTGGGGGCGAGGGAATCGACCCACAGAGGTCCGGCTACCGCTTTAACACACCCCAAACGGAAGCGGCTCTGACCTACTTGAAAGAACTGTACGACGCCGGTTGCGCCTGGCTATCAGCGGGCGACTATCCGGACGAGGAGTTTGCTGCACGCCGGGCGTTATTTGTCACCGGTTCGCTGGCCGATCTCTCCTTCCAAACAACGGCTTTTGAACGCGCCGGCAATGCTGACCGATGGACCGTGCTCGCTTTTCCCTCGCCACGGAAACAACCTGTCATCGATATCTATGGGCCTTCGTTCGTCTTATTCGAGGCGACGGTGGAGGAAAAATTAGCTGCCTGGCTGGTGGTCAAATGGCTGACTTCCCCAGAAAATCAAGCCAGGTTTATTGCCGCCAGCGGAACGTACCCCATTCGTGCTTCCACGCTGGATCACTTAGAAGAATACGCCGCTAAACACCCCCAATGGTCGGCCGCCCTGGAGCTCCTGCCTTTTGCCCAGAGCGAGCCGGGCTACGCCTCCTGGAGCGTGGTGCGCTGGGTGGTGAGCGAAGTCGGCACCCAGGTCTTCCGCTATTACTTCACCGCCGATCGCATCCCAGCCACCCTGGAGCTGATGGACGAGACAGCCGCCGAGCTGCACGCTCGGAGTGGCGAGTAACTCAAGAAATCAGGCTCCACCATGACCGAATTCCCCCTCGTGACCATCTATAGCGACGGCGCGTGTGACCAGAACCCCGGGCCAGGCGGCTGGGCTGCCCTTTTACGGTATGGGAAGCATGAGGAGGTGCTCACCGGCTCCGAATCTGATACCACCAACAACCGCATGGAGCTGACCGCTGCTATCCAGGCGCTTACGGCCTTGAAACAGCCCAGCCAGGTCGTCTTCTACACCGATTCGGAATACTTGCGGCGCGGCATCACCGAATGGCTGCCGCGCTGGCGGGCGCGGGACTGGCGGCGCAAGGGGGGCGCCCTGGCGAACGTTGACCTGTGGCAAGCCCTGGACGCCGCAGTCCAACCCCACAGCATCGAGTGGCACTGGGTGCGCAGCCATGCCGGCGACCGTCACAATCAGCGCGTGGATCGCATAGCGAAGAAAGCTATCCTACAAAGATAGAGTTACTTTTTCCCCGACGCTGTTTCTCTTTCTTTCCGCACGGATTGCATTCACAGAAATCCATGCTATGATCAGGATCGAAGAATAAACCTTTACCTCTAGAAACCACCGGCTAGGGATTTGATGGCGCTCGAACCTGTTCTGACCACCAAACTCTACTTCCCGCCGCAACGCCCCAACCTCCTCCCCCGCCCGCGCCTGACAGCGGAATTATCGAAAGGTCTGGGGCGCTCACTTACCCTCATCTCTGCACCCGCCGGTTTCGGCAAAACCACCCTGGTCAGCGATTGGCTGCGTGAGCTGGATCGACCTGCGACCTGGCTCTCGCTCGATGAGGGGGATAACGATCCGGTGTGCTTCTTTACCTACCTCATCGCTGCCTTACAGAAGATCGACCCCGGGATCGGGACAAGTTTATCCGCTGCGCTGCGCACTATCCCGCCTCCCCCCCTGGAGGCGCTGCTCAGCGGGCTGATCGGCGAGATAGACGCTGTCTCCCAGCCTTTCATCCTGGTGCTCGATGATTTCCACACGGTGACCATGCCCAAGGTGCAGGACGCCATAGCCTTCATCTTGGAGCACAGGCCATCCCACCTCCATCTGGTGATCATCACCCGCACCGATCCCGCTTTCCCGCTTTCCCGCTTGCGCGCCCAGGGCGACCTGATCGAGGTCCGCGCCGCCGACCTGTGCTTTACTCAGGAAGAGGCCGCCACTTTTCTAAACGAGATCAGCGGTTTACGCTTCACCCCTCAGCAGATCCGTGATCTGGAAACCCGCACCGAGGGCTGGATCGCCGGGCTGCAGCTGGTCACGCTTTCAATGGTGGCCCACCGGGACAGCGCGAATTTCATCGCTGACTTCACCGGCAGCCACCGCTATATAACCGATTATCTGACGGAAGAGGTCCTGCGAGGGCAACCGGTGGAAATCCAGTCTTTTCTCCTGCAGACCTCCCTCCTAGATCGATTGAGCGCACCCCTCTGCGAGGCGCTGCTATCAGAGTATAGAGATTCAAGCGTAGAGGATCTTAGTCCAGGTGTGACTCTCGATCCTCAACTCTCATCCCAGCAGATCCTTGAATACCTCGACCGGGCTAACCTGTTCATCGTGCCCCTCGATGAGGTGCGCCAGTGGTACCGCTACCACCACCTCTTTTCGGATGTGCTCCGCAACCGCCTGCGGCAAGTCTATCCGCAGCGCGTCCTTGATATCCATCACAAAGCCGCGCAGTGGTACCAGGTGAATGGCTTTATCGGGGATGCGCTCCATCATGCCTTAACCGCGGGTGATTTCGATTGGGCTGCTGAAATGGTTGAGCAGAACGCCCGGAAATTACTCATGCATGGCGAAGTCATCACTTTGATTAATTGGGCGGGGAGACTGCCCCCTGAAGTGTCGCTAGCTCGCCCCTGGTTATTAACCCATTACGGGACGGCGCTGATGCTGACCGGGCAAATTCAAGCCGCCGAACCTCTCTTTGAGCAAGCCGAGCAATACCTTTCCAACGTCGATCCTGCACAAAGGCGGCACATCCAGGGAGATATCGCCGCCATGCGCGCCAACATCGCCGCGCGCCGCGGCGATGTCTCCCGAACCATAGACCTTTCCCACCAGGCGCTCGAGAATCTTCCCGCCGAAGACTTAACCTTGCGCAGCGTCGTCGCCTACATCCTCGGCAATGCCTGTTATTTAAATCTCGATTTCACCGGTGCAGGCGAGGCCTTCCAAGACGCAGCCAGGATCGGACAGGAAGCCGGCAATATTCATATCGCCGTCGCGGCGATCTGCAGCCTGGCAAGAATGAGAACTATCCAGGGCAGGCCTCACCAGGCATTCGACCTCTACAAACAAGCGGAGCGGCTGGCGGCAGAGCAGGGTGAAAACCAATCCCGCATGATGGATTATGGATATGCCTGGATCGCAGATTTGCTGCGGGAAAGAAACGAACTGGAGACCGCCCGGCGTATTCTGGAGCAGCATCTGAGAAATTGTGAACAGAGGAAAAGTACAGATGCGGTCGCCCTCAGTTCTGCCGTCCTGGCGCGCACGCTCCAGGCGTTGGGCAATCTCGATCAGGCTTTGAATGTGATCCACAGAGCCCAAACATTGACCCACGGCTATTCGATCGACCTGATGAATATCGGGCAGCTCTATGCCGCCCAGGTGATCCTGTGGATAGCCAGGGGTAACCTGGCCGAGGCGGCGCGCGGGTTGCAGGCCTGGCAAAGCAGCCATAGCGAACTTCCCCCTTTACTGCGTGTCTCGCAAGGGCTAATCCGCGCCCGGTTGTCGATTGCTGAACACAAGTTCTCCGCCGCGCTGGATGCATTACCCCCTCTGGAAGTTGTGGCAAGAGCGGGTGGTTTCAACAGGCTGTTGATCGAGGTCCTCGTGTTGAAATCATTGGCATTGCAAGCTGGAAATGACAATCTCAATGCGCTCTCGGCTCTCGAGGAAGCGCTCAGGATCGCCGGGCTGGAGGGGTACGTGCGCATCTTTGCAGATGAGGGTCGCCCAATCGCCGAACTATTCCTGCAAATGAGAAGACACACTCCCGATTTGAAAGTCGATATCGACAAAATCCTCAGGGTGATGGTTAAAGATCCGACCCTTTCAGGCTCCCAAGCAGGCGGCCTGCGCTCATCGGCTCTGCTGGAACCGCTCACCGCGCGCGAAACGGAGGTATTCAAGTTGATCGCAGCCGGGTGCTCGAACCAGGAGATCGCAGACAAATTGGTGATCGAGGTTAACACGGTTAAGCGGCATATCAGCAATGTTTTCGCCAAGTTGGGCGTCCAGAGCCGGACACAGGCTATCGCCCGCGGTCAAGAACTAGAGCTGCTGTAACCAAAGATGCGCCGATTCGCGATGATACCGGCGGTGTTCCCGCAGGTATCATCCTTTAATTTTAAGAAAATGATACAACCTGAAATGCAACTTTCAGGTCATGACACCTGCCCGCCAAATTGCTACACTGTTGATGCAATAAATGCAGAAAGGAAGCGCGGGTATGGTGTCAATCGCACGCGAGATTCTATTCCATGACAAGTTACGTTTTTTCATCACCGTAGTCAGCCTGGGATTTGCGATCGTCATGACGATCTACGATCTGGCTATGTTTTTTGGGGTAACCGGCGATAGCGTAGCGCTGATCGACCACGCCCAGGCTGAGCTATGGATCTCAAAAAGAGAAGAAACTCATCTGAATGCTGCCTCCACCATCTCCCATAACGCCCTGGGTAGGGTGCTCAGGCGGGAGGGCGTTCAGCAGGCCTGCGCGCTCGATATTTCGGTGGGCAACCTGAAAATTGGCGACACTCGCCCGGTGCAGGTGGTGGGCATCGACCCGGCTTGCCCACTTTTTCAGCCCTGGGACGTGGTGGCAGGCGAGGTGAGCGATCTGCGGCGTAAGGATACGGTCATTGTGGATGACCTGGCTTTGCGCGGCCTCTCCCGGGCCCGCCTGTGGGAGATCGTCGAACTCAATGGCGAGAAGTTATCCATCGTGGGCATCACCCACGGCAACAAATCTTTTTCATCACCTTTCGTCTATATCAACCTGGATACATTCGAAGACCTCACCGGGAGACTCGGGCTCTATAACTTCGTTGCGGTGCAGCTGAATCCCGGCGCTGATCCAGGCCCGGCGATCAACTCCCTGATCCACGCCGATCCCGACCTGGCGGTCACACCAGCGCCACAATTCAGGCAAGCGACGATCTTGGCGCTGATCGCACAGGGTGTAGGAATGATCTTCGTCATCGTCCTCGTGGGGGTGCTGGTGGGCATGCTGACGATCACCCTGACGATGTACACCGCTACGATGGAACTGTTGCGGGACTTCGCCATCCTAAAAGCGCTTGGCGCCACCCGCCGGAAAATCTGGGGTATCGTTTTGGAACAGGCGATCACCCAAACGGCCGCCAGTTTTGGGATCGGTCTGGCGGCTTCCTTGGGGGTGAATTCCCTGGTCGAGACGGCGTCGGGGATCCGCGGGCACTTTCCCATGCTGGTAATGCTCGCTTGCTTTTTACTGATGGTGGCCCTCGCCATCCTGGGATCGCTGATCTCCATTCGCAAAGCTACCCGGGTTGATCCGGCCATGGTTTTCCGGGCATGACCATCTCTCTGGAAAGCTGCTCGCCTTCGTAGGCCACGCAAAATGACCGTCGAAGAAAAAATCAGTGAAATCTGTGCAATCCGTGTCCCAATCAAATAAAGAGGTTTAATTAAATGGACGCCTTGCTGCGCATCGAAGACGTTACCAAAATATTCGGCAATGGGTCTGCCCCCGTGATCGCCGTCAATCGCGTTAGCCTAGAGGTTAATCCAGGAGAAGTGATTCTGATCTTGGGGCCTAGCGGGAGCGGCAAGACCACTCTGCTTTCTATTATGGGAGGCCTGATGCACCCAACCTCCGGAGAAGTGTATGTAAATGGCCAAAACATCTACAATCTGTCGGATCAGCAGCTATGTCAACTCCGATGCCGGCACATCGGGTTCGTCTTTCAGAGCTTTAACCTGCTGAACTTTCTGACCGTCCGGAAAAATGTCGAGGTGATGTTAAATCTGGCCGGGGTGCGCGGGCGGCAGGCGAGGCTGCGCGCTACGGAGGTGCTCTGCCAGGTCAGGCTGGATCACCGGCTGGATTTTCCCCCCAAGAATCTCAGCGGTGGGGAGAGACAGCGCGTCTCCATCGCCCGCGCCCTGGCGAACAACCCCAAGGTAATCCTGGCCGACGAGCCAACCGGGAATCTCGATTCCAATGCCGGTCGCACTGTGGTCGAAATCCTGACTGGATTAGCCCGAGAACACGGCTGTGGGGTCGTGATCGTCACCCATGATAGCCGCATCCTGGACATTGCAGACCGCCTCCTCCACATCGTCGACGGAGCTCTCATCACTGACCAGCCAGCTGAGAGCCTGGCCGTAAAGTCACGGAACAACCCCTTAGTACGCTCTGCGCAGTCCCTTCACAAATTCAGGACAGGCTTTGCTATGAGCGCTCGACCGAACGGAAACCCCGCCAAGGCCTGCTCTGAGCCAATACCCTGAGCGAAGGGAAAGTCAAATGGAAGCAAATTCTGCTGATAAGAAAACCGACCAAACTCGGATCTCCTCGTTCAAAGGGGGCTTCTATGAGATCTGTGTTCAAGGACAGCTGGATGCCAGCTGGTCAGACTGGTTCGAGGGGCTGGCAATAACTATGAAAGATAGCGGTAATACAATCCTCTCGGGGTACGTAGTGGACCAGGCAGCTTTGCATAGTATACTATCCAAGCTTCATCGCCTTAACCTGCTGTTATTATCATTAAATCGGATCGACCCTGGGCATTCGTCCGATCCACACAAATAAGTACAGCATCTGGTTGGACGCCACAACATTTGTTGCAGGCTGGTTCAATGAATAAGAAGACCACTTCACAAGTCTTGTTACGCACGCTGGCCGCGCCCCTGATGATGGCCATCCCCCTCTTCATCCCGGCCGGGCGGTTGGATTACTGGCAAGGCTGGGTTTACGTTGGCCTGAATATGTTGATCGTGCTGGCCACCTGGCTGACATTGAGGAACAAACCTCAACTGGTCGAAGAGCGGTTAAAACCCGGCGCTGGGATGAAAACCTGGGATAAGTGGTATTTCGCGCTTTCGACGCCGCTGTATTTTGTCATGCTGATCGTGGCTGGCCTGGACGCGGGGCGTTTTGGCTGGACGGGTGCGCTCCCCCGCAGTATTTATGTCCTGAGCTTTGCGATGTATCTGCTTGGTCAGGGGATTTTCTTGTGGGCCAAGTGGGTAAACAGCTTTTTCGCCACCGTCGTCCGCATCCAAACCGATCGTGGCCAAACGGTTTGTCAGGAGGGTCCCTATCGTCTGGTGAGACATCCAGGCTACGTGGGTGGCATCCTGTTCGGCCTGAGCGCTCCCTTGATGCTTGGCTCGTGGTGGGCATTGATCCCGGCAGCGATTGCCGCGCTAATGCTGGTCGTCCGCACCTATCTGGAGGATGAGACCTTGCAGGATGAACTGGCTGGATACGCTGAATATACCAGGCTGGTGAGATACCGGTTATTGCCAGGCGTATGGTAATGAAACGCTATTATCATGCCGTGCGCCGGCCCGTCAGGCGGCCCAGAGCGGACAATTACCTGCTGCTCACGCTGCTCAGCTTTGCCCTGTCGGTTTCGCTCACCCGCTTGTTTTTAGAATTGACCGGCTATCCACAGCTGGGGAGCGGTACCCTGCATATCGCGCACATGTTGTGGGGCGGCCTTTTGTTGTTCATCGCAGCCCTGCTGCCGCTGATCTTTGCCAACCGCTGGGTGTATTGGGTAGGGGCGGTCCTGGCTGGGGTGGGTGTGGGTGTGTTTATCGATGAGGTGGGCAAGTTCATCACCCAGAGCAATGACTACTTCTACCCACCCGCCGCGCCGATTATCTATGCCTTCTTTGTCATCTGTGTATTGGTCTACCTTCAGTTAAACCGCCCCCCCTCCCGCCATGCGCGCGCTGAGCTGTACGCAGCCCTGGAGATGATGGAAGATGTGCTCGACCACGACCTGGATGCGCGAGAAAGGGCGGACCTCGAAGAACGCCTGCGCTACGTTGTCGTACAGAAAGACCAGCCAGAACTGGCCCGCCTGGCGGAAGAGCTGTTGGACTATGTGAAAGATGAACAGATCTACATCGCCCCTCCCCCGCCTGATTACCTTAAGCGCCTGGAAGCGAAGTTGATCGCCTTCGAGGGACGCTATTTCGACCGGGCGCGCTTCCGAGCCGTCCTGGCGCTAGGCCTGGGTGCCCTGGGGTTGGTGTCACTCGTCAATACGATCGGCTTAATGGCCTCCAATCTCGAGCCCGGCCCGCCTGGACTGGCGTTTGCGTTCGTGATTCAGGCGGTGAAAAATCCCAGTTACGCTTATGTTCTATGGTTTTTTATGCTCCAGGTCGTTCAAGGCCTCTTCGGCCTGCTGTTAACTGCCGGGGCGGTGCTGCTGGTGACAGGACGCGAACGGCAAGGGATAAGATCAAGCTACTTCGCCTTGCTCGTGTACCTTACCATGGTCAACTTGTTGATGTTTTACTACTACCAGTTCTCTACGATCATTTCAGCGATCATCCAGTTTGTGCTGCTGCTGGCGGTGCTGTACTACCGGCAAAGATTTCTCTCTTGACATTTCTTACAAATTATCAGCGGCTCGAGGCGCTGCTGGCTGGGAAGTAGCGCTGCTCGAAAACCTCCGAGGGTTAAGATATCCTCTTCATCCGTCTGCGAGTCTGCACCACCATGCGGGTGAATTCGATCACGTGCTGCAGGGGCTGGATATGGCTGCTCTCGCCGGCATAGATCGTGCGAATGGGCACCCAATCCAACGCGTAGCCTTTTTGAACGCAGACCACGATCATCTCGACCTCAAACTGAAAGCCCTGTTCCTGGCTGGCCAGCATGGCCTCCATCAACCGGCGGCTGATCAGGCGGTAGCCCGACTGGTTATCACGCACCGGCCGGCCCACCGCCCAGGAGAAGCTCCAGCGCCCCAGCGTATTGGCCGCCCGCCGCACGGGCGGGATCTGGCTGAAGTCGCGCCCCCCGATGATCAAGTCTACACCCCGCTCCCGGTAAACCTGTAGAAACTGGGGAATCTCGGCCGGGTCGTGCTGCCCGTCGGCGTCCAGGGTGAGCACGGCGGCACAGCCCTCGGCGATCGCCCGGCGAAAACCAGCTGTGAGGGCCGCGCCCTTGCCCTGGTTGGGTCTCTGGCTGAGCACCCTCGCCCCGGATTGGGACGCCACGGCGGCGGTGTCGTCCATCGAGCCGTCGTCCACGACCAGCACCGGCAGGTACTGGCGCGCCCCAGCGACCACCTCGCCAATGCGCTGGGCTTCATTGTAGGCCGGGATCAGGGCCAGGATATTCAGAGTCTCGTCAGTCTTCATCTCTTTCCAAGAGGAATAATAAGCGACTGAGTCGCCGGATGGTGAGATTATAAAGCAACCAAGGCTTAGATTTCAGCTGTACAAAAAGATCATGTCTCTATCTAAACCCGCGTTGGGGCGCTATTGGTGCGTATGTTAAAATCAATCCCATGAAACTCACCACCTGGAACGTAAATGGCCTGCGCGCCGCCCTGGGTAAAGGACTGCTAGCCTGGGTCCAGGATTATGCTCCCGACGTGCTCTGCCTGCAAGAGATCAAGGCCCGGCCCGAGCAGCTCGAGGACTCCCATCTCCAACAGCTCGAAGAGGTCTTTGCTCAAATTACCTGGAACCCTGCCGCCCGTCCCGGCTACAGCGGCGTCGTTACGCTGGCGCGCACCCCGCCGCTGGAAACCCGCCTGGGGCTGGGCGCGTCCGAGTTCGATGCTGAAGGACGGCTGATCGCCAGCCGCTACCCAGGCTTCCTGCTCTTCAACATCTATTTCCCCAACGGGCGCCACGATCACGCCCGCGTGCCCTACAAGCTGGATTTCTACACCCGCCTGCTGGCGCAGTGTGACGCAATGCATGCCCAGGGGGAGCAAATCATCTTATGCGGCGATTTCAACACCGCCCACCGGGAGATCGACCTGCGCCACCCGAAAGAGAACCAAAATACCTCCGGTTTCCTGCCCGAAGAGCGCGTCTGGATCGACCACTTCCTGGCGCATGGCTTTGTGGATATTTACCGCATACTCTACCCCGAGCGCGTCCAGTACACCTGGTGGACCTATCGCCTCAACGCCCGGGCGCGCAACGTTGGCTGGCGGCTGGATTATTTCCTGGTCTCGCAAAGCCTGGTCAGCCGGGCGAAGGACGTCATCATCCACGCCGAGGTGCCCGGTTCTGATCACTGCCCGGTAACGCTGGTGTTAAATAATTAAGGGGGTTATCTGGCCTGATCAGGGGATTGAACGACATTCTATAAGCTTTTTCCTGATTATTGGAGTATATGAACCGTAAGGATGGGCATGCACACACATCAATCCATGAAAAGGATGGTTCTCGTTGCATTTGTAATGTTGGTTGCCGGTTGTGAACCATCTCCGACACCAGTTCCGGCAACAACCTCGTCTGTTTCTCCAAAAAAAACATCAGTTCTGCCAACCTTTACGCCGGTGCAGCCAATGCCTGGCTCCACTGAAAGCGGGGAGGCAATTCGCTCGATCCTGACCTACAACGCTCTAATGAACGGATTCGCGGCCGCTTCGCCGGTAATCGATGCCGCCCTGGCCATGCCTGCCAACGCCGCCCCCGCCACACACATCTTCGAGGGCCGCCTGGAATTGCTCCGTGAAAAAGAAAACGGTCAAATCCAGGTGCTGCGCGGTGAGCTGGAGCCGGAACATGTCTACCTCCCGGAGTTCGACTTCGAGTTCGTGCAAAGCGCTGGATACTTGATCCCCAAGCAGCGCGGCCTGATCATCGCCGACCACCCTAAGTGGGACATCATCCTCGAGCCTGGGCGTGTCTGGCAAGAAGCCAGCGATGGCGGATACTCACGAGCCTCCTTCCCCTTTGCGCTGGTGGTCGAAGGTGGCAACGCGGCCTTCGACGGCACGCTGACCTTCCTGTTCGATGACAAGAACGTCTCGAAGGCCTGGTACCAGATCACCCAGGAAACCACCAATTACACCCGCGCCAACTTGTGGGGCTTGCTGGACGCTGCCTACCATCCGGGACCAGTGCAAGGCGCCGAACGCATCCAGGCCGACTTCGCCCAGGAGCTGGCCTCCCGTTTCCCGACCAAACCCATCCAGGCGTTGGCCGAGGATTACCCCGGGGTGGATGTCTCCGCCTTCGGGCGTGGCGTCACCACTGAGCACATGACCTGGTATGGCGTCGTGGTAAATGGAGTTAACTATCTCGGTGGCTGCCAGACCCGCTTTGGGGTTTATCCCTACTGCGAATCCATGCGCGCCACCTCCTATTCCACAGCCAAATCGGCCTTTGTCAGCGTGGCGTTGATGCGCCTAGCGCAGAAATATGACCCGCAGGTGACCGGCCTGCTCATCAAGGATTACGTTCCGGAGTACAGCGAAAGCCCCGGCGATTGGGAGGGGGTGACCTTCAACCACACCATCGACATGTCCACCGGCAACTACGCCTCGCCAGGCTACATGACCGATGAAGACGGCTCCAGAATGGGCGAGTTTTTTGGCGCACAGCCCTATTCAGCGCGCATCGCCGCCGCCTTCGATTGGCCGCACGCCGCTGGGCCGGGGACGCGCTGGGTCTACCGCACCAGCGATACCTTTATCCTCACCCGCGCCCTGCACAACTACCTGCAAACCCAGGCAGGGCCTGAGGCGGACATCTTCCAGTTTGTGGTGGATGAGGTCTACCAGCCGCTCGGTCTCGGCCGCGGCGCGTTTACCACCCTGCGCACCGCCGACGACGGCTGGCAGGGTCAGGCCGAGGGCGGCTACGGCCTGTGGTGGATCCCGGATGACATCGCCAAGATCGCCGCCCTGCTCAACAATACAAATGGTCAAATCAACGGGGTTCAGGTATTGCACCCGGATCTGCTGGCAGCCGCCCTGCAGCGCGATCCAGACGACCGCGGCGTCGAGGTTGACAGCCAGCGCATGTACAACAACGCCTTCTGGGCGGACCAATACACCCAGGCCGACGGTTTCGACTGCGCGTTCTGGGTGCCCCACATGCTGGGGGTCAGTGGCAACGCCGTTGTCCTGATGCCCAACGGCATTATCTATTACTACTTCAGCGACAACCAGGAGTTCACCTGGGACGCGGCTGTCCGGGAGGCAGACAAGATCAACCCCCTCTGCCCATAACGGAAAACTAGATCTTGAAATGAAAATCCTGATCCCAACTCTCGGATCGCGCGGTGATGTACAGCCATTCATCGCCCTTGCCCAGGGTCTAACGCGTGCCGGGCATATTGCCACGCTGGCCTCTCACCCCGTCATGAGATCGCTGGTCGAATCGCACGGCGTAACGTTTGCGCCAATTGGTCCCGATATCGACCTCGCTCAGGAAGTGGCTGCTATCCGCCACCAGGCTCGCAATGCAGCTATCGGGCTGATAAAAGGGATGCGTTTCGGCTTCGAAATGCTGGAACGCTCCCATGATGATATTCTGGCTCAGTGTCAGGATGCCAATCTGGTAGTTGTCCCTTCAGCAGTAGCTGCGGGCAAGAACGAAGCAGAGCTATCAGGTCTGCCTTACCTGAGTGTAACGTTAATGCCCTGGGCAATCCCGTGGGATGACCCCAAACGACCAATCCTCAAACGGATGGTTTATGGTGCGATAGATGGACTGATATCCCTGGTCACCACCCTGCCTCTCAACCGTATCCGCAAGCGATTAGGGCTTCCGCCTGTCGGGAAAGAAGGCTTTACTTCAACGCGCCTGAATCTCGTGCCGGTCAGCCCGGTGGTCTTCGCGCCCAATCCACACTGGGAGCGCCAGCACCGTATTGTAGGTTATTGGTACGCGGAAACGCCGAGCGTATGGCAGCTCCCAGCCAACTTGCTGGCTTTTCTCGATAACGGCGAGCCGCCGTTGCTGATCAACCTGGGGGCGATGAGCCTGGGGGAGGATGACGCGCTGGAGAACGTCAGCCTGTTTGTGGAAGCGATCCAACAAGCCGGGGTGCGGGCGATTGTCCAGGGCTGGGAGCATGGGATCAGAAAGTTGACTTTGCCGTCAACCATCTATGCCGCTGAGTCCTTACCGCACAGTTGGCTGCTGCCGCATTGCGCTGGCGTGGTTCACCACGGGGGGTTCGGCACCACGGCCGCCGGCCTGCGGGCAGGGGTGCCGCATCTGGTCATCCCCCACATCGCCGACCAATTCTATTGGGGCCAGCGCGTCGATCAACTCGGCGTTGGGCTGCCGTTCATTCCGCGCCCGAAGTTGAGCTGCAGCCAGCTTGCCACCGCGCTGAAAGAACTATCCGGCAATGCTCGGCTGCGTGCCACGGCCTCCGCCCTTGGCGAGCAGATCCGCACTGAGAATGGGGTTGAGAAAGCGGTAAGTTTGATCGAAGAGGAGTTCTGATTATCTCGTTCTGACAATGAGAGAAATCAATTGATCTGGAGAAATGATTTGGACGCCCTGGCTGCTTCCGTGCTCAAGCAAGCGAACGTCCCAGGTAACGATAAACTCAGCTTCTGCTTCCAACGCAGCGCTCAACAGAAAATTATCGCCTGGATCGGGTAATTCGCCGCTGGCGACCACCCTGCCGGCCGTCCAGATCGCGTCGTAGCGCAGCCGTCGAAATAAAGCCAGCTTTCTCTGTCCATCGACGTGAGGCGAAATATCTGCCCGGTTCAGCACCTCAACCAGCTCCGCGAAGAGCTCAGGGGAGATGATGATTTCAAACCTGCGCTCACTCCATATCGCCATCAGCCAGGCGCCTGCACCGCGTGGGGAGAACAGCATCGAGACATAAACATTCGTATCGATTACTGCCTTCATGACTTTTATGGGGTGCGCCGGGATCGTTCTTCACGTACGACTCGAACTGCCAGATCCCTGGCTTCGTCCTCGGTCAGTGCGCCTGCGGGGGGAGGGGCCAAAAGGGTGTCGAAGTCTTTTTGCCGCTGCTGCTCCTCAATCGCCTTTAGTCGCCGATACTCATCGATCCCGATCAATACAGCCAGCTCCCTCCCGCGACGCGACACGACAAAAGTGTGACCCGCGCCCGCACGGTCGGTTAACTCGGGCAACTTCTTGCGCGCTTCTGCTAGATTAATCGTCTCGTTCATCTTGTACACTCCCTGATGAACATATTGTACAATTTATTCGCTTCGGAGTCAATCCCTTTAAAGAAAAGAGCGGGATTATTGCCCGCTCTTGAGAGGCGACGACGGGATTTGAACCTGTGATCGCCGCTCTGCTTACGGTTTTGCAGACCCTTGCCTTGCCCGACGTCGCCCAATAAAAGAGCGAACCCAATGGCTCGCTCCCCAGAGGCGACGACGGGATTAAAACCTGTGATCGCCGCTCTGCTTATGGTTTTGCAGACCCTTGCCTTGCCAGAGCATGCACGGCATGCCGGCCACGTCGCCAAAATAGAAGAGCGAACCCGATGGCCCGCTCCTGAGAGGCGACGACGGGATTTGAACCCGTGATCGCCGCTCTGCTTACGGTTTTGCAGACCCTTGCCTTGCCTGAACATGCGCAGCATGCCGGCCACGTCGCCAAAATAGAAGAGCGAACCCGATGGCCCGCTCCTGAGAGGCGACGACGGGATTTGAACCCGTGATCAGGGTTTTGCAGACCCTTGCCTTGCCACTTGGCCACGTCGCCGATTGGATTGCTGAATGTAGATTAAAGATTGCTGACGGTGTTTAACCAATCAGCAATCAAAAATCACTAATCCAAAATCCATAGAGCGGGCGATGGGACTCGAACCCACGACCTTCTCCTTGGCAAGGAGACGTTCTACCACTGAACTACACCCGCCTGAGCAACCATTCGCTGGTTGCAGACACCGGCCCCTCCGTCAGGCCGAGAGGTGCCGAGAGCCAGAATCGAACTGGCGACACCGCGATTTTCAGTCGCGTGCTCTACCAACTGAGCTATCTCGGCCTTAACGTGCGCTGTTCTCTCGCCTTAGCAACCTTTGCCAGCGCAGCGTAATTTTACACGCGCCAGGCATCCTTGTCAAGCAGCGGCAATTTCGATCTCGATCCAGGCTGGTTGCGGATTGGACAAGGTGCCATAGCGCAGGCGGCCATCCGGGGGTAAGGCAGCGTACTGGTTATCGACCCACAAAACCAGCCCCAACGGGCCGGCTGGTACGATTTCGGTTGCAAGCAGGGCTTCACCATCCAGGCGGAAAGTGACCAGCTCAGGACCCCATTCCAGGGCATAGTCATGCCACTCTGTTGGATCCACAGGCAGGTCGACGGCGTCCTGGCGCACGATCCGCCGCGCCCAACGGCGCAGCCAGCGCATCGCCGGGGGCAGCAGGGACAAGGGTAGCAGCGGCGCCCCCAGCAGGAATAGCGGGGACGGCCAGCGCGGCGATCGGAACGTGGCTGCCAGCGCGCCCTGGGCCGGCAGGTCATCGCGCAGCGAGAGGTAATTGGGGGGCGAGGCGAAGAAAAACCAGGCGGCGTTCGGTAAGGCTGGCAGGCGTAAGCCGCCCCCCTGGGCAACCCCCATGCCAAACGGATCGTTCCACAACCCGCAGCCCCACGTACCGGGGAGGCTCTTGGCTGAGGCGCGCGCTTTCATCGAGAGGGTCACCGGCGGCCGCCAGGGGAAGGCCCGCCGCGCCAGTTTGCGATAATCGTCCAGCTGCGCCAGGCGGTAACTCCCGCCTGGGCCAGCCGGCAGCTCCAGTCGCCAGGCAGCCGGTCCTGTCTGCACGACTCGACCACCGGAGAGGCAATATTCATTAAGGTCAAGGCTGTCCGCTGAAGTCATGCCCCCATTATACGTCCTGGCGTTCCCTTTATCGTAGAGGCCGTATCTTTTTCGCCGCATAGTTGTTATATAGACTAAGTATCTCCTGTTTAGCTGCTGAAGGTATTTTGTTGAAAAGCGTCCTCCTTTGGAGCTTGCTGGGTTTTCTCTTAGGCAGCATACCGTTCTCTTACTGGTCAGGCCGGCTGCTGCTGAAAACGGATGTCCGCCAGTACGGCGATGGCAATCCCGGTGGAGCAAACGCCTGGAGAGCCGGCGGCTGGCGCATTGGGTTGGTAGCTATCTTTCTGGACATCGCCAAAGGCCTGTTGCCCGTCGTACTCGCTCGCAGTTATGGGGTCGCTGATTGGGGGCTTGTCCCTGTTGCCCTTGCGCCGGTATTAGGCCATGCCTTCACCCCTTTCCTGGGATTCCATGGCGGGAAAGCTCTCGCCGCCACCGGTGGCGTCTGGCTGGGTTTGATCGGCGTCGAAGCGCCGCTTGTCTTCGCCGGATTTACCTTGGGCGCGCTAGTGCTGCAAACGGAACATGCCTGGACGGGCATTGCCGGCATGACCGGACTGCTGCTTTATTTCCTTGTCCAACACAGTCCTCCTTACCTCATCGTGATCGCCGGTTTCAATCTGCTGGTGCTGGTCTGGAAGCATCTCAAAGAGCTGCGCCAGCCGCTCCAGCTTCGCCCCTGGGTGACAAATCTATTTGCCAGGAGATGATCTTGTCCATAATCCTAGAACAGCTCCCCCTGATCGTGATCATCTTCCTCTTCTTATGCTTGCTGACTGCCCTTTCGAATTACTGGCTGATCCCTCGTTTTGATGAATATCCACCGCCATCGACCTACCCGCGCGTCTCGATCCTCGTCCCAGCCCGCAACGAAGCGGACGGCATCGAGGCTTGCCTCCGATCTTTGCTCGACCAGGATTATGCCGATTTCGAGGTGATTGTCCTCGACGATGGCTCCACGGATGAGACCGGGCCTTTGCTGTTAAAACTCGCCCGCCAGAACAGCCAGTTAAATGTGCTGGAAGGCAAGCCGCTGCCTCTCGGCTGGTTGGGAAAGCACTGGGCCTGCTATCAGCTGGCGCAGGCCGCCAGCGGCGATCTGCTCCTGTTCACCGACGCCGACACCCTTCACCAGCCGAATACGCTGCGCGACAGCGTCGCCGCGCTGATCGCAGAACGCGCCGACCTGCTCACCGCCTTCCCTCACGAACAGGCTGTCACCTGGGGGGAGAAGCTGATCATCCCGGTGATCAGCTGGGGCATCCTCTCATTCCTACCGGTGCGCCTGGCCTCCCGCCTGTCCATCCCGGCACTTTCGGTGACGATCGGGCAGTTCATGCTCTTCAACCGCTCGGCCTTCGAGGCCGTCGGTGGGTATGCGTCCGTGCGGGAGCACCTGGTGGACGATGTCGCCCTGGGCCGGCGCATCATCGCCCACGGCTACCGCTGGACTCTGCTCGACGGTACCGGGCACGTCAGCTGCCGCATGTATCGCGGCTTCTGGGAGGCGGTCGACGGATTCAGTAAGAACGTGTTTGCTTTTTTCGAGTACCGCATATTGTTCTACCTGGCTGCCTGGCTGTGGATCGGCATCGCCTTCCTGAAACCTCCCTACGCTTTGTTTTCCTGGTATCTGGGGAATCCCCTGGCCAATTTCCCGCCCAACCTGGCCGCCATTGCCACGCTGCAATCGCTTTTGCTCTGGCGGATCGCCTACCGACGCTTCCGTCTCCCTGCTTACCTGGTGTTACTCTACCCGCTCAGCCTGTCCCTGTTTATCCTGATCGGCCTGCGTTCGCTGGTGCTCACCTTGACCGGGCGCGCCACCTGGAAGGGGCGCGAGCTGCACCGCCCGGCGATCCGCTGGTTGTGAGCTCCGGCTGGACGAACTGACCCCCAGTCGTGGGAATACTTTCGCGCGCGCCTGAAAAGATTAAAGTTATTTGCCCACGAAGCACATAACACCCCTCCGCAATGCAGTATAATCATACCTCGAAACCCTTATCGGAGGTTGCATGGAAATCACCTGGCACGGGCTATCGTGCTTCCGCATCAGCGAGCGCGGCATGGCGACGGTGGTCACTGACCCGTACGATCACAGCGCCGTCGGGTACGAGCCGCTCAAATTAAAAGCAGAGATCGTCACGGTCAGCCACGCTGCGCCGGGACATAGTTATGTATCGGCAGTCAAAGGCACCTCGCGCGTGATCACCGGCCCGGGCGAGTTCGAGATCGGGGGCGTGTTCATCACCGGCGTGCAAACCAATGGCAAAGACAAGCGCGATGCCAATGAACTGCGCAACACCCTGTATGTGCTCGACTACGAGGGGGTCACCGTGGCGCACCTCGGCGACCTGCGGCGCGTGCCCGGCCAGACGGAGATCGAGGCCCTGGGCGAGGTTCACGTGGCTTTGGTGCCGGTCGGCGGGGGCGGCGGGCTGAACGCGGCCAAGGCTGCCGAGATGGTCAGCCTGCTGGAGCCGGAGATCGTCATACCCATGCACTACCACACGCCGGGCAGCAGCCTCAAATTAGCCCCGCTGAGCAAATTCCTGAAGGAAATGGGCGTCGGGGACGTCCCGCCTGAGCCCTCGCTAAAAGTAAGCCGCAGCACCCTCCCAGACGAAACCCGGGTCGTGGTGTTGGAATACAAGCGCTAGTAAACCCTGGAGAAAAAACTTGGCTATAAAAATCCTCATGTCGTGGGATATCCTGCCGGGCCGCGAGCAAGAATATTTCGAATTTGTCGTGCGCGAATTCATTCCTGGGATGCAGCGCCTGGGGCTGGAACCCACCGACGCCTGGTTTACGATGTATGGCAACCAACCGCAGATCGTCGCCGGGGCGCAGATCGCTAACCGCCAGGCTTTAGACAAGATCTTAGACTCGACCGAGTGGCTCAGCCTGACAGAACGCCTGCACAATTTCGTCACTGATTTCTCCTACAAGATCGTCCCCGCCCGCAAGGGATTTCAAATGTGATTGTAGATTTCTGATTGTCCCTTACTGATTGCCGGGTTTACTTTCGCCACGATTTAATCTTCAATCTCAAATCAACAATCTAAAATTGGCATGTCTTCCCCTTTCGCTGAGCGTTTACTCGAATGGTACGCCGCACATGCCCGCCGCCTCCCCTGGCGCGGGCATCCTGATCCATACGCGGTGTGGGTCGCCGAGATCATGCTCCAGCAGACGCGCGTGGAGGCGGTCATTCCCTATTTCGAAAGATGGATGGCGCGTTTTCCGACTCTGGAGGCGCTGGCCGCGGCTTCCCAAGGCCAGGTGCTGGCAGCCTGGGAAGGCCTGGGTTATTATAGCCGCGCCCGCAACCTGCAGCGCGCCGCCCAGATCCTGCTCAAGGAACACAATGGAGAGCTGCCGCATCAGGCCAGAGCGCTGCGCCGCCTGCCGGGGGTCGGGCGCTACACTGCAGCGGCCATCGCCTCGATCGCTTTTGGCCTGGACGAAGCGACCCTGGATGGCAATATCCGCCGCGTGCTGGCGCGCGTCTTCGACGTTCGCATGCCGGCCCGCTCGCCGGAAGGCGAACGGCGCTTGTGGGAACTGGCCGCCGCAGCCCTGCCCTCCGGGCGGGCTGGCGACTACAACCAGGCCCTGATGGACCTGGGCGCCACCGTCTGCACGCCGCGCGCACCCGATTGTCCTCACTGCCCGCTCAAAGACCTGTGTGCAGCCTTCGCCCTCGGCGTGCAGGAAGGAAGACCCGTCAGCCAGGCTAAACCTCCTTTGCCTCACCACATCGTCACCGCGGCTGTCATCCAGCGGGATGGGCAGGTGCTGATCGCCCAGCGCCTGC
>Ga0209341_10001507_pt1 | contig 23053 bp, 20 predicted proteins | sample RifCSP13_2_FD_184020 | JGI IMG/M metagenome (GOLD analysis project Ga0209341, IMG submission 184020) | Soil microbial communities from Rifle, Colorado - Rifle CSP2_sed 13_2 (SPAdes) (version 2) | ecosystem: Environmental > Terrestrial > Deep subsurface > Rock core/Sediment | place: Rifle... | reverse complement strand
CTCCCACGGCGGCCCTGCCGCCGCCGGTCACCCGCGCCCCCATACTCCCAAAACCAGCCGAAAAGCCCTCTTGACAGGCCCCCACTCTTCAGGCATGCCGATCCAGGGCACCAGATCGGTGCGGTCGTTATAGCAACGGAATGGGTGATCGGCGTGGTCCACCGGGGGACGGTCGCGATGCTATTCGCATTCAGACGGCCGCGTACACCTGCCATTCGTCGGGGATGCCCTTGAGCGAATGGACCCCGCGATCTTCAAACTTGATTCCCGAGCCGGCAACCAGGTCTTTGACGGTTCGAGACACCAGCACCTCACCCGGACTTGCGAGCGACGCGATGCGAGCTCCAATGTGAACCGCGAGGCCCGCAACATCGTCGTCTACGATCTCAATCTCTCCTGTGTGAAGGCCGGATCGCACGACAATTCCAAGAGGGCTCAAGGCTTCGATAATCGAATGGGCTGCGCTGATCGCGCGTGCGGGCCCGTCAAACGTGGCAAGGAAACCGTCGCCCTGGGTGCCGATCACCCGGCCCCGGAACCTTCCTATCGCGGAGCGGACTGTTGCATTGAAGCGCTCAAGCAGCTCCCGCCAGGCGTGGTCCCCCATTCGAGCGGCCATCTCCGTGGAACCCACGATGTCGGTGAAGAGGACGGTCGCAAGGGCTCGCTCCGGACCCCCATTAGGTGCGGTTACCGTGTCGATCGGTGTGCTGGGGGTGGGGAGGGGTGTCGGGTTGGTATGTGCCGGTTTGGATGGCGGCGTCGATTCCAGCCAGGTCGGCGAGGGTTGTTGAGCCGAGTTGGTGGGCTAGGGCGTTTTGGGCTTGGGACCAGGTGTCGTGCACCGGGCAGGTTCCTTCCCAATCGCAGGGACCGTCCCGGAGTACGCAGTGTTTGAAGGTGACGGGACCTTCGGCGGCTTCCACGATGTCGAGGAGCGTGAGGTCGGTGGGGGGTCGGGCCAGACGGTACCCCCCGTTGGGTCCGTGTTCGGCTACCAGGAGTCCCTCGGCGACCAGTCCGGCCAGGGTCAGGGTCAGGGTTTTGTAGGGGATCTGCATCTCGGTGGAGATCTGGCGGGCTTGGCGGAGTCCGGTCCCATAGTGGCGGGCCACCGAGAGCATGGCCCTGGTGGCGTAATCGCCTTTGCGTTTGAGTTTGAGTTGCATGGCGCCCCCCACCCTACCCAACCTCGAACTTGTTGCCAGAGTTCCAGAATAGTTGCAGAGTTCTATTGAGAAGGTAGAGTTCTGGCGAGACCGGGAGTCGAGACGAGGGAGGAATAGGTGAGACGAGCGTTACTGATCGCATTGCTTGCGGCGTTGATGGTCGTGGCGATGGTTGCCGGAGCTGCTTTCGCAGGTGAGGTAAACGGGCATGATGGCACAGAAACGGCGGCGCCGTCGCACGCCAATTCCATCTGCGCCTTTTCAGGGCTGAATGACTACCCAGACGGCTCTGATGGCGGCCCTCCCGGTCGGGTGCAGTCGTGGGGGCAGGACGTGGTGAGCGGCCTGTACAGCCCTCACGATTTCACTCCTGGAGACGCCTGCAGAGGCGGATCAAATTAGTGCACCCTGGTAGGTTGGCCCGCTGGTGACAACGGCGGGCCAACCTTCATCCACAGCCCGAGTGTTGAGCGTTGTGCCTTCGTCGGGCACGGACGCCCATCGACTCCAGAAGAGGAGAATCATGGAGGAGCATCCCAACGCCAGGTTGGTTCGGCAGGCGCTGGCCGCTTTCAACCAAGGCGATTTCGAGCAGTTCGGGGCCATGATGGCCGACGATATCAACTGGCATGAGGTCGGGGCATCCGAACCTGTTCGCGGAAAAGAGGCGGTATTCTCATCTATGGGTGCCGGTGGACAGGACTTTGAGATTGAAGCCGAAGTGCACGACGTGGTCGCCAACGACGATCACACCCTCGCTTTGATCAACGCTACCGGCAAACGGGGAGACCAGACATTCCACTACCAGACCGTGGAGGTACTCCACTTTCGCGATGGGAAGGTCACCGACCGGTGGAGCTTCGCTAACGACACCCAGGCGGTTAAGGACTTCTTCAGTTAGCCGATCCCGCTGGTGATTGTCGGGACCGATCGGTAAACAGAAACCCCCACCAGCCTCTATTGGTGCAATACCGGTTCGGCGGTCTGGAACAACTCGGGAGACACCGCTTTCCTGGTTGACCCGAACGGCAACATCGCTGATCAGTGGGGATACAAGTGACCGGCAGAAGAGCGCAATGGCACTCAGTGCGCCTTGGAGGACACGCGGTGTCGGACAGGCGTTTTCCTCAGAACACGAGTAACACCCATGAGCCTCTTCCCACGCTGAACTGGGTCTCAAGGGGCGACTGTGTCTTTCCGATGAATGGCTGCAATCAGCCGCCATATCGGTACGACGTGATGCTTCGAAGGTTCGCACTTTGGCTGAGCAGACCGTGCTCCTCGCTACCCCCTCCACCACCACTGTCCCATCGACCTGGACCGCTTCATCAGTATGCGGGTCGCTGCCTGCCACCATCACGGCGCGACCGGAAGCCACCGGCACCGACCTGACCGATGAGGAACGGCGGATCGCCGGGGGCCACCACGACGTGCGGGTCCATGACGACTTTGATGCCTTGCAGCCGCGACGCCGGTCATCATCATCCCGGCGTGTGCGGAGCTTCTGCAGAAGGCGGGTGCCACGCGTGGGACCACCCCGGCACCGGGTCATCCCCGCGTGTGCGGGGCTTCTCTGGAACGGGTGTTGCACGCCCATCGGGGGAATTGCGATTCCGAGAACACGGGCGGAGAGAGGTTGGGTGGCATGGGGCGGCGACGGGCTTTCCGAGTTGAGGTGTGGGGGCGGCGAGGGCGTGTAGAACCGATTCCGACGGCAGCGACACCACCGCCCAACCACGGGGTGTTCCACACCGGTTTCTCACGTTTGCTCCATTAGGAAGATATCTATGTGGCAAAACGTGAGTTTTCATGCCGGGCCCGGTGTACGAGACCTCCGGGTCCCTTCTCCTTTTCGTTTACCAAACGAAGATCCACGCAGTCCAGGCAAGAAGGGAAAACCCGAGAGAAAGCCCCCCTCCCAGGACCTCGGCTAAGGGAAAGTCCCAGGGTGGCGGCGGCTCCTAGGCGGGGTGACCCGCCGGGCCGGCCGTTTCTCACGTCAACCATAGGAGAACTCTCCTGTATCTATACATACGGGGTAGACGTGAGATTCCCGCTGCGTGCCCTGGGAGGCTCCGTGACGAAGGTGGCAGCCGTACCGGGCGACCATCCCCGGTGTTCCGGTGGTGGCGTGGCACGGCAGTCGGCCGCTCCCATAGCGCTTCCTGGCAATTTCTGCACTCCCACGAGTTTTACTTAAGTGCTTCTGTGCCTAATTCCTATTAGCAAGACTCGGAGAGGCCAGCGCCGGGCACTACCACGCCACCGCCGGGAGGTGGGCCGGGGCCAACGTTGCCAGGGGTGGACGCCCCCTTTCGGTTCGAGGTGAAAACCCGGGCGGCGTGACCCGAGATGTCGGGGTCCGTTACGGAGTAGGCCGAGGATCCGGCGGTGCGGGTCTCAGAAGACAGGACAGAAATGGGGTTCTAGTCGCCGGTCGTGACATGTAGCGTTGAGGTTGCCCCGCCGGCCCTGGTTGCCTTCGACGAGATACTTGGGTACCCGGCTGTCGGCGGGGCAACCTCAATGGAGTATCCCGCCGACAGCGGCTCGTTCCAAGACTTCAGAAACGCCGGCCCGTTAGATCAATGAGGGTTCACCCGGGTGGCGTCCGACTGCAACCAGACGATGACCTCATCCCGCAGGAACCGGTACTGGCGTGTGCCGGGAAGTCACAGGACAGGGATATGTCCCCCCCGGGCCAGGGTTTGGACCTGTTGCCCTTCCGTAGCCAAGTCTTCGATGCCATCACCCACACCGACGTGTTCTGTTGACTGGAACCGAAGCTCTCCGTGTTGAGAGAATGCAGGCGGGTCCTCCGCCCCAACGGCCGAATGGCCTTTGACGTGATCTTTGTCGACCCGGGCCTGAGCGACCGGGTCAGGGCCCGGGCAATTGCGGCCGGGCCACCGCATGTAGCGGCATCGGCGAGCTATCCCGACCTGCTCGCCTTGGCCGGGTTCGGAGAGATCGATGAGGTCGACCTGACTGACCAGTACCGGGTAACGGCCGCAGCGTGGCTCCACGAATCGGCCCGCGCTACCGAACAACTCGAAGAGATCGTCGGGATCGAGGAATTCCGGCGGGCAGCAAGAACGAGAAGAAGCCATGGCCGCCATCGAAAGCGGCTTCCTCAGGCGATCCCTGTTCGCCGCCCAAGCCAGCTAGCAGTCGAGAAGGCGTTCTGCGAGGTCCGAGCCCGCGGCATGCCTTAGTCGGGCTTCTTCGCTCGGAAGTTGACACCTCGGGTGCCGAAGTGGGTCACTTCCTTGCGCGGCAGGGCGGCACCATCGAACACGTTCTTGCGCCAGGTGATCTCGAAGCCTTCAAACCCGGCGGCCACGACCGTGGCCTTGAGCGCTGCTTCCAGCAGCGCCCCAGCTATTCAATTGGTCCATAAGTCAATGTCGCGTTTGGCGCCCTCGGGGATCTCTTTGTCTACTGTGATGTCGGCGATCTGGATGCGGCCACCAGGTCGCAGCACCCGGAAGATCTCTTTGAACACCCGGTCCTTGTCCGGCGAGAGATTGACCACCCCGTTGGAGATCACGAGGTCGGCCCAGCCGTTGGACACAGGGAGCGACTCGGCGAATCCGTGCCGAAACTCGAGCTGGTCGAGTCCCATCTCGGCCTTTCCCGCGTCGGCCTTGTCCAGCATCGCTTGGGTCATGTCCACACCGACCGCATGACCGGCCGGTCCCACAACCCGGGCCGCGATCGTCGCGTCGAGTCCGGCAACGGAACCGATATCCACAACGTACTCACCATCGACCGGCATGCCCATAGCGAACGGGTTTCCCATGCCGGAAAACGAAACGATGACCGACTCGGGAATTCCCTCAAGCCAGTCTTGTTGATAGCCGTTCATGGCCAGTGCCGCCCGGCCGGTATTGAAGTGGTAGCCGCGGGCCGGAACCGTGGCCACCTCGGTGTACTCGCGGGAGATCTCGTCACGGAGAATCTTCACCGCAGCGTTGTCGTTCGAAAAGCGTGCCCTGATGGCTTCCCGGTCGTACTCGACATGGACCTCGGGCAAGAAGACGAACGTTTTGAACACACCGGTATCGGTCTCTTCAACGCCCTCCCGGACCGCCGAACCTTCAGGCAACTGCAGATCGCGATAGGCAGCTTCGGTCATCAGGACATACTCGTCATCCGGCACCGAGTTCTTGGCGAGACGGTGAAGTGTGATGACGTCGACCCCCGACAGCGTCGGATAGTCCCCCACATTGGTGAGCAGCGCCTCGCCGGAGTGAACAATGACCTTCAGTTTGAGATCGCCGACCTCCACGCAGGCATCACACTTGCACACGCTGTATGCCTCGATCTCTATCAGACGCTCAGCGAACACCCGAAACAAGCCCAGCAGGCGCCCGACAAGATTCCCCCCACGCCGACGCCAAACCTCCTCGTCACCGCTCTTGATCGCGTAAAGGAACAGCGCGTCTCCCGCGATGCTCGAGATCCGCAGCGGCACGTCCACCTGGTGCATCAGACTCTCGAGCAACTCACCGATGATCATCCGGCTGTGCCGCACCTCCTTCTCGTGCGACACCATAAACTTCGTATACCCACTGATATCCACGAGCAGCAGCAAGACGGGCTGCGCCACGGTCTCAACCGTCGGCCGGTTCATGAGTCGATCCCATACGTTTCCAACTCCCCACACGGATCTCGCGAAATGGCCTGGATCGCTACTCCGGCAAACGCCTCCACACCGCCCCGTCCGGTAGACCCCGGACAAGTCCATCGTCATATCCAACCTGTTTCGCGGCGGTTCTTCCTGTGTGGAAATGGAAGTCCGCCTCCGGAGTTGAGGCTACCTCGGCGTAGTGACGCTGAACCTCATGACGCAGCACGGCAACGTCGACGACTTGCGGAACCTCCATGGGATCCCTCCTCAAACCACCTCCAGCGTCGTCTTGACGGGGACCGGATGGACGAGACAATCGCGCACCGGTGAGGTCTCTTGAACGTACGTACACAGCTCGACCAGCTGTTCTTCGGTTGCGTTGGGACTCGACACCCTGCCCTTGACCCGGATCTCGGTGAACCCAGGCCGGGGCCCTTCGAGACCGAGGAACGGACGCAGGTCGAGGTCGCCCTCGATGTCGTACTCCATTCGGGAGATCTCGATGCCGCGGGCGGCAGCATTGGCGACGTACCCGACGGCGTAGCAGAACCCGAGCGCCTGCAGCAGCAACTCGACTGCGTTCGGGCCCTTGTTGCTCCCCACCAGGATTGGCGGCTCGTCGCCCTCAAGCACGAACGGAGTCGTTCGAGTCTCGTCTTCAACACCGGCGTGGGTGAATGACTGGATCGTTCCTTTGTTGTAGGTCCCGTCTTCCCAGCTGCTCGACGCCCGGAACGTGAACGCCCCCAGATTCGGGGCTTTCTTTATCGCCTCGATCGTGCCAACCAGCTGATCGACGTCGATCCCGTTGCGCACGGTAACTGTGGTACTCATATCAGATCTCCTATCTAGACAGCAGGACCTCTCGCTGCCCAGCAATCCAAGCTCCTGCATCTCTCTGCCCTTGCGGTTGACTATCTCCCCGGTCGGCCGTCCGACCGACTCTCGGGGTGACACGATTAGCTCACCGTTGCATGGGAACCTCCTAGATGAGTTCAGCGATGATCGAGGCCGCCCGTGCCGCCCCGCCCACCTCTACTTGGCGGTACTGGACCTCGCTTCCGATGGCGGAGCGAATGGCTTCGGCGATGGCGTCGGGGGCGCTTGCGGCATAGTCCATGTGGATGCCGGCTCGATATCTTTCGAGGCGGTGCCGGACGTGGAGTTTCTGCTCGAAGTGGTGTCGGAGGGGGAAGTAGAGGAAGGGCCGATTGGCTGCGGTCAGTTCCATTGTCGTCGTCAACCCTGCCTGGACGACGGCGAGATCGCAGACGCTGAGGTGTCGGTAGAGCCGGTCGACATATCCGTGAATTTCGAGTCCTTTGTGCGACGGCAACGAATCGGGATCGATACGGGGGCCGGCCACGACGACCATCCTGAGTCCCGGCACGTTTCGCTTCGCTTCGGGGTAGGCGGCGATCACACGCTCGAGCAGGTCGCGACCCACACCGGAACCGCCGATCGTGACGACACACACCTGTTCGTCATCTTGGTATCCGAGGTCGGAGCGCATCTCCGCCACTGTGTCGGGATCAGGCGGGATAAACCCGGTCACATATCCGGAGAACGTGAAGTTCTCTTCGGTCCAGTCGCGAATGAGGGGCAGATCCGGTCCGAAGGAGTCGAGGACAATGTCCTCGGGATTACCGACGAAGATCGCCCGGTCACGAACACCAGGGAACCGGGCGACGTGCTCGATCATCTCGGCGTTGTAGTCCGCAGTGAGGGACGCCTCGTGGTCGGACCCATCTTCCATCGGGAGGTATCCAACGAAGTCGGTCATCCAGACATTGGCGCACCGCTTCAGTTCCGGGTTCTCGTGCCAGTAGTAGTCGACGTCCCACGCCTCGTCGCCGATGACCATGTCATACAGGCCCTCGTCAACGACCTCCTGGAACACCATGAAGTTCGCGAGGATGATCTCATCCATTCGTCGCAACGCCTGGAAGCAGTTCAGGTCGTGCTCGCCCTGCTCGGACTCGATGTGTGAGGACTCGCTGGCGAGGTGTCCACTTGCTGGGTGGATGCGTTCCCCGGCGGACTCGAGGACTCGGGTCACCGGGTGCTGGGCCAGCCAGTCGATTTCCAGGTCGGGACGGAGCTGACGGAGTTTGTCGGCGATCGCGACGTCCCGTCGCGCGTGTCCAAGCCCGATCGGAGACGAGATGTAGAGAGCGCGCTTACGGCGGGCCGGACCCCGGGTCCACAGGTGCGAGGGGGGTGGCGTTCCCGTCACCCGGTCGACGAACTCCTTGATGAGCAGATTCGCCTTCACCGGATCGCGTCCCTGGACAAAGTGGCCGCCACCGTCGATGGTCACCAGTTCGCCACCGGTTACCTCGGTGAGCTTCACACTCGACGCGTGCGGGATGATGTGGTCGTCGGCACCATGGATCACCAAGAACGGGCATTCGATCTTGCGGTAGGCGGCAAGCGCGTCCTCGCCAAAGACCAGATCGGCCAGGTCGGTGGCGATCACAACCTCGGCATTCGTCTCGAGAGCCCAACCCACGGCGTCTTCGATGGGTTTCGTGGAATGAGGCTCGGTGAACATCTGCCCGACAAAGAACTCGACAAAGCTCGGATAGTCCCGCTCCCAGTAGTACCTGTTGTACTTGGCCCAACCCTCGGTCGTGTCGAGTTCCTCGTCCCACGGATACTCGGCGCGAGCCGGAGCAACAAGCTCGGGATAGATCGAAGACAGCGCGGTGGCAGGACCGAACGCGACGACGCCGATCGTGCGATCTGGGAAGCGAGAGGCGAAGTGGGCGCAGAGGTATCCCCCGAAAGACACGCCGACCACGACCGCCCTCGGTGTATCGGTCTCATCCATGACGGCGATCGCATCGTTGAGATACTGATCGAGGTCGTGGTCGCCGGGGTCCGTTGGACGGTCGGATCTGCCGTTGCCGCGTCCGTCGAACGTCACCACCCGGTAGTGACGCGAAAGGTAGGGGATCTGCATCTTCCAGTGCCGGGAGTGCAGCAACGACCACGTCGGCATCAGCAGGACGGTCGGACCAGCGTTCTCATAGACCTCGTAGTAGATCTTCACGCCGTCGCGATCGACGAAGCCATCGGCGTCGGAATATCGTGCCCGCATCGTCACATGTCCCGTTCTTCCATGCTCCGGATTACAAGGGCCACCTTGCGCAGCGCCGATCGGGCCGGCAGCTTCTCCTCGGGCATGCCAAGGAGAATCACCGTCTCGGCTCCCAAGAAGGCCAAGCCGGCCAAAGCGGCCACCTCCTCGCCCGTGAATAGCGCAAACCCACCGAAGCGATGCTGCACCCTGGCCGCCACCGATGCGAGCAGATCGAACCAGCCGAGAACCTGGCGTCGGACCGCGACAGCGATCTCGTCATCGGACCAGCCAGCAGCGATCATCTCGTTCAGCACCCTCACGTAACCCGACGCAAGATCCTCCTCGAGGTAGTCACAAGCCTCCTCCCAAAGCTTCCACAGCGGCGCCTCAGCATTGAACATCTCGGCCTGGCGCTCCAGAAGGCGTCGGTTCTCCGTCTCGAGCAGCTCAAGGATCATCTTCCGCTTCGACCCGAAGTGATAGTGGATCTGGCTGAGAGGCACATTCGCGGCGACCGCGACCTTCCGCGTCGACAATCCGGCGTAACCGTGCTCGAGCAGCGACGCTTTCGCGGCGTCCAAGATGTAGGACTTCGTCTCGGAGTTCAGTGGCTTAGACGACTTCACGGGTACCGCGCTTAAGCTATCGGTCGGTCGACCGAACTATAGATCGGGGATGCCTTTGTTGTCAATCTCGTTTCGATGCGCCCCGCTCTCGTCACTTGGAATCCTTGATCATGTCTGACTGAGTCAGACCGGCCGGGGCCAACGTTGCCAGGGGTAGACACCCCCTTCCGGTTCGAGGTGGAAACCCGGGCGGTGTCACCCCAAGCAAACAGAAGTCGTAGTGTCATAGATGGGTGATACGGTCAACTTGAGCCACATATGGCGGGGTGATGATGTACGGGTTCGAGGAACCGCAGACACTGAAACCCAATTGGGTTAATCTGGGTCCTGGGGGTTGGCTTCACCGCAGGCGGCTTCGGCGACCGAAGTTTCACGCCCCAGGACTACGGAGTCGAAACACGCTTTCGGGCATTCCCACTTCCATTGGAAACCAATCAGGCTACGTCGACCAGCTCGTTGATCATTGCGCGGAACTTATCCACGTCGAATGGCTTTGGAGAGGTAGCCGTTCGCTCCGGCCAGCCTGGCTTTCCGCAAGGTCTCAGCGTCGTCTCGAGCCGTGACAATCAATAGGGTACGAGCGACGTGCGCGGCTCGGCGCGAAGCCGACCAAGGATCGCCCAGCCGTTCATCTAAGCCGGATCTCGGCTGGGCGGCCGGGCAGTGACATCGCCGGTTCAATAGACTGGCGTCTCGCCGACCGACGTTTTGGGAGGCGCCGTGGCCGTAGGCCGGGAGGACCACATCGACACAAGCGCTGACCTCTATCAGTTCTATTTGCCCCGCCTGGTCCTGAACTGGGACGCCGATGCTGGTTCGTCTGTACATCGCCGGATCGATGGAACCATGGTTTTTGTCGATATCTCAGGTTTCACGGCTATGTCCGAACGCTTGGCCAGGTTCGGAAAGGTAGGAGCCGAAGAAGTCACAGAAGTCCTGGGGGGATGCTTCGAGGGCTTGCTGGCGGTCGCCTACCCGCTGGGCGGCCGGCTCATCAAATTCGGGGGTGACGCCCTCTTGCTGCTCTTCGACGGAGATCGGCACGAAGGCCGGGCGATCAACGCCGCCGTCGGCATGCAGCAGGCCATGCGGACACTCGGCAGAGTGAAGACCTCGGCGGAAAACATGACATTGCGCATGTCTATCGGCGCTCACTCCGGAGAGTTCCACTTCTTCCTGGTCGGCGACTCGCACCGGGAGCTGATCCTGACCGGCCCGGCCGCTACCGAGACCGTCGAAATGGAAGGCGCCGCCGAAGCGACCGAGATCGTTGTCTCCGCGACCACCGCTTCTGCCCTTCCCCAAACATCCATCGGCGAAAGAAAGGGGGCAGGGTTTCTGATCCGGGCGGGCGTCCCCGAAGTCGACGAGGATACGGTCGATATCCTGCCAGCCCCCGGTGACCTCGAGCCGTACATACCAGTCGCGTTGAGAGAATCGATTCTGGCGGGGGCCAATGAGCCCGAGCACCGGCAGGTCACCATCGCCTTCCTTCATTTCATGGGTGTGGACGCACTCCTTTCGAGAGACGGACCCGAGCCAGTCGCGCGGGCGCTCTCGGAACTGGTTGGTCAGATCCAGCAAGCCATCGACCCGCGCGACGTGGCCTTCTTGGCCACCGATGTCTACGACGACGGCGGGAAGGTCATCCTCGCCGCCGGTGCCCCGACCGCCACCGGCAACGACTCGGAGCGGATGTTGCTGGCGTTACGGGAAATCATCGCTCGCGACCACGAACTGCCCATCAGGATCGGAGTCAACCGGGGGCACGTCTTCTCCGGCGATGTGGGGCCCGCCTACCGGCGAACGTACACCATCATGGGCGACGACGTCAACCTGGCCGCCCGCCTCATGTCGGCCGCCCCACCGGGGGAGATCTACGCCACACCGGTTGTGCTGGACGGCTCCCGGACTCTGTTCGCCACGACCGCACTGGAGCCTTTTTCGGTGAAGGGCAAAGCAGAACCGGTTCAGGCTTTCGCCGTCGGAGAAGAATCCGGCACCAGATCAGCGCGAACCAGGGACGAGCTACCTTTCACAGGGCGGAGAGAAGAGGTCACCCAGCTGGTCGCGGCTCTGGAGAACGCCCGATTGGGGACAGGCGATGCGATCGCCATTGTGGGCGACCGGGGAATCGGGAAAACCCGACTGCTCCAGGAGGCGATAGCTCTGGAGCCGGATGTCCCGGCCATCACCGTCCGGGCCGAGCCCTACGGAACCGCCACCCCGTACCGTCCGTTCCGTGACGCGATTCGCCAGGTTCTGGGTGTGGAACGTGGCGACCAACAGACCATGGCCCGGCAATTGGCCGAGGCGGTCGGTCGCCTCGACCGCGAGCTGCTACCGCTCCTTCCGTTGATGGCCGATGTCGCCCACGTGGAAGTGGGCTCTACGCCCGAGGTCGAAGCAATCGACATCCGCTTTCGTCGAGAGCGGCTCGCCGACGTCGTGATCCGGATCCTGGAACTCGGCCAACCCGGCCCGCTGGCGCTGATCCTCGAAGATGGCCAGTGGATGGACGAGGCATCCCGGGAACTGTCGGAACGCCTAATCACGGCCACCGCAACGCACCCGTGGCTGGTCTTCACCACCCGATTCGGTCAGGAGGAAGGTCTCGACCCCGACGGTTCTACGGTTATGAACCTGGCACCCCTCGATGCCGCAAGTGCCGCTTTGATCGTCAACAAAGTCACCGACGATCACCCGTTGTTGCCGCACGATGTCGACACCATCGTCCAGCGAGCAGGAGGGAATCCCCTGTTTCTCGAAGAGCTCTTGTCCGTGGTTCGTCAGTCGGGATCGGTGGCGGACCTGCCCGACTCGCTCGACGCGCTGGTCGGCGCTCAGATCGATGCTCTCCCTCCCCTCCCCAGGCGGCTCCTTCGTTACGCCAGCGTGCTGGGGCGCAGCTTCCGGTTGACGGTGCTCAACGAGGTCCTGCGCGATGACTCCCTCGAGCTGGATTCGAGTGCCCGAGACTCACTGGTCGGTTTCCTGGCGAGCGACGGTGCGGACCGGATGCGCTTCCGGCACGGCTTGCTGCGGGACGTCGCGTACGAGGGGCTCTCCTACCGCCGCCGCCGCGAACTGCACTCGAAAGCGGCCCGGGCTACCGAACGACTCGCCGGGGACGACACCCGGGCGGTGGCGGACCTGCTTTCCCTCCACTTCTCGCTGGCCCAGGAGTATGAGCCCACCTGGCGCTATGCCCGCATGGCCGGCGACGATGACCGGGACGCCTACGCCAATGTCGATGCGGCCGTTCAATACGAGCGGGCCTTGATGGCTGCCGGCCGGCTATCCGGTGTCGGCGACCGCGAAAGAGCAGAGGTGTGGACTGCGCTCGGTGACGTGCGCGAGCTGGCGGGATTGTTCGCGCAGGCCGTCGAGGCTTTCCGGCGGGCCGCCCCTCTGTACCGCGATGACGCCATCGCCCGGGCCGATGTGCTGCTCAAACGAGCCAGAGCCCGGATGCGGGCCGGCGCCTACGTAACTGCCCTGAGCGAAACGACCAAAGGCCTGAAGCTGGTGGAAGCCATCGACACGGTAGAAGCCGTCCGGGCCCGGGCTCGATTGGTTTCGCTGCAAGGTCTGATACGGATGGCCCAGCAGAAACCCCGTGAGACCATCGCCGCCGCCGAGCGAGCGATCGAATTGGCAAAGCTGAGCGGCGAAGACGAAGCGCTGGCACGTTCCTACACGATCCTGGATTGGGCCTACCCCGTTCTCGGCGAGCCTCAAAGGGCCGTCAACGGCCGCAAGGCGCTCGAGATCTATGAGCGACTGGGCCATTTGAGTACCTCAGCCAGAATCATGGGGAACCTCGGGGTCCTGGCGTACTTCGACGGCCGCTGGGACGAGGCGCTGGACTGGTACAGCAAGAGCCGGGACGCCTTGCGGCGGGCCGGAAACGAGGTGGGAGCAGCGTTGGCCGGCTCCAATATCGGCGAACTGTTCGTGAGTCAGGGTCGCTTCGAAGAAGCCGAAGAAGCACTCGACGAGGCCATAAGAGTGCTTCGTGCCTCCGCCGCCCGGGATGATTTGATCTTTGCCAGGACTCAGATGGCGCGCCTGCTGATGGAGCAAGGCAAACCCGAAGAAGCCCGCTTGATATTCCAACGTCTCCAGGCCGAAACCTTCGACCTCAATCAACCGGTGAGCGCCCTGGAGGTGGCCATCTACCAAGCGCAACTGCTCGCCCAGAACGATGATCCCAAGGAAGCGCTGACGCTCCTCGATGTTGCTCAACGGTCCGCAGGCGCCGATGCTGCAGTGTTCACGGCATCGATCGCCAGGGTACGAGGGCTGGCGTTGGCCGAGATGGGGCACTTCGACGAAGCGACCGTCGTGGTCGAGGAAGGACTCGCCGAAGCGCAGCGTCAGGGCCTCTCCTACGACGAGGCCCTCCTGCTTCAGCTTGCCGTTGACGTCGCCGAACGGTCGGGCAGCGAACCGGATCCTGAAGTGGCCAAACGAGCCGAGGCGCTCTTCGAGCGCCTCGGCATTCGTTCTTCAGTTGACTCGGATTCGGTTTCGAATTAGGCGCCGCTCATCCGCGGATCGTCCTCGCCGTAGACCGTCCACGTGGTCCGTATCTCGTCACCACCCACGGTGACGGTGGTCTCGGCAGCGATGCACCAGGTCTCGCCAAAGGGAAGCTCGGCCGTGGTGACGTATCCGGTTACCGAATCGATGGTGGCGTCCGAACACCACTCCATGGCTTCGAAATCGAACCCGCCGGTGGGGTCATACGAGAGCGTCGACCCGGTCGGATTGTCGCCTGTCTTCTCCGGCGCAGAGACAATCCCGGAATATGCGGCCTCTTGGTCACCTTCAGGATCGAAGAGGATGGTGGAAACGTCCCCTTCGTCAACGCTTTCGTTCAGCGTGTACGGCTTCGGAGTGCAGATTCCGGACAAGTTGTCGAGGCGCCTGAAGATCCCCTCCATTGCCGCTGTTCCGCCGACCACGTCGGTTTCGTCACCACAGTCGAGCTCACCGTCATAGACGTTCACCGTTCGGATTACTTCCTCAGCACTATTGCCAGACGAGTCGGTTGCGTTGTAGGTGATGGTGTACGAGCCAGCGGTTGTAGCATTGCCAGCTCCGTCAACGGGAACATTCGAAACACCATTGATGGTGGTATCCGGATCGAAGTTGTCATCGACCACGGCTCCCGGATCCTCGAACAGCTCGCCAACAAGGAGATCCAAGACCTCAGGTGGGTTAAGGATAATGGTCGGCGCTGTGATATCTCCGGCCAGGTTGAAGAAGGTCTGATATCCCGGTGCGTCGATCAGGGACGCCGACCCATCACTGGGAGAGTCGATGCTGATAACGACTCTGTTGAACGTGAGGTTTCCCGGAGGATTGATTGGCACGAGTTTGCGGTCGTTACCCGAGTCTGCGCCGCAGTCGCCGCCGCCCCCCGTACACAGAATCGGCACAGAGAGAACTGAGGTCGCGCCATCAAAGGCCTCAATCCGAGCTGTCGCGTCGAACTTCAACTTGAGGCCAATCTCTGCGTAGTCGGCCTTGTAGTCGGCAATGCTGCCCGCGAACTCGATAGTCAGTATCTCCGCATTGGGAGAAGTGGAGCTGTTGTTGATGCGGGCACAAGGAGTTCCGTTGCCTTCGCCGCTGGCCGACCTGACACCGATGACGTGGTCTTTAAGACCGGGTTGCGAGGTGCCATTTGCCGAGAGAGATACGAGCGTACCCGAGCTGGGGTTGACGCGACAGCCCGCGGTGCTCAATGTCTGAGTGATCGCCGGTTGCCCGGATTGGGTAAACACGAATTGATCGCCGGCGGCATTGAGATTCAGATCCAGTCTCCCAATGTCGTCATAATCGGACCACCCGCCCGATCCGCCGAACGCCATACCTGCTGTCGCGACCAACGCGCCCACCATGGTGATCACCAGGGCAAGGATCGTCAGCTTTCTATGCCGTTTCATTCCGAACCGACCTCCCTCTTGCTGCTCGACACAATCGCACAGCTGATGTGTGTTGAGTTCCGGGAGATGTCAAGCGGGCCTGCACAAACCGTCCAAGCCGAGCCAACCGCGCCTGTTCGTGCCTCCCACCGCGCTGAACTCAAGCCCCTTCGTAACGCGTCAACCGCCACGATCTCACAAACAGTGATCCACGTAAATGAACATTTTTCCGACAGTCGTTCGTGAAACATCTTCGGAAGTATGCTTTCGCCACCGCGATAAGAGAGGAATCACGCGTTGGGTTATTCGACGCAGAGGGTGAGGCCGACCTGCCCGGGGATCAGCTCGAAGCCGAGGTCACCCCTAGCGCGCATCTCTTCCAGGACTCCGTCCAGCTTGTCGTCGGAGTGTCCGGGGTCGTGATGAAACGTAACCAGCCGCTTGACACCGGCCAGACCGGCGAAATCCAGTGCATGCTCGAAGGTGGAGTGACCCCACCCGATCCTCTGCCGGTACTCGTCGTCGGTGTACTGAGCGTCGTGGATCAGCACGTCCGCCTGGCGGGCTAGATCGAAGCCTGAGGTCCACGCCGCATGAGCGAGGAATCCCGACACCCCGAGCGCCGGCTCGTGGTCGGGAAGATAAGCGAGCACACAATCGGTCGACTCGATGCGGTAGCCAAGCGTCGGGCCCGGGTGCACGATGAGATCCGCCTGGATCGAAAGGCTCCCGATGTCGAACGTAGCCGGAGGATGGATCTCGTGCAAGGTCACAGTTGGCAGGTCGCGCAGGAGAACGGGAAACAGCGGAGGCGAAAGGTACCGGGTCAGGCGTTTTGCCAGACTGAGGGTTGTCGAACCTGGACCCCAAATGTGCACGTCGACCATCGGGTCGAACAGGGGGGCGAAGAAGCCGAGGCCCTGGATGTGATCCATGTGGAGGTGGGTGAGCAGGATGTCGAGCCTGGGCACGTCCGCAGCGAGATGGTCGCCAATCGGACGAATACCGGAGCCGGCATCGAGCACCAGGATTTCCCCCCCGGGCCCTCGCACCTCAACGGCGGCGGTATCGCCGCCGTATCGGATCGTGTCGGGACCCGCACTGGCCAGAGAGCCCCTGGTGCCCCACAGCGTCGCCTTCACGAGATGGGCTGCTCCCAGAACATGGCCACGGAGCCAAGGTGGCGACCGCCCTGCCCATCCACAGGAAAGGCAGTGATCGCCAGCGTTCGCCAGACGTCGTCGAGGCCCCTCACTCGCACCGTGTCGTGACTGGGCACCCGTTCGACCAGAGCAACAACGATGGGAAGCTGCTCGTTCGGATAGGGCGTCCCGTCCAACCTGGTCGTTTGGAAATGCTTGGCGAGCTGGTCGGCGTGGATCTCGCCCGCCTCCTCGAATCGCACCCCCAGAAGACTCTCGGCAGGCTCGTTGTAGTAGAGGAGATTGCCCGCTTCGTCGACCAGCCAGATGGGGATGGCAAGGTATGAGGCCCACTGCTTGAGCAGGATGAGTTCGATGGGTTGCTGTGCCAACTCACCTCCCTTTCAGGTTCGGTTTTCCATCATGACGCAGAAAGGTCATCTCTGCACGGAGTTCTTCGAATCGGCCGCTACCGGAAGGCCCGGTCGGATCCCCAGCCGATCGGGTCAGAAGACCCTGAGAACATGGCGAATTTCGAGAACAACTGAAAGGCATGAATTCGCTCGCCGGCCGGTTCGTTCACCCCCACTCTGACGGGTGAGGGAATACAGAGAACGACCGATCGCGGGTTCGCTCAGAACTCTATGCGCATGCCCTCGAAGGCCGCCTCGGTGGCCGGGAACTCCTTCCGGGCCGAAGCAACGATCGCATCGATCTCTTCGTCGGAGCGGTGCGGATCGTGACTGACCAGCACCAGCCGCCTCGCCCCGGATTCGCGAGCCGCCTCGACGGCGTGGTGCCCCGTGCTGTGCCCCCACCCGACGTAGAGACTCGGGTACTCATCGGGGGTGTATTGAGCATCATGGATGAGAACGTCCACCCGTGCGGCAAAGGTCCTCAGCGTCTCATCGGAGGTCGGTTCGCCTCGCTCGTAATCGGTGGCCAGGACGACGGTGTGGCCGTCGTTGGTTATTCGGTAGGCGGTAACCCCCTGTGGGTGATGGAGCGCAGCCGCATCGATGGTCAAGGAGCCGATTTTGAAGGGAGCGTTCGCAACATCGACGAAGGTCTTCGCAGCGGCCGTCTCGAAGATCGAAACGGGGAACCAGGGCGGTCGAAGCGCACCTTCGATGGCTTCCCTCACCCCCATGCCGTTCCAGCTGTGCCCGTAGAACGTGAATCGATTCCGCTCGTCGTACAGAGGTGGGAAGAAAAGGATGCCCTGCAAATGATCCCAGTGATAGTGCGTGAGAAAGACATGGAAATCAATGCCCTCCGGAGGGATCTCCAGATCCTGAGCAAGGGCGTTGATACCGGTTCCTCCATCGATGATCACTCGCAGGCCGGGCTCGGCGTCGATGTCAACGCAGAGGGTCCGGCCACCGTACTTCTCGGTGGTCGGTCCGGACACGGGCATAGACCCTCTGACGCCGCGAAAGGTCAGAGTGACCTGACGAGCCGCCATTCGATCATCCCTACTCATGGACTACGGGACGACACACTATCTCGTCTCACCGCTTGCGAGGATGGAATCTTCTCCATCGATGGAAGCCCTCCGACGCGCGGCGGCGCGGATCGGTATGCTCGTCAGCCGAACCGACGTGAAACAAGGGAGGCTCATCGGTGAAGGTGACCGCAATACGGCCACCCCGGCTGCGCACAACCGAGACCGAAGAAGAACGCAAGGTCACCTGGACCGAGCTCTTCTACGACCTGGTTTTCGTGGTAGCCGTTTCCGGGCTGGGCGCCCGACTGCTCGCAGACCCCACCCTTCGGGGAGCGGCTGTGTTCACCGGTCTGTTCGTCCCTCTGTGGTGGGCATGGGCCGGGTTCACCCTTTACGCCGATCGCTACGACACCGATGATCTCGGCCAGCGAGTCCTGGCCGTTGCGCAGATGGCCACCATAGCGCTGCTGGCCGCCAGCATTTCAGGAAAGGAAACCCAGTCGCTGGTCGGCTTCGCGCTCGCCTACGTCGGAGCCAGGGTGATCCTCATCGTCATGTACCTGCGGGCCCGCCGCCACGTCCCGGCAACCCGCCAGTTGGTCGGCGGTTACGTGCAGGGCATGTCGATAGCTGCTGCCCTCTGGCTGGTCTCGGTGTTCGTCCCGGAGCCGTACCGCTATGCCCTCTGGGCGATCGGACTGCTCATCGATGGCTACACGCCCTACCGGCTCCGACGCATCCAGGCCAGGGTTCCCCTCGATGTCGCCCACCTCCCGGAACGGTTCGGGTTGTTCACCATCCTGGTTCTCGGGGAGTCGATTGCGGCCACCGTGGCCGGGCTCGGCCATGAGGGCTGGGTTGTCGGACCCGCTGTGACCGCCGTCCTGTCTGTGGTAGTCGCCGCCGGGCTCTGGTGGGTCTATTTCGACAATCTCGATGGGACCGTGGTGCGCAGGCGAGCAGAACAAAAGACGGCGTGGAAACCAACCGTGTGGATCTACGGTCACCTGCCCCTGGCCATCGGTTTGATGGCCACCGCCATTGGCCTGGAGAGCGCGGTCATCGGCGCGGGCGGGCACAATTGGCCGGCCAATGAACGCTGGTTACTGATCGCCGGCGTCGGCGGAGCATTGATCGGCATGGCCATCATCGAAGTGGCAACCGAACGCCAGGACAACGCCATCTCCCGCCTCAAGGCGCAATGGCGGGTCGGCGGCGGAGTGCTCGCCGGGATCATCGGCCTCATCAGTGGCCTGGCGGAGCTGTGCTCACCATGGTCCTACTTGCCGCGCTGTGCGCCGCTCAAGTGGGCGGAGACGTCTGGCTCAATGAGCGGGAGGCTGCCACCGCCACCGGCGTTGACCTTCAGGACGGTTGAGCGCCGCCTGCTCTTCGGCGGGACTGGGACTTGCCCTCGATCAGCTTCGGCTCGAAACGACAGCGTGTCCTTCTCGGACCAGCTTGGCGATGGTCGGGTTCTCCGACAACCGCTCTCCCACCCCGACCACTAGCTCCCGACCGACAGCAGCGGCCAGTTTCTCGAGGGTGTCGAGGGTTGGCCGGGTGCCACCGCCTTCCATGCGGGCTATGGCCGACTGCGTGGTACCCATCCGCTGGGCGAGTTCGGCTTGAGTGAGCTCCGCTTCGGTTCGGAGCCGAAAGACCAACTCACGGAAGGCGGCAATCCTCGCCTCGTCCTCGTACGCCGCTCTGCCGGCTTCCGACAGTGGCTTGGATGCCTTCAGTTCCTCCCAGTCGGTTCGCTTGCTCATTGGATCACTCCTCACCTGCAGTGTGTTGTTCGCCATGGACCGCTCCATGGCTCGCTTCGCCCGGCCGACCTCAACCCGCTCTTGCCACCGGGTCTTCGAGAACACGGTCAGCAGGATGACCCCCCGACCGGGGGCAATCCAGTACGTCACCCTCGTCGAGGGAGAGGACCAATCCCGAACCTCCGGCTCGAGTTCTACCTCACCCCACGACATAGCACACATGCTATACCGGACGGATAGGCATGGAAAGGGATTCGCTTCTAGGCAGGATCGCCCATTCACGCAGACGAGGTGTTCCGCCGCCGAGATGAACGACTGATTCACGCGACACATCACTCACACACCTGGGCCGCGGGAGAACCGAGAACGACGCGAAACAACGCGACCTGCTGCAAGCCACAACCGCAGTGTTCAAATGGGGATTCGCGAATCAGCCCATTGACGCCTGGACCCTCGGGAAAAGACTTTTCCCAAGGTCATGAGTTCGATCCTCACCGGGCCTACCGTGTGTTTTCCGTTCGATGGCGCAGCCCGAACGCCACCGCCACAGCCACGAGCAGCCAGATCCACGACAGGTCGCCGGGTCCGACACGGGTCGGGTACGGTCGCAACGGCTGGATCCGAACCAAGCGATAGGTCGCGGTGGCCTCGGCCAGGTCGTCATCGCCGAGACGACGTGGGTGCAGTCCGAACAACGGCGCGGCGAATCCGGAGTCGAGGAGCACCCTACGCATCAGCTCGAGCCGCTGCGGATCATCAGAGACGTCTGTCGCGTTGGCCTCCCATCGTCCATCGGGGAGCCACACGGCGGTGTGAGGTTCCACCAGCAGGTTCCGATACCAATCGGTTCGCTCCCCGAAGGCAGCGATGCAGTAGAGGTCGTTGCCGGCGATAGTGCAGTTGACCGGTGTGCGATAACGGGCTCCGCTGCGGCGCCCCGTGTGTTCGATGACCATCAGCCTGCCGAATCCTCGAGGCCACACGCCGGCGAGTCGGCCCAGTCCGAGTCTCCAGAGCAGCACCATCCCCCGGTTCATCTGGTGGAACACGCGGCGGAGGATTGCCAGCGTTGCGGGCCGCATCACACGCCCATAGCGGTTGGCGACCCCGGGGTGGTCCTGGACCGGTGGGTCGGTCATCCCTGCAGCGTAGTAGGGCACGTTGCAGGTCCCGGTCCAGCCTGGTGCGGGGTAGCAGCTCCACCTGGGCAGAAACTGATGTTCGGTTGCTGATGCTCCGACCCCGTTGTGAGCGATCGGCGGGATGTTGCGGTGAAGCTGGGCGGCGCAGGCCGACCCGGGGATCGTCATAGGAGTGCGACGCATTGCGGAAGGTGCACCGGCTGATGTCCGGTACGTGCCCCTCCGCTTGGTGGGGTGTGAGCCAGGCACTTCCCCGAACCGCGCGGTGGGCGGAAACCCTTGAATGCGGTCGCCCAATCGCCCACCTCCGTCGCGGCCGCGGCCTCGTCGTAGGTGCGGCCGGCGACTCCGCCGGGGCCGCCCAATCCCCGTGCCACCACGGCCGCGATGGTGGTCACTGCCACCAGTGAGAGAATCACCCAGACGGTCGACGAGCCCGCGTCTCCAAACCCCCAGCATCGATGGATACAGCCGGCCGCCCAGAGGCGAACTACCCATACTTCGGTAGGAAGCAGAGCAACTACAGATCAGCGGTGCAGCTTGCTCACTCGCTTGGCCATCATCTTGTGGATGCGGTCGTACGAGGGGGGTGGGCCCTTCTGAAGAGCCTTCCCGTCAAGTAAAACGCAGTCGGACTGCCCGCACAGAATCATTGTCGACTGCTCGCTTGTGTCGACGCTCTCGAACACGACGTCGTCACCAAGCGCTACCGCGGCCCGCTTCGCTCGCTCGTAGACGAGGTTACAGGCCGGGCACCAACCGTTGACGAAGGCCGTTACCGCTACCTTGCCCTCCACTCGCGCCGGCTTCGGGCCTTGCTCGATCCAGCGTGGGGGCACCGCGTCGTCCGTGAACGGTTTCCACACGAGGACCCGCATCCCGATCCGATCGGCCCGGTGATAGCCGTGCTTCTTGAACCACCCGGCCCGCATCCAGAACGGGAACACGACTCCCCAGGCCACGATCCCCTTCGCCCCCAGCTCCCGCGTGTCCTCTTCGGCAGCCGCCAGCAGCGCCCGGCCGGCCCCCCGGCCCTGCCGGTTGCCGACGCCTCGCTTGTAGCCATGGACCCAGATACACATGATCATGTAGAGATCGGTGCCAACAGCCAACGAGTGTTCGACCGGAAGGTACTGGATCATTCCGATCGGTCGGCCGTCGTCGCCCAGCGCCAGCTTGACCCGTAGCCCACGGTCCCGCATCGTGCGGTACCAGCGAGCTTTGTGATCCCCCGCCTCCTCCATCTCGACGGACCAGTCCTCGAGACACACGAAGTAAGCATCCTCGTACTCATCAGCGAGATCGACGATTTCCATCTGGGCCTCCCGCATACTCGAAACCTACACCCGTCGCCGGGGTGACCTGACCCCGGCTCTGGACGGTGCCGCTCGGGTCGTAGTGCGTTTGGGCCCGCAGATCAGATGATTATGCACGTGCTATTGGGGGCTTGGGACGATGATGCCCGGGGTGTCGATTCGGGTGGCGTGTCGTGATGTGGATGCCGTGTCCGGTGCGGTGTGAGGTAGCACTCAGCGACCATCGCGTTAGCCGAGGGTTTCCCCCGATGAGAGCCTGCGAATGGTTTCTTCGATTCGGTTGACACGGGTAACCGGCCGCTTGGCGGTGTGAATCCACCACAGGTACTGCTTCTTGGCCGAGTCGATCAGGGCTTGATAGGCGGCCTTTGCCTCGGGAGCGGCATCGAGGGCGGCTTGCAGACCGGCGGGGACGATGAGGGCGTCGACCTCGTCGGTCTGCGACCACGAGCCGTCCGCCTTAGCCTCTTCGATCGTCGCCCGACCGACCTCGGTCATGAGTCCTTCTCGTACCAGCCGCTCGATCCGTTCCTTGTTGAGCGCCGACCACAACCCGCCCTTTCGACGGGGGGAGAACCACTGCATCATGCGGTCGCCGTCAACGCGCCGGGATTGACTGTCGATCCACCCGAAGCACAGTGCCTCTTCGACCAGGTCGTCGTACACCGGACCGTCGAGGCTGCTCGACTTCTTGCGGTAGACGTTCCACAGACCCTCTTGCCGGTCGGGGTTCGAAGCGAGCCAACTGCGCCATTCGGCACGGCTGGTTGGGGTCACCACGTCTT
>Ga0209341_10001505_pt1 | contig 23061 bp, 20 predicted proteins | sample RifCSP13_2_FD_184020 | JGI IMG/M metagenome (GOLD analysis project Ga0209341, IMG submission 184020) | Soil microbial communities from Rifle, Colorado - Rifle CSP2_sed 13_2 (SPAdes) (version 2) | ecosystem: Environmental > Terrestrial > Deep subsurface > Rock core/Sediment | place: Rifle... | reverse complement strand
CGGAGGGCGGTGAACCCGATGGCCGTACCGCCCTCCGGAGTCCCCGTGGAGACGAGGACGACATCCCCCTTCGCGATGCCCCCCGCGTGCATGGCGAGGGCGAGGAACGCGGAGGCCGGACCGACGTCCCCGGTGTGCCGCGAGAGCCCGGACCGGACCGCCTTCGGGAAGGCTTTCTCCAGGGTCGCGGGGGTCTGGGGCTCGGGCTCGTCGACGAAGATGTGGACGGGTCGCCCCGTTTTCTGGCCCAGCGTGCCGAGCGCCCGCTCCCGGGAGCCCTCCGTGCCGTAGTGGACGGCCTCGCGGCGGATGAGCCCCCCGCCCCCGCAGACTAGGGCCGCGGCGGCCGCCCCTCGTCCCTGCTCCCCGGGGTCCGCGGGGCTTCCCGCGGGGACGCCGACGGCCACGAAGAGCGCGCGCCCTCCGGAGGTGTCACAGAAGTCCAGGGCGGCCAGGAGCGCAGGACCCGCGTCGGTTCCCGAGGAGGTCTTCACGCGGGCGCCGATCAGCCCGAGCGCCTCGGACACGGCGGTGGCGTCGACGGGGGCCTCGGAGGCGAGGACGAGGTAGCCGATGCCGGCCGCACCCCCCGCCGACAGCGCCCGGACGCCCGCCTCGACCGCGAGCGTGACCGCGTCCTCGTCGGGTCCGGGGACGGACTTCTCCTCGATCCCGCGCGGTGTGAAGTGGCCGAGCGCCTTCCGGTACTCCTCCGCCGTCACCGCGTAGCGCGGGACGTAGCCGCCGACCGCCTCGATGCCCGCCAGGGGAATCCCCGCGCGCGAACGACCGAGGCTTACTTAACGCTGGCCCCGCTCACCGCGTCCCGACGCGCAGGGACTGGAACCCGGAGTCCGGGTCGTTGCCGAACGCTTCGAGGCGACCGCGAATCTTCCATTCGTAGCGCACGGAGGGCCCGGTGAAGCTCGGCGGGGAGCCGCCAGGGACCTGCAGCGTCCCCTCGAACGTCCGCGTCTCGCCCGCCGCGAGGACGAAGGCTGGGGCGAGGGGGTAGGATTGGTTCGCGACGTTCTTCGTGTTGTTCACCGGCGCGTCCCACGAGTTCCGGCAACGCTGGCAGGTGACCTTCTCCTGCGTGGAGACGACCTCCTCGCAGACGAGGTCGGCGTAGATGCCCTTCGACTTCACCTCGCCGCCGGAGGACATGACCGTGACCCGGACCTGCACCGGCTCCCCGGGGAACACGGTGTGGGTCGGGTACTCGATGCTCACCTTCGCGCCGCCGCCACTGACGACATTCGTCGCCGTCTTCAGCTTGTCCAAGATGCCCATGGTCTCGGCGAGGCAGCCTCCCGCGGCGGGTATGAACCTTCCCCCGTCGTTCGCAGTTTTGAAACGAACTCCTCCATGGAGAGGCACGGCATCCGCTGGTTGCAGTGGGCCGAAATCATTTAAGAGGGGGCGTCGAATACGCCCGCGTCAGAAGGGAGAGCATGGCTTCCATCACGGCGAACGCCACGCCGGACCGCAACATCGCGGAGGAGCTCGCGAAGAAGCAGCGCGAGATCGCCGTCAGCGAGTTCTTCGAGCGCAACAAGCAGATCCTGGGCTACGACTCCCCGACGAAGGCCCTCATCACCGCGGTGAAGGAGACCTGCGAGAACGCCCTCGACGCGTGCGAGGAGGCCCAGATCCTCCCGGAGGTCCGCGTGGAGATCCGCAAGAACTCGGAGACGGAGTTCGTGGTGATCTGCGAGGACAACGGCCCCGGCATCGTGAAGAAGCAGGTCGCGAACGTCTTCGCGAAGCTCCTCTACGGATCGCGGTTCTTCGCCCTGCGACAGGCCCGCGGGCAGCAGGGCATCGGCGTCTCCGGGGCGATCATGTACGGGCAGATCACGACGGGGAGGCCCGCGGTGATCCGCTCGAAGACGGCGAAGGACGACGTCGCCTACCAGATCCAGCTGCGCATCGACACGCGCAAGAACAAGCCGGACCTGATCAAGGAGGAGTTCGTCCCCTGGGACCGACCGTCGGGGACGCGGGTGGAAATCGCCCTCAAGGGGCGCTACGTCGGCGGGAAGCAGTCCGTCGCGGAGTACCTGCGGGCCACCGCGATCGTGAACCCCCATGCCCGCCTTGTGTTCCAGCCGCCGGAGGGCGCGGCAATCGTCTTCGAGCGCGCCACGGAGGAGCTCCCTCGAAAGACCGTAGAGATCAAGCCCCACCCCCATGGCATCGAGCTCGGGACGCTCCTCGCCATGGCGAAGGACACGGAGTCCCTCCGGATGAGCTCCTTCCTCCAGAACGACTTCAGCCGCGTCTCCTCCCGCGTCGCGAAGGAGATCTGCGACCTCGCCCTCGTCCCCGCGGAGCTGCGCCCCCGGCAGCTGACCCTCGACCAGGCGAAGGCGGTCCTCGAGGCCGTGAAGAAGGTCAAGATCATGGCGCCGGAGAGCGAGTGCCTCTCCCCCATTGGGGAGCGCCTGATCAAGCGGGGCCTCAAGAACGTCCTGGGGAACCTGAGGCCAGAGTTCTACGCGCCCCCGCTGTCCCGCGACCCGAAGGTCTACGGAGGGAATCCGTTCCAAGTCGAGGTCGGCATCGTCTACGGCGGGGACCTCCCCGCGGACCAGCCTGTCGAGGTCCTGCGGTTCGCGAACCGCGTGCCCCTCCTCTACCAGGCGGGCGCCTGCGCGTGCACCCAGGCGGTGGGGAACGTGGACTGGCGGCGGTATGGGCTGGAGCAGCGCGGGGGCCAGGGCCTCCCCTTCGGCCCGGCGGTCGTCCTCGTCCACATCGCGAGCATCAAGGTGCCCTACACGAGCGAGGCCAAGGAGGCCGTGGCCCCCGTCCCCGAGTTCCTCGAGGAGCTGGAGCTCGCCCTCAAGGAGTGCGGGCGGCGCCTGAAGACGCACCTGAACAAGAAGGCGAAGAAGGCGAAGGCGCGCGAGAAGTTCGAGATCGTCCAGAAGATCCTCCCGCAGATTGCCGCGAAGAGCGCGTCCGTCGTCGGGAAGAAGGTGCCCAACCTCGACGCGACAATCACGAAGATCATGGGGGTCGTCTGGATCGAGGAGCGCGTCGAGTTCACCGCCGGCGTGCACCACGTCACCGTCGACCTCCACAACTTCACCGCCGCAAGGAAGAAGCTGAACCTCCACGTCCTCCTCCCGCGGGGCGCCCAGCTCGTCGACGCGAAGCCGAAGCCCTTCGAGGTCAAGGTCGACGGCAAGGTGTCGTGGGAGCTGAAGCGCATCGGGAGCGTGGAGAAGGACACCGTGACGTTCAGCGTCGCGGGGCTCGACAAGGACGAGTACGACGAGTCCGACCTCTTCGTCAGCGGGATCAGCCCCGAGCTCGTCGTCGGCGCGGAGCCCCTGCCGGGGGACTGGGAGCTGAACTACCGCGAGTTCGAGGAGGAAGAGGAGGCACCCGCGGAAGCGGAGGAGGAAGGCGAGGTGGACTATGACGAGGCCGAGGAGGCGCTCCCCGATGACTAGGACGAAGAAGGCCCCTCCCAAGGGCGAAGGCGCCTCGAAGGGAAGCGCGAAGGCGATCGAGGAGCTCCACGAGATCGCCGGGCAGATCTACGCGCAGCTCTCCGACGGCCAGATCCCGAAGATGGTCCTCCCCCTGCGGACGAAGGCGAACATCCGGTTCGACACGCGCGCGGAGGTGTGGAAGTACGGCGCCCTGAAGGGCGCGCGGACCGCGAAGAAGCTGCGCGGCGCGCTCATGCTCCTGCGCACAATGTACATCCTCGAGTTCATCAAGGACATGATCGACCAGAGCAAGTCGTCGACGCTGAGGGAGATGTACTACATCTCCGAGGGCTGGGACCTCGCGAAGTTTCACTCCCAGGATGAGTCCAACCTCCTCGCGGAGGACCTCGAGATCCTCACGCGGTGCATGCGCGAGGACTTCCGTCTGCGCCCCGAGGAGAGCGGGGCCAGCGTCATCGGGAACATCACCTTCGAGGAGACGACGCGCACGGGGGAGCGGCGGCGGATCAACTGCCGCGACGACATCGGGGACGCGGGCTACACGATCCCCTACAACGTGGAGCGCGACAAGGTGCGGTTCGTGGACCACGACGCGAAGTTCGTCCTCGCCCTCGAGACGGGCGGCATGTTCGACCGCCTCGTGGAGAACGGGTTCGACGAGGACGCGAAGTGCATCCTCGTCCACCTGAAGGGCCAGCCGTCGCGGTCGACGCGCAGACTCCTGAAGCGCCTGAACGAGGAACTCAAGCTCCCCGTCGCCACCTTTACCGATGGTGATCCGTGGTCGTTCCGCATCCACGCCTCCGTGGCTTTCGGGGCGATCAAGACGGCGCACATCTCCGAGTACCTGGCCACGCCATCCGCGATGTTCGTCGGGATCACCGCGAGCGACATCGAGAACTATGAGCTGCCGACGGACACGCTGACGCCGCGGGATACCGGGGCCCTGCACGCCGAGCAGTCCGACCCGCGCTTCAACGACAAGTTCTGGAAGGACGAGATCGAGCTCATGCTGCGCCTGAACAAGAAGGCGGAGCAGCAGGCCCTCGCGAAGTACGGCTTGGACTACGTGACGGACACGTACCTCCCAGAGAAGCTTGGGGAGCTGGGCCTCTCCTGACGTCGCGAAGCCTTGAAATAGGCCCGGGCCGGTGGGCGCGCCCGCCTGCCCCTGTAGTCTAGCTTGGATAGGACTGAAGCCTGCGGAGCTTCAAACTTGGGTTCGAATCCCAACAGGGGCGCTCCTTTCGTTAGATCTTCGCGATTCCGGTGCTCTTCCGCTGCCCCTCCATGCGGTCCTTGTAGGCCGTCAGGCGCTTCTCATACTCCACCCGGGCCAGCTGCGCGCCCTTCTCCGTGACCATGCAAAGGAACTTGTCCATCCCCGTCCACTCCAGGCGGACGAGGCCCTCGGCCTCGAGCTCCCGGAGGACGCTCTCCAGCTCCGGGTAGGAGATGCCGCGGACCTCCCGGAAGAAGTCCTCGCGCATCGCTCCGATGTGGCCTCGTCCCGCGGTCAGGACGAGAATCTTCCAGTTGACCTCCTCCATGCGCGTGCCAACCTAGAATCGCACGGCGCGGTATAAAGAAGGTGGGTCTAGGGGGTCTTCACGATCCTCAGGAGCCGGTGGAAGATCTCGTCGATGATCCCGCTCGCGTAGACCTCGCGGAGGAGCTGCTGCCCCCTGTAGTGCTCGACGAGGGGGGACGTCCGCTTCTCGAACTCCCGGACGCGCTCCTCGACCACCTCCCGCATGTCGTCCTTGCGCTGAATCAGGGCCGTGCCGCACTTGTCGCAGACCCCCGCCGCCTTCGGGGCGTTCGAGAGGAGGTGGTACACCGCCGCGCACTTCGGGCAGACCCTCCGACCCTCGGACCGCTTGATCAGCTCCTCGGGCTCCAGGAACATGTAGACGACGTGGTCGATGGACGTGATGCCCGCGAGGACTTCGGCCTGCGCGAGGTTCCGCGGGAACCCGTCCAGGATGAACCCGCCGCGGCAGTCCGGCTCCGCGAGGCGGGCCTTCACCATCTCGATGACGAGCGCGTCGGGCACGAGCTTCCCCGCGTTCATGAACTCCTGGGCCTTGAGGCCGAGCGGGGTGGATCCCGAAACGTGGCGCCGGAGGATGTCCCCCGTGGAGATGTGGGGGACGCCGAAGTGCTCGGCGAGGCGCACGGCCTGCGTCCCCTTTCCCGCTCCGGGCGGGCCGAGCATGATGATGCGGGACACGGCTTCCGTAACCGGGCGGCTCACAAAAGGGTTTGCGCCGGGGTCAGAAGAGGGGGTCGCCGGTGAGGCGGGCCCCCCCGCCGACGATGCAGCGCAGGGTGGGGATCCCGAGGGAACGGACGCGCTCCTCCACCGCGTCGGCGTGCGCGGGGACGGTGTTCACGTACACCGTGGCCCCCGTGTCGATGGAGAAGAAGGCGGGGACGCCCTCCTCCCGCAGGCGTCGGACCTGGAGCATCACGCTCACGGTCTCCGGGCGCCAGAGGAGGAGCTCCGAGCGCCCCGTCATCGTGATCCCGTGGAGCATCAGGGTGTCGCGCTCCGCGAGCTCGGCGATGCGTGGCACCGAGTGCTCGCGGATGGCCAGCTCCATCTCCAGGAGCATGCGGGGGAGCTCGGCGAGGCGCGCCTGGAAGAAGGGGGAGGTCAGTACGTCGCGGTGCGCATCCTCCGTCTGCTTGTAGGCGGGGACGAGGGCGACGATCATGGCCATGGCGAGTTCCGGGCCGGCGAGCTGCTCGGAGAAGGAGTCCGCGTCGGCGAGCCCCCGCCGCCACTTGGAGAACCCGCCGGTCACCGCGCGCGTCGCGCTCCCCGCGCCCCTCCGGGCGATCGTGCTGACCTCCCTCGGGCCGAGGTCCAGCCCCGCGGCCGCGCACGCGGCGGTGGCGAGGGCGGCGAACCCGCTCGCGCTGGCCCCGAGGCCGACGTTCGAGGGGAAGTCGCTGCGGGACTCCATGCGGAAGCGCTCGTTCATCCCCGCGCGGCGCCGGACCTCGTCGACCACGGCGAGGACCCGGGCCATCTCGTGCCCGGAGAGCGGCCGGCCGTCCACGGAGGCGTCGTCCCGCGGGAAGTCCCCGAACTCGATCGTGGTCCGCGTGGTCAGCGGGGCGGTGCACACGGAGATGGAGTCGTGGAAGGGGAGGCGGAGGCGCTCATCCGCGAGGCCGTGGTACTTGATCAGGCCCTGGATGGGGTGCGCGATTGCGGTCGCTTTCACCATCGCCGCAGGACCTCCGGGAGCTCGGAGAAGGAGCGGATGCGGGCGTCCTCGAAGTCGCAGGTGTCGCGCCCCCGGTCGACGAACACGCCGCGCATCCCTGCGGCCTGGCACCCCCGGATGTCCGCCGCGGCGTCGTCGCCGACGTGGACGACCTCCTCCGGGGCGGTCCCGAGCTTCTGCAGGGCGGCGTGGAAGATGCGCGGGGAGGGCTTGCGGTGGCGCGCCTCGTCGCTGAAGATGCAGGCGTCGAAGGCGTCCAAGAGGCCGGCGTCCTTGAGCACCTGCCGGATGAACCGGCCCCAAGTGCGGCCCGTGTTCGAGATGAGCCCCACGGCGAGGCCGGATTCGCGGAGCCGCTTCGCGGTGGCCCCGAAGTCGGGGTACAGGGCGGGCGGCGAGAGGACGAGGGGGGCGCCGATGGGCTCCTCGAGGGCGAGGAGGAGGCCGGGCGTCGCGCGGTCCGCGAGGCCCGCGGCCTCGAGGTACTCGAGGACCTGCTCGTCCGCGGTGAGGTCCGCGTCCTGGGCCCAGATCTCCTTGAGCCCCTCCGTCCACGCGTCGTAGGCCTGCCCGAGGGCCTCCGGCGTCCGTTCGATGTCGTGGAGGCGGAGCACCGCCGCCATGCCGTCGACGCGGACCTCCCTCGCGTAGGCCTCCCAGGCGCGCACGTCCCCCTGCACGGGGTCGTCCTTGTGCGGCTCCGCGATCGTGTGCCACCAGTCGAAGGTCACCGCCTTGATCACCGTTCTCACCTCAGATGTCGAACACGATGGTCGCCTGCCCCTTCTCCAGGTCGAGCTCCAGGTTGTGGTAGGTCACCGCCTTCACGTTGAGGAGGAGCTCGTGGCGCGCGCGGTCGATGGCCTCGCCCCGCGCTACCGCGGTGACGCGGAAGCCGTCCACGGCGACGTCGAACTCCTTGAGGACGACATGCTGCGTCTCGTGCACGTAGAGGAGCTCGGAGAGGAAGCGGACGAGGAGGCCCTTGAGGTCGTCGGCGGAAACCTCGACGCGGGACTCCCCCTTGGGCTCCACGGTGTCCTGGTTCACGATCAGAGAGAACATCCCCGCGGCGGCGTTCGCGAAGAGCTCGTTCGCACTCCCCCCGTACGCGCGGATCGACACGTCCGCGGTGTGGTCGATCTCCTCGAAGCGCTTCACCGCGGCCGCGTAGGGGCGCGGCGTACATGAACGTTGAGCTGCGCACGTGCCCACTAGTGCTCGGCTTCGTTCGTCCCGTTCCGCTGCGGGCACGTTTCATCTCCGACCGGTCGAGGGCGACTTTGCTTGCGTCGGCCAGCCACCCGGCACGGAGCCCGCCTCAAAAGCAGACCTCCTCCGTGTCGGAGAAAGGTCCGCGGAAGCGTGCCGAGGCCCTCTCCACACTCGGAAAGGTCTCCGGACCGGACAGGACGTTCCGGACCGCCCGGAAACTCGTTCCGACCGGCGTCCGAAAAGGTCTCTGCGTGCGGAACTGCTCTCAGCCAGCCTGGAGGAGCCTGCGGCAAGTGTAGACAAGCGTACTGCTGCGGAGAAACCTCCCCGCCGATGCGGAGGAGGCCTTTCCACGCCTGGAAACGTTCCACTTCGGCGGGGAAAGCCACCCGCTATGGAGAGGCTCTGGATCCAGGGCATTGATCACGCCGCTGGCGGGGGCTCCACCGCGGGCAGGTTGTCAGGCCTGTGGAGATGGCTCCGGAACCGGCTCGGGGTCGCCGCCTCGGCCGTTTCTATGCCGTAGGTCGCCGCCGCCACAGCGGCAGACCCATGGACCAAGGATGTCTACGGCGATGATGCCTAGTTCGGCGGACCCGCCATCACTTCCCGCGGGCGTCTCCCCAAATCACCTTGTGGAGCTGAGGCAGGACGCGCGCCTCCAGGCCGTCCGCGAGCACCCATTCCGCAAGGGCCTTCAGGTTCCGCCCGCCCTCCGGCTGGAGGACCACCGGGCACGCGGGTCGGTGCTCCTCGACCACGCGCTTCGCGTACTCGTAGTCCGCTCGGTCGACGACGACGAACTTCACCTGGTCCTTCGCGGTGAGGACGCGAAGGTTCGACCACAGGTTGCGGTCCTCCATGCCCGACCCCGGGCACTTCACGTCCACGCTCAGGCACAGGTCCGGGGACTTCGGGAACTCCGCGACGGAGAACGCCCCCGAGGTCTCGAGGACGACGCGGTGCCCCGCGTCGAGGAGGCGCTGGACGAGCGCGGAGCACTGCTTGTGGGCCAGCGGCTCCCCGCCGGTGACGCACACCCGCCGCGTCCCGAGCGCGCGCACGCGGTCGAGGATCGCGTCCAGGCTCATCACCGCCCCCTCGAAGAACGCCTCGGGTTGGTCGCACCACCGGCACCGGAGGGGGCACCCGGTGACCCGCACGAATGTCATGGGGAGGCCGATGTCCACGCCCTCGCCCTCCAGGGACCGGTAGATCTCGCAGACGAGCATCTCCTCCGGCCCGCGGGGGACCTTCGGCATCAGCGCCTCGGCCATCACCGTCCGAACCGCCCGAACGCCTAAGAAGCTTGGTTCCGGATTCAGTACCTGTAGCGCTACGCTTAAAGGGGGCGCTACCGCCATGGCCACCGCCGGAACGCCATGCACCGCCGCCTCCTCGTCGCCCTCGCCGTGGCCCTCCTGGCCCTCGCCGCGATCCCCCCCGCCGCCCCCGTGGACTACCTGGGGACCTGCAGCCTGTTCCCTCTGGGCTGGGCCCACGAGGAGGGCGTGCGCCTCGACAGCCTCCTCCCCGACGAGGTCCGCGTGGGGACGCCCTTCGTCTTCCCGAGCAACGCGAGCGGGTACATCATGTTCTACGCCGCGGGCGCGACCGGCTGGGAGTCCATCCGCGTCGCCCTGTCCTCGGACGGGGTGAACTGGACGCGCCTGGGGGTCTCTTTCATCGCGGCCTCGGACTTCGGAGTCCTCAACATCCTCGAGCCCTTCGTGATCCAGGGGACCGATGGCGCCCTCTACATGTACGTCGAGGGGTGGAACGTCTTCGAGACCGTGGGCGCCCGCGGGATCTACCGCGCGAGGTCCCTGGACGGGGCGTTGTGGGTTGCGAACGGGCTGGCCCTCTCGGGATCCCCCTCGGACGACTGGCCCGCGAGCCCCGTGATCGAGCACCTCGCCCCGGGCGATCCGAACGGGACGTTCCGCATGTACTACACCGGCCTGGACACCGGGTCCATGAAGCGCCGGATGCTCACGGCGGTGTCGCCCGACGGGATTGCCTGGGCGAAGGAAGGGGTCGTCCTGTCCCCGGGCGGTGCGGACACGAACGGCCCCCTCCGCGTCGCCCTGAACGAGGAGCGCGCCGGGTACCGCCTCTACTACTCCGAGTACGGCGTGGAGAACGCGATCCTCACGGCCGTGTCGGCGAACGGTGTCGCTTGGGCGAAACGCGGCCCCGTGCTCGGCCTCGGACCGCAGAAGGGGAACAACGTGAACGTGAGCGCCCCGAGCGTCGTCCAGCCCGACGATGGTCACGGCCGGATGTATTTCATGGCGACGGGCACCGCCAGCTCCGACTATCAGATCTTCAGCGCCCTGACGAGCACCTCGAACCGCGATCCTCTCGCGGAGGCGGGATCGCCGCAGCAGGTCCCCGTGGGCTCCACGGTCACCGTGAACGCGAGCGCCTCGGCGGACCCCGACCCCATCGACTCGCTGTCGTTCCTGTGGATGCTCCTGGACAAGCCGCCGAACTCCACTGCCTTCCTCTCCTCCCCGCTCTCCGCGGTGACCGACTTCGCCGCAGACCTCCCCGGCCAGTACACGCTCCTCCTCCTTGTCGGCGACGACTGCGGGGGCGCCGGGATTGACTTCACCTTCGCGGTGGCGGTGAACCAGCCCCCCGCGGCGGTCCCCACCGCCTGGCCCGCGGCGACGCGCCCGGTCGACTCCGCGGTGACCCTGGACGCGGCGAACAGCTCGGACCCCGAGGGCGGCTTGATCTCCCTCGAGTGGTCCCTGGACTCCAAACCCGCGGGCTCCTCCCTGGCCGTCCCGAACGTGTCTGCCTCGAACTTCACCGTCGTCCTCGACGCCGTGGGGGACTTCGTCTTTCGTCTCAACGTCACCGACCCCTTCGGGGGGACCGACAGTGAGACCCTCACGGTCTTGTCGATCAACCGCGACCCCGTCGTCTCGATCAACACGCAGCCCTCCGGCCAGGTGTCCGCGGGGACCCCGGTGGCGTTCAACGCGACGGCCTCGTCCGACCCCGACGGCCATCCCCTCGCCTTCTCCTGGCTGCTCACGACGCAACCTGCGGGCTCGAACGCAACGCTCACGGGGAACGCGACGGCGGTGGCCGGCCTCGTGCCCGACCGCGCAGGCGTCTTCGTGGTCTCCGTCACCGCCTCGGACCCCTGGAACGGGTCCGCGACGCTGCCCGCCGTCCTCCTCGCGGTGAACGCGGCCCCCGTCCCCGTGGTCACCGTCTCGCCGTCCACCGCAGTCCCCCTCTTCACGACCGTCCTCCTCGACGCGTCCGGCAGCACGGACCCGGAGGGCCACGCCTTCACGTTCACCTGGAGCCTGGACTCCCGCCCCCCCGGGAGCACGGCGGCCCTTGCGAACGTCACCGGGCCCACCGCCGAGCTCACGCCGGACACCGCGGGGACCTACACCGCCTCCGTGACCCTCCTGGACGCCTACGGGGCCTCGTCCCAGGGTTTCGTCGCAGTGACGGGCTTCGTGACGCCGCCATACGCGGACGCGGGACCGGACCTGTCGGTCCTCGTCGGGACCCCGGCCGTGCTTGACGGCTCCGCTTCCTCGGCACCGGGCGGCAGCCCCCTGACCTTCTCCTGGTCGTTCGTCCTCCGCCCCGCCGCTTCCCCCGCGATCCTCGCCAACGCGGACCAGCCGGTCGCCGACTTCATTCCGGACGTCGTGGGCTCCTACATCGTCGAGCTCAACGTGACCGTCCCCGCCACGGGGGCGAACTCCACGGACGCCGCGATCGTCGTCGCGACGAACAGCGCGCCCACCGTGACGGCATGCTGCGACGCGGTCGTCCTTCTGGGGACCAACGCCTCGGTGGACGCCACCGCGGGCGACCCGGACCCCGGCCACACGCTCACGTACACCTGGGAGTTCCTCGCCAAGCCCGCCGGCTCGTCGGCGGTGCTCGCCGACCCGGCGCAGGCGGCCACGACGTTCCCCGTGGACACCGTCGGCGCCTACATCGCCCGCGTCACCGCCACGGACCCCTTCGGGGCCAGCGCGAGCGCCCTCGTCACCGTGCTCTCGAACCGAGCGCCCACCCCGCTCCCCCTCGTCCTCCCCGCGTCGTCGGTCCTCATCGGGACCGCGGTCACCCTGGACGGGAACAACAGCTACGACCCTGACGGGGACGCGATCATCGTCTCGTGGACGCTCGACGACTGGCCCGGGCGCGCGACGGGAACGCCGGCGCCCGCGACCCAGCTCCTCGCCCCCGCGCTCCTCCGCGTGAACGCGACGCTCCTCGGCTCCTTCGCCGCGACGCTCTCCGCGGTGGACGCGCACGGCGCCGGGTCGAGCGCGGTCGTCACGTTCGCCACGTACAACAACATCCCCCTCGCCCTAGCGGCCTGCGACGCGCAGGTCTCCATCGGGCGGAATGCGACCTGCAGCGCCTCGGGCTCCAGCGACGTGGACCCCGGCCAGTCCCTCACGTACGCGTGGGCCGTCGTCGCGCAGCCCCCCGGGTCCCTCGTCTCCTTTGGCGATCCCGCGGGGACGAGTACCGCCATCGCCTTGGATGCGGTCGGCAACTACACCTTCGCGCTCACCGTGACGGACGACTGGGGGGCGAGCGCCCAGGACACCTTCGCGATCGCCGTCGTGAACGCGCCTCCGATTTCCGTCGCGGGCAGCGACCGCACCGTCGTCCTCTCCGACGGCGGCCTCGACGTGACGCTGGACGCGTCGTCGTCCTCGGACCCCGACGGGCACGCGATCGCCTTCGCCTGGACGGTCCTGCGGTATCCCGGGGCCGCGGCCCCCGCCCTCTCCGACCCCGCCTCTCCGACGCCGACGTTCGTGGCGACCCTCTCCGGGGAGTACGAGTTCTCCGTCACCGTCACGGACGCCTACGGGCTGTCCTCCGTGGACGCCGTCCTCATCACCGCGGACATCGCCCCCGTGGCGAACGCGGGGCTCAACGTCACCGCGGCGCCGCAAGCCTCCGTGGAGCTCGACGCCTCCGCGTCCTACGATCCCGACGCGGGAGACGCCATCGCCTCCTGGGCGTGGTGGGTCGTCTCGCAGCCGCCCGGCTCGCGGTACGTCCTCACGAACGGGAGCGCGCAGGTCACCTTCTCCGCGGACACGCCCGGGGTGTACGGGATCCGCCTTCGGGTCACGGACACGGGCGGCGCCGTTGGCTACGACACCCTGTTCGTCTCCGTGGAGCGCCCGACGGACCTCCTCCCCCTGGTCGCTCTCCTCGTCCTCGCGGCCGCCCTCGTCGGCCTGGTCGGGTTCCTCCTCTACCGTCGCAGTCGCATCGTCATCGAGGACCTCTTCCTCCTGGGGAAGAACGGCATCCTCATCAAGCACTACACGCGGCGGCTCAAGCCCGGCGCGGACTCGGACATCCTCAGTGCCATGCTCGTCGCCGTGCAGAACTTCGTCGACGACGCGTTCCAGCGCATGGACGCCGAGGCGAAGCCCCTGGAGCAGTTCAAGTTCGGGGACCAGACCATGCTTATCGCGAAGGGCGAGCACCTCTTCATCGCCGCGCTCGCGTCCGGGCCGAACCCGCGGCGGTTGCTCCCGAAGATCTCGGAGACGCTGCGGACAATCGAGGAGGAGCTCGGCGAGGTCCTCAAGGACTGGAGCGGGGACATGGCCGACGTCGGCGCCGCGGACGCGCACATGGAGTCGCTCCTCGGCATCCGAAAGAAGAAGTGAGTCACCGCCGCGGGTAGGTGAGCGGGTCGGGGATCCCCGCCTCGCGGAACCCCTTGAGCCGCAGCTGGCAGGAGTCGCACTCGCCGCAGGCGCGCTTCCCGCCGAGGTAGCAGGACCAAGTGAGCTCGAAGGGCACGCCGAGCCGCGTCCCGAGCCGCACGATGTCCGCCTTCGTCTTCCGGATGAGCGGGGTCTCGATGCGGATGCGGTGGCCCTCGACCGCGCGCTTCGTCGCAAGGTTGGCGAGCCGCTGGAAGACGCGGTAGAACTCCGGGCGGCAGTCGGGATAGCCGCTGGAATCGTAGTAGTTCGCCCCGACATAGATGCGGTCGGCGCCGACGACCTCCGCGTAGGCGAGGGCGTGGGCGAGGAGGATCGTGTTGCGCGCGGGGACGTACGTAGCGGGGATGCCGCGGCCGATGTTCTCCAGGGAGCGCCGCCGGGGGACACGGAGTCGCCGGTCCGTGAGCGCGGAGCCGCCGAAGGCTCGGAGGTCGATCCGTAGGATGCGGTGTTCCCTCACCTCGGCGGCCTTGGCGATCGCCCGCGCGGCGGGCAGCTCGCGGCGGTGGCGCTGCCCGTAGTCGAAACTGAGGGCGTAGAGTGAATGACCCGCCTTCCTCGCGGCGTAAAGAGTGGTCGCGGAGTCCATCCCGCCCGAGAGGAGGACCACCGCGCGGTTCACATGGCCGGGAAGCCGCCTCGCGTTAAAGGATTTGTGTGGGCTCACGCCCGGATTTCGTCGAAGCGGTAGTCCTCCCATGTGCGGAGGCCGAGGACGATCTCCAGCTCCGGCGGCGTGAGCATCGGTTGCTTGTACCGGAGGGCGTCCTCGATGGCGATGCGCGGGCAGGCGGTGTTCACCCAGGCGTCGACGCGGTAGCCCTCCAGGTGCTCGGGGCTCACGAGGTCCATGTGGAACAGGTGGGCCTCCCGGCCGTGCTTCTGGAGGAGCGCCTTCAGCTCCCCGCCCAGGATGGCGCGGTCCTGGCCGATCTTCCGCGAGACGAGGATGCCGAAGACTTTCGCCTCCTGGGCACGCGCGATCGACGCGTGGCGTTGCCGCAGGATGCGGTCCTTGAGGTCGTCGAGCGTGCGGGCCTCCCCGTTCGTGGGGTCGGCGACCACCACGGGCTTCTTTGAGATGATGGAGACGCCGATAGGGTGGAAGTCCCCCGAGCCGATGTACAGGTACGCGTCCACCGCAGCCTCGATGTTCGTCGCGGTGAAGTAGTCGCAGCCGAGGACTTGGCCCGCGTAGGCGACGCGGCGGTCCGGCTCGCTGACCACCGCGGTGAACCCTCGGGCCTCGAGGAACGTCGCGATGGCGGGGACCCAGGTGCGGTGCTGCGTGGTCGTGAGGAGTCCGACGCGCTTCCCCGGGAGGAGCGGGAGCGCCTTCTCGAGGAACTCCCACGAGTCCGGCAGGGGCTGCGGGAGGTCGAAGAAGAACACGTTGCGGTAACGGAGGTGGGGCATCGGGGCGTGTCCGAGGTGCACGGTGAGGTCGACGGGCATCTCCGGGACGTCGCAGGCCCCGAAGGAGGGATCCGCGGAGATCAGGACCTCCACGCCCGCGCGGGCCTCGAGCTCCCGCGCGAAATCGACGGCCCGGGTACGGAGCCCGACGGGGTACTGCAAGCCGACCGTTTTCGCCCCGCGCCCCCGGACGGACTCCAGGAGGCGCTCCATCGCCTCCGTGTACGCTTCCACGGCGCGTCCACCCCCGACGCCTTTATCTCGTTTCCGCCGATTCCCCCGCCATGGTGTCTGTCCGCCCCGTCGGGGTCACCGCCATCGCGGTCATCTCGATCCTCGTCGGGCTCCTCTACCTCCTCGTGGGGATCGTGCTCATCCTCCTCTCCGTGCTGGGCGGCGCGCTTTTCGCGTGGATTCCCCAGGGGATTATCACCGGCGGCATCGTCGCCGGAGTGATCTCGCTCATCGTCGGATTCCTCTGGCTCGCTGCGGGAGTCGGTCTCCTCCGCCTCGAGCGGTGGGCCTGGATTCTCGCGATCCTCGCGTGCGTCGGCGTGATCGTCCTCGGTTTCCTCGGCCTGGGCGGCTTCGGCGTCTGCGGGTGGATCCTCGCCATCGTCATCCTGATCTACCTCGTCCTCGTCCGCGACCACTTCGTCTGAGCGGCTGCGGTTTGGTGCATCAATACACCAAATCACGGGAGGCCGAGCTTCTCAGAGACGGCGCGGAGGTCCGCCGCGAACTCCTTCGCCCGGGCGAGGGAGACGTGGGGCATCACGACGAGGCGCAGCCCCGGCGGGTGGCGGGAGACCGACGTCTGCCAGCCCCGCGCCTCGAGCGCCGCCGCCGCCTCCTCGGCGCGGCTCGTGCGGAGGACGAGGAGGTTCATCACCGGGTCGACGGCGGGCTCGAACCCGAGCGCCCGCGCCTCCTTGAGGAGATACCGCGTGATGCGGAGGCAACGCTGGACGATGCGCCGGTACCCCGCGCGCCCCGTCGCCCGCATCACCGCGTACGTCCCCGCCACCGCGGCGGAGGCCCGGGTCCCGAGGAGCGACGTGTGCTTCAGCCGCGTGAGGTAGGGGGACTCGTGGGCGATGTTCCACAGGTGCGAGGGCTCGCGGAGCAAGAGCGCCGACGAGGGGATTGTGGCGAGCCCCATCTTGTGCCCGTCCAAGCCGATGCTCGTCACCGCGGGCACGCGGAAGTCCCACGGCGGGACGCGGGGGTCGTCGAGGAAGGGGAGGACGAAGCCGCCGAACGCGGCGTCCACATGGAGGAACCACCGCCCCCGCGTGAGCTTCCCGATCTCGTCGATGGGGTCGACCTGCCCGAGCTCCGTCGTCCCCGCGACCGCGACGACCGCGCACGTGTCCTTGGAGAGCTTCCGCCGCAGGTCCGCGACATCCATGCGGTACTCGCTGTCCAGTTCCACCTCCACGGGCTTCAGGTCGAGGAGGTCGATGGCCTTGAGGACGGAGAAGTGCGCGCTCGCGGGGAAGAGGACCTCCTTCTTCCGCGCCGTGTTGCGCGCGACCCAGAGCGCGGTGAGGTTCGCCTCCGTGCCGCCGGAGACCATGAAGCCGTCGACGCCGTCCCCGTGGAGGAGGTCCGCGAGCCACCGCACGACCTGGCGCTCCAGGCGCGCCGTGCCCGGGTAGTACCCGGGGTTCCCCAGGTTCACCTCGACGAACCGCGCGTGGGCGCGCTTCGCGATCGCCGCGGGCTCCGTGCACATGCTCCCGAGGATCCGCCCGCCGCGGAAGTGCAGGTCGTCCGCCCAGGCCTTTTCGACCTCGCGGAGGACGCGGGCCCGGGGCTCGCCCTTGTCCTTCACCGCCGCAGGCAGACGGGCAGCGGCGTAAAAGGTTCCGCTCCAGGGGGCGATGTCCGCGGGGGAAGGTTTATCCCTCCGCCCGATATACACGTATATACGATGGTCGAACTCCTCGCCTTCGACATCGAGGTCAAGCCCTTCGGGAACAGCGCCCACGTCATCCTGCCGAAGGAGTTCACGGGAGAACGGGTCGACATCGTCCGGCGAGGCCTCGCCCCGCACTTCGCCCTGGAGTTCCGGAAGGCCGGCGAGGATGCCTCCGTCCTCACCCTGGTTGTCCAGTCCGTCTCGGCGCTCATGGGGGGGAGCGGTTGCAACGGGATCGTGGTGCGGGGCGCCTACGGTCCCGTCAAGGAGAAGTTGGTCAAGCCGCTGCGCGACCTCGAGTCGCGGACGCGCCGCGAGCGACTCAGCCTCCTCGTGCTCAAAGACGGGCACACGCCCGTCGTCCGCATCGAGCGAGCCACGGTGGCGATCGGCACGACGAAGCTGTGGTCCACCGGCTTCTCCTTCGTCGTCCTCGCCGAGGACGAGGATGTCCTCGACGCGGAGGCGCTGAGCCCCCCGCTGCCGGAGCGCGCCTGGACGCGGCAGATCCGGGCGTAGTGCGTATGCAACATTCATATACCTGTATGCATACTGCCTATGCATGAAGCGCCCGGCAGCCACCTCCATCCGCCTGACAGAGCCCCAGAAACGGAGGCTCGAGTCGGCCCGCAGGGTCGTGGAGCGCCGGGCGCGACGCCGCCTGACCCACGGGGAAATCGTCGAGGCGCTCGCGGAAGCCGTAGCGCGGAGCCCTGCCCTGCTCGACGCCCTCGAGGATCGCCTCGACCTCGACCTGCGTAAGGACCGCCTGTTCGATCCGACCTTCGCCTTCGACATGGGGGAGACGGACGCCCGGACGTTGGACGACGTGATCTACGGGGAGGAGTGATGGAGAACCTCTTCGTCGACACCACGTTCTGGGTGGCCCGGTTCAACACGCGCGACGCGAACCACGACGCCGCCCTCGCATTCCTGGAGCGGCTGCGGTCGGGTCAGGAGGGGAACTTCCGCCTCATCACGACGGACTACGTGTTCGACGAGACGGTCACCGCCGTCCTGACGCGCGCGAAGGCGCACGAGGCCGCCCTGGAGGCAGGACGCGCCATCCTCGCCTCGGAGGCCGTTCGCCTCGAGCACGTCACCCCCTCCGAGTTCACGGGGGCCTGGGACCTCTTCCAGAAGCGCGGGGACAAGCGGTGGAGCTTCACGGACTGTGCTTCTTTCTGCCTCATGGACCGACTAGGGCTGCGCAAGGCCCTCGCCTTCGACGAGAACTTCGCGCAGGCGGGATTCGCCACGCTGCCCTAGCCTGAACCCTACGCGCCCTCGACGATCAGACGGTTGGGCGTCGGCAGCTTCATCCCCGCCTTCCGCAGGGCTTCCTTCGCGTGGGGGATGTGGTCGCGCTGCGTGAAAACGGTCATCACCTTCATGCCGGGGTGCACGCGCGCGGCCTGGCTCACCGGCGTGCCGAACGCGCCGCGCATCCCCTGGGAAATGCGGTCCGCGCCCGCCCCCGTGGCGATCTTGTTCTCGCGGAGGATGTTGTGGGGGTACAGGCGGAGCTTGAGGTGGTAGGCGTTTCCCACCTTTGCCTGCAGGTAGCGGTTCGCGTTGATGCGCGCCGCCTCGAGCGCGGTGTGGCGGATCTGGCACTGCTCCTTCGCGACGAGGTGCACCTGGACGGGGAAGTCCGTCTTCAGGTCCCCGATGTCGAACTGCGCGATGCGGATCCCGGGGACGCCCCCCATGTACTCCTTGCGGGTGTAGGCCATCCCGCGGATCTCGCGGTACATGCTGTTCGGCTTTCGCGGCATAGGAGGGCGACCTACGGGCGGGCGCTATTTAAGGTGCCGCCTCTGGCGAAGCAGAGGCCGCCGAATTCCGCACAGCGTCTGCGAATTCGAGAAAGGAAAAGTCTTTTGGCATGGGGCCGATACGAACCCGCCTGCGGGGTGTCCGAAGAGGTCGGGCCCTCCATGGGAGGCTTTGCGATGAGGCGAGAGTTCGTCGTCAGTCTGTTCGCGATGGTGATCGCGCTCGGGGCCCTGACCGTGCCCCCGTCCGCTGTGGGAGCGCCGGACCCCGGGTGGGGGACCCCGCTCCCGTTCGAGTTCACCGTCGGGGCCGTCGGCGAGCCCGAAGTGGCCGTCGATGCGGAGGGGAACGCCGTGGCGGTGTGGAACCAGCCCTACGGCAGTGCCTCTGACAACGTCGTTGCGAGCCGCTACGTGCCCGGGCTGGGGTGGGGACCGGTGCAGGTCCTCGATGCGTTCACCGCCTCCGCCGCCCGCGATCCCAAGGTAGCGATGAACGCCCAGGGCCGTGCGGTCGCTGTGTGGTATGAGTTCGACACCGACCTAAGCATCAGCGCCGCGGTCTACGACCCGGGATCGGGATGGGGCCAGCCGGTGCGGATCGAGAACCTGACTCACACGAGCTACGAGCCGGAGGTCGCCATCGACCACTACGGCAACGCCATCGCAATCTGGCGGGCCTACATGTTCAACGGCACGAACAACTACTGGATTGCCACGGCCCGTTACGACCGCGGGACAGGGTGGGCGAGCCCTGTGCTCCTCGACGCGGGGACGGGCCAGGTGGACTGGTGGCACATCGGCATGAGCCCGCAGGGGGATGCCATCGTCCTCTGGAACACCTTCGTAGGCTCGGCGGTTCAGGTCTGGGCGAACCGGTTCTCCCCTCAGACCGGGTGGGGCGTGACCACGATCCTCGATCCGAACATCCGGACGAACGGCGACGGGTCTGTGGCCCTGGACGCCCGAGGCAACGGCATGGTCGTCTGGCATGCCTACAATGGGGCGGGGTACATCCTCAACGCCTCCCAGTACGTCCCGGGCTCGGGCTGGACCGCCCCCTTCACCATGTTCAACCAGTCGAACATAATAGCCATTGCAAACCCCGAGGTCGCCATGGACCTGGCGGGGAACGCGGTGGCGGTGTGGACCGCCTACACACCGGGACCCCTGGGCAGCATCTGGGGCGCCTCGTTCACTCCGGCCCAGGGTTGGGCCCCCGCGGTGCCGCTGGAGCTGAGCAGCGCCTACGCGATCGAGTCCCACGTCGCCATGGACGGTTCCGGCGGTGCCATCGCGGTGTGGGCGGCGTACAACGGAGCGTACTATGACCTGTGGTCGAGCCGGTTCGGTCTGGAGGTGGGCTGGAACTCCTCGCCGACTCTAGTCGAGAGCCTCTCCAACGACGTCCAGACTCCGGAGGTCGGCGCGGGATGCGGCGGGGCTGCCGTGGCCGTGTGGCGCTACGACGATGGCCTCTGGTGGAGCGGGATGGGAAACGCCTACGCAGTCGCGGACGCCGATCAGGACGGGCTGAGTGACTCCGCGGAGGGATCGGTCCACAACACCGACTACCAGAACCTGGACACGGACGGGGACGGGCTCAAGGATGGAGCCGAGGTGTGCCTCTACTACACGGACCCCCGGGCCGCCGACTCGGACGGGGACGGTCTCTCGGACGGGGAGGAGCAGTTCCTCACCGCGACGGATCCTCTTGACAGCGACTCGGATTCCGGCTCCCTCCCCGATGGGTGGGAGGTGGCGAACGGCCTCGACCCCAACGACCCCGCAGACGACACCGCGGACGCCGACGGGGACGGCCTGAGCAACCTCGAAGAGTACTTGCTCGGCACGGACCCGAGGGACGCGGACACCGATGGCGACGGAGTGCCGGACAATCTCGACCCCTTCCCGACCAACGGACAGGAGTACGCGGACACGGATGGAGATGGGATCGGCAACACCCTCGACAGCGACGACGACAATGACGGCGTGCCGGACGGGGCCGACGCCTTCCCGTGGGACGCCACGGAGTGGGCCGACCACGATGCGGATGGGCTCGGGGACAACGCGGACTCCGACGACGACAACGATGGAATCCCCGACGTCAGCGACCCGGAGCCCCTCGTCTACAACGCGCCGCCAGACGCGGACGCGGACGGGATCCCGGACGCCATCGACCCGGACGACGACAACGACGGGATTGCAGACGCCTCCGACGCCTTCCCGATGAACCCCGACGAAACCTCCGACACGGATGGCGACGGGGCCGGGGACAACGCGGACACGGATGACGACGCGGACGGCTGGCCGGACACCGTGGAGGAATCCTCCGGCACCGACGCGCGGAACGCCACCTCGGTGCCGAACGACCTGGATGGCGACGGGATCGCGGACATCTTCGACCCGGACATCGACGGGGATGGGGTGGCGAACACCGCGGACTACGACCCCTTCGACCCCGCGGTCACCGCACCACCCCCGGACTTCGACGGGGACGGCCTGCCCGACGGTCCGGACACGGATGACGACAACGACGGCGCTCCGGACGCTTCCGACGTCTGGCCGAACAACCCCAACGAGTGGCTGGACACGGACTCGGACGGGACCGGGAACAACGCCGACTCGGACGACGACGGGGATGGCTGGGCGGACGTCGTGGAGCTCACCGTGAAGACGAACCCCCTCTCTGCGGCCTCGACCCCGGTGGACACGGACGGGAACGGGCTGCCGGACGTCCTCGAGGCGGGGACGGTGACGCTGCCGCCGGCCGACCTCGACGGCGACGGCACGCCGGACGCCACGGATCCGGATGTGGACGGGGACGGGGCCCTGAACGCCGCCGACGCCTGTCCGCGTGATCCCCGGGACACCGAGGACCTCGACGCGGACGGCATCTGCGACAACGCGGACCAGGACGACGATGGAGACGCGGTCCTGGACATCCAAGACGCCTATCCCTTCGACGCGACGCGGAGCGAGCGCTTGGGCGCCGCCTCCGGATCGGAAGGCCTCCTCGTGGCCGCGCTGATCCTCCTCGTATTGATCGCGGTGCTCTTGCTCGTGCAGCTCGTCGTCGGGATGCGGAGGCGTGGCGGCGAGGCGAAGGAGCCGCCCACGTTTAAGTGACGCGGCCTACCGCTGCTCGATGAAGCTCCAGGTGAAGCCGTTGAGGTCCCGGACGTCCATGACGCGCATGCCCATCCCGGTGTCCTCGGGCTTGCACAGGACGCGCAGCCCCTTCTTCCCCTTGAAGCTGGCATAGGTGGCGTCCAAGTTCGTGGCGGTGACGCCCAGGACGACGCCGCGGCCGAGCGGCCCCTTCCGGTGCTCCTTCAGGTAGGCGGCGTCGGACGGCACGGTCCGCACGTCCACGATGGCGAAGGCTCCGCTCCCGCGGCGGATCTCCGCGAGGACGAGCTTCCCCTCCTCGTCGCGCTGCGTCTGGCCGAGCTTGAAGCCCATCACGTTCGTGTAGAACTCCGCGCTCTTCTCCACATCCCTCACGTACAGGTTCGTCGACAGCTCCGGCATCTTCCAGTCCGTTGTTTCAGGCATAGGCTACTCCCCGTCAGGGGAACCGGGGGTCGACGGATAAGGGTTTCTGGCGAGGGGCCGCGAAGGCGTTATTAGGAGGCGTCCCCTCCGCCACCCCTCATGCTCCTCGTGAAGCTCGGCGGGAGCGTCCTCACCGTGAAGGGCGAGGGGCACTACCGCGAGCCGAGGCCGGAGGCGATCCACCGCCTCGCGGCGGAGATGGCCCCCCACGCGGAGGGCTTGGCGGTGATCCACGGCGCGGGGTCGTACGGGCACACCCTCGCGAAGGAGCACGGGCTCCGGGAGGGCCAGGTCCGGCCGGAGCAGATCCCCGCCGCGACCCAGGTCCACCGTGACGTGCGCATCCTGAACGGGCTGGTGGTCGAGGCGTTGCACGAGGTCCACATCCCCGCGGTGGCGGTGTCCACGAGCGAGGTCGTGCGCTTCGAGGACGGGCGGGTGGTCTGGTTCGACAAGCGGCCGTTCAGGGACCACCTCCGCCTGGGGCACGTGCCCGTCACCTTCGGAGACGTCGTGCGCGACACGAAGCGCTCGTTCACGATCTGCTCGGGGGACGACCTCCTCGTCCAGCTGGCCCTGGAGTTCCGGCCGGACCTCGCGGTGGCGGTGACCGCGGTGGACGGCGTGTACGACCGGAAGGGGGGCCGTCTCCTCGAGACCGTGGACCGCGCCGCCCTGTCCCGCATCGACTTCGCCTCCTTCGGGGAG
>Ga0209341_10001502_pt1 | contig 23085 bp, 19 predicted proteins | sample RifCSP13_2_FD_184020 | JGI IMG/M metagenome (GOLD analysis project Ga0209341, IMG submission 184020) | Soil microbial communities from Rifle, Colorado - Rifle CSP2_sed 13_2 (SPAdes) (version 2) | ecosystem: Environmental > Terrestrial > Deep subsurface > Rock core/Sediment | place: Rifle... | reverse complement strand
CAAGGCGACCGGTCCCGTCAGCTACGAGCTTTCCGACAGTTACGGCCAATTCGCCAATATTCATCTCTGCCAGCATGGCATGGTGCGCTGATCGCCATGCGTGACACCACCGTCGAGACGCTGTTCAGGCGGGAGGACGTCGGGGTAATCGCGGCGCTCACGGTGCTGACGCTGCTCGCCTGGCTTGCCCTCTTAGGCGGCGCCGGCACCGGCATGGACCCCGTCGCCATGAGCGGCTGGCTCATGCCACTCACGCTGCCTCCGGCGCTCAGCTCCGCCTGGACCCCGTTCTACTGGCTCATCGCCTTTTTCATGTGGGCGGCCATGATGGTGGCGATGATGCTGCCGTCAGCCTCACCCATGGTGCTGCTCTATGCCCGAGTGGCACGTCGCGCCGAGAGTGAGGGCCGGGCCATGCGTGCCTCGGCTGCCGTCATGACTTTCGCTTCGGGATATGTAGCGGTGTGGATTCTTTTTAGCGGTTTAGCGGTGGCGCTTCAGTGGGGACTTGAACGGATGGGCGCATTGTCGGCGATGATGAGCTTGAGCGCGGCGGTCTTGTCGGGAGGGCTCCTCATTGCGGCGGGTCTCTATCAGCTCAGCCCGCTGAAGGCCGCATGCCTCACGCATTGCCGAGCGCCTGCTTCGTTTATCGCCGCCCATTGGCGCCCGGGCGTGCTTGGCGCCTGGCGCATGGGGTTCGTCCACGGCCTCTACTGCGTCGGCTGCTGCGCCGTGCTGATGCTGCTTTTGTTCGTGGGCGGCATAATGAATCTGGTGTGGATCGCCGGCCTCACGCTCTTCGTCGCTATTGAGAAGCTGGCACCGTTCGGACTCGCCGCAGCCAAAGCCATGGCGGCAGCCCTGATCGCCGGCGGAGCCGCACTCGTCTATGCCGGGCTGTAGGGCTTAGCGCGAGTAGAACTCGATGACGAGGTTCGGCTCCATGATCACCGGATAGGGCACGTCAGAGAGCGTGGGAATGCGCGTCAGCTTGGCCGTCATTTTGCTGTGGTCGACATCGAGATAGTCGGGCACTTGACGCTCCGGGCTCTGCGAAGATTCGAGCACCGTGCCGGCGTCCTTGGCCTTGTCCCTCACCTCGATCAGGTCGCCCTCGCGGCAGCGATAGCTCGGAATGTTCACGCGCCGGCCATTGACGCGCACATGGCCGTGACTCACGAATTGACGCGCGGCGAACACGGTCGGCACGAATTTGGCGCGATAGACGATGGCGTCGAGCCGCCGTTCAAGCAGGCCAATCAGCTTCTCCGAGGTATCACCGCGGAGCCTTGCCGCCTCACGATAGATGGCCTTGAACTGCTTCTCGGTGATGTTGCCGTAATAGCCCTTCAGCTTCTGCTTGGCGCGGAGCTGCTGGCCGTAGTCGGAAAGCTTGCCGCGCCGACGCTGCCCATGCTCGCCGGGGCCATATTCCCGCTTGTTGAAGGGGCTCTTCGGCCGGCCCCAGATATTTTCGCCGAGCCTCCGGTCGATCTTGTGCTTGGCGTTAATGCGTTTCGTCATGCCTTAAGACTCCAAAGCCAAATCTAGCGCTGCCGCGGGCTCATCTCCCCCGCGCCTGCTGTAAAAACCCTTGCTGCTGAAGGCGGCAGACCGCCGGGACTTCTCCGGCGTCCTCGAAGCCCAAGAAGGCTCAAGGCTTCGCCCGCGCTTGTTACACGCGAATGCGGGAAAGTGTCAATTGGAGCCGGAAGCCTATGGCGCCGGCGGAGAGCCTGGCGGCGGGGGCGCCGGGGCCGCCTGGACGTAGGCGTTGATGGAGTTCATCACCTTTTGCTTTTGCTCAGGAGGACATTGCGGCCGCTTCGGCGCAACCATCTCGGCGCCGCCCGCTTCTTGATCCGCGCCCTCCGACGCGTCGCCCTTGGAGATCGTGGTCGTGCCGTCGGCAGGGGCCCCCTCTGGTGCTTCGCTGATCTTGACGCCGCCCGAGAAATAGGACGCCGAGAACATATGGAGGGCATAGATCATGAGGAGCTGCTGCTCGCTCCAGACCTTCCTGGCCTCCTCGCTCTTGATCAGAGTCTGATAGTTCGCCTTCGCGAGGTCAGGCAGCTCGCAAGCCTCGGCATAGGCCGAGCGCGTGGCCGCGCGGATCACGCGGCGCGCATCGTCGTTGGGAATGAGAAACTTGTTCGGATCCGATTTGTCGACCTTGACTGCCTTGCCGTCAGGGCCCGGCTTCTCTTCGGGAATGAAGGAGAAGGCGTAGGTCATCAGCACGCGCACGGAGCTGTCGCTGAGGCCGCCCTTTTGCTGCGTCTCGGGGGCGACGGCACGCTGGCCGAGCTCCTCGGCGACCGGCCTCACGCCACTATCGTCGGCAGCCCTGAGCGGTGCCGCCGTCAGCAGCGCCAGGATCGCAGCGGTCGCGGCCCCGCCCCACTGAAACCACGCCATGTGCATCGGCAGCCCCTCTCCTCCCGTGGCGGAAGCTAGCATCGTTGAAGGCAATCGCAATAGGAGAAACGGGGCGGAACTATGACACCTTTTTTCCGCGGCCCGCACGGTGCCCCGAGAGCGCGGCCACGATTCCGCGCCAGGTGCGCACATCTTGCTCCGTAGCGCCCATGCGATGGAACATATTGCGGATGGCGCGTACCATCGAGGGGCGCTTCTCGGCCGGATAAAGAAAGCCGCATCTGTCGAGCTCGGCTTCGAGATGCTTGAACAGGGCGAGAAGCTCTGCCCGCGTCGCAGGCCGCGTGTCGGGAAAGGCGGTCCCTTCGGTGGCGGGCCCGTCGAAGGCGGTGGCGCGTCCGAGCGGCGGGGTGGCGCTCTCAGCTTTCAGCCATTCATAGCCGAACAGAAGCACGGCCTGAGGCAGGCTCAACGAGGCGAAGTGCGGGCTGACCGGCGCGGTGAGGATCGCATCGGCAAGGGCGATCGCATCGTTGTCGAGGCCGCTTCGCTCGGGCCCGAACAGCACACCCGTGCGCTCAGCTCTCTTTCCCCGTTGCCGCAACTCGGCCGCCGCGCGTTCAGGACCGAGCACCGTCTTCACCATCTCACGCGGCCGCGCCGTGCTGGCGAGCACGAAGTTGAGCTCGCCGATGGCGCCCTCGACGCTGTTGTACACGGTTGCCTGATCGACGACAAAAGCCGCCCCCGCTGCGGCCGCGCGCGCTTTATCGTTGGGCCAGCCGTCGCGCGGGGCAACCAGCCGCAAATCGGTCAGCCCGAAATTGGCCATGGCGCGGGCGGCGAAGCCGATATTCTCGCCAAGCTGCGGCTTGACGAGAATGATGGCCGGCGCCACGGCCACACCGGCGGAACTTCGAGCGCCGGCCTTGCCCGGCCATCGCTTGGGGTCGGCGGTCTTGGGGGCGCCGGTCTTGGGGCGCGCCCGTCTCAAGCCGGCAGCTCTTGCCTTCACCATTGAAGCACGATGCTATAGAGAGGCGGTTGCCCGCAATGGGGCACGGGACCGCCCGGGGGGCGTCTCCCAAGCCTCCTCCTTCCCGCGCCGGAGATTTCGGACGTGAACAAGATCAAGGTGAAAAACCCGGTCGCCGACCTCGCCGGGGACGAGATGACGTTAGTCATCTGGGACATGATCAAGGAGAAGCTGATCTTCCCTTATCTCGACCTGCCGCTGCTCTATTTCGATCTCTCGATCCAGAATCGCGACCTGACCGACGACCAGGTCACCATCGATGCCGCCCGCGCCATCCAGGCCTACGGGGTCGGGGTCAAATGCGCGACCATCACTCCCGACGAGGCGCGGGTGAAGGAGTTCGGTCTCAAGAAGATGTGGAAGTCGCCGAACGGCACGATCCGCAACATTCTCGGCGGCGTCATCTTCCGCGAGCCGATCATCTGCAACAACGTGCCGCGGCTGGTGCCGGGCTGGACCAAGCCGATCGTCATCGGCCGTCACGCCTATGGCGACGTCTACCGCGCCACCGATTTTCGCGTGCCGGGCAACGGCACGCTCACCATCTCGTTTCAGGGCGAGGACGGCACACGCATCGAGCACGTGGTGCACGAATTCGACGGACCGGGCGTCGCGCTCGGCATGTTCAATGTCGACGATTCCATCCGCGACTTCGCGCGCGCCACCTTCAACTATGCGCTTCACCGCAACATGCCGGTCTATCTGTCGACCAAGAACACCATCCTCAAGGCCTATGACGGCCGGTTCAAGGACATCTTCGCCGAGGTGTTCGCAAAGGAGTTCAAGTCCGCGTTCGAGGCGAGCGGGCTCACTTACGAGCACCGCCTGATCGACGACATGGTCGCCGCCGTGCTGAAATGGTCGGGCGGTTATGTCTGGGCCCTGAAGAACTACGACGGCGACGTGCAGTCCGATACGGTGGCACAGGGCTTCGGCTCGCTCGGGCTGATGACAAGCGTGCTGATGACGCCCGACGGCAAGACGGTGCTCGCCGAAGCCGCGCACGGCACTGTCACCCGCCACTTCAGGCAGCACCAGCAGGGACGCGCGACCTCGACCAACGCCACGGCCTCGATCTTCGCCTGGACCGGGGCCTTGAAGCATCGCGCCAAGCTCGACGATAATTCCGAGCTGCTCGACTTCGCCGAGACGCTGGAGCGCGTGGTAGTGGCGACTATCGAGGGGGGATTCATGACCAAGGATATCGCCCTTCTCGTAGGCGCCGACCAGGGCTGGCTGTCGACGAGCGGCTTTCTCGACAAGATCGGCGACAATCTCCGGCAGGCGATGGCCGACCGCGCCGCGGCCTAGATCGTCTCGGGTTCGCCGTGTTTGCTGGCGACAGCGATCTTGCGCGGTTTGCGCCTGCGGTTCCGGGCCTCCACCGGTTCGGCCGCTTCCTTCCGCGTCTTCGCGACCTGGCGGATATACGCCAAGACCTCCGGGTGCCGCCTGGTAAGCCGCGACAGCGCCTGGGTATCGAGCACCAAGACCCGGCACCTCGACTTGGCGACGACGTCGTGCTTGTGACGCCGGCGCTCGAGCAGAGCCATTTCGCCGAAGAAGTCGCCCGCCCTTAGAATCGTTTGCTTGCCGCCGCCGATGGACACAGCCGCCTCGCCACTCTCGATAAGATACATCGCGCCGCCGGCATCGCCCGCGCGCACGATGGGAACCCCGGGCGCGAAGGTCCTGGTGTAAAGCAGCTTGGTGATCTCGACGATTTCGGCCTCGCTCATATTGCTGAAGAGCGGGAGCCGCGCGACCATGCTCCAGGTCGCGACGAATTGGTGGCGCGCCGATTCCAGGCTGAAGCCGGTGGCGATGATGGCGATCGGCAGGGCGAACATGCCGACGCCAAGCAGCATCACGATCCCGCCAACGACTTTGCCCCACGGCGTGACCGGCACCACGTCGCCGTAGCCGACCGTGGTAAGGGTGGAGAGTGCCCACCAGGCGGCGGCGGGAATCGAGCCGAACTTGTCGGGCTGGGCCTCGCGCTCCAAGAAGTAAATCGCGGTCGAGGCGAACAGGAGCAGCACCAGCATGACCAACAGCGCCCCGAGCAGGGCCCGGTACTCATCGGCGATCACACGGCCCAAGGTCTGAAGTGCGGGCGAATAACGCACGAGCTTGAGCAGCCGGAACAGGCGGAGCACCCGCAACACTCTCAAGTCCAGAGGGACAAACCACTGCAGGTAAAAGGGCAGGAAGGCGAACAGGTCGATCAGCATGATCGGCCGGAGCGCGAAGCGGAGCCGCGCCCGCCACGGCGGCAGCCGGCTCAGCATCGGGATGTCGACGGCGCTCCATACTCTCAGCACATATTCGACCGTGAAGACGATCACCGAGAATACGTTGAAGGCATCGAAGTAGGCGCCGTAACGGTCGGCAAGGTGGTCGACCGTCTCGGCGGCAAAGGCGATGGCGTTCAAGAAGATCAGGAGAACAATGAAGACGTTGACGACGCGCCCCGCAGGGTGCGCGTCGCCGCCGACCTCGAGGATGTCGTTGACCTCTCGCCGCCAGCGCCGCCAATCGGTCCGCGCGGTCATATGCTAGGCGCTGCCGCTGCGACGCTTGGCATTCGTGGCCCCGGTGGCTGTGGCCCCGGCCGGGACATCCCCGTCGGTCGCGATCCTTGCCGCGATGGCTTCCAGCGCCTGATCGGCGCGGGCACCGTCGGGGCCACCGGCTTGGGCGAGGTCGGGGCGTCCACCACCGCCCTTGCCGCCGAGCGCCTCCGCCCCGATGCGGGCGAGCTCGACGGCATCGTAGGTCGCGGTGAGGTCCGCGGTGACGCCCACGACCAGCCCTGCCTTGCCTTCTTCGCTCACGCCGACAATGGCCACGATACCGGAGCCCAATTGCCGTTTGCCGTCGTCGACGAGGCCGCGCAAATCTTTAGGCGCCACGCCCTGCACAATGCGGGCAAGGAGCTTGACCTTGCCAACCTCCCGCACGGCTGACGCGCCGCCGCCGCTCGCGCTTGGCCCGAGGGCGAGATCGCGCTTGGCCTCGGCGAGCTGGCGTTCGAGCTTGCGGCGCTCATCGATGATGGCGGCGAGACGCTGGATGACTTCGTCGGAAGAAACTTTCAAGAGCTCGGCCGCCTCGCGCACGCGCTCGTCCTGCGTGGCGAGATAGGACCGCGCCGCGTCGCCGGTCAGCGCCTCGATGCGGCGCACGCCGGAGGCGACCGCGCTCTCGCCGACGATCTTGAGGATGCCGATATCGCCGGTGCGCCGGACATGGGTGCCGCCGCACAACTCGATGGAATAAGCGTGGCCGGCCCGCTCGCTCTTGGCATCCACGCCCATGCTGACGACGCGCACCTCCTCGCCATATTTCTCGCCGAACAGCGCCAGCGCCCCTTGGGCGATGGCTTGGTCGGGCGTCATGAGATGCGTCTCGACGGGCGCGTTCTCAAGGATCTTGGCGTTGACCAGGTCCTCCACCGCGCGGATCTCGTCATGGGTCATGGGCTTCTGGTGCGAGAAATCGAATCTGAGCCGCCCGGGCTCGACGAGGGAGCCCTTCTGCGCCACATGCGTTCCCAGCACCTGGCGCAGCGCCTCATGCAGGAGGTGGGTCGCCGAATGATGGGCACGGGTCGGGGCGCGGCGTGCGTGGTCCACTTCGAGCAGCACTTCGTCGCCGACCTTGAGCGCGCCCTGTTCCACCACCCCGTCATGGAGGAAGAGCGCATGGAGCTTCTTCTGCGTGTCGCCGACCTTGAAGCGCGTACCTTTGGCGCCGGACAGCGTGCCGCGGTCGCCGACCTGGCCGCCGGATTCGGCATAGAACGGGGTCTGGTTGGCAATGACGATGCCGCGCTCGCCCGCTTTCAATTCCATGACGCGCGCGCCGTCCTTGACGAGGGCAACGATCTCGGCGGAGGCGGCCTCGGTCTCGTAGCCGAGGAACTCGGTGGCGCCGAGCTCCTCTTTCAGCTCGAACCATAGAGCCTCGGTGGCGGCCTCGCCCGAGCCCGCCCAGGATTTGCGCGCCTCGGCGCGCTGACGCTCCATGGCGGCGGCGAAACCAGCTGCGTCGACGCCAATGCCCCGCGCCTTCAGCGCGTCCTCGGTGAGGTCGTAGGGAAAGCCATAGGTATCGTAGAGCTTGAAGGCCACCTCGCCCGGCAACGTCGCGCCGCGCTTCAAGTCTTTGGTGGCGTCATCGAGCAAGCGCAAGCCCCGCTCCAGCGTCTCGCGGAAGCGCGTCTCTTCGAGCTTGAGCGTCTCCTCGATGAGGCTCTGCCCGCGCTCGAGTTCATGATAGGCGCGGCCCATCTGCTCGATCAGCGCCGGCACCAGACGATAGAGCAGAGGTTCCTTGGCGCCGAGGATGTGGGCGTGGCGCATGGCGCGGCGCATGATGCGGCGCAGCACGTAGCCCCTGCCCTCGTTCGACGGCAGTACGCCGTCGGCGATGAGAAAGGACGAGGCGCGCAAATGATCGGCGATGATGCGGTGGCTGGGCGCATGCACGCCCGTGGCGGGAACGCCCGTCAGGTCGACGGAGGCCGCGATCAGCGCGCGGAAGAGATCGATGGCGTAATTGTCGTGGGTCCCTTGCAGGACGGCGGCGATGCGCTCGAGCCCCATGCCGGTGTCGATCGAGGGGTGGGGCAAGTCCACGCGCTTTCCGCCGTCAAGCTGCTCGTATTGCATAAAGACCAGATTCCAGATCTCGACGAAGCGGTCGCCGTCCGAGTCGGCGCTGCCCGGCGGGCCGCCTTGAAGCTGTGGCCCATGGTCGTAGAAAATCTCCGAGCATGGCCCGCAGGGCCCGAGATCGCCCATCGACCAGAAATTGTCGGACCCGGCGATGCGGATGATTTTGTCGTCGGGAAAGCCCGAGATCTTGCGCCACAGCTTGGCCGCCTCCTCGTCGTCGGCGAACACGGTGATGATGAGACGCTTCTTGTCGAGCGCGAAGTCGCGGGTCAGAAGCTCCCAGGCCAGCAGGATGGCGCGCTCCTTGAAATAGTCGTCGAAGGAGAAATTGCCGAGCATCTCGAAGAAGGTGTGGTGGCGCGCGGTGTAGCCCACATTGTCGAGATCGTTGTGCTTGCCGCCGGCGCGGACGCATTTCTGCGCCGACGCCACGCGCAAGGATGTGGGCTTCTCGGCGCCGGTGAACACGTTCTTGAACGGCACCATGCCGGCATTGGTGAACATCAAACTCGGATCGTGGCGCGGCACGAGCGGCGCCGACGGCACGACGGCGTGATCGTTCTTGGCGAAGAAATCGAGAAAGGCGGCGCGGACCTCGTTGGTGCTGGTGTGGCTCAGACTGGTATGGCTCACACCGGCGTCGGCCGCCTGATTGGCGCTCGTCGCTTTGGCACCTGGTCGTTTGGCGGAGGTCATGGCGGGGTGATGGGAGGGCCCTGGTTCGCTCGGGGACCTAAGCGCTTCGCGCCAGGACTCTAGCCGATTCGGGCCAGCGCCAAGCGCCGCCAGGCCCCTTCCTTAAGACGAGAAGAGGCCTCTCGGTCCCGCGTCAGACATAAGGTGACGAAGCGGGGCTGTCTAGCGGCGCCTCTTCTTCTTTGCGCTACCGCGCTTCGCGCTGCTTGAGCGCGTTCGCCAATTAGCCGCGGCGCCCCCGGCGCGCGGCCCCGCCGGCAAGCGGCGTGACCGTGCCGTCGCCTTCGGCAGCCTCGCCCTCGCCCGCCTCGGGGGCTGCGGGTGCGGGCTCGGCCACGCCCTCCAGGATCTGGCCGGCCAGAAGGCCGGCATTCTGGCGGATGGCCCGCTCGATCTTCATCGCCGTCTCGGGATGCTCCTTCAAATAGGCCTTGGCGTTCTCGCGGCCCTGGCCGATGCGCTCGCTATCGAAGGAGAACCAAGCGCCGGACTTCTCGACGATGCCGGCCTTCACCCCGAGATCGACCAGCTCGCCGGTTTTCGAAATGCCCTCGCCATACATGATGTCGAACTCGATCTGCTTGAAGGGCGGCGCCACCTTGTTCTTGACCACTTTCACGCGGGTCTGGTTGCCGACCACCTCCTCGCGCTCCTTGATGGCGCCGATGCGGCGAATGTCGAGGCGCACGGAGGCGTAGAATTTGAGCGCATTGCCGCCGCTGGTGGTCTCGGGGCTGCCGAACATCACCCCGATCTTCATGCGGATCTGATTGATGAAGATCACCATGCAGCGGGACTTGGAGATCGAGGCAGTGAGCTTGCGCAAGGCCTGGCTCATCAGCCGGGCTTGGGAACCCGGCAGCTGGTCGCCCATCTCGCCTTCGAGCTCGGCCTTGGGCGTCAGCGCCGCCACCGAATCGATCACCAGCACGTCGATGGCGCCGGAGCGCACCAGAGTGTCGGTGATCTCGAGCGCCTGCTCGCCGGTGTCGGGCTGGGAGATGAGGAGGTTCTCGAGATCGACGCCAAGCTTGCGCGCATAGATCGTGTCGAGCGCGTGCTCGGCGTCGATGAAGCCGCAAATGCCGCCCCGCTTCTGCGCCTCGGCGACGACATGCAGCGCCAGCGTGGTTTTCCCCGAGGACTCCGGCCCGTAAATCTCGACGACGCGGCCGCGCGGCAGCCCGCCAATGCCGAGCGCGATATCGAGGCCGAGCGAGCCGGTCGAGATCGCCTCGACCTCGACGATCGTCTCGTTCGCGCCGAGCCGCATGATGGAGCCCTTGCCGCAGTTCCGCTCGATCTGCGAGATCGCCGCTTCAAGCGCCTTCTCTCTATCCATCCCGGCTCCTTCGACGAGGCGCAGCGCGACATTCAACATGGAGGTTCTCCCTTATTTCACAAGCCAGCTCTGAGTCGCAAATGATGCTCTCCGGCGCTCTTTGGGCTCCGCACCCCCTCCCGGCGTTCCGTTCAGCCTTCAGTCGGCTCGGGGCGAGGAGAAGGTGCGAAGTGCAGCAAGGAGTAATGTACACGTTTTGTTCTCTGTTCGCAATCTGTTCTTTTGCGGCGTCGGTGCTGTCCTCCTAATTCGGACAGCACCCGTGGCACAAAAAAAGGCCGCCTCCGGGCGGCCTTGCGCTGGGCAGACCCAGATGCCTCAATAGCGGCAGCGGGCGCACCAGCAGCTGAAGAGGCGGCACACCCTGGTATAGCCGCGCGGGCACGTGGGGCCGGCGAACCGGCAGGCGACGGTCTCGATCGGCGAATAGGTCTTGTCCAGACCGCCCAAAGCGCCTGGCCCCATCGTCGCTTCGGCGGTGAAAGCAAAAGCCCCGGCGAGCAGCATGATTGCTGCCGCCGCAATGGCGAACGCAATTTTGCGCATGACTCCCTCCGTGATGACTTAGACCGCGAGCATCTCCGACGCGCAACCAACAGCGAGATGCGCCTCTAAGCTTAGCGCAACATCGCCGCCGCTTCACGCAGGAAGGAGACGTTTTCGCTCTCTAACATGACTTCGTGCGAGGCGAGGGCCGAAGCGCGCCAGCTTGCCTGAGCAGCACGACGAACTCCATACCTCCCCCTCGTGGGGAGGTCCGGCGTCGCTCTTGCGACACTGGGGTGGGGGGCTTGCTCTCACCCCACCCGGCGCGCTCAAAAAGAGCGCGCCCCCCTCCCCATCAAGGGGAGGGATGGAGCTCGTGGCAGCGCTCCGTCAGGACGGCTCTTTCTCGCGCACCGGCGCCTTGGGGCTAGCCCCCTTGACCGAGGACTCGCCGCGAAGCGCGGCGTCGGCCGCGTCGCGATAGCCGAAGCGGTCGATGTAGGGCTTGAGCCGCTCGACGATCTTGCGCTTCAGCGCGAGCGGCATCTCGTAGCGCGACACCTTGTGCTCGGACCGCTCGGCGATGAATTCGCGCATCGGCGCCTCAGCCTGATCGAAACCGGGGATATCGAGGCGCCGATAAATGTCGCGCATGCTGGCTACGGGATCCTTGACGAAGTCCTCGTAGCGGAGCTCGACCAGCCGGTCCTCAGGGATCAGATGACGGTCGGCCTCATAGGCCTCGGTGAGCCGCGCGAACATGTCGAGGATGTAGTCGTCGAGCCAGGGGTCGAGCTGCGGCGGGTTGTGCAGGCCTTGGACCGAGTAGAGCGCGCGCCACAGCTTGACGGTGGAGGGGAACACGTTGAGCGGATTGCGCGCCAGATACACGTAGCGGGCATCGGGAAAGAGCTTGGTGAGCAGCTTGAGCCGCGCCGCGTTGGCCGGCGTCTTCATCACCAATGTCTTGCCGTCATGTTTCAGCACCAGCCGCCGGTAGAACCACATATAGGCGTCGGCCCATGTCTTCCGGTCGGCCTCCAACACGCCCTCGAAGTCGAGATAGTTGCTGTCGGCGGGTCCGAATCTCGGCCACGCGCAGGTGACATATGGCGTGCCCTCACCCAGCATCATCATGCCGAACTCCTCTTCCTGGGGGCGGTCGAAGCCCACCGGCACGTCGTCCTGCGGGCGCTTCTTGGGCAGAAGCACCTTCATCACCCGGTCGAGATGGCCTTCGGTCAGGAGGAAATGGTGGGGGAAGAAGCACTCATAGGTGGTGGGGTAAGCGAGATTGGGATCGACCGAGAAGAGGTCGTGCAGGAACGTGGTGCCGGTGCGCCAATGGCCGATGACGAAGATGGGCGGGGACGCGAGGGTGAGCGCCTCGGCGCGTCTCTTATATTTCGCTTCGGAGATCCAGTAGAGCACCGAGTTCCACGGCACCCACAGGAACAAGAGCAGCGTGTCGGGGATGCAGTTGAGCGTGAAGGAGAAGCGGCCGCGCTTGAACAGTTTCATCAGCGCGGCCGGCCGCATGCCGAACCAGAAATAGATCAGGCGTCCGCCATAGCGCTCGATGGTGAGCGCGGGCATGCGCGGCTTGGCGCGGCGGCGTCTTGCAATTTCGCCGGCTTCCTCCGGCGGCACGACCTCGTAATCCGGCACGCGGGACTACTCCAATGACCAATGGGATCGGGATCAGGATTGTAACCCCGCGTGTTAGAGCCGATCTGTGGCGAAGGGAAGCCCCTCAACGCTTTTACGGCGTCATCACCCGCGAAAGCGGGTGATCCAGTACCCACCGCCCTGAGTAAATATGGCCAAAGCAGGGGTTACTGGATTGCCCGGCCCTTCGCCCGCCGAAGGATTCGAGCCGCAAGTCGTTCCTTGTCATGCTTCGGGCCGCAGGCGGGTCAAGCCGGGCAATGACAAGAGAGGGATCAATCCTGGAGGGCAGCCTTTACCGCCGCCGCCAGCTCCTTGAGATCGAAGGGCTTCTGCAAGAACATAAAGTCCTCGTTCTCGGCGAGATGCTGGCGGAAGGAATCCTCGGCATAGCCGGAGATGAAGATGACCTTGAGGTCGGGGCGTTCGCGGCGAAGCTTCTCGCACAAAGTCGGGCCGTCCATCTCGGGCATCACCACGTCGCTCACCACGAGGTCGACCTCGCCTTGGTGGTTGTGGAAGACGTCGAGCGCCTCGGCGCCGGTGGTAGCCTGAAGCACATGATAGCCGCGCTGGCCGAGCGCGCGCGCGGCGAAGCTTCGCACCGCATCCTCGTCCTCGACCAGGAGCACGGTGCCGCGCCCGGTCAGGTCCTTCGGTTTCTCAGGCCGCCGCTCGAGCCTCTCCTGCTCCATTTCGGCCGCGGTCTCGATATAGCGGGGCAGGTAGACGCGCATGGTGGTGCCGTCCCCCTCCTCGCTCTCGGCGAAGATGTAGCCGCCGGTCTGCTTGACGATGCCGTAGACGGTGGAAAGGCCGAGGCCGGTGCCGCGCCCGATCTCCTTAGTGGAGAAGAACGGCTCGAAGATCTTGTGCATCACCTCGGGCGTCATGCCGGTGCCGGTATCTTTCACCTCGATCAGCACATACTCGCCCGGGGGTATGTGGCGCTGGCCAAGCTCGCGCGACTCCGGCTCGCCGACATTGGCGGTGCGGATGGTGAGCTTGCCCCCGTCCGGCATGGCGTCCCGCGCATTGACGGCAAGATTGATGATCACCTGCTCGAACTGATGGAGATCGGCCTTCACCGGCCAGAGGTCGCCGGCCTGATCGACGCGAAGCTCGATATTCTCGCCGAGCAGCCGGCTCAGCAGGATGGAGATCTCGGAGAGCACGTCGCCAAGGGCGAGCACCTGCGGCCGCAAAGTCTGCTGGCGGGAGAAGGCAAGCAGCTGGCGCACGAGCCCCGCGGCCCGGTTGGCGTTCTGCTTGATATTCATGATGTCTTGGAAGGCGGGGTCGGTCGGCCGGTGATTCATCAGGAGGAAGTCGGAGAAGCCGATGATCGCCGTCAGCATGTTGTTGAAATCGTGCGCGATGCCGCCGGCGAGCTGGCCGACCGCCTGCATCTTCTGGCCTTGGGCGATCTGCATCTCGAGCGCGCGCTGCTCGGTGGTGTCGATGGCGTAGGCGATGGCCGCCTCGTTGTCGCCGTCGGTCTGCTCGATCGGGCTGAGATAGATCCTGCCGCTCCGATCCCGGTCGCCGGCAAAGGCAATGTCCACGGGCTCGATCAGCCCTTGCCGGGCGAAGGCCGCCTCGAGCGCGTGGCGAAGCGCCAGATGACTGTCAGGCTCGACCAGGCTTTCCAGGCTCACTTGGCGGCCATCCTCGGTGGCGGCGCCGAACAACCGCATAAAGGCGGAGTTGGTCGCGCTGATGAAGCCTGCGGCGTCCACCGTGGCGATGGCGATGGGCGCCGAATGGAACAGGCGCGCAAATCTGAGCTCGGCGGCGCCCGCCTCCTCCGCCTCGCCCGGCCCGCGGGTGAGGACGAGCGCATGAGCGAGCCCGCCGCTCGTGCCTGACCGGGGAAGACGATGCAGGATGCGCACTGGCAAGCTGGTGCCGTCGGCCTTGACCAGGTCGATGTCGAAGCGCCGCGTCCCTTGCGCCTGCCCGCGGCCGGTCTGGGCGATCAGCGCCCCGCTGTCGGCGGACATGATCTCTTCGAGCTTGAGCGGACGGCCGGCAACCTCGGACAGGTCGAGCCCCAGCCATTGGGCGAGCGTGGCGTTGAGATATTCGATATTGCCGTCGGCGTCGGCGGTGAAGAAACCGGCCGGAGCGCTGTCGAGATAGGCGATCGCCGCCTGCACCTTGGCGAAGCTCGCCTCCTCGCGCGCGCGGTCCATGGTGATCTCATCGACCTGCCACACCACGAGCGCGCCTTTGCGGCCGGAGCGCGGGTCGGGCGGCATGGGCTGGACCGAGATGCGGAACCAGCGCGGTGCGAGGCCGGCGTCCTCGTCGCCTTCACCCGGCGGCGGCAGGCGGAACTCCTCCTTCAGGCTGCGGCCTTGCTGCGCCGCGCGGGCGAGACGAAAGATGGAGTCCGCCAAATGCGGGTTGCCGGCGAAGGCGCGGTCGGGCGCGGGCACGCTCGCTTCGGGCTCAAGCCCGAGCAGGTCGCGATAGGCCTCGTTGGCGTAGAGCACGCGGCCAGTGCCGTCGGCGATCAGTGCGCCCTGCGGCAGATTGTCGACAAAGGCCTTGGTGACGTCGTTGCGCGCATGCCTTCCGCCGAAGTGAAGGATGCCGACGGCGCCTGCGAACAGGCAGAACACGCCGACCACGGCCAGACCGGCAAGCATGGCAAGCACGAACGGCTCGGCCATCTCGCGCGACACTATGGCCAGTCCGACGGCGGCGATGGCCAGGGCCACGGCGAGCAGAACCACGAGCCCCACGCTGCCGTCGCGCGAGGGTAGGTCGGCGGCGGGCGAGGCATAGCGCATCGGCGCGTCGATATCGGTCATGGGCTTCGCAAAATACCCGATTCGAATTGTCTTTAGGGACAATGTCACGCGGAGAGGGTCAAGCCCATGCGTCCTTTGGCGAACCCCCCGCGAGACGGCGATTCGAGGAGGTCCGGCGGCCTTAATCGTACCGGCCGCGTGTGGTTAATGAGCTGTTAATACGGATTACGTAGGAGAGTCCATGCCGCCCTTCGACACCATCGTCCTTGCCGTCGCCGCCATCCTGTTCGTGATCGCGCTCGGCTCGCTCGTGGTGTGGGCGTTCAAGACTTTCGTCACCGGCCGGCCGAGCGCGCACGGCTTCTTGCGGCCGCGCGACAAGCGGCTCGGCGTGGTAGAGACGGCGTCCGTCGATGCCCGCCGCAAGCTCCTCCTGGTGCGGCGCGACGAGGTGGAGCATCTGATCATTGTGGGCGGACCGGTCGACATGGTGATCGAGACCGGCATCAAGGGACGCCCGCATCTCGAGCCCCCGCTCGAGGACGTGATCATCGCCAAGAGCGAGACGAGGCCGGCGCCCGATTTCAGCAAAAAATAGCACTTGTCGCGGCTTTTTATGGTTGACTGTTGCGGAAATACCACAGGCGGTTTCCCTTGTGGTGACCGGCAGATTGAGGTAAACAAACAGTCCGAGCTTATGGCGGCCCTGTGTTGTTGGGGCAGCGGCGAGAAGACGCCGGTACTCTCACCGCTCGTGCCATAAGGTCGCCGGCAGTTCCCTGCTAATGGTCCGACACCGACTGGCTCAGGCCAGTCATGTCAGTCCCCCAAACCTCTCCACTCCCCGCCCTCCAGCGGGGAGTTTTTTTATGCGAGGTTGGGGGCCGGACGACAAGGAGCGGACATGCGGCACAGCCCTTATCGCATCAGCCTGGCGCGCTTCATCCTTACGGGCTCCCTCTCCCTGGCGGCGTTTGCAGCCCGCGCGGCGGAGATGCCGAAGGACTTCGTCTATCTCCGCGACGTCGACCCAACCATTCAGCAGGACATGCGCTATGCCGGACCCGGCAACTTCGCCGGCAAGACGGCGCCGGGCTATGAGGCGGCTGAATGCGTCCTGGTGCGGCAAGCCGCCGAAGCCCTGAAGGCGGTCCAGGCCGATCTCCGGACCAAGGGACTCGCTCTCAAGGTCTATGACTGCTACCGCCCCGTTCGCGCGGTCGCGGCTTTCATCGATTGGGCAAACGGGCCTGATGATCCGCAATCCAAAGCAATCTACTACCCCAACATTCCAAAGGGCGCGCTCATTCCCGATTACATCGCTCCGCGCTCAGGCCATTCGCGCGGCGCCACGGTGGATCTCACCCTGGTGCCGCTTGCCGGGGAAATGAAGGATTGGCCGGCCAGCGGGCCTTGCACCGCGCCCCAAGGGAGCGAGGCGCCCGACGGTAGCCTCGCCATGGGCACGACCTTCGACTGTTTTGACGGGAAGTCGACGGCGTTCGCTTCGAATATCACCGCTGAGCAGAACACGAACCGCGTCACGCTGAGCGATGCCATGCAAGCCCATGGCTTCAAGGATTACATCCCGGAATGGTGGCACTTCACGCTTGAGAACGAGCCCTATCCCGACACGATCTTCGATTTTCCGATCCTGCCGCGGCAATAGCGCGGCCGCAGGGCTACTCGTCGCGGTAGACGCGCTCGCGCCGTTCGTGGCGCTCCTGCGCCTCGACGCTGAGGGTGGCGATCGGCCGCGCGTCAAGGCGCTTCAGGCTGATCGGCTCGCCGGTCTCCTCGCAATAGCCGTAGGTGCCATCGTCTAGGCGCATAATGGCGGCGTCGATCTTGGCGATCAGCTTGCGCTGGCGGTCGCGGGCACGAAGCTCGAGCGCCCGCTCGGTCTCCGAGGTCGCCCGGTCGGCGATATCGGCGTGCTGCGCCGAATCGTCGTGCAGGTGCTGGAGGGTCTCCTTGGTCGAGCGGAGGATTTCGTCACGCCAGCTGAGCAGCTTCCGGCGGAAATAGGCCCGCTGGCGCTCGCTCATGAAGGGTTCGTCTTCCGATGGGCGATAATCTTCGGGGAGTTTTCTTTTGGCCCGCATGGTCGTTTCCAGACGCATCCGTTTCCTCTTTGGGTTTGAGACCCTGCTCCCCTTAACCGGCTCGCGCATGGTTGGCGATCCCCACCGGGCAGCCACGTATTTACGGAAGCGAGTCCACAAGTCAAGCCGCCAGTCGTGCTTGACAAATGCGCGAAGCACCGTCAGCCGGATCATTGCAAATCCGTCATATTTACGGGCCGGGCGGGGGCCATTTCTTAGGCAGTCCTTAGTGGGGGGCGAGGTACGCGTCCCGCGGGAAACAAGCGCAAAGGACGTATCGAGGCGTGCCGATCTCCACGTACACCCAAGCCGCGGGGGATGCCTTCCGCAGCATCGGCGACTTCGCCAGCGGCCTCGTCACCCCTGCCGTGAAGCTCGGCGTCACCGGCCTGGCGCGATCGGGCAAGACGGTGTTCATCACCGCGCTCGTACATAATCTCATCGCCAGCGCGCGGCTCCCCTTCTTCGATGCCGCGGCGCAAGGGCGCGTCGGGCGCGTCTATTTGGAACCGCAGCCCGACGAAATCGTGCCGCGCTTCGAATATGAGAAGCATCTCGCCGATCTCGTTGCCGACCCGCCGCGCTGGCCGGAGAGCACGCGCCGCATCAGCCAGCTCAGACTCACAATCGAATATGCCTCGACGCGATTCTGGAAGCGCCAACTCGGCCGCGAGAGGCTACATATCGACATCGTCGACTATCCCGGCGAATGGCTGCTCGATCTCCCGCTGCTGAGGCTCGACTATCGTGACTGGTCGCGGATAGCGCTCGAACAGAGCCGGCGGCCAATCCGCAAGAAAGCCGCCAAGCCGTGGCTTGCCTCGCTTGGCCTGGTCGATCCTACCGACCCCGCCGACGAGGCGGTGGTGGAAAGGCTTTCCGATTTGTTCAAGGCCTATCTGCGTGAGGCCCGGTCGGATCAATATGCGATCTCGACCTTGCCGCCCGGCCGCTTCCTCATGCCGGGCGATCTGGCTGGCTCGCCGGCGCTCACCTTCGCTCCCCTCGATGCCGGCGGGAATGGCAGCTTCCCGCGCGGCTCGCTGTGGACGATGATGGAGCGGCGCTACGAAGCCTATAAGAGCCATGTGGTGAGGCCCTTCTTCCGCGATCATTTCGCCAGACTCGACCGCCAGATCGTGCTCATCGACGTGCTTACGGCACTCAATGGCGGCCAGCCCGCCGTCGCCGACCTCGAACGCGCCATGACCGAGATCCTCGAATGCTTCCGGACCGGGTCGAACAGCTTGTGGTCGAGCCTGTTCGCTCCGCGCATCGACCGCATCGTGCTCGCCGCCACCAAGGCCGATCATCTCCATCATCAGAGTCATGACCGGCTCGAGGCGATTCTCACCAAGCTCGCCGGCAGGGCCATGGCGCGCGCGGAATATGCCGGCGCCGAGGTAAGAGTGTTGGCGATGGCCGCGATCCGTGCGACGCGCGAAGGCGAGGCGAAGCGGAACGGCGAGCTGCTTCCTTGCATCGTGGGCTATCCGCTTCCCGGCGAGACCATCGGCAAGCGGACCTTCGACGGCAACGAGCCGTTTGCCATTTTCCCCGGCGACCTCCCCGCCAATCCGGCGGAGGCGCTGGGAGGCTGGCCTACCGAAGAGGGCGAGATGCGCTTCGTCCGTTTCCGGCCTCCCAATCCGATCAAGCTCCCTTCCGGAGGCTTCGCGCCGTTCCCAAATATCCGTCTCGACCGCGCCATCGAGACGCTGATCGGAGATCACTTGGCATGAGCAAGAAAACCCACCGGAGACCGGCCGCCTTTCGCGTCGAGGAGGTGGAGGTGTTCGTTCCGCCAACGGCACCCGACATCGCATCTGAACCGGTGCCACTTCCCGTCCCGCGCGTCCGCGCCATGCCCGATCTCGGCCGGGGCTTGCGCTGGGGCAGCATCCTGCTTGGCGCCCTTGGCGGGCTGGTCAGTCTCCTCGCCTCGCTCTGGCTCTACGACTATGTATTGGCGCTGATCGCGCGCGACGATTGGATCGGCTGGGCGGCCGTCGGGCTGCTCGCCCTCGTCCTGTTCGCGCTTCTGATGATCATCCTCCGCGAGGCGGCAGGGCTGGCGCGCCTCGGGCGTCTCGGCAAGATCAGGCACGAGGCCGACAGTGCGGCGCGCCAGAACGACAAGCTGCTCGCCGTCGATGTCGCCCATCGCCTGAAGCGCCTCTATGGCGGCCGCAAGGATCTCGCCTGGGGACTGAAACGCCTGGCCGAGCATGAGCACGACATCATGAACGCGGGCGAGCTGCTCCGCCTTGCCGAGCGCACGCTGGTGGCGCCGCTCGATCCCTTCGCCCGCACCATCGTCGCTTCCTCCGCCAAGCGCGTGTCGGTGGTGACGGCGGTGAGCCCCGGCGCGCTCATCGACATGCTGTTCGTGGGCGCCGAGAACTTGCGCATGCTGCGCCGGCTGGCGACGCTTTACGGCGCGCGGCCGGGCACGCTTTCGCTGCTCAAGCTCGCGCGCATGGTGGTCACTCATATCGTCTTGACCGGCGGGATAGCGCTCGGCGACGACGTCATCCAGCAAATGATCGGACACGGGCTCACTGCCAAACTCTCGGCACGCCTCGGCGAAGGATTGTTCAACGGCGCGCTGACCACGCGGATTGGCATTGCCGCCATCGATGTGTGCCGGCCGCTCCCCTATATCGAGAGTCAAAGGCCGCGCTTCCGCGAGCTCGTCGCCGAAGTCGCCGGCGTCCGCTAGAGAGGACCTTCGCGTCAACCCAAGATTCGCGTTAGCCCAAGAGTCGGCAGCCATCGACGGCGACCTGCTGCGATTGGCCGTCCTTGAATTTGAGCGTGACCGTGACCTTGTCGGCGCAGGTGAGGCCGCCGGCGCTCACGCGGAAGCCCGTCTTCTGCTCGCTCGACATCTGCGATTGCGGCATGACTGCGGGCGTATTGAACTCATAGGCGACGGCCACGAGCCGACGCTTCACCTCTTCCGGCGGCTCGAGCCAAAACTCGAAGTGATAAAGCGGCCGGGCGCGATCCTCGCCCTTGACCTCGGTCGCCTTCGCCTTCACCCAGGCTTCGACATCGCCGCTGGCCGGAAGGAGCGCGAGCGCGGGGGTCGCTTGCGGCGCTTCAGGCGCCGGCGACTGGGCCGGCGCCGCGACCGGCGTAGCAGCGGTGAACGGCACCGGCTCGACCGCCTCCCACGGGAGCACCTCCCTTGTCTTTGAGTTCTCGCCGAAGGCCTGGGGCTCAGCGGATTCGGCCTCGTCGCGATCCCACTCCTTGAGGGGAATCTCGGCGAGGCCGTCGAGCCGAGGTTCGCCGGCGGCAGGGGAGGCAGTTTCTTTCGCCTCGTCGGTGGACGTTGATTTCGATATCGCCGGCGGCGCGGACAGTTTGGCGAAATCGCTCTTTCCGCCTTCGGGCGCCTCAGAACTTGGCGTGGCTCCAGCACCGCCGCTCCCGCCCGCTAAGCGGACGAGGAGAATGCCCGGAATCCCGACTGCTCCCGCGCCAAGCACGAGAACAGCCTCGAACGCGACCAAACCCGCAACCAACGCTAGACTGATCGTGCGGGCGCCACGGTGGTTGCCCACGGCACTCATGGTACGACCCGCAAAACGCCGAAAGAAACGCGCGGGATCCTTCTCGCGCGAAACCATCAGTTTAGCGATCTTGGCCGCCAAGGGAAGCGCCTAGTCGATCCAGAGAGCAAGCACCGGACCTGCCGGACCGAACACGGGATCGAGCTTGGGCAACGGGACCCAAGGAATGTTCTCGAGCGCCTTGATACGGTCGGACGCGCTCGCCCGGCAGAGGTCCCAGTCCTGCCCCTCGGGATAGGCGCCGACCACGATAAGGTCCTCTCCTTCGATCAGGCAGTGGCCGACGCCGGCAGGGATGAGGACGACGTCGCCGTCCGTGAGGTCGACCACGAGACCCTCAGGGCCGCCGAATTGCACCCTGGCAAAGCCCTCGGCGATGCCGAGAACTTCATGAGCCGTCGAGTGGTAATGGTGGAAGTCGTAGATGCCGTCGACCCAGGCGCCACGCCAGCCATTCAACCTGAACAGCGTCTCGAAGGCACGTTCGGGCTCGCTGCGTAAGCCCTCCAGAGCAAGCGCTTGGCGGTAGAGGACGAGCGGCAGCTTGGCATTGTTCGGAATGAGGCCGTCGATGGCGAGGACATAGGCCTCGATCCCGGAGAGAAGCGGCTCGTCCGGGATCGCTTCCCAACCTTCCTCGGGAAGCGCTTCTCGCTTGGCCGCCCGCGCCATTGCTCCACCCAATTCCGCGATCCTCCACGGGCCTCAGATCCCACCGGCCCGTTGACCTCACCACAACGCCTAGCGCGCCCGCATCGTTCCGTGAGGAGGGTGCGGTGGATAATGGGGATAATCGGCTCCTTCCCGGATGCGGCGCGCGCCTGCTCATGTATGCTTCATGTGTGAGTGGACCCGGTTGTGGAAGGGGTCGGTGGAGAAATCCGGCGGCTCCGGGAAACAGGCGGTAAGCTCACGGGGCAGGCAAGCCCACGGTCGCCCATTGCCATGGGCGGCTCAAGGCGGAGGGGTGAGTAAGCGCGAAGTGCCACGGTCTGGCGGCATCGCCGCAATACCGTGAGGCGGAGTCGTCGGGGTACTTTGCGCCACAAATCCCGCCGCTAATTGGCTTCAGCCCGGCCAGGGCGGATGCCACGTCGTAGCAGCGCGACGTAAAACAAGGACCGTGGTCGGGTCACGCCGCCGCTTCATGGGAAACCATGAAGCCGAGCGCGTGATCCAGAGACCGAAAGGTCTCGCGGTTGCCGAACTGATCGTCCCGAACGGGCGTGAGGCTCGACATCGCACAGGGAGGCGGGGCCCCAAAGCTCCGCCTTTCCTGTTTTTGGCGCTCACTTCCGGCCCTCGTCTCGCCTCTTTAGCGCCGCACGCGCCCCCGCTAAGATCGCCCCGCCATGGACGGAACTGGTGCAAAGCGCGCGGCCTATGCCGCTCTTGCCGTTGCCGCGGCGCTCCTGCTCGCGGCGCTTTCGGCCTGCGGCACCATCGACCGCGTCAGAAAAAAGGACGGCGCCACGACCGAGACGGAAGCGCGCAACGTGACGCCACAGGACCCGCTGGCAAGACCCATTCAGGTCGGATGGACCTCGGCGCGGGCGAGCCATTGCGGCTTCGTGTTCAATCCCGACCAGCTCAGATCGGACTTCCTGGCGGCTGAAGCCCAGGCTGGGGCAACGCAAGAGCAGATGCAGAAGATAGCGCGGGCCTACGACTACACGCGCGAGTCCGTCACCGCGACCATCAAGGACGATCTTCGCTACTGCAACAAGGAGCGGACGGCCGCCATAAGACGCGACCTCAACCGCTACCTTGCCGGAGACTACGCGCCTTCGGCCCGCATGGCGCAGTGAGACGCGGCTAAGGCTTGCGCTTGGGCCGAGGTGGAGGCGGCAGCGGAGAGTAAGCCGGCGATTTATCGGCGGCCTTCGGCGCCTCCTTCCTGATCGCGTCGGCGAGCCGTAGCAAAGACGCCTCGTCCCCTTCTCCGGCGAGGAGATAGGCGATGCCTCCTTGCGACCAGGCCACGCTGCCGATGTCGCCATATCGCTTAAACAATGGCGTGGAGGTCCCGTCGCCCTTCTTGGCGTAGAGCGCAATCGGCGCGCCGCTCGTGCCGAGATAGAGGAGCTGCGCCAGAGGCTCTTCGCCGAAGTGCAGGAGCTGCGCGCGCATGAAACGAAATCCTTGCGGCGTGAGGTCGGGCGAATTGAGGTTGGGGCCGATGGCTTGCGCGAGTTGGAAACCGACCAGGTCGCGATTGCCTTGGCTCTCGAGACCAACCTCAAGACTGGCGCGGCTGAGAAGCGCCTGCGCACGCACGGCCTCCTCCTGCCAGGTGCGTTGGATGCTGCCGACATAGTCAGGGTCTACCGCACCGGAAGGATGGC
>Ga0209341_10001501_pt1 | contig 23100 bp, 27 predicted proteins | sample RifCSP13_2_FD_184020 | JGI IMG/M metagenome (GOLD analysis project Ga0209341, IMG submission 184020) | Soil microbial communities from Rifle, Colorado - Rifle CSP2_sed 13_2 (SPAdes) (version 2) | ecosystem: Environmental > Terrestrial > Deep subsurface > Rock core/Sediment | place: Rifle... | reverse complement strand
TGCTCACCTCGGACGAGATCGTCGTGATGAAGTCCGGGATCGCCGCGGACTCGAAGCGGGTCCTGATGGAGCCCAGGACGTACCCCAAGCTGTGGAAGTGAACCCGTGGCCGGGGACGCGTGGGGGTTCGACGTCGAGCGCCAGCGCCTCGCCCGCGCACTCTTCACGACGCGGTTCCGGATCGGCGTCGTCCGCTCCGCGGCCTTCGCGGCGGGCGTCGGGCTGTTCCTTCTCCTCGGCGTCTCCGCGGCCCTCCGGGACCTCGGCGGGGGCGGGAGCCCCTGGCTCATCGTCTTCGCGTACTTCACGGTCCTTTACGTCGCGCTCGACCTCGCGGCCCTCCCGTTCGCGGCCCACGGCCACGTCCTCGAGACGCGGTTCGGCCTCGCCCGCCAGGGATGGCGGGGCTGGGCCCTGGACGAGCTGAAGTCGACCGCGATCGGCTACGTCCTCACGCTCGTGGGGGTCGCGGGCCTGTATTGGCTGCTGCGGGACCTGCCCGCCCTCTGGTGGCTCGTCGCGTGGGCCGCGGGGCTCGGCATCACCGCCGTGGCGGGCGTGATCGCCCCCGTCGTACTCCTCCCGCTCTTCTACAAGGTCGCGCCCCTCGCCGACCCGGCGCTCGCGGCCCGCCTCCGGGCCCTCGGGGATCGGGCGGGCGTCCCGCCCCTCGGGGTCTTCGTCGTGCGGGCCTCCGCGAAGACGCGGCGGTCGAACGCGGCGCTCGCGGGCGCGGGCCGCACCCGCCGCATCCTCCTCACGGACACGCTCCTCGCGACCCACACGCCGGACGAGATTGAGGCGGTCCTCGCGCACGAGATCGCCCACCAGAAGCACCGCGACTTCCTGGCGGGGTTCGCGGAGTCCGCGGCCACGTCCCTCGTGTCCCTCGCCGTCCTTCAGGCGGTCCTCCCGTGGGCCGCGTCCGCCCTGGGCCTCCGCGGGATCGCGGACGCGGCGGGGATGCCGATCCTGATGCTGGGGGCGGGCGTGCTGTCCCTTGCGTTCGGGCCGATCGAACGAGCGCTGTCCCGGCGGCGGGAGGCCCGCGCGGACCGGTTCGCCCTCGCGATGGCGGGGGACCCGTCCGCCTTCGCGTCCGCGATGGTCCGCCTCCACGACGAGAACCTCTCCTGGGCCGAGCCGCCGCGGTGGATCGAGTCCCTCTTGCTCAGCCACCCCGCGGGATGGCGGCGGGTCGCGGCGGCCCGCGCGTCCCCGGGGCGAGCCCTTAAATAACATCCGCCGAATCGGAACCGCGCGCCGAGGTCGCCTAGCCCGGTAGGGCGCGGCGCTGGAGTCGGCGGGACGTCCGTCGCCAGCCACGCCGTGGCCGCAAGGCCTCGGGAGTTCGAATCTCCCCCTCGGCGTCGTCTTTATCGAGTTGTATGGCCTCGGTGAGTGGTATGTGCGAGTACCTCGCAGGGGCGCTCCGATCTGAGCGTCTTGCTACGAAGGCCTCGCGGATTGAACTGAGGGAGATTGCGAAGCGAGCGGGCTACCACATTCAGATTGACTTGGAAATCCCGCCCTCAATTCGTACCGAGCTCGAGCGATACGCTGCAGGTCCGCCGGGCTTCACACTCGTTAACATAACCAGCCGAGAGGGCCCACCGTGGAACTGCATCGATGAAACCTTGAGCGCAGAGTTGGAGTATTCCAAGAAGGCATCCTTCGACGAGGTGCCTTTCTTCGGGTTCATGAAGTCTCTCTTCAGATTTATCAAACCGGAAATCTCAATCATCACTTACACAGAAGGCGCCGAAACTGGCTGGTTCCCATTGGAGAAGAGAGCCGCCTCGCTCAATGAATTCCTCAATCTCCTATACGAATACCGCGACCGACCCGACCGCGAAATTGAAGGAGTGTACACCATCGCGGATGCCGGGTAAACGGCGCGCTTGGCGCGATCCGCTTGGCGTTCCTTCACCCAGCGATCCGCTTCTTCAGCTCCACAATCGGCTTCACGGGCATCGGGTCCCGCCCGCGCAGGACGGCGAGGTACACGCTCGCGAAGTCCCCGAGCATCAGGATCCCGAGCATCCGGCCGAGGAGCGTCTCGCCGCGGTCCCGGACCTCCTCGACCTTCGCCCACAGGGCCACGACCTCGCGGGTCGCGTCGAGCCGCCGCCGCATCTCCGGGGACTCGGACTCGTCCCGGAAGATGATTGGGAGGAACCGCTTCGCGGCCGGGTCCCCGCACCAGCCCACGATCTCGTTGTGGTCCGCCTCCGGGAACGTCGAGGCCCACGCGAGGACCTCCGCGTTCTCATTGAACTGCGTCTTCCACCGCGTCGCGACCGGGGCGAAGGGCGGGGCGCCGTATACGATCGGCGTCTTGTTCCGCAGCTTGAGCGCGAGGGCCTTCGCGGGGTTCGACTTCGTCGGGACCTCCGGGCCGAGCTCCTTCCGCAGGATCTCGAGGCGGGTCGTCGCCCGCCGCAGGTCGCTCCCGAGGTCCCCGTACACCCAGTCCTCGAGCACGGCGGGGAGCGCGCCGAACAGGTACCCGAACGCGCCGCGGGGTGGGAGTCCGGGCGGGACCTTCACGACGTGGTCCCCGCGGGCCCGGCACCGTCGCTCGAGTTCCCCGCCGGACGTGATCGCGACGGCGCGGCAGCCCTTCCTCGCCGCGGACTCGTACGCGCTCAGGGTCTCCTCTGTGTCCCCGGAGTAGCTCACCGCGATCAGGAGGTCCTCCTTGCGGGCCGCGCCGGGCAGCGAGTACCCGCGCACGACCTCCATGCGGACCTTGCTCGCGTCCGAGGCCCACGAGGCGAAGATGTCCCCCGCGATTGCGGAGCCGCCCATCCCGGCGATGTACACGCGGTCCGCGTCCCCCGCCTCGATGTGTCGGGTCTGCGCGGCCCGGTAGCCCACGAGCAGCTGCTCTGGGAGGGACAGGACGATGTCAGTCATCCCGGACCGGTCCACCTTCCGGATCGCCGCGGGCTCGAGCATCGGGGCGCGTCCGAATCGCGGCGCGGCCATAAGGATTCCCGCCCCGCCCCCGCCGACGTGCGATGATTACCAAAAAACGGGTATTTACTAGAAACTTAATATACGCCCCTCGTATCGACGGACCCGTGCAGGAGACCGTGAAGGCATCCGTGCAGCGGGCGATCGAGGCCCTGCGGCGGGGCGAGCCCGTCCTCCTGTACGACGCGGACGGCCGGGAGGAGGAGACGGACATGGCGATCGCCTCCGAATTCGTGACGCCCGCCGCCGTCCGCACCCTGCGGAAGGAGGCGGGCGGGCTGATTTGCACGACCGTGCCCTCCGAGGCCCGGGATCGGATGGGGCTGCCGTTCCTGTCCCAGCTCCTCGGCGAGGCCGCCGCGCTCCACCCCGTCCTCGCCGGAACCGTGGCGACGTCGGCCCCGTACGACGCGGTCGCCTCGCCCTTCTCGATTACAATCAACCACCGCGACACCCGCACGGGGGTCACGGACCGCGACCGCGCGCTCACGATCTCCCGGTTCGCCCAGATGGTGGCAGAGGCGCTCCGCCACGAGAACGGCTGGGCCCTGGAGGCGCTCGGCCGCGAGTTCCGCTCCCCGGGCCACGTGCCCCTGCTGAACGCCGCGGACGGCCTCGTGGCGCGAAGGCGGGGACACACGGAGCTGACGACCGCGCTCGTGACGATGGCGGGCCTGATCCCGTCCGCGACGATCTGCGAGATGATGGCGGACGACGGGCGCGCCCTGTCGAAGGAGGACGCAAAGGAATATGCAGAGGCGAAGAATCTCGTCTTCCTCGAAGGACAGGACGTCATCGAGGCGTGGCGCGCATGGTCCGGGTAATGGCGACGGGCGTGTTCGATCTGCTGCACCCCGGGCACGTCTCCTTCCTGCGGGAAGCGAAGGCATTGGGGGACGAGCTCGTCGTGGTCGTGGCGAGGGACTCCACCGCGAAGCGGTTCAAGCACGCGCCGATCACGGCCGAGTCGAGCCGCGTGGAGATGGTCGCCGCCCTGAAGCCCGTGGACCGCGCGGTCCTGGGCCGCGAGGGAGACATCTTCGAGATCCTCGAGGAGATCAAGCCGGACGTGATCGCCTTGGGATACGACCAGGTCCACGACGAGGCGCGGATCCGGGAGGAGTGCCGGAAGCGCGGCCTCCCGCACACGCGGGTCGTCCGCCTCCCGAAGTTCGAGGGGGACATCGACGGGACGCGGAAGATCGTGCGGCGGGTGGCGGACTGGCTCGCCCTCCAGGAGAAGCTCCGGGCCGTCGAGGGCGAAATGAAGTAGCCGGATCGCGGGGGTTGGTGGAGGGATGAAGCGAATCGGGATCGCGGACACGAGCTTCGCGCGGTACGACATGGCGGCGGCCGCGGCGGACGAGCTGAAGAAGCAGGGCGGCGGATTCACGATCGTCCGGTACACGGTGCCCGGGATCAAGGACCTCCCCGCCGCGTGCAAGGTCCTGTTCGACGAGCAGAAGTGCGACATCGCGATGGCCCTCGGGATGGTCGGGCGCCAGGCCGTCGACAAGGATTGCGCGCTCGCCGCGGACTTCGGCCTCCAGATGGTGCAGGCCCTCACGGGGAAGCACATCCTCGGCGTGATGGTCCACGAGGACGAGGCGAAGGACGAGATCGAGCTCGCGTTCCTGTTCAACCGCCGCACGCGGGAGCACGCGGCGAACTGCTACGACCTCCTGTTCCGGCCCGAGGAGATCCGGAAGCGGGCGGGGACGGGGCAGCGCGAGGGCTTCCCGGACGCGGGCCCGCTGCGGGTGAAGGGACCGTGAGGCTCGCGGTCGTCGCGGCGGCGTTCAACGCGGACGTGACGGACAAGATGGTGGCCCGGGCCCTCGCGCGGGCGAAGGAGCTCGGCGCCGAGGTCGTCGAGGTCGTGCGGGTCCCGGGGACGTTCGAGATCCCGCTCGCCCTGAAGCGCCTCCTCGCCCGAAGGGACGTCGACGGCGCGGTCGCGATCGGGGCGGTGATCAAGGGGCAGACGAAGCACGACGAGCTGATCGCGCACGCGGTCGCGGGGAGGCTCCTCGACCTCGAGCTCGAGACGGGCAAGCCGATCGGGCTCGGGATCACGGGCCCCGGGATGAGCGCGAAGGTCGCTGCCCGGCGGATCCGGAACGCGGCGCGCGCGGTGGACGCGGCGGTCGCGATGGCGGAGATCCTCCGCAAGCTCCGGTGACCCGCACCGCCGCCGACGTGTTTCGGCACGAGCGCCGCGTCGGAACCTTTATGTCAACGCCCTAGGATAGCGGCCTGGAATCGGGCGCGCAGGGAGAGGTCCGGGGACCCGTCCATGGCCGATGTTGCCGCACTGGAAGCGATCCTGAAGGAAGTCGAGGCGATTGACGGCGTCCACGACGCGGTGCTCGTGTCCCGCAGCGGGATGTACATCGCGGGCTCCGTCCCGGAGGGCGTGTTCCAGGACACGTTCGTCGCGATGTTCGCGATCCTCCTCGGGGCCGCGGAGACGGCGACCTCGGAGCTGAAGGACCGCATCGACACGGTCGTGCTGAACCTGGAGTCGAGCCGGATCGTCGTCGTGAACGACGGGCCGAAGGCGATCTTCGTGCTGAGGACGCGGAAGGACGCGGACGTCGGCTCGATCAAGGGCGCGCTCGAGCGGTTCTCGAAGCGGGTCGAGGAGTACCTCTAGATCCGCCGCATCCCCCGCAGCACCCATTCTCCGACGCACTTCGTCACGTACACCGCGGTCTCCCTCGGGCCGCGGTGTAGGCCCACTCCGAGCGTTTTCCGGGACGCGAGCGCCTGGAGCACGTCGTCCACGGTCGTCCCGCCGCGGTCCACGGACGTGACCCCGCGCCCGAGCTCGTGGAGGAAGTGGGAGTCGCTCCCGCCGGTGCGCCCCGCGCCCTGCCGGTCCGCGAGGGCGGACGCGCGCTCGTTCCCCCGCCGCAGGGTGCGCGCGTTGTGGACCTCGTACGCCGCGAACCTCGCGGAGAGCGTCGCGGACTCGCCCAGGCCGGACCAGAACCGGTACGGGTGCGCGGCGACGGCGACCCCGCCCTGCGCGACGATCCGCTCCACCGTCTCCGCCGCGCTCCGGTCCCGGGGGACCGGGGACGCGATCCCGTACGCGAGGACGTGGCCCTCCGCGGTGGAGACCTCCATGGCGGGGATCACGACGAAGCCGTCGAGGTCCTTCGCGGCCTCGAGGGCGGGCCGGACGCCGTCCATCGAGTTGTGGTCCGTGATCGCGAGGCCGTCGAGCCCGAACGCCGCGGCCTGCTTCACGAGGAGGGCGGGGTCCACCTTCGAGTCCGGGGAGTGGTGAGTGTGGTTGTGCAGGTCCAGGAGCACGCGCCCCCGCTCCGCGCGGGTGGTCAAAAGGTTTTCGGCCCGGACTCGTCTCGTTTTCGATTCCCACGGCGGAAGGTCTATGCGCCCCCGCCGACACGTTGCGCCCCGATGGCGGAGGCCCCCGAGGAATACGCCGTCTCCCAGGAGACGCTGGGCCGTGTGTCCCAGATCCTCGGCACCCTTCGCCGTCTCCCGGGGGTGGAGGGTGTCGGGCTCGCGCGGCGGGACGGGATCATGGTGTCCCAGGTGCTCCCGCCGTCCGTCGACGCGCGGCGGGTCGCGTCGATCTCCGCGGGCCTCGCGGGGACCTCGGAGATGGCCGCGGAGGAGGTCGGGCGGCACGAGGCGAGCCACACGATCGTCGCGACCGCGGAGGGCGACCTCGTCGTGCGGCGGGTCGGGGACGACCACGCCCTCATCGTGATCCTGCGGGCCGAGGCGAACCTCGGGCTCGTCCTGCTGCACATCGGGCGGGCTTCGGAAGAGTTGCGATCGACCCTGGAGGGAGCGAAGCGATGACGCGCGCGAGGAAGGTGCGACAGCCGCGGGAGAAGGCGACGCGATCGACCGGCGAGGAGCCGGGCGTGTTCCGGGTCGCGGGCGAGCGGGGCGTGTTCGTGACCGACGACTTCCTCGTCACCCTCTCGCTCAGCCTGCGGACCCTGATGGGCTCCTCCTCCGCGGCCCTGTACGGCTGGGGCATCGAGTCCGGGAAGCGGCTCGTGGAGAACCTGCGGGGGGCCGACGCCGCCGTGGCGTCCGCCGGCCCGGAGCGCGCGGTGCGCGCCTCCCTGGAATACCTGACCCGCTCCGGGTGGGGCCACCTGGAGGTCCGCGAGATCGACGTCGCGAACCAGACCGTGCGCGTGGAGTCGCCGAACCTCATCGGGATCGAAAGGCTCGCGTACGCAGAGAACCGCAAGCCCCACCCGTCGGACGACTTCACCCGGGGCCTGATCGCGGGCGTCGCCTCCGCCGCGTTCCGCGTCGAGGTCGACGCGATCGAGACGAGCTGCCGGGCGAACGGCGGGGAGATCTGCGCGTTCCTCGCGGCCCGGCGCGACGTCCTCTCGAAGCTCCCCGCCCGCTAGGCTACCGCACGTGGCTCCCCGGCGGGAAGCCCTTGTCGACGAGCACGTACCGGTCCCCGACCTTCAGGAGCGTGCGCGTCCTCCCGTCCGCCCCGAGGAGCTCCACGCGGTTCCCCTCTACGACGCGGATCGCGAACTTGTGGAACTCGGAGAACGTGAGCCGCGGGGCCCCGCGGACGCCGAGGATCTGCGTCCCGAGGGGCGCGTCCTCCGGCGGGAGCAGGAGGCCCACGTCCCGTTCGTCCTCCGCCGCGAGGACCATCCCGTTCGACTGGACGCCGCGCAGCTTCGCGGGCTCCAGGTTGCACAGGACCGCCACGCGCTTCCCGAGCATCTGCTCCTTCGTGTAGTTCGCCTTCATCCCCGCGACGAGGGTGCGGACCTCGTCGCCGAGGTCGACCTGGATTACGTACAGCTTGTCCGCGTTCGGATGGTCCTGGACGTCCACGATCTGCCCTACGCGGAGGTCGAACCGGTCCGCCTCGCTCACGGGCTCGAGCTCGATCTTCTCGAAGAGGGGCTTCCCGACACGGAGCCTCTGGCCCTCGGGGAGGTCCTCCAGGGCGGCGTCCCACCGCTGCACGTGGACGTCCGTGTCGTACCCGAGGGACGCCCACAGGGTCTGGGAGCTGAAGGGCGTGAACGGGGCCATCAGGAGCGCGAGGGCCCGGCTCGCCCGCAGCGCGACGTGCAGGGCGGTGCCGCACGCGCCCCGGTCCTTCCGGACGAGGTCCCACGGCGCCTTCGCGTCGAAGTACTGGTTCCCGAGGCGGGCGAGCTGGATCGCCTCCTTGAGCGCGTCCCGGAAGTGGGCGAACTCGAGGTTCTGCCCCACGCGCCTCCACTGCTCCTCCACGTTCCGGAGCATCGCCTTGTCCGTCGCGTCGAGGAAGCCCGCGGGCGGCACCGCGTTCGCGAAGTTCTTCGCCGTGAACGTGAGGGCCCGGTGCACGAAGTTCCCGTACACCGCGAGGAGCTCGGCGTTGTTCCGCTGCGCGAAGTCCTCCCATGTGAACTCCGTGTCCTTCGTCTCCGGCATCGTCGCGGTCGCGTAGTAGCGGATCGCGTCGGGGTGGAACCGCTCGAGGAGGTCCGGGAGCCACACCCCCCGCCCGCGGCCCGCAGACATCCTCTCCCCGCTGATGTTCAGGAACTGCGTCGCGGGCACGTCGTACGGGAGGTCGAGCGCCTCGTCGTAGCCCATCAGGATCGCGGGCCACATGATCGTGTGGAACACGATGTTGTCCTTTCCGATGAAATAATAGTGGCGGGCCTCCGGGCCGTACCACCACTCCCGCCAGGCGTCCGGCTTCCCGGCGCGGAGGAAGACCTCCCGCGTGTCGGTCAGGTAGCCCATCACCGCCTCGAACCACACGTAGATCCGCTTCGATTCGTACCCGGGGACCGGGACCTCGATCCCCCACTCCAGGTCCCGCGTGATCGGCCGGTCCTTCAGGCCCTCCCGGAGGAAGCCGCGGGAGAACGTGAGGACGTGGGCACGCCAGTGGTCCTTCCCCTTCGACAGCCACGCCTCGAGGGGCTTCTGGAACGCGGTCAGCCGGAAGAAGAAGTGCTTCGTCTCCCGGGGGACGGGCGTCGTCCCGCACAGGCGGCACCGCGGGTTCTTCAGGTTGAACGGGTCCATCAGGTTCCCGCAGCTCTCGCACTGGTCCCCGCGGGCGTTCGGGAACGCGCACACGGGGCACTGGCCCTCCACGTACCGGTCCGGGAGGAACCGCGTGTCCTTGGGGCAGTACGGGGAGGTCATCACCGCCTCGTACACGTGGCCCTTCTCCTTGAGCCGGAGGAAGATCTCCTGGACCCACTTCTTGTGGTCCGGGTCCGCGGTGTTCCAGTACAGGTCGTACTTCACGCCGAGCTGCTCGATGTTCTTCGCGTGGAGGGCATGGAACCGCTCCGCGATCGCGCTCGGCGGGACCCCCTCCTGCTCCGCGCGGACCGTCGTCGGGGTGCCGTGCATGTCCGTCCCGCCGACGACGAGGACCTCGTCCCCCTTCATCCGGTGGTAGCGGGCGAAGATGTCCGCGGGGATGAACGTGGCCGCGGCGTGGCCGACGTGGCGGGGGCCCGACGCGTACGGCCATGCGACCGCGACGAGGATCTTGACCATGGGACGGGCCGCAACGCGGGGAGCCCACATAAAGGATTCGCGGGCGGGGCCGCCGGCGATCGCCAGGGAGTTCCGGCCGTTACCTCTGAGTAGAGGTAACGCGACGCGAAGTCGGGAGGCCCGCCACGGGCCGTCCGAAGACCCGCCCTCCCGGGATCAATGGGCTACGGGCCCGCCTTCTCCCGCTCCTGGAGCATCGCCTGGAGCGCGCGCTCCCGGCGCTGCCCCGCGGTGCCCATCAGCCATCCCGCACCGACCCCGGCCACGCCGACGAGGACGATCGCGAGGAAGATCGAAAGGGCCCACTGGTACACGATGTTCGGCGGGCCCGCCGCCGCGTAGAACGCGATCGAGGCCTCGTTGTTCGTCGTGTCCCGCTCTCCCGGGATCGCCTCGACGTCGACCCGGATCGAGTGGGGCCCGGCCGCGAAGCTCCACGCGTCGACCGTCACGTGGACCGCGTCCCCCGGCTTCAGGTACGGGAACGTCCCGTTCGCGAGCGGCGTGAGCCTCCCCTGCATCGCGTCGTACACGTCCACGCGGAACACGTGCGAGGCGTTCGCGTCCCCGGCGTTCCGGACCGTCACGTCGACGGACGCCTCGAAGACGTCCTGGCGCGCGATCGGCGTGATCGACACGTCCGCGGGCCGCACGGCGAGGTCCGGCTGGCCCGCGAGGGCGCCGATCCGCGCGGGGCTCCCGAAGGCCACGTACAGCACCTTGTCCGCGATCGTGCCGAAGGCGACGGGCGCGGGCAGGGCGCGGCCCCACGTCGACCCTCCCGTGGCCGGGCTCAGCGCGACGAGCTGGTCCGCCGTCCCGTTCCACGCGGCGGCGGTGAACACGCGGGTCGGGGTCGCGACGATCCAGGGCCGCAGGGTCCCGAGGGACTGCGACCACACCGCGGACCCGTCCGAGACGGAGAGTGCCCGCACCCATCCGTCCGCGGCCCCGACCACGAGCGTCGTGTTCGTCGCGACGAGCGGGCCCAGTGCGGGCGTGGGGAGGGTCACGCTCCAGTTCACGCTGCCGAACGCGGGGTGGAGTGCGACGACCCGGCTCCCCGCGACGGCGAAGGCGGCGGTCCTCCCGCCGACGGGCGCGGACGTCACCGGGGCGCCGAGGTCCGTCTCCCACACGATGTCGCCGGTCCCCGCGGGGTCGGGGAAGCCCTGGTCCCCGTTCGCGAGGCCCTCCGGGTCGAGGGCGTGGAGCGACCCCGCCGTGTCCCCGGCGAGGATGAGGTCCTGCACGAGGGGGTTCCCCGTGGACAGGAGGGAGATTGAGGCGACGACGGGCGCGCCGACGTCCTTCTCCCAGAGGAGGGTCGAGTTCTTTGCGAGCGCGCGGACGAAGCCGTCCCCGGATCCGAAGAACACGCGGGTGCCGACGAGGAGCGGGGACGAACGGACGCCGGGGTCGATGGCGCTCGCGTATTCGTTCCCCGCGAAGGACCAGGCCAGGCCGCCCGCGACCCGGTCCAGGGCGACGAGTCGGTCCTGGTAGCGGTCCGTCGTCGCGTTGTACGTGGTGAACTGGAGGAACACGCGGCTCGCGTCCGCGGCGGGGGCCGCCGGTTCCCCGAACGCCTCCCACCCCGTGGGAGCGAGGTCCGACAGGGGCTCGGTCCACGCGGAGGACCCGCCCGAGGCCTGGAGGGCGACGAGGGTCAGCGGCGCGGACCGGACCGCGAGCACGAGCGGCACCCCGCCCGCCGTCGACACGACGGGCTCGGACGCGACCGGGCCGGACAGCGCTGTGCTCCAGAGGGTCGCCGGGAACGCGGAGGGCTCCGAGTACGTCACCCCGGTGCGCGCGGCATTCCCGCCCGCCATCGGCCAGTCCTGGGCGAGGGCGGGGGTCGCGAGGAGAACGAGCGCGATCGCGGCACAGAACACCGGGAGAACGTGGCGCATGGCGGCCCCTTCCGCGCCCGGGAGGCGCGCGGGCCTTAAGGGTTTTGCGGGCCCTCGTCGTCCGCGTCCCCGCGGCGCGGGAAGACGCACTCCTCCGGGCGCTTGTCCTCGCGGATGCGGCCGAAGGACGGCGCGCGCAACATGCCGTCCGTCGTCATCTCGAGGAACCTCGCCTCCACGACGAGGCCGGGCCGGGTCCAGAACTTCACGGGCTCCGTCATGTCCGGCTCCTCCGGGAACGGGCGCTCCCCGTGGAGGGCCTCGCACCGCCGCAGCAGGTCTCTCCGCAGGTCGTCGCCGAACCCCGTTCCGACGCGGCCGATGTACCGCATCGAGTCCCCTTCGTAGAGGCCCAGGATCAGGGAGCCGAACGTGTCCTCGCGTACGCCCTCGCCCTGGGTGAGCCCGCACACGACCGCGTCGATGCTCTCCCGCCTCTTGATCTTCAGCCAGTCCCGTGTCCGCCGCCCGATCGCGTACCGGCTCTCCTTCCGCTTCGCGATGACCCCCTCGAGTCCGCGCTCGAGGACGGCCGCGTAGTACGCCTTGCCGTCCCTCTCGATGTGGTCGGAGAGGGTCACCGTCCGCGTGGGCCGGGCCGTCTCCCGCAAGATCGACTTCCTCTCCATCAGGGGGCGGGCCGTGAGGTCTTCGCCGTCCCGGTACAGGATGTCGAACACGACGTACGTGGCGGGGGACTCCTTCGACCGGAGGCGGATCGTGAACGGCGAGGACGCGTGCTCCCGGTCCTGGAGCCCCATGAAGCTCGGCTTCCCGTCCCGCATCACGACGATCTCGCCGTCGAGGATCGCCTTGTGCCCGCCCGCGTCCACCTCGATCTCCGGGTAGCGGTGCGTGATGTCGTACAGCCGGCGGTTCTGGAACCGATGCGCACCGTCCGGGGAGACGAACGCGAGGGCCCGCGTGCCGTCCCACTTCAGCTCGAAGACGTGGTCCTCGGAGTCGAACGGCTCGGGCTGGAGGACCGCGAGCATCGGCTTGATCTTCAGGTCGAACAGGTCCGCCATGGGGGCCTACTGCTTCGCCGCCGCGACGCTCGCCCGGAGGGCGGCCATCAGGTCCTGGGTCTCCCGGGGCTCCGCGGCGGGCGACACCTGGATCGTCTTCCCCTCGATCTTCGCCTCGATCATCTGGAGGAGCGCCTCGCGGTACCGGTCCTTGTACCGCCCCGGGTCGAAGTCCGTCCCGAGGGCGGTGACGAGGTTGATCGCGAGCTCCATCTCGTCCTCCGTGATCGTGATCGGCTTCGTGGCGGGGATCTCGGGCGGAGACTTCACCTCGTCCGCGTAGTAGAGTACCGTGAGGACGAGCGCGCTGTCCACGGGCCGCAGGGCGACGAGGTGCTCCTTCCGCCACAGGGTCGCCTGCGCGAGCGCGATCTTCCCGGTCCGCAGGAGGGCCTGGCGGAACAGCTCCCAGGGCTTCACGCTCGTCTCGAGCGGTCCGAGGTAGTAGCTCGACTCGTAGAACAGCGGGCCAATCTCGTTCGCCTCCACAAACCCGACGACGTTCACGTGCTGGCTCGACTCCACGCGGACGCTCTCGATCTCGTCGTCCGTCAGCGTGACGTACTGGGCCTTCCCGACCGGGTAGCCCTTCACCATCTCCTTCGACTCGACGGGCACGTTGTCGACGGGGCACATGTACGGTCGCTTCAGCGGGGACCGGCAGGTCGCGTGGAGCGTGGTGAACGAGATGTCCTTCGTCTCCGTCGCGGTGTACAGCTTCACGGGGATGTTCACGAGCCCGAACGAGATCGCTCCGCTCCAGATCGCGCGTGCGGACGGCATGGGTCAACGGCCTCCGGGCGAGGCTAACGCGTGGGCGTCTTATAGGGCTTCGCCGGCGGGCGTCTCGGAAGAAGGAGTGCGGGGAGCCGTCGCGGCCCTAGGCCCCCGGCGTGATCTTGATCGCCTTCGTTGGGCACGCGGACTCGCACGCCATGCAGTCGATGCAGTCCGACTCGCGGATGGGCTCGGACTTGTCCGTCCGCCACGTGCCGTACTCGTCGCCGCCCTTGTCGAGGACCTTGTCGTTCCCGGTCCCCTTGCGGCCCGGGTTCAGCTGCCACTCGAACACGTCCACGGGGCAGACGTCCATGCAGACGCCGTCCGCCACGCACGCCTCGAAGTCGACCGCGACGTGGCTCCCGTGGACCCCTTGCTTCGTGGGATAGGGCTTCCCGCTCAAGTCCATCTTCTGGATGCCCTCCGCGAAGACCTTGTGGCCGTTGTGCTCGCCCGTCTGCGGGTACTCGTCCGGCTTGCTGAGGAAGTCCGGGTCGATTGGCTTCGGTTCGTAGTCGACTTCACGGCTCATGTCGGATACCCGCGTGGGGAAACCGTGGGGGGTTATTGAACCATTGCTTTTCGCGCGTCCCGCGCGTCCCTCGGGAGGCGCGGTCTTTCGTCACGTGCCGAAGCGGCGCGCCGCGCGAGATCCTTCCTGCGGCGGGAGAGGACGCGGCCCGTTATCGTTCCGGATAACCGCCGGACAAAGAGCTTAAGCGGGCCGGCAAATCGCGCGCGATGGGAGAGTCCCGGAAGGGCGGGTCTCCATGCGGAAGAAGCGGGCGGCGTCGCGCGCGGACCGGGTCGTGTACCTCGTGCTGTGGTGGCAGGCGCAGACGCCCTACGCGGCGGTGTTCGACGACGAGATCGCTGCGTGCGCGGCCGCGAGCGTGCGGAACGCGCTCGTCGTGGAGGTCTCCGGCGAGCGGCTCCGGTTCGAGAAGGTCGTCGACTACTACCGCCGGGACGAGGCGGGCCGGCCGATGCCCGCGGAGTGGCGGGACGTGACGGGCCCCGTCGTCCTCCCGTGGATGCCCCGCCCGAAGGGCCTCGCCTTGTAGCCGCACGGAAACGGTTAAAGCCCATGCTCCTGATAGCGAAGACCGACCCCCCGATGGCGACCCAGTACGAGTGCCCGAGCTGCGGGGCCTCCGTGGACGCGGACGCGAAGGAGTGCCCGAAGTGCGGCGAGATCTTCGACGCCACCGCGCTCCAGACGGACTCCGAGGCCGCCGCGCCGCGGGAGGCGTCCCGGCGGGAGCGGTTCCTGTTCTACGGCGGCGTGCTGCTCGTCTTGGCGGGCGGCCCGGGGATCGCCCTCGGCTCCTGGCTCCACGACCTCCTCCGGATCCCGATCCTGGGGAGCGCGTTCGACGCGTTCGGCTGGGTGAACCGGCTCGTCGCGGCGGTCGGGCTCGTCGTCCTGATCGTCGGGATCGTGCTCCTCGTGCTCTCGATGCGGTTCGGGGCCTCCGCGATCGACACGGACTACGACGTCGGGAGCCCGCGCAAGACCTGAGCCGCGCGCGACCGCGGGACCCGCCACGCGTCCCGTGCGGGCGCGCCATCCCAACCATTAAATAGCGTCCTCCGGATACGAACCGCCTGCGCCCCACGGAGGGTGCCGGGGAAGGAGGAGATGGCGCAATCGGGTCAGGGCTTCCGTCCGCCCGCCGCTCCCGTCGAGGAGGGGAAGGTGTACGAGGCCAAGATCGAGGACATGGGCCGCGAGGGCGACGGCATGTGCCGGGTCGAGAACTTCGTCGTGTTCGTCCCGGGGACGAAGGTCGGCGAGCAGGTGAAGTTCCGCGTGACGAAGGTCCTCCGGCGGGTCGCCTTCGGAGAGGTCGTCCGCGACTAGGCGGGACGCCCTCCCTCTCCCGGCGGGTTCGTGGCCCCGGGGACGCCTTGGGGCGCCTCGTGAGAATCATGCAGCGGACCGGGGGTTCGAGGGCCGTAGAATAAGCTCTTTATAAGGTCTTTTGAATGGAACCCTCCGTGGCGCGAATCGCGTGGGCCCCCTGGGCGTTCCGGACGTTCGCGGTCGTCGGTGCGGCCCTGTTCGTCGCGTCGAGCCTCGCGGTGGCGTCGGACTCGGACAGCGACGGGATCCCGGACGACGTGGAGTCGTACACGGCCCGCAACATGGTCGCCCACGAGGCGGGGGACGGCTTCTTCCTCCGCTCCCGGTCCGTCGGTGCGGCCCAGGACGACGTGTTCGAGGTGAGCTACTCGGGCGGGGAGTTCTCGGTGTCCTACGCGCCCCGCTCTCCGGGTCCGGAGACGGTCTGGTACCGCATCGAGTTCCGCCGGCTCCAGGAGTACGCCCCGGAGGACGGCGGCGGGCTGAAGGAGACGGGGACGCGCCTGGACCTGCCTCGAGACAACGTCACGGTGACGATGTCGAACGTGACGACCCTGGACGGCGAGCCCCAGGTCCGCTTCACGGTTGCCTACGCCACGAATCCGCCGGGCCTGTTCACCGTGACGGTGGCGGCGTCGGAGCGGTTCGCGAAGGTGGACGGCGGACTCGTCTCCCCCGTGGAGGCGAAGGTGGACGTCGAGGTCCGCGGGTGGTCCTGGTCCTCGGAGGCGACGTACCTCGGGGTCGAGGTCGACGTATACACGGACGGCGCCGCGGTCCCGGTGGTCGACGACCGCTCCGGCGACGAGGTGCATGGCTGGGCCTCCGGGGAGCGGCAGGTGAACGTGACCCACGACGGGAACACCGCGTTCTTCTCCTGGGCGGACACGGCCCTCGTCGACGGCGTGTCCCGCCCCGTCCTGTCGACTCCGCTGGAGCTGAGCGGGGAGGGCTACGATCTCACCCTCTTGTACGAGCGGCCCGCGGGGGCTGTGGCGAGCACGATCCTGCACGACCCGAAGATGGGCGTCGAGTCCTCGGCCCTCTGGTCCGTCTGGAACCAGGAGCGTCCCGTCGTGCTGTCGCCGGACCTCGCCCTGTATGCGGTGGGCGTCACGGCAATCGCGGCCCTGGTCGCCGCCACGGTCCTGCTCCGGCGCCGGCGGCGCGCGGAGTGAGTGGGCGAACCTTTTAGACCGGGCCCGCGGCTCGCCGGTCCGGAGATACTCGGATGGTCGCCGTCGAGAACTTCATCGCCGCGGGGATCGCGGTCCTCGCGCTCGTGCTCACCGGGATCGGCGCGCTCGCGTACCGTCGGACCCGGGACTGGCCCTTCCTCGTCCTCACGGCCGCGTTCGCGCTGTGGTTCGTGAAGGGCGTCGCCCTCACCGCCTTCCTCTTCCTGGGGGGCCGGGACATCACGGGCCTGTTCCTCGTCGGGGGCGGGCTCGACCTCGCCACGCTCGCGATGTTCTACGTGTTCACGCTCCGCCGCTGACCCGGACCCCGAGGCGCGATGGCGGACGACGAGATCCTCGCGGTCCAGGCGAGGCGGAGGCTGTACGAGTTCGTGCGGGCGAACCCCGGGTTCCACCTGCGGGAGCTCGCGCGGGCGACGGACCTGTCGATCACGCTCGCGGACTACCACCTCCGGTTCCTCGAGAAGCACGAGCTCGTGTCGTCCGCGATGGACGGGGAGTACAAGCGGTTCTACCCGCGGTACGCGCTCGGGGACGCGGGGGCCCGCCCCGCCCTCTCGGACCGCGAGAAGGCCACGCTCGGCCTCCTGCGGCAGCCGGTCCCCCTCCGGGTCGTCTCGTTCCTCATGGAGCGGGAGGCGGCCCAGCACAAGGAGATTCTCGAGCAGGTCCCCGTGTCCGCGTCCACGCTGACCCACCACCTGAAGAAGCTCGTCGCGGGGGGTGTCCTGGCCCGGGACCCGGACCAGCGGTACCGGGTCTCGGACGGGAGGGGAGTGGCGCGGCTCATGGTGTCGTACGACCTCGCGACCGCGGACCAGGTCGACACGTTCGTCCGGGTGTGGGGGGAGTTCCGCCTCTGAGCTCCGAGAGCGGGGCTGCAAGAATCACGCCGCTGGACGTTCCGGGAAGAGGGCGGTCCGTCTAGAGAACCTTCGCCAGCTCCGCCGCGAGGTGCTCGAGGAACGCCTCGTCGTCCGGCCCGAACGCCTCGAGCGCGTCCGAGTCGATGTCGATCTCGCCGATTGCGGTGCCGTCCCGGAGGACCGGCACGACGATCTCGGAGCGGGTCTCGGGAAAGCACTCCAGGTATCGCGGGTCCTTCGAGACGTCCCCGACAACGACGGTCTCCTGCGTGCGGGCGGCGAGGCCGCAGACCCCCTCGCCGATCGGGATCCGGACGTGCTGGGTCGCGTGCGGGCCGCTCCACGCCTTCAGAACGAGCTCCTCCCCCTCGACCCTGTACACGCCGACCCAAGTGTAGTGCGGGAACGCCCGCCGGAGCTCCTTGACGAGGAAGTCGAGGATCGCGCTTGGCCGGCTCCCGCTCCGGATCACCCGCTCGAGCTTCTCCAGGGAGGCGTCGTAGTCCGCCTCGCCCTTGTCGCCCGCCATCACCTCGCCGAACTTGCCGACGCCCTTCACCGGGACCGCCTCGTGCGTCGAAGGTCGCGGGCGGGATAAGGTTTGCGCGCCGCAATGCTCCGCGGACCGGAAGCGACTCCCCGCGACACAGCGTTGGGCTGCCTCCGACCTGTCACTCCGAAGAGGTGTCGGAAAAGATTTATGTAGAATGCACGGCCTAGTATCTCCACAAGCATCCCTCCACAACGAGGCCGTTCCGTTTCTTTGCCGTCGAACGGCCTCCCATCTTTTCTTGAGGTTCCCGCGGGTTCGGCGGTCGCGGAATCGCCGATTGTCCAAACGCACTAGAAGTAGCGTGGGAGCGTTTTTATAGGCCCTTGTCCTACTCCATTTCGCTTACAAAAAGCATCCCTCCACAACGAGGCCGTTCGGGATTCCTGAACGGCCTTCTTTTATTCTACCGACAAGGGTGCGGAGCGCTCTCCTCGGCCACACCGTTCCTGCGGGAGGACTCACGCCATCGGAGGCATGCGGATCCCTTGCGCGTCGATGTGCACGATGCGGCCTTCGACCCGCAGCCGGCCCTCCGCGAACAGGCGCACCGCCAGCGGGAGGAAGACGTGCTCCTGCTCGAGGATCCGCGCGGCGAGCGTCTCGGGCGTGTCCCCCTCGAGCACGGGCACCGCCGTTTGAAGGATGATCGGCCCGCCGTCGAGGCTCTCGTCGACGAAGTGGATCGTGCACCCGGTCACCTTCACGCCGTGGCGCAGCGCGTCCTCCTGGCCGTGCGTGCCGGGGAACGCGGGGAGGAGGGACGGATGGATGTTGATGATTCGGAGCGGGAACTCCCGGATGAAGTACCCCGTGACGAGGCGCATGAAGCCCGCGAACACGACGAGGTCCACGCGCCGCTCCCGCAGGACCCGCACGACCTCCCGCTCGAAGGCCTCGCGGTCCTTCCCGTACGTCCGATGGTCGACCACGACGACCGGGACGCCGTGCTTCTCCGCCCGCGTGGTCACGGGGGCGCCGGGCACGTTGCAGACGACCACCGCGAGGTCCACGTCGAGCTCCCCGCGCTCCTTCGCGTCGACCAGGCTCTGGAAGTCCGTGCCCCGCCCGGAGGCCAGCACCCCGACCTTGATTCGCGCCATTGCTCCTCTCCCTAGTGCTTGAACAGCCGCATCCCCGTGAGGGCCATCGCGATCCCGTGCTCGTCCGCCGCGGCGACGACCTCCGCGTCCCGGATCGACCCGCCGGGCTGCGCGACCGCCGCGACGCCCCCTTTCGCGAGCTCGTCGAGCCCGTCCCGGAACGGGAAGTACGCGTCGCTCACCGCCACGCTCCCCTCGGACGCGCCCTTCGACTTGACCACGGCGAGCATGCACGCGTCCACGCGGCTCATCTGGCCCGCCCCGATGCCCACGGTCCGCGCGTCCCGCGCGAGGACGATCGAGTTCGACTTCACGAAGCGGCTCACCCGGACGCCGAAGGCCATGTCCCGGAGCTGGTCCGCGGTCGGGCGGGCCTTCGTGACGACCTTCCACGCCTCGGGCTGGAACGCGGGGAACTCCGTCGTCTGGAGGAGGACGCCCCCGAGGACGCGGACCATGTCGAGGCCGTGGTCCCCCTGGAACTCACCCCGGGTCCGCATCACGAGGAACGCCCCCTTCTTCTTCTCCCTCAGGACCTCGAGCGCCTCCGGCTCGTAGCCCGGCGCGATCACCGCGTCGAGCGCGTGTCCCTTCATCACCTTCGCGGTCGCGAGGTCCACGGTTCGGTTCAGGCCCACGACGCCGCCGTACGCGGACACGGGGTCCGCGGCGTGCGCGGCGCGGTACGCGCCCGCGAGCGTGTCCGCGAGGGCGACGCCGCACGGGTTCGTGTGCTTCACGACGACCGCCGCGGGACGGTCGAAGTCCGCGGCCACCCGGAGGGCCGCGTCCAGGTCGACGAAGTTGTTGTACCCGAGCTCCTTCCCGCCCAGCTTCTCCGCGGTCCCCACGGACGCGTACGGGACGGCATCGCGGTACATCGCCGCCTTCTGGTACGGGTTCTCGCCATAGCGGAGGTCCGCGCCCTTCGGAAGCGCGATCCGGAGGGCGGGCGGGAAGGCCTCCCCGCTCCGGCGGGCCAGGTAGTTGTAGATCGCGGCGTCGTAGCCGCTCGTGTACTCGAACGCCTCGAGCGCGAGCGCCTCCCGCATCGAGGGCGGGACCCCGCCCGCCTTCAGGGCCTCGAGGACCTCCGGGTACCGCGACGGCCTCACGACGACCGCCACGCGCCCCGCGTTCTTCGCGGCCGCGCGGATCAGCGCGACCCCGCCGACGTCGATGTTCTCGACCGCCTCCGCGTGGCTCACGCCGGGCTTCGCAATCGTCTCCTCGAACGGATAGAGGTTCGCGACGACGAGGTCGACGGGCTCCACCCCGTGGCGGGCGAGGTCCGGCTCGTCGCCCGCGGGCGCGAGGATGCCCGCGAACACCTTCGGATGGAGCGTCTTCACCCGCCCGCCGAGCACCTCGGGATGGCCCGTGTACTCGGAGACGCCCCGCACGGGGACGCCCGCCGCGCGGAGCGCCTTCGCGGTCCCGTCCGTCGCGAGGAGCTCGTAGCCCAGGGAGACGAGCCCCCTCGCGAGGTCGACGACGCCGTGCTTGTCCGACACGCTGAGGATCGCGCGGCGCCCGCCCGGCATTATTATTACCGCTTGCGAATGGTCCCGGCCGGATTAAGGTTTCGTATGGAGGGCCGCGACGGCGGGGCGCGCTCCCTAGAGAGCGGGTCGCGGGTGCAGCCCCGCCTTCTTCACGACGGCGGGAATGGCCTCCTCCCAGTTCACCGCCATGAGGTGCACGCCGCGGACGCCCTCGACCTTCCGGAGGCCCTCAATCGTCTCCACCGCGATCCGCGCGCCCTCCGCGCGCGGGTCCGACGCCTTCTCGAGCCTCGCGATGACGTCCGGCGGCACGACAATCCCGGGCACCTTCTCCGCCATGAACCGCGCGGTCTTCACGCTCCGCAGCGGGATCACGCCCGCGAGGATGTGGAGCTTCTCGTGGAGCCACTCCTTCCGGACGAGGTGCATCCACTCCTCGAACGCGTCGAGGTCGTAGATCGCCTGGGTCTGCACGAAGTCCGCGCCCGCCTCCGCCTTCCCGCGGAGGTTCACGAACGAGTCCTCCATGGGCCCGCCGAACGGGTTCGCGGTCGCGCCGATGAAGAGGGCGGGCCTCGCCTCGACGGTGCCCCCGCCGCGGAGCACGCCCTTGTCCCGCATGTTCCGCAGGGTCTCGATGAACCCCTCCGTCTCCAGGTCGAACACCGCCATCGCGTCCCGCTCGTTCCCCGCCGCAGGGTCGTCCCCGCTCAGGGCCACAACGTTCCGCACGCCAAGGGCCGCGGCCCCGAGGACGTCCGCCTGGAGGGCGATCCGGTTCCGGTCCCGCGTCGCGAGCTGCATCACGGGCTCCAGGCCCTCCCGCAGGAGGAGGGCGGCGCCCGCCCAGCTCGCCATGTGCACGTGGGCCCGCGGGCTGTCCGTCACGTTGAACGCGTCCGCATGGCCCTTGAGGCGCCGCGCGGTCGCGAGGAACCCGGAGGGGTCGGGCGAGGCGGGCGGGACGATCTCCGCGGTCACCGCGAAGCGCCTCGCGAGCAGGACCCGCTCGAGGCGGCTCCCGCCCTTCGGGGCGGCGGGGGCGCCCTCCTCCTCCATGGCCGCACCATCCCGGGGTGTTCACTAAAGGCTTTCGGCCCCGGTGCGGCGCCCCCGGTCGACCGGACCCGTGGGCAGGTCTATAACCTGCCGCGGGGATGCGCGCGCGTCCCATGGCCCGCCTCCGAACGACGCGGACGCCCGCGCGAGCTCCGCCCCGCGTCCCGAAGAGGTCGGACCTCCGGATCGAGCCCGGGATCGACTTCGAGGCGAGTCACGTCCTCTACCATATCACGGTCCGGAACCGCGGGGAGTCGACGTTCCGCGACGTCGTGATCACGCCCGCGGTCCTCCACGGGGCGTTCGCGATCGACGAGCCGCCGAAGGCCGTGCCGGTCCTCGAGCCCGGGACGTTCGGGACCGCGTCGTTCCGCGTCGACCCCCGCGGGCCGCCCGGGGATGTCGAGCTCGGCGGTCGGGTCGAGTATGCGGACGAGGGGGGCGCCCGCCGCGAAGCCGCCGTGAGCCCGGTGCGGGTGGACCTGTCGCCGCCCGCCCTGCGGCCCGTGCACCTCCCGCCCGAGGCCCTCCGGGAGCGGGCCTCCCGCTCGTTCTCCGTGCAGGACGCGTTCGACCTCCCGGTCCCGGCGGAGGCCGCGTTCCCCGTCCTCGAGGCGGCGATCGCCGGGGCGGGCCTGGAGCGGGTCGAGTCCACGACGCACCGCGACGGGAACGTGTTCGTGGGGCGGGCGAGCTTCCACGGCCTCGACGCCCGCAGGAACTCGTACGCGGTGCGGATCGTCGCCTCCCGCATGGGCCCCGCCTCGACCCTGAAGCTGCTCGTGTTCGCGCAGGCGGAGGAGCGGCTGTTCGGGTTCTACTGGCGGGTGCGCGAGTCCGTCCGCGGCGCCCTCGGCCCCGCGCCTCACCAGCCGTAGACCTCGGTGATTGCGATCGCCCGCCGCATCCGCAGGAGCTCCCGGCCGTGCCGGAGGACCCCGGGTCGCCCGAGGGCCGCCCGGAACGCCCTCGCCGCGGACAGGGTGCGCCAGTCCTCGCGCTCGAGCACCTCGCCGACGAAGTTCAGCACCCGGTCGTCCCAGGTGCGGACCGCGTCCGCCATCCGCCAGAGGACCGGGTCTAGGAAGGGGGACCCGCGGATCGCCGCGTCGTACGCGTCGAGGCGGCCCTCCGCGGCGAGCTCGCCCGCGATCCGGCCCGAGTACAGCGCGGCGTGGATCCCCCCGCTGTTCAGCGGGTTCGTGACGCCCGCCGCGTCCCCCACGACCGCGACCCCGTTCGCGGCGTAGCGCGTGAAGGTGAAGCGGTACGGGACCTGCCCCGCGATCGCCTGGCGCCTCCGGGAGGGGTCGATCCCTCGCTCCCGGCAGAACCCGACGAGCGCGGCGTGGGCGTCGATGTGCCCGCCCGCCCCGACGTTCACCTCGTCCCCGCGTGGGAAGATCCACGCGTACCCCCCGTCGTACCGCCTCGCGAAGTACAGGAGGAACCGCTCCGGGTCCGGGGGCGGGACCTCCGCCGCGGCGAACCGCCACTCGTACGCACGGATCGACTCCGCGGACCGCAGGAGGCCCGCGCAGCGGCTCACGAGGCCCGCGGGCCCGTCCGCGGCGATCACCAGCGGGGCCCGCCACGCCCGCGACGCGGACCGGACCTCCCACTCCCCGTCCGACCGCGCCATCGAGCGCACCCGCTCCCCCAGGCACAGCTCCGCGCCCGCAGCCGCCGCCGCCTCCGTGATCGA
>Ga0209341_10001496_pt1 | contig 23148 bp, 14 predicted proteins | sample RifCSP13_2_FD_184020 | JGI IMG/M metagenome (GOLD analysis project Ga0209341, IMG submission 184020) | Soil microbial communities from Rifle, Colorado - Rifle CSP2_sed 13_2 (SPAdes) (version 2) | ecosystem: Environmental > Terrestrial > Deep subsurface > Rock core/Sediment | place: Rifle... | reverse complement strand
GGGGGGACAGCAGGGACGGGACACTGGGAGGGATTGAACAGGGGTATTTGCTGTCCCCGTGTGTTGGAAAAGCCAACGGGAAAAGCCCTCACAGAATGGAGAGGAAGAGTCTGTAATGGCTGAGGCAATACATATATGGCGCACAGATTTTAGAGAGCGCGTCTATCCATCGTTTAAGGGAAAGCGCCCGCTACAAAAACAGTTCGCTATAGCTAGAGCGGCGCCACTGGAAGAGGGAAGAGGAAACCGGCTAATGACTAAAAATTCTGAGACTTACAGTCCCCCCACTTTGAGGGAATGTAGTTTTATGGCGCGACACGATGCTATCAGGGTGCGCGGTGATGAAGACTGCGTATCCTGTCCCGATTGCTGGCGCGCTGACCTGCTAGGCGAAGACTGTGCATCCTGTCGGGCACTGTCGGGCGTCGGACGGGGCAGAGTGAGCGTATTAAACAACAACGCACGTTTAGTTATCCATTGAAAGGGAAAAACCAATGAGTACCGGAGAATTTCTCGATAGGGTTTCTACTGTGGGCGCGAACCCGACTCATCGCGTGATCCGTGCTGGCCGAACGGCGGAGGGCCAAGCCGGAGCGGAGGCGCGCAAGGCGGCGGCGCTGGCCGAACTGGAGACGCTCGAACCGATCCTGGCCGAGGCCGAGGCCGAGAAGATTCGTGTAAAAAGCGAATGAATCATGCGCGCGCCGTTTATCGCACGATCTGTAAGCGCAACGAGGATTTGCGCGTGGCGGCTTACAACAAATACCAGACCCGGCAAAGTCGGGAGGCCGACGCGATGAACGTGACGCTGACCGAGGCGCGCAAGACTGAAAAGGCGGCGTTGGATAAGTCAATTGTTCTGTCGCGTGAGTTGGAAGAAGTCTCAAAGGCTCTGACGAAAATTTCTCTGTTGGTAATGGATTTGCGGAAGGCGGCGGGCCTTGCGCCTCGCTGAGCGGTTGTCTGCCCTCGCCAGCGCCTACGCGGGGTATCCCGTTCGCGTCGTCCTCGGTGCATCGAGGGAGAGTTGCGATGGGCATCCGGCAGTCACGATGTACGAGGCTGGCAGTGTACAAATTCGGCTGGCGAACGACCTCATATTTGACGACGATCTATTTTTGCGGGCGTTCGTGCATGAAACGGCGCATTGTATTTTGCGCCACTGGCGGCCAGCCGATGACGGGGAGGATTTGGTTGAATGTCGTCGTCGGCGCGAGGTCGAGGCGCGCGGGTTGGAGAGAAACGCACTGCGGGCACTGGCCGGGCGGACACCGTTCGGCGCGCTAGAGGAACTTGAGAGGTTGGCCGGGCTGAGATAAGCACTTTTACAACTGCATAGGGCGCGCGAGTGTTTGCGCTGAGCGGCACGCTTCGCGTAGTGACTGGCCCAGGCGCACGCGGAGGCAATAAACTTGGCGGAAAAAATTCCGCCAAGTTTGGGGACTGGCCCAGGCGCACGCGGAGGCAATGAGAAACCCTACGGAAAAAATTCCGCAGGGTTTGACCGGCCCAGGCGCGAGGGGTTGCGCTGAGCGCGGCGCGGGCTACAATTCTCACAGGAGAATCATCTATGGCAGACTGGATTACAACGGCGGAGGCCGCCGAATTGAGCGGGTATCATCCTGACCATTTGCGGGAACTGATACGCGATGGACAGATAGCCGCAGTGAAAAAGGGTAATGCGTGGTGGGTAGACAGTAAGTCACTACTCACTTATTTGAAAGCGGCGCAGAAGTCAGAGGACAAGAGGCGAGGGCCAAAGGGAGTAGTCAAGACTTGACACCGGGTATATAATATCCCATAGCAATAAGGGATATTTTATCCCTAAGACGGGCCGCGCAAGTGCTGGAAACACTCACGAGGCCCTAAACCAAACGCCGGGTGTAGCGGCGCTAGTCTGTGCGAATTCTATCACAGACGGCTAACCGTAAACCGGTTGGCCGTTTTTTGTTTCTCGTGGGTTGGGGGTGAAAGGTGCTACACCCACCTTTCACCCCGGCCCACCTTTGGAGCGTAAGAGCATGACCCCAATTGAACGCTTTTTAACGAAAGTACAAGAGACGATTACCGGCTGTTGGGAGTGGACTGCTTCCCGTGACCGGAAAGGCTATGGGTTATTCCGTTTGGGTATCCGTAAGGCGGGCACACGGCGACTCGTGCAAGCCCACCGATTCGCGTATCGCGTCTTTGTCGGCCCTATCCCTGCTGGGACGGTGCTTGACCATCTTTGCCGTAACCCGTCCTGTGTAAATCCGACGCACTTAGAACCCGTGACAGCAGCAGAGAATAACCGGCGTGGTAACAGTCCGACGGCAACAAACGCGCGAAAGACTCACTGCCCGCGTGGGCATGAGTACAACGCCGAAAATACCTACACCGATCCACGCGGGGGGCGGCATTGTCGAATTTGTGACCGCGCCAAGTGGGCGGCGATACGTACCCGGCGCAAGTCACTTTAGCGGGCCTGGGGCGCGTTCGGGCTTATCACCGGATGCGCCCTCGCCCACGTGAAAGGAGCAACGCTATTCGCTATTGTGGAGCATGACACCAACCGACTCTTTATCACCCATTCAACATAGAGAAAGGATTTTGACATGACCACAACAGTATCAAGCATGATGAAAGAAAACAGCCGCAAGGGGCTAAAAGGCCTCGCAGTGACTCTCTCACTGATGATCTATCTCGCCGGGCTGGTCTATGCGGGCGTGCGGTCTTACTCGCTGTTCGCGGCGACTATTCGCGCTGACCTACTGCCCCTGGCCGTGCTGGGCATTATCGCCCTCGAACTATCGGCCATTGGCCTGCCGCTGGCGATTCACTTTTGGACTGCCCCCGGCCCTCAGCGCATGGCGGCGATGGGGTTCTATGTGTTGGACTTGGCGCTGGTTGTTTCTAATAGCATCTTGGACGCGGCGCATCAGTCGGGCACGCTGTTGCCGGAATTCCTAAATGCTTATGGCGTCTATGCTGTGCCTGCCCTGCCCGTTGCCTGTATGGTCGGATGGGCGCTGATTTGGGCGCTTGACCCGGCCAGCCGTGAGCATGATATGGCAGAGAGCGTGAGGGCCGCAACCCACGAGGCGCTTATGAGTCAGATACAACGGGCCGCCGAGTCGGTTGACATTACGCGGGCCGTTGAAGAAACCGCCAATGAAGCGGCGCGGGCTTTGGTCGGTGAGACGTTGGGACGTGCCCCTCGCCGGGCGACGTTGCCAGCACTGCCGGGCGTGCCCGCAACTATGCACTACAACGCCGAGGCCGATGCTGTACCAGCACTGGCCGAGAAAGAGGCGGGCCACGCGGAGCGGCCAGCACAGAAGCCGAGCCGGAACGGGAAACGAGCGGAGGCCATAACAGACCCAAAATAGCCGATGACGTGACCCATGACGTGACAGCGGGCGCAGTCACGGTATCGCCTGGACTGTGCCCGCTGGAAGTCACGTCATCGCTAGAACGCACCACCCGCGCGGTCACGTCATTGCCGGAACTCACAGCACGCTCAGCCGATGTCACGTCATTCGACGGCTGGCGGATAGAAGTCCTGCGACGTGGGCTGTATTGGCAGTGGCGCAAGCGCGGGCGAGGCGGGCCGTCACGGTATGGCGGCAAATTTGAAACTCTCTCACAGGAAAGGCAGGCACAGTATGACCGCTACACCCAAACGAAACGGGAAGGCGCGGCCCAATCTACTGACGGCTCAGGACGCCTTGCAGATTCTCTATTCGGCGGTGTGCTACGTGATGCAAGCCGGGCTGAGAGTCCACGCGGGCAACGTTGACGGGAAACTCGTTTTGACCGTCACGGGCGCGCAAGTCATCTATGGCGACGGAACAGCCCGCTTTGACGTGACGCAGACCGCCGAGGTCACGCCACCCTCGCCAGTCGCGGAGGCAGAGCGCGTCACGTCAAAGCGGGTCACGGCATCCGGGACGCCAGAGGTCACGTCACCCTCGCCGGGCGCAGTACACGCGGAGCGCGTCACGTCATTCGCCTCCCCGGTCACGTCATCCGCGCCCGACGTTGCCAGCACACCCGCCGATGTCACGTCACCCGCGCCAGTCACGACCGCCACGGGCTGAACTGTGCGTTTCTGGCATTGTGCCAGAATAAATAACAATCAGCGAGGAGCAAAAATGAACACTACACAAACATTCAGGTTTCGCGCCGATAGCATCGAGGACATTTGCACGCTGCTGAATGCGTTGAAAGCCGCCTCGCAACATGAGGGCGTGCCAGCCGAACAGCGCCCGCGTGTTATCGCGGTGCATATCGCGCCCGTTGGAGTGCGCGGTGAAGCACAACCCGACCGCGTATGCGCCCTCACATTGGAAAATGTGACATTCGTCGAACTGTACGGGCTAACCTCACTCGTGAAGGGGCATCGCACGATCCGCGACACGCTGGACTATGAAGACGACAATTACATGTGGACGCGGATCAAGAGCGGGCGTTAGTCTGCCCGCGAACTGCCCGCGAGTGATGGTCATTCACGGGCAGAGGTGAGCGGATTAGCACAGAGCAAAGGAGAGTCAGTCAATGAACAAACGAGCGGCCATCTATATCCGGGTATCCACAGAGAAGCAAGCCGAGAAGGTATCGCCCCAACAGCAGGAGAAAGACTGTCGGGCGCACTGCGAGGCGAAGGGCTACGCCGTCACGGAAGTTTACAAAGACATTGAGCGTTACCGATCCGGGCGGCGGATGGTAGAACCGAGTGGCACGCGGGCGGACAGGCCACAATTACGGCGGATGCTGGCCGACGCCGACGCTGGCGAGTTTGATCTAATCATTGCCTGGCGCGAGGACAGACTCTATCGCGGCCTCAGGCCGATGCTACAGGTCATCGAATGTATTGAGCGCAACAAGTTGGACATTGAATTAGTCAAAGAGACGTTCGACAAGCGCATGGCCCCTCTCAAGGCAAGCATCGCCAAAATGGAATTGGAAGCGATCAGAGAGAGAAACGCGATGGGGCGGGCGGGGCGTCTGTCGGCGGGCAAGGGTCATCCGGGTTACGTGGCTTACGGTTATAAGATGATCGAAAAACGTCTGGAAGTCGAACCCGTCGAGGCGGGTTGGGTACAGAAGATTTATCGCTGGTATACAGAGGGTGTACCCGTGCGGGAGATACGGCGGCGGCTGATTGCGGAAGATGCGCCCCAGCGGAAGGCCACGACCTACAACCACGGGGCGCTAAAAGTCCAGTGGGCAGCGGGCGTCATCCAAAAGATACTCACCAACGACACCTACCACACCGGGCGGGCTGTTATCCACAACGACGGGCAGCGATACGAGATACCAGCGCCGATCCTCATTGACGCCAATCTAATCCAGCAAGCAAAGGAGCGAAGGCAGAAGAACAAGAGTCATCCGGCGCACAACGTCAAACACAATTACCTGGCGCACGGGCTGGCGTATTGTTCAAAGTGCAAGATCAAAGTCACTGCAAAATCGCGGGTACGAAATGGAAAGGTGAGCACGTTCTATTACTGCACTTACCATGACGCGGGCTACGTCAAAGGCGCGGAGTCGGGATGCGCCCGAACGACAAGCGCGCGGAAGTTTGACCGTCTGGTGTGGGAGAAAGTTTGGGCGGTGATTGCCGACGATGAGTATTTTGAACAGCGGGTACAGGCCAAGATAGCCGAACTGCTGGCCCAGGAAGCCGACGCCGAGGGCGCAGTGGAACGCTTACAGACCTTGCTTGACGATCTGGCGATAGAGCGTCAGAAGATTATCACCTGGGCGCGCAAGGGCAGTATCAGCGAGGAGGACATGGAGTCTAACCTGCTGGCGCTGGACATTGAACGAGCCGGGTACGAGAAAGAGTTTCGCGAGAAGTCCCTGCTGATCGGCAACCGGGCGCAAAAGTTGATGGGTTTTGCCAACCACTACCGGGCCAAACTGCGAGCCGGGGCAGAGTTTTTGAACCGTGAGCCGCAAACCACCGAGGACGCCCAAAAACAGTTTGAATGGCGACGCGAGATTGTAGAGGCGATAGTCGCCCGAATTGACATTCTGCCGGACAAGACGCCGAAAGTCTATTTCGAGTTTGACCTGTCGGCCTCGCCCGCTGACGGGGGAAGTCAAGTCAATTCCCAACTTCGGGAGTTCATCGGCGGCTCGATCCTGGAAAACTTCAAACTGTGGCAGACGCCGCCCGCGTGAGCTTCTGGCGACCACACACGCCGCGCACGCCCGCGGAGACGTGGGCGTGCGTGAGGACACAGAACAGGGGGTGAGGTGGATAATTGCCAGTAGTTCCCCGCCCCGTTATGGAAATTAGAGGATGTGATTCCACATTGGTTAGAAAAGTGTTTGACTCATGAGGCGATTCCTCCTATACTAATAAACGCTTGGAGGGAGCATGACCCAGCCAGGGATCACGGTTTAGTCAAACAGCCTGTCATGAAAGCGTGGAGCATGTGTCATCCACGCATTTTTCTTCCTCATTCCTGAAGAGCCGCTGCACACAACACCAGTTTGACATTCGTCAGGCCAGTCTGGGGAAAGGAGGTGATCTGCTAGCCGCGCGCACAGTTGCCAAGGAGTACGTCATAGCTTGAACTGCGGCATATGTGTATTTCTTTGCTTTCTTCCTTGCTCCATCTTCAGTTAGCGTAGCTTTTGCGCAACCGGGCCTCACATCGTTCTGTGAGGCTCGAAACTCAAACTTTTGAACAGGGGCAGGACGTACTGGTAAGTCGCTTGCCCTGCCAAGAGAAACATCGAACCCGCAAACGGGCCATGTTCATCGAAAATCATGACGCGCCCGACGGCGTGATGCACCAGACGCACCCGGCAGTGGGCCACGATCTGCACCAGTGTTTTCACTTCGGTCAGTGCTTGCCGCAGCGCCCAGTTGGCGTCGCGGACGATCTGTTGGGCCCAGCTCGCGGCCCAACGCACAAAGTTGGCGGCAAAGCGGCTGAAATGCTCTTGCAACTGCAAGCCGAGGGGCGAGCGCACCCACGGGCGGCGCATGGGAAAGACGCTTTTGCCTTCTTTGATGCCGGCTTCAATCGTTTGCCGGGCGTTGTAATCGCCGAACCAGGCTTTCAGGTCCGTGGGCGGCGGGCGGTCGCCGTAGTAGAGCAAGGTGGTGTAGCTCAAGCCGGCCGGCAAGTGATAGCGCACCAGCAGCGCCTGCAGCCGATACGGGCACTCGGCGATGTGTTGCTGAGGCAACGCGACGGCTTCCGCGTTGCGGCCGACACGCGTCCAAGCCGTGGTCGGGGCGACTTGCCGGTGCAGCCGGGCGGTGGTCTGCCCGTTATGGGCTTTGGTGTACACGACATAGCCCATCTCGATCAGCCAAGTCAGATTATCGTCGGTGCTGAAGCCGGCATCGATCCGCAACACCATTGGCGGCGGATTGGGTTGTGTGGCATTCTCATTCTCCAGGGTGGCCAGCCAGTCCAGCAAGCGCGTTTGCTGCGCCTGCAGGGCCAGCCCCTCCTGCTCCAGTTTCGTCAGGCGCGCGGCATTCGCCCGCAAACCCCGCCCGGCCCGCTGTTGGCGTTTCTGGGCGCTTTCCAACCGCTGGCGGGCTTTCGCCAAATAACTGTGGGGACGCTCCGGGCGGCCCCGCGCTTCAAACGCCGCCGTCAAGCGCGTGGCCTCGGCCTGAGCCAGGCGTTCATCGTTCCGGGCCGTCTGCAACTGGTCAAACAATGCCCGGCGCTGCGCCCGCGCGCTGTCCAGGGCCGTCTGCACCGCTTCGATGTTGACCCCCAGGGCGTGCAGCTGCGCCTGGACCAACTCGGTGCGCCGCCGGGGGTGCAATCCCAGCGTGCTTTCCATCTGGCGCACCGCCGCCTGCAAGCACGCCGCCGATTGCGCCCGACCCGAATAGCGTTGGCTACTCAACAGCAACCGCTCACAGGGCCCGCCACTCAGGGAGGTGATCGCCGCTTGGTAGCCGTTGGCCACTTCGTCGTCCATCCAGCCAAAATCCGCGTCAGGATAGGTCGTGCTGGTGGGACTAACCCGCCGCCCGGTCAAATCCACATCGACCACCAGCGGGCCACCCCGGCGGAGCAACGCCATGACTTCCGCATCCAGGAAGGGTTGCGAGACCCGCTGCAACACGTCCAGCACGGCTTGCAGGGTCTGGTCATCAGCGGCGTCCAATGTCCGGCTCACGCCCGAATAGTGCGCAAAGGCCGGCTGCCCCCAACTGGCAATGACGGCCTGATCCTTGACCAAGGGCTGCGGCGCGTCGTTGAAGTCTTGCAAATGCTCCAATCCGGCCAGCACGCCGACCCAAAACTGGATCAACTTGGTCTGGGGCGTATGGTCGCGGGTGCGCTGGTCCAGCGGCACCGCTTCCAGTTGCTCAATCAACCCCAAGTGTCGGGCATACTGCCCCAGCAACACCAGCAGGGCATGGTCTGTCGTCACGTCCAACTCTTCCCGCCAGTCCCGCTCCCCGACCAGAGCCAGCACTTGTTCCGCTTCATAGCGGGGACCCGCCCGGATGACCAGTTGGTTCGCATCCGCTCGGGAACGGAAGTCATCGGACGCGCAGACCCGGTAGGTCTCGCCGTCGCCCAGCCACGCCTGGAGGCTGGGAACCGGCACAAGTTGCGAAGGCGTTGGGTGCGTTACAATCATGGCGGAGCTCTCCTGAACGGTGACAGAATGGGTTGGGGAACCTAGATTCTGCCACTGTCGGGAGGGCTCTCGCCGGTTCCGTTGTCAAAGTTCGAGTTTTCAGCCCGCCGAGACGAACTCGGCGCTAATTGCGCAAAAGTTAGGTTAGTCAAACTCGATATACGAGGCGCATAGCTGCTCGCACCGCCCAGCCCGCGAAATCCTAAAGGATGCTTCGCGGCGGATAGCGCGAAACCTGCCAAAGCCGATTGGGTGCGCGTTTTAGCGTGCTTCCAGTATCAGCCGATGGTTTCCCGTGCCCCCCCTTGCGCGCACTTGTCCTGTGCTTGGCGCTGCGCGCCAAGCGCCAGGGAGAGGGCGGGACGGGGCATTCATCGGAAACGGCGTGAGCAGTTACCAAGGAGCATACACCATGAAATCTAGCAATCTCGGGCTGCGCATTTGTTCAGCCCTGATGCTGATGACCCTCGTGTTAGGGTCAATACAGGGCGGTGCGCTGGCTGCCCCGACCAAACCGGCCGGCCAACTGGCTCAGCCGCCTGTTCAGCAGCCAGCGCAGCAACCTGCCAACCAACCCTCTTCGAGTAATCCCCCGCCTCAAGTCGAATCTGCCTCCGACGTTTCTCTCGGCAAACTCGACGATGACTTGATCAATTTTGCCAGGACTGGCGGCGACGAAGCCGTGGACGTCCGCCTCGTCGTGACCGGCAACGACCAGGTGGACTGGCAGGGCCTCGTCCAGGCTGTCCCGCGCGCCGAGCCAGACGCGGCAACTGATTTGCCCGTGTGGTATGGAAAAGTCAAGGCGCGCGACCTGGCCAAGATGGCGAGCCTGGGCTTCGTGGTCCATGCGGACGCCATAAACAAGGACAACGTCGTGCCGCGCTACCGCGACCCCGACCAGTCGGCCCCGGTCGTGACCGACGACATGCGCGCCCGCCTCCGCGAGTTGCGTGACAACCCGCTGCAGAATCCCCACGCGCCCGTCACCCAGGGCGGATGGTGGGACATCGGCCCTGGCCATGAGTCCAAGGCCGCCTGGGACAAGGGCTACACCGGCAGCGGCGTGCGCGTGGCCGATCTGGACTCCGGCGTGGACTTCTGCCACCCGGACCTGTACGGCACGTGGGCCACATATGACGTGACGACTAGCCGCAACATTACCTACACCGTCTACACTCCTTACCCTTACGAGCCGGTCAGCGTCCCCAATTACTACAGCTACTACGACGGCTGGCCACTCGCCCTCAGCCCATTTTCGAACTACGCGCTGTTCTTTGATTTATATTACAACGGCGCGCCGACTGATGCGAACACCTTCGCCTACGGCTTCAGCAAGTTTGCCGACACGCGCACAACCGGCGTCGGCAGCACGATCACCTTTGACGGCAAGGTGTACACCACAACTGACACCGCCAGCTTTTTCAACCCCGTCTACCACATCGGCTACCACCCCGACACCTCGCTGGAGAACTTTTGGTGGGGCGAGCGCATCGCCGTGCTCGTCGTGGACGAAGACGGCGACGGCGTCTACGAGACGGTCTACGTGGACCTGAACGACAACCACGACTTCAGCGACGACAAGCCCGCCAGCCAGGCCGACCCGGTCGCCTGCTGGGACGCTAACGGCGACGGCTACTACGACCTCTCGGGCGGCATGGTTTACTTCATCGCCGACGGCAAGCATTGGCCGCAGATGATGGACTGGTGGTGGAGTCCATCTTCTTTTGGTTTGGCTGTGCCGGGCGCTGGTGAACTGGTCGCCTTCATGTTTGACGACCCGCTTGGCCCGGCTGCAGCGCACGGCACGCTCACCGCGGGCAACATCGTCGGCCAGGGCGTGGCGGATGGCGACCCCTCGATCTATGGCGGTATCCCCCGACCATCCTTCAAGCCCACAGGCGTGGGCGGCATGGTCCAGGGCGGCGGCAAGAACGCCAGTCTCATCGCCATCGGCGATATCTACATCAACTTCACCGCCTCGACCGAAGAGGGTTGGTACTTCGCCTCCATGGGCGTGGACGGCTATGGCGACACCGACGACGGCGCGCAGATCACGTCCAACTCCTACGGCGAGTCGGCGACGGACAATGACGAGTGGGACAACCGCGCCCGCTTGCTGACCCGCCTCAACACCCGCACCACTTATCGCGGCTTCCCGGCCATCTATAATCAGCAGGTAGCCCACTTGGTTTCCACGGGCAACGGCGCGCCGGGCTTTGGCACTGTGACAGCCCCTGGTGGCAGCACAGCCATCCATATTGGCGCTTCCACCCAATTTGGCTCGACCGGTGATTTCGACTCGATCAGTGGCGCTGACCAGATCGTGTGGGGCGACGTAATCCCGTGGTCGAACCGCGGCCCGACGGCCGTCGGTCACCTCGCGCCCAGTGTCACTGCTGACGGCGCGTTCGCGGCCGGCGATATCACCTCCAACGGCTGGGGCGACGGTTGGACGGCCTGGACGTCGTGGGGCGGCACCAGCCGCTCCAGCCCGGTGGCAGCCGGCAACCTGGCGCTGATCTACCAGGCCTGGAAGCAGGGCTCCGGTGCCGGCCAGTGGCCCACCTGGCAGCAGGCGCGCGAACTGATTATGAACGGCGCGACCGACCAGCAGTATGATGTGCTGGTGCAGGGCGCGGGCGCGGTCAACGCCGACGCGGCTACGGATATTGCGGGTGGACTGGACGGCCTGCACGTCTCGCCCGACTCGTGGTATCCCGGCTATTCGCCGGGGGCGAGCGGCGAGCCGATTGCCTTCGCCCAGGTGATCACTCCGGGCGGGGTGGACAGCCAGGTCTTCACTGTAAAGAACTACAGCACGACGATCACCATCACCGCGCCGCTCACGGCGACCTACCTCACCCGCATCTCAGAGTTCACGCTGACGCTGGCCCTCACCACCAGCAATGAGAGTCCGTACAGCTTCACACGGCCGGACTACCTGTGGAATGTTTCCCGGTACGCGCCTTCAGGCGTCATCCCGGCCGATACCGATCTAATGGTCGCCGAGATCACCAACCCGTTCGACCAGTTTGAGCCGCAGGGCGACGACAGCGCCAGCAACAACAGCGTCTGGCGCGTCTTGTGGTATAGCTCCAAGGACGTGAACGGGGACGGCAACCTGTGGACCGACGCCAATGGCAACGGCGCCGTCAACGACGGCGAGATTGACAGCGGCGAGTACATCCGCTTAGCCTACGGCTACGGCGTGAACAATTACAAGCAGGTGTCGGTCAAGGACCCACTCGGCCGCTGGAAGGACGGTATCTACCTGGGCCTCCAGCACCGCCAGCGGACCAGTGCTGTGCCCAACACGAACCTGACCATCCGCGTATCGTTCTTCAAGAAGTCCCCGTGGAATTGGCTCAGCTTCGACGCCTCGAGCGTGACGGCCGGCCCGAGCGGCACGGCTAACTTCACGGCCACCATGAGCGTGCCCGCCGACACGCCCTACGGCCTGTACGAAGGCGCGATCGAAGTGGAGGTCCCAGGGCATACCACCATCATTCCAGTGGTCGCTAACGTGGCCTTCTCCGGCGACTTGACGGCCTCGCCCGTCACCCTGGGCGGCCAGCCCAAGGCCAACACCCGTTACGACAACAGCCACGTCGTCGGCGCGCAGGACTGGTCATGGCGTGCCGAGTCTGGCGATTGGCGTTTCTACTTCTTGAGCCAGAACGTGACGCCGACCGTCGGTACCCGGCTGGTGGTGAAGGACGTCTGGGGTGATACCGCGCCGGAGACCGACATTGACACGCTGATCTTGGGCCCAACTTCAGGAGCATACACACGCAGCCAGGCGCCGTTCCTCTTCAACTTCGGCGACTTCTCGGCGACCGACCCGGCCACCTTCGGCCCCTATAGGTTGGACGTGAAGGCCAAGAGCGCCAACCAGAACGTCGGCGCCGGCATCTGGTTGTTCGACACGGCCACGGGCGGCAACGTCGAATACGTCGTCGCGCCGTTGAGCAATGGCCTGCATGAGATCCTGCAGCACTCCGTCCGCTGGGAGGGCGACGAGATTGATGTGCCCTTCACCAAGACGGTCAGCACCCTCACCGGCCCAACCGCGCTCACCTACGCCAACTACTTCACCGACGTCCTCTCGTTCGCCGCGAACATCACGCACACGAACGGCATCACCGTCGAGGTATATGGCCTGAGCGAGACGCGGATGGACTTCGCCGACGAGGAGATCAACCAGGACCCGACGAACGGCGACTACTGCGACTTTGACGCGGGCGGCATCTACACCTATACCACCACGCTCACTGGCAACGTCGCCAAGTTCGTCGCGCACGTCAGCGTCGGCAGCAACGACCTCGACTTGTTCCTGCTGTACGACAGCGACAGCGACGGGGCCTTCGTCTGCCCGGACGATACGATCGCCTCTTCAACCAGGAGCGCGGGCTCGGATGACGAGGTCACGGTCAACTTCCCGGCAGCGGGGGACTACATGGTCGTCATCCAGGGCTGGTCCGTATCCCCCGACCCGTCTCTGTTTGATTGGTACTGGACCCGCACTGACCTGGATAGCAGCCTCGGCTACCGGAACGCGGACCTGACGATCAACCCCTCGAAGCCAGCCACGTTCGAACTGTACAACGTGAGTCCGAGCGCATGCAGCGACGCCGCCGCCGCCTGCAACGACGGCATCATCTACGTCGGCTTCCCGGATGCGCCGCGGCTGTTCAGCGTTCCGATCACAGTGAACTACTCCGCCCCAGACCTGTCCACCTCGACTAAGAAGGTCAGCGCGAGCACGGCTATCGTGGGCGAAGTGTTGACGTACACCATCACCCTGACCAACACCAACGCCATCACCGCGACTGGCGCCTTGGTGACCGACACTCTGCCCTCCGCTGTCACCTTCGGCGGCCTCGTGTCGGGCGGCGCGACCTACAGCGGCACGCTCAACGCGGTGCTCTGGAGCGGCGACGTCGTCTCCGGCACCGCGCAGACCATCGTCTACACCGTCACGGTCAAGAGCAACGTGGCGAACGGGACGATCATCGCCAATACGGCCGACATCAACAACGGCCTGGGCAACATCTTCACCACCGCTGCGGCGAACACCACCGTCCAGTCAGTCAACCTGAGCACATCCACGAAGGCGGTGGACAAGACGGCGGCCTCGCCGGGCGACACGCTGACGTACACGCTGGTGGTGAAGAACACCGGCCCCGTAACGGCGACCAGCGCCCTGCTGGTAGACGTGCTCCCGCAGTACACCCAGTTCATCACAGCGACGGGTGGTGCGGTACCCATGCACGTGCTGGGTGCGGTGCTCACCGGCGCAAGCGAAGTGCCGCCTGTCACCGATACGGTGGGCACAGGGCAGATGACCTTCTTCTACGACCCGGTTTCCCAGTTGCTGACCTACCAGGGCCAGGTCTCCGGCCTGACTGGCAACGTCACGGCCGCGCACATCCACACCGGCACCGTGGGCGTTGGCGGTGGTGTGTTATACCCGCTGGCGTACACCGCCATTCCTAACGGCGCGATCTTCTACGGTGCGCTCGTCCTCCTCGACCCCGCGCATGCCTCCGCCTTGTTGAGCGGCGGGTTGTATGCGAACGTCCACACCGCGGCTCACACCGGCGGCGAAATCCGCGGCCAGATCATCCCCGTAGCTCTGTCCGGCGCTGTGGGATGGGTCGGCCCGGTTGCGGCGGGAGGCGCGTACACCGTTACTTACCAGGCCAAGGTCGTCAGTCCGCTGGCGACTGGCACACTCATCACCAACACAGCGCAGACGAGTGATGGCCTCGGCACCCTCTGGAATACCAATGTGGTGACGACGACTATCAGTTCGGCAGACCTCAGCGCATCGACCAAGTCGGCGAGCGCCACGCGGGTGAGCGTTGGCGACGTGGTGACCTTCACCGTCGTCGTCCGGAACACGGGCGATGCCGCGACCAGCGCGACGATGGTGGACGCCCTGCCCGCCAGCCTGACCCTGACCGGCACGCCAACGGTGAGTGGGCCTGGCTCCATCATCAGCAGCGGCAACACGGTGACGTGGACCGGCACGGTCGACGCCGATCCCTTCGGCGCCAACCAGCAGGCCACCATCCGGCTCAATGCTATGGTGAATAGCCTCACCCTGTGCCAGACCATCACCAACGCCGCCGCCATCAGCGACAACCAGGGCAACACGGCTGCGCCTTCGGTCACGCTGGTTGACGCGGCTTGCGTGCGCAGCGTGTCGGCTACACCCGCCACAACAGCCAATAATAGCCGGCCTGGCTTCACAGTGACCTACCTGCTGACGATTACGAACACCGGTAACTATACCGACACGTTCGATGTATCTGTCAGCCGCAGCGGTGCGGCCTTCACCACCACTGCGCCGGCCACTGTTGGCCCGCTTGCGGCGGGCGCGGGCAAGACCATCAGCGTCACGGTTGATGTCCCGTCAACCGCCGCGTTGGGTGCGGTGAGCACAGCAACGCTTACCCTCACTTCGCAGGCCGATCCCACGGCCACGACGACGGTTGTGCTCACGACTACCGCAGCGGAATACAAGGTGTATATGCCGATCATCAACAGATAAAGCCAGACATCGGTTGGCGGCAGTCGGGGTGAGGCGCCGGACCGGCCTCACCCCCAACCCCCTCTCTCATCGTTCGCAGTCCGGTCACGGGCGATGAGAGAGGGGGTCGTCCCCGATGGCTGGACGCTCAGGCACGACAATCTCTCGGCGCCCCGCCCTGTTCGGCCAGGCGGCGCCTACCCTGCCCCGCAAAACACAACCCGCCTCCCATGCGCATGGTATTCATAATCGGCGTCGAGGGCGCGCAAACGGATGACCAACGCCGTCACTAGCGCAGGGATCGTGGGATCTTCTTTTTTCAGGCTCTGCGGACATCCTAAATTGGCGAGAGGGAACTCGTCCTGGAGGACCTCTATCACCTCGATCTGCGCCACTGGGACATCAAGCCGCGTGGCTAGGTCAGCCATGGCCTGCTCGATCAACGCCGGCTGTCCCAACCCGGACAAAAGTGGTGTAGGCGTGAGCGGTCCAGGCAGGCCAGCCGGCTGTTCTCCCGGTTGCGTCATCGTGGCGGGCGGCGTCATGGAGGCGGGAGGAGAAGGAGAAAAAATCGGGGTTATGGTGGCCGACTGGCAAGCCGCGCAAACAAGCCATAAGATGGTCAACCTGACTGTTTTGCACAGATGCCTTTTCATCGCTGACTCTCCGGCTGGCTTGTCTCTCTTTTCAATTAACGTTCGTACCCGGTGGTATGTTCCTCCATAGCCTGGAATCGCCGCCTGTTTCTCTCGAATGAAAGCCGCCTCCTCTTCACGCAGGAACTGGCGCTGGATTTGGCTGGTCCTTCTCCTGTACGGCATCGCCGCCCATCCATCCCCAATGGCCAGTATATCCACCGCCGAACACGCCCCATCCAACGTGTCATCCCCTTTCCTGCCCATCGTAGATTATGCCCTCAAAAGTGATGTCTCCCCACCCCTACAGAACATCGTTCCCGTTCCGCCTCCCGTAGCTGGGGCGGTAGAACAGCGCGAGATGCCACTCCGGCCGCTTCTCAAGGCCAACCAAACTAGGCGTGGTCAACTCGAAAGGCGCGGCGACGCTGCGCTGCAGAACGCGCTGATGGGCGGCCACATGCCGGTGGCCCTGCAGAACTTCGACGGCCTCAGCAACGCCGACAACCAGGCCGCTTTAGGGCTTACGCTTGCCCCGCCCGATACGAACGGCGACGTCGGCCCCGACCACTATATCCAAATCGTGAATCTGGTCTTTGCCGTTTACAGCAAAACCGGGGCGCTGCTCTATGGGCCTGCCGCCAACAAGACGTTGTGGTCCGGTTTCGGCGGCATTTGTGAAAGCAGCAACGGCGGCGACCCTATCGCGCTGTACGATCACCTCGCCGACCGCTGGCTCATCAGCCACTTTGCCAAAGGCGCCGATTTCCACCAGTGCATTGCCCTTTCTCAAACCGGCGACCCGACCGGGGCGTGGCGCCGCTACGACTTCCTCTACAGCGCCGCCAAGTTCAACGACTATCCCAAATTTGGAGTCTGGCCGGACGGCTACTATATGACCGCCAACCAGTTTGATGGCCTGACCGATGCCTGGGCCGGGGCTGGCGTCGTGGCCTTCGAGCGCGCTAAGATGCTGGCCGGTCTGCCGGCGCGCAAGGTGTATTTCGACCTTTATACCGTTGACGCCAATTTTGGGGGCATGCTGCCGGCCGACTTAGACGGCCCGCCGCCGCCGCCCGGCGCACCCAATTATCTGGTCGAGGTGGATGGCAGCGAATTCCTCCCACCCACCGATGCGCTCCGCCTGTGGGAATTCCACGTTAACTGGGCGAACCCGCTTAGTTCTACACTCGGCCTCTCTGGCAACCCAAACGCTGTTCTGGCTGTTGTCAATTTCGACTATCTCCCCTGCGCATTCCAATCCCTGCCGCAAGGTAGGGATTGTATCCCGCAGCCTGGCGTTAGCTCGTCGGCCTATCTCGACGCCGTTGGCGACCGACTGATGTATCGCCTGCTGTACCGCAACTTCGGCCATTATCAAGCGCTGGTCGTGAACCACACGGTGGAGGCCGACCCGGGGCGGGCTGGCATTCGCTGGTATGAATTGCGAGACGCTGGTGGGGGCTGGACGATCTATCAACAAGGCACCTATGCGCCTGGCGCCGAGCAGCGTTGGATGGGAAGCATCGCTCTGGATGCCGCAGGGGATATCGCGTTGGGCTATTCCGTTTCCAGCAGCGTCGTCACCCCGTCCATCCGATACAGCGGCCGGCTGACAACTGACCTGCCAGGCGTCCTGCCGTGGGGTGAAGCGACGCTGATGGCCGGTTCAGGCGTGCAGACCGACCCATCTTCGCGCTGGGGCGACTATAGCCTGATGACCGTTGACCCGCTCGACGACTGCACCTTCTGGTACACAACCGAGTATTATGCGATCACCAGTTCCAGCGGCTGGCGGACGCGCATTGGCGCGTTTACATTTAACAGCGATTTCCCCGGCGCATGTGTAGCCGCTCCCACAGGCTCGTTAACAGGCACCGTCACCGACACAGACAGCAGCCTCCCTATCGCCGATGTTCGCGTGGAGGCAGGCGCCTACACCGCTTTCACCGATGCCGCGGGCGTCTATGCCCTTGCACGCCTACCGGCCGGTAGTTATACCGTGACCGCCTCAGCCGCAGGCTATACGCCTCAAACAATCTCCGGCTTGTGGGTAAACGCGAATGCCGCGGCGCTGCAGGACTTTGCTCTGACGGCCGCGCCCCCTGTCACGGTCGAGGGTGTGGTGACCGATGGCTCCGGGCATGGTTGGCCGCTGTACGCCCGCCTGGACATCGCCAGCGCCGACGGACTCTCCCAGACCATGTTCACGCATCCGCTCACCGGACGTTACCGTGTGTTCCTGACCCCAGAAACCCCTTACACCTTCATCGTGACAGCCGCCAGCGGAGGCTATACCGCCCAGAGTCGCGCCATCTTCCCTCTGGCGGGAGTGAGCAGCGCTGAGGACTTTACGCTGATCATTGATTCAAGCTGCAGCGCGCCGGGCTACACGGCCTTATTGGCGGAAGAAGGTTTTGAAGGCGGCGCGTTTCCTCCACCAGGTTGGAGCGCCTACGAAACGGGCGACGTCAATGGCTCCGGCTGGCAGCAGGGAACTAGCGGCACGCCCGGTTCCAACGGCGGCGCGCGCGGCGGCGCATATTACGCCTGGCACAATAATCAGGATCTCGCCTCAAGCGCCGTGGACTGGCTGGTGACGCCGCCGATCGCCGCCTCGTCCAGTTATACGGTGAGCAGCCTCCAGGTGAGTTTCTGGGAGCGCGATCACTTCACCCCGGCGCTTTATGGGTATCACGGCCTGTGGGTCGCCGCTGGCGCCGACCCGGACCCGCTTGTTTCAATTTACACCGAAGCGCAAGAGACGGGCGTAGCCGGGACCTCCTGGAAACAGACGCGCGTTGACCTCAGCGCCTTAGCCAGGCAAGATTTTTACCTGGCATTCCGGTACGAAGGCGACTTCAACGACGAGTGGTACATTGACGATGTGCTGATTTGCGCCGTAAAGGCCGGAGGCCTGGTCGTCGGCAACGTTTACGACGCCAGCACCCTGGCCGCGGTGAACGGCGCCGAAGTGACCGGCCAGGCTGCCGCCGATGTCACCACGACGCTCGCCACGCCGGCTGATCCCAATGTGGATGATGGGTTCTACCTTCTCTTCTCCTCGGCGATTGGCCTCCACAACTTCAGGGCTTCGATGATCGGCATCGGGAGCGCCGGACAAGCGATCTCCGTCGCCAACAATGCTGTAGCCGCCCAGGACTTCTATTTGGGTTATTATGGCCTGCTGCTCACTTCCACCCGCTCCATGGCAACAGGCCATGCAGGGGCGACAGTGACCTACACCCTCACGTTGACGAATACAGGCACAGTCACCGACACGTTCAACGCCAGTTTGAGCCGCAACCTCTTTGCCACCACGGTCTGGCCTGTCGTTGGCCCCATCGGATCGGGCGCCGGCGCCCCGCTGACTGTGACAGTCCAAATCCCTGAAGACGCAAGCGCCGGCGCAACTGACGTCGCTCAGATCGCCGTTACGTCGCAAGGTGACAATGCGAAATCGGCCTTTGTCTTACTGACGACGCAGGCGCTCCACAAAATCTACCTGCCAGTCGTAGCAAGATAATTTCGGTTGATGAGTCATGGAATGGATACGCGGCGACGGTTTTGAGAGGCGCTCTAAAACGGCGCTCCCGTCACCATCGGCAAAAATAGCCGCCGAACGGGCTGGTAGGCGGGCGGGTTGTTCACCAGGCTGACCAACTGGCTGAAGGCGTTCAAGGTTTCTGTCTGTGTGAAGTTGCAGTGGCCGTAGCGCTCGACCCGGTTGTGCTGCTGCAGGGCGATGTTGTCGGCGGCGATGGTCTTGCCGATGTAGCGGGCGACATGCCAGTACGGGATGATCGGGTCGCCGGTGGTGTGCAGGGTGACGAGGGGAACCGTCAGTACCCCCGTGGCCTGATACTGAGCGTCAACTTCGTTCAGGGCCGCCTGATCGGCGCCGAAGCGCTGCACGCCCTGGTTGAGCAGGACATCATCCGCGGAACCGGCATAGAGGCGGCTTTGGTTGTCGAAGGGTTGGCCGCCCAGCTTAACCAGGGCGTCATTGGTCGCGAAGACGTTGTACCAGAGGAGATCCAGGGTGGTCTCCGTTTTCGTGCTCGGCGTAGCGGCGTCATAGGGGGCGTGCGTAACGCTGAACAGTTGGTCAACCAGGCCGCTGTTGGCCGGGTTTTCGATGACCTGGGTCACGGTCAACGAATAGGAGCTCCAGTTATCCGTCAGTGAGACGGGGATGCTGATCGGACTGCCGGGGAGCAGTTCCGGGAAAAAGTAGTCGAACACTACCCGAAAGTCGCCAAAGTAGTTGATCTGCTCGCGAAAATCGCCGTAAGGCCCGCACATCGCCAGGCCCCCGCTGAACACGTCTGGATTCTGCTCGACTGCCAGGGTCGTGATCAACCCTCCTTCGGAGACGCCTACCAGATAAACCTTACTTGGCGTTCCTTTCTGTGTCTTGAAGATGTTCACCAAATCAACCAGGTCGGCGATGCCTTCGACAACGGCCAGGCCATTCGTGCGGTAGCTGGTGGTCGCAAAAGCATAGCCCTGGGGGATGGCAAGCAAAGCCACCTGATCCGCTTCGGCCGGGATGCTCAGCGGCGCAGTGGGCGTGACATAGCCGTGGGCATACACCACCAACCCGCCATTCCAGACAAACGGCGCAAATGGCATGCAGATGCGATAAAGCGCACCGCTCGCCTGAGTCCCATCCGGGTCGCAGCCCGCCTGCAGCGTGGTCAGGTCGCCGGGGTCTTCTGCTCCTGACGGGCCGCTCATGCCGGTATAGGCCATGACTGACTTGTGGCCGCCCTGGCGACTAAAAGCCGTCATGGAGCGCGCTGGAAACAGGGACAGGCTTAGAGCAGCTGCAATCGCCCAGCGCGTAAAGTGAAACAAGGTCAACTCCGATTTACCTCGCTGACAGACTTAAATCGAGTATATACCAGAACGCTCCTCCATGTGCACTTTCGTCATGAATGATTTGAAGATCGTTATATTCGTATTCGATGGATGGCCTGCGAGGCGCTAACGACATTAATCGGCCATTAATCAGAACAGGACAATAATCACCCCCGGCGTAGGGATTCCGGTAGTTGACTCTTGGCGCGACTCGGCCTATACTGCTAAACAGTTCAACTGGAGGGAATTACGGCCCTATGCGCCGAGCAACACTGACGGCACAAGTGAACAGCCCATAAAAGCACGCGGTGCGTCTCTGCACTTGCGTGCTTTTTTATTCCCTCACCATTCTCACTCACACCTGGAGGCTAACATGCTGGATTACGCTGGCAAGATCGCCAAGGCTAAGCGTTACGCCGAGGAACGCGAACGCTTCCGCTTCAACCAATTCAGCGTCACATTTAATGGCGATAACAATCCCCATCAGGTCAGTTTTGACAACGGCGCTTTCCATTGTGACTGTGAGTTCTTCATCATGCACCGCTGGTGCTCCCATACCCGCGCGCTCGAGATCGTCCTCGACAAAATGCTGCCGGAAACGACGCCGGCTTAGCTGACAATTGAATACGCCGCTTCTGCGGGCGAGGCGCCTTAGAGCGCCTCGCCCGTTTTATTTACGAGGCCGGCGGCGGGTCGAAATGGTATAATCGTCTCCACAGACCTTCCGGCGGGGTAGAACCCCGCCGGTTCGTGTGTTAAACGTGGAGTCGTAGTCGGCAATGAAACGTTGGCCATTCTGGCTGGGCGTGCTGATCAGCGTCCTCTTTTTATGGCTCGCCCTGCGCAGTCTGAAATTGAATGACGTCTGGTCGGCGCTGAAGACTGCTAACTACGGGTGGCTGATCCCCGGCGTGGCGGTGTATTTCGTAGGCGTGTGGGCGCGGGCGTGGCGCTGGCATCACTTGCTCAAGCCGATCAAAACCATCTCCACGCGGCAGATGTTCCCGGTCGTCGCCATCGGCTACATGGGCAACAACATTTACCCCGCGCGCGCGGGCGAAGTGCTCCGGGCATACGTCCTCCGCCGCAAGCAAGGCGTGCGGGTGAGTGCCAGCCTGGCGACGATCATCGTCGAGCGCATCTTCGACGGCGTGGTGATGCTCATGTTCGTGTTCTTCAACCTGCACGGGTTGGCGGGCCTCACGGGGAATTCCGGCATCGCCGGGAGCATTCAGGCCGCAGCGATGTGGGGCGCAGCCGCTTTTGCCGCCGCGCTCGTCGCCTTCCTGCTGGGGGCGATGTTCCCTCATCAGTCGCTCGGCTTGTATCACCGCCTCGTCGCGCCGCTTATTCCCGCCCGGTTCCGCGAGAGAGTTACGGGGATGCTGGTGAGTTTCTGGTCAGGGCTGGAATCACTGCGTTCACCCGGCAGCGTCTTCATGGTTTTTCTCACCTCTATCGTCATCTGGCTGCTGGAGACGGCAAAGTACTGGTTCGTCACCTTCGCCTTCGACTTCCGCGTGAGTTTCTTCGCGCTGATGCTGATGAACGGCATCGTCAATCTCGCGACGACGATCCCCTCCGCGCCGGGATATGTGGGCACATTCGACGCGCCGGGCATCGCGGTTTTGGCGGCGTATGGGGTCGCGCCAGGCGTCGCCGCCGGGTATACGCTCACCCTGCACGCCACGCTCTGGCTGCCCATCACGCTCCTCGGCGCGTATTACATGGCGCGCGAAGGATTGAATTGGAACAAGGTACAGGTAGAATACGACGCTCTTAAGAACGCCGAAGTTGGGTAGCCATCAGGAAGACTCGTCAACTCCATGCATATCGCCATCATCGGCGCCGGCCCGGCCGGTCTGGCCGCCGCCTACGACCTCACCCGTGCCAGGCACCAGGTGACCGTTTTTGAAGGCGCTCCCCAGGTAGGCGGCCTCGCCGCCGGGTTCAAGGCCCCCTACTGGGCGTGGGCGCTTGAAAAGTACTATCACCACTGGTTCGCCTCGGACAAAGCCATCCTCGGGTTGATCCGGGAACTGGGCTGGAGTGATCAAGTGCTGTTCCCCCGCCCGTACACCGTGGCTTACGTCAACGGCAAGTTCGAGCCGCTCGACTCGCCCTTCCAGGCCCTCAAATTTTTCCTCAACCACTTCTCGCTGTGGGACACATTTCGCTTTGGCGTCGCGACGGCGTATCTGCGCTTCACGCCGTGGTGGCAGCCGTTGGAAAAAGTAACCGCCGCCGCATGGTCGCGCCGCTGGTACGGCCAGCGCGTGTATGAGACGTTGTGGCGGCCTCTGCTCGTCGGCAAGTTTGGCGAGGAGAATCTGGATGTGGTGAACATGGCGTGGCTGTGGGCGCGGCTTCATGCCCGCACGACGCGCCTGGGCACGTTTGTGGGCGGATTCCAGGCCTTCCTGGACAAACTGGCGGGTGTGGTGCAGCAGCAGGGAGGCGAAATCCGGCTCAATAGCATGGTGACGGGAATTAAGA
>Ga0209341_10001495_pt1 | contig 23179 bp, 24 predicted proteins | sample RifCSP13_2_FD_184020 | JGI IMG/M metagenome (GOLD analysis project Ga0209341, IMG submission 184020) | Soil microbial communities from Rifle, Colorado - Rifle CSP2_sed 13_2 (SPAdes) (version 2) | ecosystem: Environmental > Terrestrial > Deep subsurface > Rock core/Sediment | place: Rifle... | reverse complement strand
GGCGGGCTCCATGCATATGTTGCGCGAGAAGTTCTCTAATTGCCCTTGCCACTTGAGGCATTTCTTATCGCAGAGGTCCTGGCCATCGGACCGAACGCAGTAGGTTGTGCACTTCAGCTCGGGCGGACCGTCGGTTGTGAACTCCCAGTCGGAATACGTGAATTCCGATGCTTCGCCATTGCGGTTTTCAGGTAATCGAGGAAATGATCTACTCATTCAGAACGCCGTAAGGCAGGGACTAACTCTAAGCGGCCGTTCATCCGGTGCGAATTTCCTGCTGAAGCCGTTCCTCGATCCATGTCTTTACCATGGTTTGATATTCAGCTTTGCCTTTTTGCTTAGCTACTGTTTTCAACTTTTCCACGAGTCGGCTTGGCAGGCGGACGGCGTTTGGAGTATGCCGAGTTCCGCTCGACATGATTTCATCGAAGTCCTCTGGCCTCATTCGATGATATTGGGCCTCGGCTCTCTCTTGTTCCCGTTTTGACAGGGCTGAAAATTTCCTCTTCATTACTTTCGCTTTCTCTTCCGCTTCAATTCCCAACCAGTGAAAACCCGCGCAACTCCATAGCCCTTATCCTGGAAGACGAGCCTTATCTTTTTTCCTCGATCGGTTCTTCCATCGATAATATACACATCGTTGAAGCGTCTGTCGTCACGGGCAAGGTCATAGTCGTGAAAAAAGCATTCCTCGGCCTCGTGCGGCTCAATATCGTGGTCACGCAGATGTTGGACGTTGCCGTTCTTCTTATTCTCATCGTCCCATTCAAACTTATGCCAGCCGTATTCCGCCATGAGCGCTTCTAACAATTAAACTAATCTACAACAACATTATCACAACGACTGGATAGATGTTCCAACATTCCACTTGGCGCAATCGATACTCGATCGTACCGCTGAATGCTTGCGGCGAGGCATAACGATCCCAACGCGGACGTGAGATTCGAGTAGTTTCGTGGATCGTTTTTGCAGGAGAGATTTTTTGACTTTTAGTGTTACTGTACCTCGTCAGAATTCGTGGCAATTTTTTTCAGGTTTGGTGGCAAACCAGCGAATTTGCCACGAATGTGAAAACAGATATCCTGCCATCGACAGAGATAAGCTTCTCAGGGTCAAGGACTTAGTGGCACTTTTTGGCCGCCGTTGAACCGATGCGGTTTGCCACTCGATGTGACAACAACTCATCGATCCCGCCCTGGTTTACCACGAATTGTAAGAATTTCGTCTCCGATTACGACGAAACGTGAAAACGCAGGAGCCTCACACAAAGCTGTAATCAACTCAATGACAAGGATTTAGGAGCCCTTCCGGCCCTCTTCAAAAACCGGCAGTTTGCCACGAATTCTGACGAGGTACAGTCATGACCGGCGCGAAGTCTGACCCGCTCGAATGGCAACAGCATATACGCGGCAAGAAGAAGCGCCGAGACCTTGCTGATCGATTCAAAGACCCGGCTGATCCATTCTCACGTGTGTGCCTTTTGTACCGGTCAAAATCGCAGCCGGAACATTCGGTGATCCGCAACACGTCGAGGACGAGAACTGGGAGTGGGTAGAGATTAGAAGTAAACACCGATTGCGACCGGGCATGTTCGTTGCCCAGGTCACCGGAAGATCGATGGAGCCAATGATTCCTGATGGTTCCTATTGTCTGTTCACATCGCCAGTCGAGGGCTCACGTCAGGGCAAGACAGTACTCGTCCAGTTGCGCGATTCAGTTCAGTCGATCCAGAAACTGGAGAGCGCTTCACAGTCAAACGCTACGAAAGCGAGAAAGTGCAAATCGGCGATTCGTGGCGACACACCAAGATCACGCTAAAGCCGTTCAATCCTGAATTCGAGGCTATTGAACTTGCCGACGTACAAGAGGAAGAACTGCAGGTGATTGCGGAGTGCGTTGAGGTTTTGGAACCGTGATTCGCGTTGACATCAAATCGGAACTATTGACCTGGGCGCGCGAGCGCGCGGGCTTAGAGGCCGCTGACCTATGCATCGGTTTCCCAAGCTTGCGGCCTGGGAGGAAGGGGCCGTCAGGCCAACGCTCAAACTCTCTCTTGGAAGGGCCCGATGATCACTTGATCGAACTGGGTACACGCAGGCTGCGACAGCTTTTTCCAATAGAGTGATGTGGTCACATCGCCGGTATTTAATCAAACCCCTCGTCTGCAACGGGTGCGCGACACAATAGTTACTTAGAAGCCTGCGGCAGCAAAGTTTTCCCAGTACTGCTCGAACTCGCCGCTACGGTGCAATGTGCGCAGGTTGAGAATGGCTTGCGCCCCTGGGTCGGACCAGCGCATGCCGGCTTGTTTCAAGCGTTGCTGTACGATGTGCCCAGCACCTGATTCCACTGCGCCCGATCCGATTGGCAGGTGCTGCCTGCTTGCCCACTCATAGCGCAATCGCTGTTGGTTATCCCGAAAATATTTCAACAATCGTTCGGGACTACTATCCGAATCAATGTTTGGATGGGAGCGGACCAGCCTTTGTAAAGCATCGAAGAAGTTGGATAGTTCTCCTTGTTTGAGTTGGGCCAGGCGACGCTGCCACCAACTGCGGGCCTTGGCTGCTGACCAAAGTAATTGAGCCGTCGCAAAAAGGTGCTCCGCGGCATGATAAAAGTCCAGCAATTGTGGCACCCCAGGCAAGTGCAAAGCTGCTAAGTTCCAGATCCATGGCGCGCCGTCACCAAGAATTAACTGAAAGCTATTGTGGTCGAGTCCGCGATGTTGTAGTTGCTGCCACAGACGCTGCCCAAAACTTTCCGCATCTTCCCGCCCAGCAATGTAAAACGGCAGGCGCACTTCCTGCGGATCAAAACCCACTGCCAGCTTCACCTCATGCCAGCACAGCCGATGAACAAGGGGATCAGGCAAGCCAGGAATCATCGACCCGTCAATTGCTAAGCAATATTTCCCGACCTTGTGCGGCGAAATCGGCGCCGCTTGCCGCGGTTGTGACTGTTCGAGCAATTCTCCATGACGCCCTGCTATGCGCTCCATTTCTCGCGCCGAACAGGGCGCAAAACCTAACGTATCGCTCAACAGTTGCTGGCTCTGCTGAAAAGGCAACTCCAGCGCCGTGCGACATATCAGGCGCATTAATCCCGGTGTTATTCCGCCTTGCGCTATTCCTAAGCGTTGATCCAGTGGCGCCTGCATCTCTCCGCATTGCTGGCAGTAGTAAACCCGCCGCTCAAGCTGCAGGGAACCACAAACGGTCTGCAGTTGCTTCGGCCTGCGCCCCATTGGCTTCAGGCTCTGTTGGCAGTGCTCACACTGCAGGATCGCTGGCCCATCCGCGGCTTCCCACCGTTGCCGCAAATGCTCGCTGGCCGCCGCTTGCCCTAAACGCCGAAACAACTCTTCTTCCGCTCCCGCATCGATTGCCTCCGCGCCAGTAAGTGGCATCAAGGTCAACTCGGCTAACGACTCTTTCACTGCCGCAACGATCTCCGCTTGAAGTTTTTTTTACCTACAGTCGTTGCCCCACGCCCGGCCTCCAGCACCTGGTTCTCTTCCTGCGCTAACCACTCCCCAAGTAGCTCTTGTAGCTTGTGATAGTTGTCAATCCCTTCGCGCACCCGCTCTAGTTCTCGACCAGGGCGCAAGGTGCGATTCACCTGCTTGCCCTTAATATGCCGCCGCCACAAATAATACGGCCCATGGAGCTGCGGTGCCTACTGAGCATGACAGCGACAACTACCTTTTCCGCAGGTCAAGTACTGTTCATGCAAAGAGCCCGAACACACCGGCGAGAGCTTCATCAACTGCTGCCACAGACGCGCGCGCGACGTTGCCATAGAGCTTGCCTCCTATCCTAGTATTATCACCTTACTAGGATACATCTCCGCTCTATGTTAATTCAACTCCTTTGTAACTTTCATGGCGCGCGCCCGGACGCCAAGGGTGGTGTCTTAATTTGAAAGTTGATGGCGTTAAGGAAGGATATTCACCCTGTTGACTCTATAGACCCTAGCAATAAATGGTGGGGGTGTGGCGTCGGTTACCAATGGCCCCCCGGACACAAACGCACGGAAGGCAGATTACCGATCGAACGGTACGGGGGCCAGCCAAAAACAAGTTGTCTGGAGACTTCTATTTCACCAGCTGGCGCATGGACTCAGTGGATCGGCCCGAATACGATCAGCTGCAGAATCGGCAGTATCACAACCTCGGGGGCTCTACAGAGTCCGTTTGTTTGAACTTAGGGGCGCCACAGCGTTAGTTTGCACTGAGCAGGAACGGCAACGAGCGACGAAGAAAATCGAGAGCCTGATTGTATCGGGTGGCCCCTGTCTCACGTGCGAGAAGGCAACACTAGGAACCAAAAGGCTAGGCGAAGCTAGCCCTTATGAATTCTGGAAACTCGGTGGTGGTGGCGGTGGAATGCTGTTACCTTCGAACCCCTTCACGACCAAAGCGGCCAAGGGTCTACTTAGGAGGAAAAGGCAGATCCCGGGTCCAACATAGGTCAGGATAGCGAGGCTAGATATTATGAATGTGCCGTTGTAGGACGCGGTGAAAAAAAGATAAGGGGCGTAGAAGACGCCATAAAGCAAATAGGACACACCAAGAACGCGAAAGAGGATTGTAGCGAGAGTTTTGTTGTCCATAAAATGCTTGTATATCACAGTTCGGACAAGACCGTGCCCGGGTTTCCGTACTACGGATTCAAATTAGAACTACCGGAAGGCATGTGGTGGTTGATTTGCCCCCCGAATACATGACCACAGAGTTCACGGAGAGGCAGAAGTAGACAGAAAGCAAAATTTGGACACTACCGGAAGCCGGCAGTGGTGAAATATTGAATGGCGGTGAGCGGTAAAATGGTGAATGGCAATGAATAGTGAAGTTTTACTAATTCCTGACCATTCAGCATTCACCATTCACCACCCAGCTAGGCGACTCCCTGAAGACGTTCTACATCCAGCACCCCGGGCACGCCCTTGATGGAGCTGATCACTTTGTCGAGGTGCTTCACATCGAACACCTCGACCGTCACTTCAATGTGCCCACGTTCATCCGAAGCGACCGAGGCTCGTGCGTCCCGGATGCCCGTCTTCATATCTGAGATGGCTCCCGTGATCCCGGCGATCATACCTGTGCGATTCTCAGTAATGGCCAACAGCTTCACTGCGTAGGCCATCTTCTCTGGTCGACCAGCCCACTCAACCTCGACGATTCTTTCACGGTTTACCATTAACTGATTTACATTTTTGCATCGCCGCGTATGCACCGCCACACCTTTGCCGCGCGTCACATACCCGACAATTTCTTCACCATGCAGCGGATTACAACAACGCGCACGGGTCACCATTAGATCGTCTACGCCCCGGACTACAATGGAATCGTCACCTAGGCGTATCAGTCGTTTGACCGCGCGCACACCGCTGCGTAAGCGCGAGTCCTTCTGCTTATCGAGTTGCTCAAACTGCTCAGGTCCAAGGTACTTTGCGATGATGTTACGCGGGATTAACTTGCCATACCCGATGGCTGCCAACAGATCCTCGACCCGCCCATAGCCGTATTCGCTGGCAACACGCTTCATGTCACCATCACTGTCGGAAAAAAGCTTCTTGGCAGAGAGTTGAAAGCGATTGGCTTCTTTTTCGAACAGCTTTCTTCCGATCTCGATCGACTCGGTTCGCTGTTGTTCTGCAACCCAGTGACGCACGCGATTGCGCGCGCGCGAAGTAACTATGAAGTTCAACCAATCGCGGGACGGGTGGGAATTGGAGGAAGTAATGATTTCGACCACATCTCCGTTCTGTATCTGCGTTCGAAGCGGCACCATTCGCGAATTAATGCGAGCCCCGGTACAGGTGTTTCCAACTTCCGAGTGAATCATGTAAGCGAAGTCGACTGGAGTAGCCCCTCTTGGTAACTGAATCACCTTTCCCATGGGTGTGAAGGCATAAACATCCTTGGGATATAGATCGAGTTTGAGCGCATCGAGAAAGTCGCGGGAATCATTTACTTCCTGTGTCCATTCCACCAACGAGCGCAAGGCCTGTAAGGCACTATCGTCTTCGCGCGTACCCCGCTTTCCTTCCTTGTATTTCCAGTGTGCAGCGACACCCTCCTCGGCAATGTGGTGCATCTCCTCAGTGCGAATCTGAACCTCAAAGGACTGACCCGATGAACCAATCACCGAGGTGTGAAGAGACTGATAGAGATTGTCCCGGGGCGTTGCGATCCAGTCCTTGATCCGACCTGGCACTGGCTTCCAGGCGTTGTGAATCACACCTAAAGCGGCGTAGCAATGCCGAATCTCGTCGGGAGTGATCACCCGGGCAGCAACTAGGTCATAGACCTGATCAAGACTGATCTTCTGGCGCTTGAGCTTCTTCCAAATTGAATAAAGCCGCTTTACCCGTCCCTCGACACGGACAAAGGGCACTTCCGCCTCGCGCATTTTTCGCTCGATACGCTCTGTCACTACACTTAGGAAGGCCTCGTTTTCACTCCGACGCTTCTCCAGCTGCTCGGCGAGCTCTCGATAGTCCTCGGGATGCAGATGTCTAAAAGCGAGATCCTCGAGTTCACCGCGCAGTTTACCCATGCCCAACCGATGTGCGATTGGGGCATAGATCTCCATGGTCTCTTCAGCGATCCGCTTGCGCTTTTCGACACTTAGATACTGCAGCGTCCGCATGTTGTGCAGACGGTCGGCCAGCTTGACCAGGACGACTCGCACATCGTCCACCATCGCGAGCAGCATCTTGCGAACGTTCTCCGCCTGCTGCTCCTCACGAGAGATATTGCTGATCTGTGCAATCTTGGTGAGACCATCGACAAGGTGGGCTATTTCGTCTCCAAAGTACTTATCGATGGTTTCCAGATCGACGAGTGTGTCCTCCACCACGTCGTGCAATAAACCCGTTGCGACGGAGATCTCGTCCAGCTTCATTTCTGCGAGGATATTGGCAACTTCGAGGGGATGCACCAGGTAGGACTCACCCGAGGCACGTTTCTGGCCTTTGTGTTCGCGCGCCGAAAACAGGTACGCCCGCCGCAGGAGGTCCAGATCGGCCTGAGGGTGATTAGCAGCTACCGTTTCGACAATCTCTTCAATACGAATCATTTACAATGGAAAACCGGCTGCGGTCATTATAACAAAAAGGCTCGCGTGTTTCGGGTCTCCGGGCGGCGATCCAGGAGAGTCGGGGTGGGTGAAGGTTGGGGGTGGAATCACGACTGGTCATGCTAAGTGGTCAGTGCCCAGAAGTCAGAGGTCCAGAGGGCCTTAATTGGTCATTGGTCATTATGAACCGCTCTAGACACGATCCGCTTTAGCGTTATGGAGCTCCACCTTCGGCGAGGGCACGATTTTCCATTTCTCATTTCTCATTTCCCATTTTCCATTTTGCTGAGGCCGTACCCTTCAAGGTAAACACGCATGGGAATCATGAACTTCATGGACCAAGGCAATACTACACACTGCCGTGTGTAGGATTTGGTTGGTTCACCAAGACGGATGACCCCCCTTAGTCTTTCACACAACCTTTAAAGCGTCTGGCGTCTTGAAATGAGCACTTACCAATGAGTGATGACCAATGAGCAAGGACCGACCTCTGGCCTCTGACTTCTGACTTCTGGCTTGCTTCTATTTTCCATTTTCCATTTCTCATTTTCCATTTCTCATTTTTTATTTTCATTTGCGTACCTCAATCGACTCGGTATCAGTGGTCACTGCTGATTCGCCATTGCTCATTGGTCATTGCTCATTGGTCATTGCTCATTGGTCATTGCTCATTGGTCATTGCTCATTGGTATCCGAATTCTGACCTCCGAGAAATGGAAAATGAGAAATGAAAAATGGAAAATGGAAAATAGATTCAATCCAGAGGTCAGAGGTCGGATACCAATGACCACTGACCACTGACCAATATGCTCCGTCAGGCCGAAGGTCAAACTGCTTCAGCTACTCAACATGCGGGCAAGACTCGCGGCCAAAGTAGGGGTGTTGAAGAGGGCTGGAGGGATACCGCTCGTTGACCAGGAACGCGAGTACGAAGTGCTACTTCGGGTACAGAGAAGCAATTCGGGGCCCCTCGATGAGAGGGCAGTTAACAAACTGTTTCGACGCATCATATACGAATCAAGAAGAGTCGAGACCCCGACGGCCAAAACCGCTAAACAACAACATGAGGTCCTTCGATGAGTACTCGGGCGCACCCCCAAAGAGTTGCGTTCCAGGGAGAGAGAGGGGCCTTTAGCATTTAAGCTTGTTAGCCGGCAGCTTCGGGCACAGCGTACGGTGGTCCGCGTCGGTCGTATCGAGATCGGAAATGGAGAATTCGTGGTGATGGCGGGGCACTGCTCGGTAGAGTCGCGCGAGCAGTTGATCGAAACGGCGCGAGCAGTAAAGGCGGCGGGAGCGAGCATTCTTCGCGGAGGTGCTTATAAACCACGCACCTCTCCTTACGATTTTCAAGGTCTAGGTGTTGAAGCCTGTCCGGAGAGAGCGCTCTCGGATGGGCCGCAGTCGATGGACATTCCAGCTTTTACCAGGCTAATGAGCGCTCTTAATAGAACCATTCCAGCAATGATGGGCGCTTAAACCGAATGAGTTGGGTCGAGCGCGGATCAAATAGAAAAGGGTGTGCTGATTCTTTTGAGCCTTTAGCTGGTGGGGGGAGAAGCTTGCTTCTTGGCTTCCTCCTCCTCCTTCTTCTTTTTATTCTCCTGGCTAAGGGTTTCGGTGCGTTTCTGGGCTATCTCACGTTCCTTGTCGAATTTGACCTTCTGGTCGTTCTTGCCATCCATCTCTGCGAGCTTCGCTGCTTCAAGGAGTAGGTTCGTTTTGTAAGACCAGGCCGCTTCGCTGTTCGGGTCGAGTCTGATGGCGTTCTCGATCTCTTCCAGACCACGTTTGACACACATCTGCGCGTTATCAAAATCCTGTTGTTCCTTCGGTTTTCGATAGGACACGGTCGCCTTTGCACCATCACCTGAAGTAGTCACGGTAGTAATTTTGTTAGTGGGCAGGTCCGTGATCTGGAAAGAACAGTTCCAGTCTTTACTGGCGAGCACGACGTAAGCCTCAGCGCGTTTCTCGGCTTCGATCTGCTCATTGGACGCGCGGGACATGATCCATTGCCGCAACTGGTCTTCGACTTTCAGCTTCTCATAAAGAAAAGCGATCGCCTTATATGCTTCTTCGTTGCGTGCGTCCTTCTCGAGGATCTGCTTATAAGCCTCGATCGCCTCATTGGCCTTCGCAATGTTCTGTGGGTTAGAGACCCCGGGCCGGTATTGCGCGTGGATGGTGCGGGCGATAAAAAGCGGTGCCGTTTTATTTTCGGGATCTAACTCCAGTGCTCGCCGCGAGCGCTGTTCAGCCTCCTCGAAATTGGACTCACGGTAAGCACGGGCAGCTTCGTTTAACTCGTTCTTGGCCCTGATTCGGTTGACAAGGCCGCAACCCGAAGTTGAAACAACGAGAATCGCCAGTAGGATTGCGATTCCGGAATGAGAGGGTTTCATTTACAAGTGACTCCATGTGGTTGAGCGGCCAGGCAGGCAGTCATTAAGCCATGCCTGTTGCCTGACCAACTCTCTACTGGGGTAAATCATCTACCTGCAACCCGACCGGATTCGCGCCGGCGCCCTTGATTGCGTCAATCACCTTTACCACATCGCCATAGGGAAATGACCTGGGCGCTTTTACGAAGACGGTTTTTTCAATCCGTTCATCTTCCGGTAGGTCTGATCTGGTTTCCATGCCTGATTTGTAGGCTCGCTGCTCTTTACGCTGAGCGAAGACCTGCGCCAGACGCATACTCAAGCTGGTAGTGTCATTTACCGAGCCCATTGAATCCTGATTCAATCTCAACTGGAGGTCTGAACCGACCGACACAACCAACGTCAGCGGGTTTGGCTTCAATTGGCTTAAATCCTCGTTGGGATCGCGTTGCGTCGGGATATCAGCTTTAAAGCGGCTGGGTTTCAAGGGTGTCACAACCATAAAGATGATCAACAACACCAACAGCACGTCAATCAGCGGCGTCACGTTGATATATGGCTCGGCTGTAGTACTACCCTTCGCATTAGTACTGCCCATTGACATTTTCTAAACTCCTTATTTCTTAGCTACAGGGTACTAGACTTCTAGGTGGCGGGCGCAGGTGCGGGCGCAGCCTTACCCTTCTTCTTATCTGCCACCAGCCCGATCTTGTCGACGCCAATTTTTCGTACCTCGTTGATCACATTGACAACCGTTCCGTAACTCACGCCGACGCCACTCTTGATATACACAATCTGACGCTCAGGTTCGTTTTTTAACGGCTCCAGCATTCGCTCAACTTTTTCGCGAAAATCGCGGTTCACTTCCTGGTTACTATCGCCACCAACCTCGATGATGACTCGCTGCTTGCCGAGGTAATATTCGCCATCTTCAGGGATCGAGATGACTATAGAACTCTCCTTGATTATGTTCGTGTCGACATCAGGATTCAGCGATTCACGCGGAATGTTTACCGTGATGCCCTGCTGGAGGAAAGGTGTAACGACCATGAAGATGATCAGGAGCACCAACATGATGTCAACCATCGGGGTGACGTTAATCTCAGACTGGTAACCACCGCTTCCGCCTACTGCCATTCCCATAAGAAAAACCCCTTTCGATAAAACCCTAAGGCTGGTCCGTCGTGCGACACGCTACTTTGCGCATCGCACGTCTCGTCCCATCGTGACGCCAACTCCCAATGGCTTAAGGCTTTAACTGACGCGTTCGGTTCTTGATGAAGTAATCAACCAATTCGGAGGCTGAGTTATCCATCTCGACGACGAAACCATCCACCTTACCGGTGAAGTAGTTGAACAGCCACACGGCCGGCACGGCCACCAGCAGTCCCAGCGCCGTCGTGAACAGCGCCTCCGAAATACCACCCGCCACCGCGGAGATACCTGCGGACTCTGCATTCTTCATTCCGCGGAACGCATTGATGATTCCGAACACAGTGCCGAATAGTCCGACGAACGGGGCCGTTGAACCGATCGTAGCCAACCCGGAAAGGCCACGTTTGAACTCTGCAGTCTTGATTGCGATCGCCCTTTGCAGAGCCCGTTTTGAGGCTTCAATCTCGTCACCGGATATTTCCGAGGACTGTTCGTGGGCGCGAAACTCCTGTAAGCCGCTGCTCACGACCATCGCCAAATGCGACTTGCGATGCTTGTCGCTGATGTTGATGGCCTCTTCAATACGATCGTTTTTCAAGGCCTGCGCGACCCGCGGTGCAAACTCACGCGACTGTTTCTTTGCCGCAGAATAGGTTAAGTAGCGTTCGACCATGATGGCGATCGAATAGACCGACATGATCAGTAACACCACGACGACTGATATAGCGACCGCGCCCATGCTCTTGACCATCTGCGTGATCGAGAAGTGATCCTGCATGGTGTCACCGGCGGGACTCGAAGCAGCCTCTTGCCACAAAAACACGAGGAAGCCGAATGCTTTCGGTCCTAGAAAACTCATCAAAATATTCACAGTTAAACCCTCCAAAGGTTTTCATTGATTAATAGCTAGCAGGGAACGTGCGCAGAATGAGCCCCGGCAGAGGCAGAGGCACACCCGTAGCTGAACCTCCGCTTACTGAGCCACGAAGTTGTAAGTGATAACGCCTGTTACCTTAACCGGTTGCCCAGATAGTTTCGTGGGCGAAAATCTTGCCTGTCTTGCCGCAGCTACCGATACGGCCTGCAGCAGTGGATGCCCGGAAACGGCGTTTGCCGAAATCACTCGTCCGTTCTCGTCGATCACCACCTGCACGACGACGGTGCCTGACGCGTGCGCTGATCGCGCGATGGCGGGATAGCTGGGTTTGGGTAAGCTGATGGCCTTGCCGTTAAGCACACCACCGGAGATTGGCGCTCTGGGCGGAGTGGGTTGCGGCGGCGGTGGCGGTTCATCGGCAATTGTGACTCTCTGCGGTACAGTTACCGTGCCTGTCCCTGTGCCCGCCCCGGGCAGCGGTGCAGTCGCGTTAGAGTCGGTCGTTCCGATAACAGTTGTGACTCCACGCCGAACTGGTGGAATGTCGCTCGCCTTCGCCGAGATCTCCTTTGGCACAAGCTCAGTACGAGTTACATCGGCGATCAGCTCCTTGCGAACGTCGACGTTCTGTTCGACCTTCTGAGGCTTCGCCGCTTCCTCCTTCTGAGGCTCGTTCTGTTGTTGTGGGATTGGCACGGGTGCGACCAGCGTGGTCAACTCCAAATCCGGAGTGTTGATCTGCGACACTGTGTACCAGATGCTAAATGTAAGAAAGGCCACGCCCAACACCAGGTAAACAGCGATCGTACCAAGAAGAAAAGAGCCTTTGCGCGAAAGATCTTGCTTATGCGATCCAGACTCAACAAGGTTGTCGAACATTTACTTATTCCTCCCTATTCCGGTGCCAAATGGATCAGGGGTGCGAAAACTTTATTATTATTGCGAATCAAACGCCGACAATGCGTCTGCGCCAGCTCTTATGATTGAAGGGGAAACAGCAGCCTTGATTGAGCACTCCAAAGATTGACAGCCGCTGTGCGAGAAAAACTCGCTGGCCTGCTCAACAGACTGACCCGCCCAACCTATCGCTATTAGGAACGCGTGGTCGACTTTTGAGTATTTAATTGGCCAGCAACGGCCGCAGTCTATGCCGCATCAGGTGGCAAAGTCAAGCGCGTATGTAGCAAACCTGAACACTCACAATTCTCACTAACCTTGCCCGGCGCGCTGTGAGCGTTTGCCTGCCACAGTGGGAATTGTCTTTTCCGAACCCGAGTTTACTCGCATGTTGGTACGGACTGGACGGGCCGAAGTTGCTAGCAGAGCGCGTTGTGCAGCTTCAAGCCTCTGCTCCCACCAAACCATGATCGGCGCCGCAATCGCGATTGATGAATAGGTCCCGAAGATCACACCCACAAACAGAGCGAGCGAAAACGGACGCAACACATCACCGCCAAACAAAACCAGCGCGAGGACCGATAGAAACACCAATCCGTTCGTGATCACGGTGCGAGAGAGTGTCTGGTTTATGGCGTCGTTCGTGATCTTATATAAGGAGTCACGACGATGGAGTTTTCTGTTCTCCCGAATACGGTCGAACACTACGATGGTGTCGTTTACCGAAAAGCCTACCAGCGTTAGTAAAGCTGCGATGACGGTGAGATTCACCTCCCATTGGAATAATGAGAAGAATCCCAACGTCACCAGAACGTCGTGAAACACCGATATGACTGCGGCTGCCCCGTAAGTCCATTCAAAACGAAATGCAATGTAAACCAGGATGCCCACCAGCGCCGCTAGAGTAACCGCAACTGCTTTGTTGCGAAGCTGTTCACCAGCGACTGCACCGACTGCATCTGTACCGACGATCTTGTAGGCGGCATTCGGGTCGGCCGCCAGATCCACTTCAGGACCGGCTTCCGGGCCAAACGTGTTGATCGCTGCCCTGACCCTCGAACGTCCCGCATCAACCTGTGCCTGCGTCTCTTCACCCCCTTCGCCTTCCAAAGGGAGCTTGATCAAAACCGTATCGGTCCGGTCGGTGACTGGTTGTACAACGGCGTCGTTTATACCCTGCGAAACTAACGCAGAACGAATCGCATCATCCGAAGGGCGATTCTTAAACCTGATCGTAACGACGGTCCCTCCCTTAAAGTCGACGCCAAGGTTAAAAGCTTGCGTTCCCCCGGGCTGTTGCCATTGCCGATAAATCGCAGAACCAAGCCCGCCGAGCAGCAACGCGATTGAGATGGCGATAAGCCAACGCCGGTGGGCCAGCCAATCAACGCGCACATCTTTTAGAATTTGAAACATAAAGTTCGACTAAATGCTAAGCGTTTCGATACGCTGACCTTTCCGGCTCAAAATCCACATGAAGATAGTGCGCGATACGTACACAGCTGAAAACAGGTTCACCAGCAACCCGATGATCAAACTGACGGCAAACCCTCTGATGGGCCCAGTACCGAACACGAAAAGAAAGAGAGAAGAGATAATCGTGGTGACGTGAGTGTCGATAATCGTGATAAATGCTCGGGCAAAACCATGCTCGATAGCTGAGGGAATGGTCTTTCCGCTCAAGATCTCTTCGCGAATGCGCTCAAAGATCAGAACGTTGGAGTCCACCGCCATACCAATCGTAAGAATGATTCCTGCGATACCAGGCAGTGTTAACGTCGCTCCAAAAACAATTAGTCCCGCGACCATCAGGATCATATTCAGCACCAGCGCAACGACGGCGTTAATGCCTGACCCGCGGTAGTACAGCAGCATGAAAAAGATCACCAGAGCCAAGCCGACCAATGAAGCCCGCACGCCTGCGCGAATCGAGTCCTGGCCAAGACTTGGACCAACTGTACGTTCTTCGAGGTATTCGATTGGTGCTGGCAGCGCGCCCGAACGAAGGGTCAATGCTAAATCTTCTGCCGCTTGTTGTGTGAAGCGTCCGGTAATCTCGCCTTGGTCAAAAATCTGTGACTTAATGTAGGCGATCGATCTTACTTCATCATTTAGAACGACGCCCATATACTCGTTGATATGGCTGCCGGTCCATGCGCCAAACTTGTCCGCTCCCGCCTTTTTCAGCGAGAACTGAATCTGATAATCCGCAACGCCGCCACCTAGAGCTGGAACGGCGGCTGCGTTTCGCAGTTCGGCGCCAGTTATTATGGGAGGGACTTCCACCACGACCCATTTCGGTGCAGGCGTTTGATTCTGCGCAGTATCGGTGGGATCTGCGCGCTCCTGATAAGGCAAAACGCGACGATTGGCCGGGATCGTACCGCCGCTATTAAGAGATGCAATCGCCTCTTCTCGCGTTAAGTAGGTTTGTGCCGGAGCGGGGCTTGGGGGGCTGATAATATGCGCCAACTCCAATCGCGATTCACCCTTTAGCAGACCCTTTACTCGTTCAGGATCCTGAACGCCAGGCATTTGCAGGAGAAGCTGATGCGAGGATTGCGCACCATGCGTTTGCAGTGTGGGTTCAGCAACACCCAGAGCATCGATGCGGCTCTCAATAATGCGCAACGCCTGGTTAGTTGCGTCATCTGCCAGAGTGCGTTGAGCAGCCGTAGTTAGTGTCCAACTCAACACCGAACCTGACGCCGAATAGGACCAGCCGAAATTTGACCCCAGCTCAACCTTTTTTTCGATGGCCTCTTTAATTCCGTCGACGTTTGTGCCAGCTGCTGCCTCATAAAGGACTCGATAATCTCCGCCACCTATCTCTCCGCGAGCCTTGCCCTCAAACCCGGCCTCGCGCGCAGCGTTCTCCGCCGCTACGGCGTTGTCCTCCGTCATTCGCTTGAGAAAATCCTCAGTCTTAACGCGCATCACCAGATGAGTGCCGCCCTTGAGGTCCAGTCCCAGTCGAATGTTCTTCGCCAGATTCTCTTTGATGCCGCTCCAGGTGAGGTCGTGAAGCGTGGGTCGGTGTCTCGGTCCAACCACGGCATAGATCCCGACCACGGTAACAATGACGATGATGATAAATCGCTGCAGGAGGTTCTTTTTCTTCATTATTCCGGATGAAAACTGAGGGATGTTGGCGAGTTATTTCTTCTCTTCGTCCACGCCAGCTACTGCTGACCTCGCAATCTCAAGAATCGATTTGTCGGCACTCCTGATCAGGAAACTGGTGTCGCGTACACTCGTGATAGTGCCGATAACTCCGCCCGTCGTCACGATCCGATCCCCGGTTTTTAGTTGCGAGATGGTCTGCTGCAACTCACGCTGTCGCTTCTGCTGGGGGCGTAAGAGTAAGAAATAGAAGACAGCAAAAATCAGGATTATGGGCAGAAATTGTCCAATGGCTCCCAATCCGTTTTGCAAAAGCATCAGAAACATGGTCATCGAAGTAATCTGCTGACGGGGTAGAGCGGGCGCTATCTTCTTCTATGCATACCCGAACAGCGCGAAAAAGAGTTACTGAATATCTTTGCTCAGTCGCTCTATATACTCACGCTTGAATTTCGTGAAATCGCCAGACCGGATAGCTTGCCTGACACGTCTCATGGTGTCAAGGAAGAAGGCCAGATTGTGGTGCGTCAACAAGATGCTGCCTAACATCTCACTTGCTGTATGTAGGTGTCGCAAGTACGCGAGCGAGTGACGACGACAAACGGCGCAGCGGCAGTTCTCATCCAGCGGACGAGTATCACTCGCCCATTTAGCGTTCTTGACGTTGACCTTGCCACGTGAGGTGAACGCCTGGCCATTGCGACCGTTGCGCGTTGGAAGCACGCAATCAAACATGTCGATCCCGCGCTCGACCGCCTCAACCAGGTCTTGCGGCGTTCCTACTCCCATCAGATACCGTGGGTGTTCACGTGGCATTAGTGGAGCAATCTCATCGATTACCGCCCACATCAATGGCTTCTCCTCACCAACACTGAGTCCACCAATGGCGTAACCGTCAAACCCTATCGACACCGTGCGTTCCAGACTCTGTCGCCGCAGGTCAAGATGAGAAGCACCCTGGACAATTCCGAACAGGGCTTGCATCCCACTCAATCGATCGGACTCATCGCGTCTTCCCAGATCTGCTCCAGCTGATTGCTGCTGTTGGAACCGGGCTTTCGATCGCTCCGCCCAACGATCTGTTAGTTCAGCACTCCGGCGTGTTTCCTCATGCGTCGCATCGCCCGGCGCACATTCGTCGAACACCATCACAATCTCGGAGCCAAGCGTAGCTTGAATTTCCATGGAGGTCTCTGGCGATAGAAACTGCAGACTGCCGTCGATGTGTGACCGAAATTCCGTACCCTCCTCGGTTACTTTGCGAAGGCCACCTAAGCTCCACACCTGAAATCCACCGGAATCGGTCAGTAACGCCCGCTCCCAGCCGATGAATCGGTGTAGCCCCCCGCAGTCCTTTATTATTGTCAAACCGGGCCGTAGCCAGAGGTGATAGGTGTTTCCCAGAATAATTCGCGCATTGAGATCTTCAGCTTCGAGTTGCTCGACGCGCATTCCCTTGACGGTCCCGGCGGTGCCGACCGGCATGAATACCGGTGTTTCTATCTTGCCTCGACGGGTTTCCAGCACACCCGCCCGCGCATCTCCGGCGGTAGCTGAAATCTCGAATTTGATTGGAGGTTTTGCCATCCAGAGTGTGTCAGCGGTTCCTGGCTCTTTGCTTATGCTTCTCGATAATCCTCAAAGGCGTGGCGAAGAAATCAAACTCTTCACGAAGGCGGTTTTGCAGGTAGCGTTCGTAAGAAAAATGTAGCCCCGGCTTACCACCTGCGGTAAAGACCACAAACGTCGGTGGCCGTACACCAACCTGCGTCATGTATTGCACGTGCAGTCGCGATACTCCGCCTTTGACGGGAGCCGGAGTTCCGCCACCCCTTGGCTGCGCAATCGCTCGCTCAAAGAAGGCGTTCAGTTGCGAGGTCGAGATACGACGATTGCGTGCTTCGTTCGCGCGGGTTGCCAACGGCAGGAGGTTTGCAACCCGTTGTCCGGTCAACGCAGAAATCGTTACAACGGGCGCCCAGTCAAGAAATTTCATTCGCTCGCGAAGTCTTCGCTCAAACTCAGCAACAGTTCCTGTTTCCTTCTCAATCGCATCCCACTTGTTTACTGTGAGAATAATCGAACAACCCGCATCATGGGCGTACCCAGCGATGTGCGCGTCCAGAGCGGTCGGCCCTTCAATAGCATCGATCAACACCACGGCGACGTCTGCCCGCTCAAGATTCTTCCTTGCCATGATCACCGAAAGCTTTTCTGCCAACTGCTCTGTCTTACCCTTTCGTCGAATACCGGCTGTATCGATGATCCGGAACGTCTGCACAGAGGTTTTAAGAACTGTGTCGATGGCGTCTCGAGTGGTACCAGGCACAGCCGAGACGATCATCCGCTCTTCACCCAACAATCTGTTCAAAAGTGATGACTTACCAACGTTTGGCCGGCCAACAATGGCGAGACGCAATTCTTCGGTACGCGGACGATCCGGTGCGGACGGTATTTGACGAGTCAGTAATTCAGATGTGACTGCGTCCAGTAACTCGCCAATACCAATTCCCTGCTCGGCTGAAACCGGGAAAACCTCATTGAAGCCGAAGCGGTAGAACTCGCTTGCATCGTACGCAAGACCCGCGGCATCGGCTTTGTTGCCGACAACGAGGACTCGCTTACCAGTGGTCCTTAACAATCTTGCCAACTCTTCGTCCTGAGGAGTGATGCCTTTGCGGCCATCCACCACCCATAGCAAAAGATCCGCATCCTCAATGGCAAAGCCTGCCTGCTTGAGAATGTTTGCGGGTATGACTGCCTCGTCGTCAGGTATGATTCCGCCGGTATCAACGAGTGAGAATCGGCGCCCGGCCCATTCAACTTCTCCATAAATGCGGTCGCGAGTGATGCCAGGCTCATCACCAACGATTGCCTTACGCTCTCCGGTCAAACGGTTAAACAGAGTCGACTTCCCAACGTTGGGTCTGCCCACAATGGTGACCAGAGGTAACTGCTCGCCAGCGTCAGAGATTGCTGTCCCTGAAGAATGCATAAAGTTGACTGAAAAATGCTTGTCGGTACGTTAGGCGATCACAAGCGATTTGCCAAACTTGGGCGCCAACCTCAATCGAGGTATTGACTTCGCTGCACATTAATCATAGAAGAACTCTCCGCCACTCCTGAAAGGAAGTCCTGAACATGCACGATATACAAATTCACTACTGCCCGGTTTGACCGGTTAAGAAACTTTTGGCCTCCCGTGTGGCGGCCCAGATAGAGCGAGAACACAACGAGCCGGTGAAGGTGGTGCCCGGTAGGGTCCTTGAATTTAGCGTCAGAATCGGGGGCGAAACCGTCTTCACAGGAAATCCGCTGTGGTATCCGAGGCCGAGTTCCGTAATCAGGCGCGTGCGCGAAATTCTACAAAGACCCCCAATCCACAGGAACGACAAGTGATGAAGCGAAGAACTTTTCTGCAAACTGGAATCACCGCTTGTACTGCGACTATAGCCGCACCGAGACTCGCCCCAGCTCTCACTAAGGACTCGGCATCGGCGCCGAAACCATTTGAGCTCGATGAATTAACCATAAACGACCTTCAACAGGGATTGGGGACGGGGAAATATAGCTCCCGGTCATTGGTGAGACGGTATTTGGAGCGCATCGAGGAGATCGATCGTAATGGGCCCCGATTGAACTCTGTAATTGAAATCAACCCGGACGCGGAGGAGATTGCCGAAAGGCTCGACCGAGAGCGAAAAGAGAACCGAGCACAGGGACCACTCCACGGCATTCCGGTTCTCATCAAGGATAATATTGATACTGCGGACCGGATGCTCACAACGGCGGGATCCCTGGCACTAGTCAATTCACGACCCGGTGACGACGCATACGTGGTAAAGCGCCTGCGCGAAGCTGGGGCAGTAATAATCGGAAAGACCAACTTGAGCGAATGGGCAAATTTTCGCTCTACCAAATCCTCGAGCGGTTGGAGTGCTCGAGGTGGGCAGACCAAGAACCCTTACGTTATGGACCGGAATCCCTGTGGCTCGAGTTCAGGATCCGGGGCTGCCGCAGCTGCCAACCTGTGTGCGGCGGCCCTCGGCACGGAGACTGATGGATCCATCGTGTGCCCTTCGTCGGCAAACGGGCTGGTAGGAATTAAACCCACGCTGGGAGTCGTCAGCAGGTCCGGAATTATTCCTATCGCCCACAGTCAGGACACGGCTGGTCCAATGGCACGCACGGTAGCCGACGCGGCAATCCTTCTGACGGCAATAGCCGGCACTGACTCAAGTGACCCGATAACCAAGACCGGGAAGATCGAAAAGGACTACACGCGTTTTCTCGACCCAAACGGGTTGCGAGGGGCGCGCATCGGTATAGCCCGGAAGTCCTTCGGCTTCAACGATCATGTAGAAAAGGTTATGACGGGCCTGATTGCCGAAATCAAAAGACTTGGCGCGGTCATCGTGGATCCCACGGACATCCCGACGGCCGGTAAATTCGACGACAGCGAGTTCGAGGTGCTTCTTTATGAATTCAAGGCCGATCTCAACACTTATTTGAAGGGTCGCTCAGATTCAGCGGTGCGTACGCTGAAGGAACTGATCGAATTCAATGAGAAGAATCGTGAGCGAGAGATGCCTTATTTTGGTCAAGAGATCTTTACGCGAGCGCAAGCCAAGGGTCCTTTGACCGATCGCAAATACCGGCAGGCATTGAGACAGAACCATTTGCTCACGCGCACGCAGGGCATTGACGCCGTGATCCGCAGGCATCGTCTTGATGCCCTGATCGCGCCCACAGGAGGACCCGCGTGGCCGACCGATCTCATTAATGGAGACCATTTCACCGGCGGATACTCCTCCGCATCAGCCGTTGCCGGGTATCCCCACATCACGGTACCTGCTGGCTATGTCTTTGGACTCCCATTCGGCATCTCCTTCTTTGGAGCTGCTTTCAGTGAGCCAAAACTGATTCGATATGCCTACGCTTTTGAACAGGCCACCAAAGTCAGGCGCACACCTCAGTTTCGGTCTACCGTGAACCTCGCGCCTGATGCTGAGTTCAAAAGTTAGCAACTTTGAAGAAGCATCCACGGGCTCATATAATATATTGTAGAAAGACAGGAAAAAGCTTTAGGAGTTGCAACATGCCACGAGAAGCAAGCAAGAAGGGCAACATTCGGCTACTGTTGGTGTCGTTTCGTGTGATTTCGTGGATCGCGACCTTTTTTTAATTGAGGGCACTACTTATGCGGAGAAATGATCAATCCCCACGAATGAGTGACGAAGCAGTTAAAGCGAAGACTGACAGGGTTTGGAAAGAGTGGTTCGCCATAATCGACAAGGCGGGCGGCAAGAAGATGACGCACAAGGAGATCGTAAAACTATTATCCACAAAACACGACGTTGGCCCATGGTGGTGCCAGATGGTGACGGTCACCTACGAACAGGATCGGGGATTACGCCAGAAGCACGAGAAGGCAAACGGCTATCAAGTGAGTGTAAGTCGCACTGTTGAAGCACCACTAAGCGACTTATATAAAGCGTTCGCTGATGAGAAACGTCGTGCCACCTGGTTAGGTGAAGATCGACTGGTTGTGCGAAAAGCAACGGCAAACAAATCTATGCGCGTAACGTGGCACCATGCAAAGAGCAGTTTAGAGGTCAACTTTTATTCGAAGGGTGAAGATAAATCCCAGGTAATCGTCCAGCACAGCAAACTGGCCAATGCAAAAAGTGCTGCAAAGATGAAGAAGTACTGGAGTGAGGCGCTGGATAGACTGCGTGACAGCTTCTCATAGATAATCTGAAATCTCTACTGATTCGAACGAAACGCATAAAAGGAATTCGTGTTTCGTGTGATTTCGTGGATCGTTCGCTTTAGTAATTACTCAATGCCACAGGAGATCCGATCCACGAAATCACACGAAAGAACACGAACGTCACGAGATCAGGCTCTGCCCCGTGAAGTGGGTGAGCGCGGCGAGGCGTTGGCTGCCGCCTATCTTCAGCAGAACGGATTTCAACTCGTTGCGTCAAATTTCAATGTGCCGGTGGGCCGTAACCGTGCTGGAGCCGTAGTTAATGCGGAGATTGATCTCATTGCGTACGAAGGTCCAGTTCTGTGCTTTGTGGAGGTGAAAGCGCGGTCATCTGATTGGTTTGCGGCGCCCAGTGTCAACGTAAATCGCCGAAAGCAAAGACAGATAACGCGGGCCGCGCGCGCGTACCGTCGCATGTTTGGTTTAACCAATGCTCGCTATCGCTACGACGTGGTGAGTATCGTCTTTCCGGATGTGGCGGACCGTTCGGCGGATGTTGAGATTGAAGTGTTGCGAAGTTTCTGGACCGAAGCAATTTTCCGCAAACGCCGCTGGACCGAGAGACACTGGGATTAAGGGTTAGTGTTACGATCTACGAAATCACACGAAACCACCCTAACCATCAAGCGGCTTCGTGTGCGCTTCGTGTTTTCTCGTGGATCTTTATTTGGGAGTACAACTACTTAACATCTTTTGACGCGATATCGATCGTTATCATGAAACCATTTGTACCCTTGAATTCGAATGGCTTCTCACCGCCACGATAAGCCTCGACTTCATTAGGCATCATGATGAACCCTTCGTTTCGGGGGACTCCCCAATACTTCAAGTTCTTAATCACAACTGGCCCATCACTCATTGCGGAGTCGGAACGTCTCAGAATGACTTCGGCGACCTTCCCTCCATCCAGTCGCGCCTCAGCCCGCATCGGGTCGGCCTTCCATTCCATGTTTGCGTCCTTGGCGACTGTGAAGGAGTTCCATTTCACGGGATAGACGTGACCTAGAACGGCTGTGATTGCCTCTCGCTGCTCCTTCGAAACCGATGGGTCGAACGTCAGCACGGCCCAATCCATCTTGCCTTCAGAGAAATCACCACCCAGGTCGCCCGCTACCCAGAATTTTGCGCCATCGAGTTTGACGTCGCCTGCCTGTCCCTTGTTGACCTTGAATGCATTGTTAAAGCGGCAGAAGTGTTCGCCCGCTCCACCGTGCGCTCCACCATGGGCGGCGGGCTTCAGGTTGAAGTAGCACTGACAGAACATGGGGCAGCTACAAGCCTCAATGATCGTAGCGTTGAAATCCCAATCACTACTCGATTTCACTTGCTTCGCGGGCTTGTCTGAAGTCATTTGACTTGCCGTTGTCGCGACCAAAGTGAGGATTAGTAATCCGGCTGCTAGAAGGTAATAATTCTTGAACTTGCTCACGGTATTCCTCCTTTGTTTCGGGTTGAAAAGGATGAGTGATTTACTCATCTCACTGGATCACGTAAACATTCGGGGGATAGCAACTTTGGCACACTTTTATTCCAAGTGTCTGGGTCGAGTCAAGGGACGAAGATACCACCGGCTTGTCCGGTTGGAGTTTCATGCTCGTTGCTACCCAGGAGCTTGCGAACATTCAATAGATACCACCGGCTTGTCCGGTTGGAGTTTCATGTTCGTTGCTACCCAGGAGCTTGCGAACATTCAATAGATACCACCGGCTTGTCCGGTTGGAGTTTCATGTTCGTTGCTACCCAGAAGCTTGCGAACATGAACCACCACCGGACAAGCCGGTGGTATCTTCTAGTTTCGACGGTGACAGGGGGGATTCGATGGAGGAGGTAAGATAGCTGTCTCACAACAAAGTAGGTTAAGGAAGGTGAAGGTCAGAAATGCGTA
>Ga0209341_10001489_pt1 | contig 23256 bp, 31 predicted proteins | sample RifCSP13_2_FD_184020 | JGI IMG/M metagenome (GOLD analysis project Ga0209341, IMG submission 184020) | Soil microbial communities from Rifle, Colorado - Rifle CSP2_sed 13_2 (SPAdes) (version 2) | ecosystem: Environmental > Terrestrial > Deep subsurface > Rock core/Sediment | place: Rifle... | reverse complement strand
CAAAGCAATTATCATACTTGGGTTGCTTGATCTCTTTGACGACCCGAACATCGAAAAAAGAGAAGCCAAGCGAGTAATTGAAAGAATCCTCAAATCAATACAAGGCCTTTCTGAAAGAGTATTGGTCATTACATCTATTCAAGAAGGCAAGTATGCAAATCTGGTTGCATCTAGTTTTGAAAAGCACATTACTCTCAATAAAACCAGGAATAACAGATTATCAGTCACGTTGAACAAAAAGCCAAGCGTAACGCTTACAGAAAGAGAATTAAAGATAATCAATCAACGATAAAGTAATTGTGACTCTACGTTGGCTGTTCAGGATGGTAGTACGACGCATGGGATGGTCATTTCTACCCAAATGGCCTTGAAAGCAAGAACTATCTGCAATGCTATAGCAAGGTCTTTGATTATGTAGAGATTGACTCGTCATTGTATCGCATACCAAATACGTTTATGATAGATCGCTGGCTCACGGTCATGCCTGAAAACTTTCGAGTCACTGTCAACTTTCCGAAATCCAGTACGCATGACAGAAGATAATAACCGGCAAGATCATCACCTACTTGGGATAATATTCTGGAATCAGATCAGTTGCAGTGGTGGATAGTAGAGTTCACTATTAAGAGGGGAAAGCTACCTGAGTTCGAAAGATTGGCCAAACAGATCAGTGACGTGGTAAGGCGTTCTGAACCTGGAACTCGCAAGTATGAGTGGTTTCTTGACAAGAAAACAAACAAGTGTGTTGTAATCGAATCGTACGATAGCTCAGTTTCTGGCATAGCTCACGCGAAGGGAGAAGCCGTTAGGAAGCTTTTACCTGAAATTCTAAAGATTGCAAAGATAACCCGTTTCGAGGTTTGTGGTAATCCAAGCAAGGAGCTACTCCGCGAGCTTACGGATGTTGATGCAAATGTTTGCGCGTTCATCGGTGGCTTTTCGCGTTAGAAATTAATATGGTGGTCCGATTACCCACGATCTCAGAGATTATCGGAAGGGTTGACAGACACAAATGATATGCGCGGCCGCGGGATAAGGTCGGAGTCGACTCTTGATGCAGAGCAAAACAAGATCGGTTATAGCTTGGTATGTACCGAGCATGGAATATCTCAATTGATTGCTCTCAGGATTTCCTGAAAGACGACCAGCGAAAATGAAATGGTCTCCCTTGTGCTATTCCCCGTAATCCAATTGTCATCGCCCGACCCACTTCTCAGAACTAGAAATATCATCTATCTTGTTTTCCAACTCCATTAGCTGCTCAGGAGCGCCATAGTAGTTGATAACTTGCTTGAAACGACCATCAACTGTAATAGAAGTTGTAGTCGTTGGAAGATCCGTTACCTGAGCGCTGTACTCATTCTTGAGTGAGAAATAATCTGTCTCATAGAATGCTTTTACAAGCTCACGCACTTGCTCTTGCGATATGCTTGAAGTTTGTCGACCGGTTACTGCAACAAAGTTTCGGCCTTCGTAAATCACGGTCCCGTTTCCCTAAACTGTCAGTGAATAATCCGGACAAGTACCAAAGTATACTGTTCTCTCCATAATTATATCTGCCCTTTCTAATGATCGGGGAGAAGGAAAAGATGATGCAGTAGGACCGAGTAGCAAAGAAAACGAAATGACCAGCGCGATTCCTACACATAATCCTGCAATGACAGGAACTGCAGCTGAATTCTTCTCCATACTCGAAGGGCTAATCACAGAATGTTCTATAAGAATCTGACTGGCGGCCCTGGAGCTGACACATTTGTGTGTGGGGAAGTAGACACCGTCACCGATTACAACGAAACCGAAGGGGCGATACCAAGACTCAGGACTGTGAAAACTTCTAACCTACATCTTTTTATTGACGTATTCACCAAGGCGAAACATGGTAAGGAAGGAAGAAATCGAAGAAAGACAGGACGACCGTTTCCGGATATTAAAGATAATTTACGAGTTAAGCAACGGCAGAACCGACAAGGCAGCAACGACCGAACAAATTCATAAGGAAATTGGCGCTTATAGCATCAATCTTATCCGCAGCTTGGTAACGTATTGGGCTGATAGAAAGTTCGTAAAGGCGATTGGTAAGACTGACCGGGCAAGGAAATTCTATATGCGGCCGCACGGCATAGAATACATGGAAAAGGAACTTAAGAAATAGCGCCCGCCGCACCAACCTTGAATATCATGATCAGCTATTCTAATCTGAATGGCATATTTGCCGAGGTTCCCTTCATTCCGGGGATTTTTCGATCCGCCAACCTTATGGCAACTTGTGGCTTTTCTAATATCGCTTCTGCCGATAGTCTGGGCGAATAGGGGCCGCATTGATTCCCTTGCGAAATTTGTATTTTTACGAAAACTGTTCACGATTTGGCGAATAAGCGTTAGTATTGCGATCATATATGGCGGTATTATCGGCATAACTCAAAGTCGGGAACTATCCTACCATCCCATTTCCGGCACCTTCGCTATTGCTGTACATGATATAAAATTCAGACGGCGCAGCATTTGCTAACGATAATCCTAAATAGGCCGGCCACGTCAGAAAGGATAGTAACATTTCATTTTTGAAATTTGTTCAATTAAATTGGGGTTTAGCGATAAATTATAGGTTTATTAACCTGCGAATTTATGATCTACCTGAAATCCTGAATGGGAAGAATCGACGATTTAGACGTGAAAATTTTGGGCGAGCTTGCCCGGGACGCAAGCATTTCTGTGCCGAAACTTTCCAAGAAAATCAACGTCAATTCGTCAGTCGTTTACAGCAGGATAAAGCGCCTTGTCAAAAGGGGCCTTATCAAGAAATTCACCATAATCATAAACGACGAAGCGCTCGGCTTTAACGTCAAGGCGCTCACGGGGATCAACATGGACTCAAAACTGAGAGACAACGTGCTCAACGAGCTCTTCAAGATCCCCGAAGTGAGGGAGGTCGCAGAGGTCACCGGCAGGTTCGACGTCCTAGTGACAATGAACGCCCGCTCGCTTGACGAGATGCACCAGCTTATCTCTGAAAAGATAGGCAGGGTAGAGGGCGTGCAAAAGACCGAGACGTTTATCGAGATGCGCAAGACGAGCCGCGAGATGACCTACCCCACTTCGATTGCCAAGTAATAATATAAATAACAATCAGTTCACTTTACTCTTCGCGAGCAATTGACGATACACCAGATAACTGTCGGCAGCAGGCTCAAGAACTATTACGAGCTTACAAAGCCCAAGATCTGGTACCTCCTGCTTTTCACGGCCTTTGGCGCGGCTCTTACTGCTTCGTTCCTTTTCAACACCCCGATCAGCCTGATGACGTGGGTTTTGCTGATAGGCGGAGTGGCAGCCGGCTCTGCAGCAGCTGACACTCTAACAGGATACAACGACCGCGATATTGACGCGATAATGGACCGCACAAAAGGCAGGCCGATACCGTCGGGCAGGATAACGCCCAAGAACGCCCTTGTCTTTGGGCTGGTGCTTGCAGCAATTTCGCTTGCCTGCGCTTGGTTCATCAACATCTGGGCGTTTGGCCTGATGGCCTTTGGGCTCTTTGACAACATCATCGTCTACAGCAAGTGGCTAAAAAGGCGCAGCCAGTCAAACATCATTCTTGGCGGCTTTTCCGGCGGCGCGCCGGCGCTCATAGGCTACGTCGCGGTAACGACAATGAACATCGAGATTGGCCTCGTGATGGCCGGCCTCGTGTTCCTCTGGATACCGACCCACATCTGGAGCCTCGCGCTGCACGTGAAAAAGGACTACACCAAGGCCGGCGTCCCTATGTTGCCGGTAATGTTAAGTGAAAAATCATCTGTCAGAGTAATTGCAGGAACGACGCTGATGATGGTGGTGTTTAGTATCCTGCCGTTCTTTTTCAACCAGTTTGGCATGATCTACCTTGCGACTGCAAGCGTCTTTGGTGCGGTCATGATAGCGCTTTCAGTCTGGCTCCTTGCAAAGCCGAGCGAAAGAGCGTCGTGGATCGTGTTCAAATTCTCAAGCCCCTACCTTACGGCGCTTTTCATCGCCTTCATGGTGGACGCCTTTTTCAAGTAGCTTTTCACATTCGTACAATATCCTTGCGATCACCACGTGGGCCTCAAGGCCGGTGTCGCTTACCGAGTAAGTCAGGTTCAAAAGCTTGGCAAGGCTTTCTGAAAAATGCCCTCTCGGGAACCCGCCTATGACGAACGCGCAGTCATCAGCAAGATTTTCGGCCACCGCCTTTTCCGCGGTGCCCTGCACGCCGGTCGTCGACAGTCCAATAACCCTGCCCGGCTTGATGGCGTCCAATAAATCTGCAAGCGTGCCGTCGGAAATTTCCATCAGTACCACGCCTTGCTCGCTCTTGACTATTTTATCCCTGAACAGGCCCACCATCAGTCCTTCAAAGCGAAAGTACGACTTGGGGACCCGCAGGTTGTCGGCGATTGCGATCAGCTTGTCGTCTATCGTATGCACGTAGACGCGCAACATGCCTTTCATAAAGAGCGGAGTCGACAGCGCCTCCATGAGCGCGAAATGGACAATGTCGGGCCTGCCGCGCTTGCTATTGCCCTCCAGCTTGAGCATGGCGGCGTGGTGGTAGCTCCTGTCGAGCAGCGTTTCTGACGGCCTTAATCCGAGCCTGCTAGCGTGGTTCTTTACAGCTGCGTGGCCGGCGATCACGCGCGGCACCGTTTCTAGCGCAGCCTGGGCGATGATGAGCGTTATCGTATCTCTCGATACCGCCGGCCTTGTATATTAAGAAGCACGAGCGTATCTGGAAAAGATTTCAGATTTTTTGGCGTGCACCAGCTCCTGCAGCTCCTTGACCGACAGGCCCAGCTCCGCGTTTGCCTCTTCTTTGCTTTGCTTTCTCACGATTATTTCGCCGGGCCCGAACTTTGCGTCCCTGACTTCAAGCTGCAGCTTAGAATGGAGGAGCTCTCCAAGAAAGTCGCATAGCGCGGGAAAGGTGGTATTGTTTTCATACACATACGTCGTCGTCCCGTCGTTAGACAGTGCCTTCTCCTTCAGGGGAAACGAAAACGACGGAAGCGAGATCGAGTCGACTATGCCGCTCGCGAGCTGGGCAAGCTCCGCGTAGTCGCCGTTTTTCAGTTGGGCATATCTTTTTACCATCCACTCCAACTCGTCCAGGTTGATCAAAGCAAGTAATGGCGTCGCAAGTTAATTAACGGTTGCAGCTATGGTTTATCTGGCAGCAAGGCGTTGCCTGCAATGTTGGCCAAGCAGCAGGCAAAAGAGGTAGCCAGGGAGCGAATAGACATACTTGTCAAAAGCGCCCTGAAGGAAAGGGACGAGGCCCTTGCAGCCAGGCAGGCGTATCAGGCCAAAAAGATTGCGATGCGCTTCCGGGTCCGGCTCCCGTACGCGGCGCGCCAACTGTACTGCAAAAAGTGCAAGGCGTTCGTTGTGCCGGGCAGGAGCGCGCGGGTGAGGGTGGGTAGGGCAAAAACGAGGGCTGTGCGGATCACGTGCCTCAGGTGCGGCCACGTTTACCGCAAGGTCTTGGCGGAATAAGGATTTATAAGGGCTCAAGCAAAATTCCGAGATACTATATGGCAAAGGTTTACGACGTTCCGGCTGACGAGCTGATCGCCAAGCTGGCTGAACAGTTGAAGGATGACAAAAAGATAGTGCCACCGGCTTGGTCCGCGTTTGTAAAGACAGGCTCGCACGCCACCCGCATTCCACAGAACAAAGACTGGTGGTACGCCCGGTGCGCTTCACTCTTGCGAAAGACTTACCTACACGGTCCTCTTGGAGTTGCCGACCTGAAAGTTGCCTACGGCGGCAGGAAGAAGATTGGATACAACCTTGCTCACCACAGGGACGCAGGCGGCGCAATCGTGCGGAAGGCGCTGCAGCAGCTGGAGGCATCCGGCTACATCGTCAAGGTGACGGGCAAGGGCAGGATAATTTCAAGCGAAGGAATGAAAAAGATGGACAGGCTTGCGAGCGAGATCCACAAAGAGCTTGTCAAAGCTGCACCCCAGCTGCAGCGCTACGCGTAATGGGCCATGTCAGCTCCACAGCCACACCAACCAAATGACGAAGAAGCGAGAAGGCGCGAAGCCGAGGCTGCGATGCGCCAGCGAGTTTTGCAGGTTGTCCTTGACCCCCAGGCGCGCCAGCGGCTCATGAACATCAGGCTGGTCAAGCCCGATCTTGCGGCAGCGGTTGAAAACTACCTTATCAACGCGGCATCTTCCGGCAGGATTAACCGCCCGCTTACCGACGAGGAATTGAAGCAGCTTTTAATTCGCATTCAGCAGCCAAAAAAAGATTTCAAGATTGAAAGGCGGTAGCAGCGGCCCGTACAGGACCGGCCGGGCATGAGTTAACTATTTAAGGTCTGGCAGGCGCTTTTGGCTCTATATGAAGGCAGCAGTATTTCGAGAATACAACAAGGATCCGATAAAGGTCGTCAAGATTGAAGATATCGACGTTCCCATGATAAAGCCAAACGAAGTTTTGATAAAGGTTGAATCAGCATCCTACAATTATAACGATCTGTGGGCCATCTGGGGCGAGCCGGTTAAGACGCCTCTTCCACACATCTCTGGAAGCGACGTGGCCGGCACCGTAGTTGAAGCGGGCTCTGAAGTCCACAAACTGAAGGTGGGCGACAGGGTAGCCTCTCATTCCAACATGAGCTGCAGGGTGTGCGACGCCTGCACCTCAGGCAGGGAATACGACTGCGCTGAGAGGACCATCTGGGGGTTCCAGACTGGGCCGCTCTGGGGCGGGTTTGCACAGTACACGCACTTGCCTGAAGTAAACGTCGTGAAAATCGCGGACAATGTTCCATTCCACGACGCGGCTGCGGTATCCATGGTGGGCATGACCTCGTGGCACATGCTTGTCGGCCGCGCCAAGATAAAGCCGGGCCAGCTCGTCCTTATCATGGGCGGCGGTTCCGGCATTGGAATGGTCGGCCTCCAGATTGCTAAGCTCTACAATTGCACCGTGATTGCGACCGCAGGCAACAAGGAAAAGATGGACAAGTGCATCGAGCTTGGGGCAGACTATGCTGTCAACCACAGGGAAGCCGACTGGTACAAGAAGGTGCGCGAAATCAACAAGAAGCTGGGCCAATCCGGCGTCGACGTAATCTTTGAGCACATCGGCAAGGCGACGTTCCCGCAGGAAATCGGCCTGCTCAAGATGGGAGGCACGCTGGTCGCGACGGGCGCAACCACAGGCTACGACTCGACCATCGACCTGAGGTTCCTGTTCTTCAAGGGCACGAACCTGCTTGGCTCCACGCAGGGCACCAAGGCAGAGCTCGAGGACGTGATGTACTGGGTCAGCAAGGGCAAGATAAAGCCGGTAATCGACACGGTTTTGCCGTTCTCAGATATGGTCAAGGGCCACGTCATGATGGCAGAGGCCCAGCAGTTCGGCAAGATACTGACCACCCCACAGAAACTCTAAACTATCCCTTCTTTCTTCCCTCTTTTTGTAATGTTCCGAAGTCTGATCTTTGTCCCCGGCAACAGCTCCCGCTTTGTAGAGAAAGCCAAGAGGCTGCAGGCAGACATTGTCTGCCTCGACCTTGAAGACTCGGTGCCGGCCAACGAAAAGGGCGCGGCGAGACAAATAATAGCCGGTGCAATTTCGCGCAGGCAGGAATATGGTAGGCAGGTGTACGTCAGGACAAACTCGCCCGAGTCTGGGCTGGTGATGGCAGACCTCAAAGCGGCTGTGCGCAAGGGCATTGACGGGATCGTGGTACCAAAGGTCAACGACTCGGCAGAAGTCATGCAAATAAAAAAGCAGCTTGCCGCGCTTGAAAAGGCAAGAAAGACCGGGAAATTAGCGCTGATGCCTTCTATCGAAACTGCAAAAGGAGTGGTAAACGCCCACCAGATTGCAAGCGCCGACGACCGGATAGACGCGCTTGTTTTTGGCGTGTTTGATTTCCTGCATGACATGCGGCTTGACTACGACGAAAATGATCCGGCCGGCTATGCATATGCCCGGGCAAAAGTGCCGGTTGACGCAAGGGCGGCGGGCGTGCATGCGATAGATGCGATATGGCAAAAGATCGATGACGCCGAAGGCCTTGTCAGGGACGCAGCGGCAGCAAAGCGCCTAGGATACTCTGGCAAGAGCATAATCCACCCAAGCCAGATAGAGCCGGTGCACAAGGTCTTTCTCCCAAGCAAGAACGAAATCGAGTGGGCGAAAAAGGTGGTGCATGCGCTTGGCAAGGCGATGGAGAAGGGACGCGGCAGGGGCGCAATAAGGCTCGAGGGCAGGATGATAGATGCCGTGCACTACAAGCAGGCAAAGTCTATTCTAGACGCGGCGCAAGGCTGACTATTTCATGTCAAGCCTAAGCACGCCGGCGTTGCCCTAGTTCTCCTTCGGGACCTCGTAGATGAGAATGCGAATAGTCTCTTCTCTTGCATTGAGAATCCTCGCAGTTTCATTTGTAAGCACGCTGACAAGCTCCCTCTTGTGCTCCATGGTCATCCCTGGCTCATAGTTATCTGAATAACTGGCATCCCGGTATGGGGCAGGCCGAAAAGATATACCTACTGCCTTGGCATGAATTTCTTGATCGCTACAATGCCTACATAGTACGGGATGTTGTAAAGCGCGGCCAGCGCCGCAACCTGCGGACCAAAGAACTGGAACGCAAACACGGCCACAAGCACGTTGTTGATGTAGCTCATCGCTATCAGGCCGGCGTTCCTTTCGTGGCGGCCGCCAAGGCCACTCGCATAGCCTACAATGCTGTAGGCCGCATAGCACAGAAACGCGGTGGCCACGGTCCGCAGCAAGAATATCTGCTCATGGTAAAAATAGCCGGAGAACTTGGCAAACATGCCAAAGTTTATCAGGACAATGAAGACAAGTGACAGAGGAAACGATTTTTCATCGGCAAACTTTGAAACTGCCGGGAAATACTTTTTGGTGAACCAGCCGGCGGCAAGCGGCGTAAACAGCGCGGCGGAAAGCAGGAACACCATGTCAATCACTGGTATGTCAAACTGCGACCCGACCAGCGCGTAGACCAGGGAAGGGAGCACAAACGGCGCGGCAAGCGAGGTGGCTATTATCATGCCCACCACGAGAGGGAGGCGGCCGCCTATTAGATTGACAACGAACGGCGCGCCAAGGCCGGTGGAGATGCCCGACAAAAGCAGCACAGGCAGCGCAAACGGCTGGTACACGAAATAAGAAAGGGCGTACATGCCAAGCGGCAGCGCGACCAGCTTGACGGCGGACAGCACTGCAAGCTGCCGCGGCCTTGTGAATGTCGACAGAAGGTCAGAAGTGTTGAGCCTGATCAGGTTCAAGAAAAGGAGAGCGCCGAGCCACACGAGGATGTAGGGCTCGACCAGCAGGCCGGCGGCCGGGAGGAGCACCCCGGCAGACATCGAGCCGGCAATGCAAGCTGCAAGGACCGCATTGTCATATTGCAAGTGACTTCAGCTGCTGCATCAATTCCTGCGCGTAGTCAAAACCCTGCTGCCAGAACTCTTCTCTTGATATGTCTATGCCCGCCTCCATTAGGAGCTCTTCCGGCTTCCTCGAGCCCCCTGCAGACAGTATCCTGATGTATTTCGGCACGAACGACCTGCCTTCAAGCTTGTATTTCTGGTAGAGCGACAGGACGAGCAGGTTGCCAAACGAGTATGCGTATGTGTAGAACGGCGTGTGGTAAAAGTGGGGGATGTACACCCACTCCCACTGAAAGTCGGGCGTTATTGCTATTGAAGAACCAAACTGCTCATTGAGGTTATCCATGTACATCTTGGCGACTGCGTCGATGGTGTCGCTGCTCTCGCCTACCGCCCTGTGCGCGTCAACCTCAAAGAGCGTGAAATAAGCCTGCCGGATTATCGTCGCGTACATGTCGTCTATCTTTTCCGCTAGCAGGATCCTGCGCTCCCTGTCGGACATTTTTTCGGCCAGCTTTTCGTTGAGCAGCATCTCTGCAAACACCGACGCGGTCTCGGCAAGCGGCAGCGGCGCGTGCGACACCATTATCGGCATCTCTGACGCCAGCATGCTGTGTATTGCGTGGCCAAACTCGTGCGCGAGTGTCGACACGTCCCTTGTCAGGCCGTCAAAGTTCAGTAGCACGTAGGGCGTCAGCCGGGGCGCCACTGTGTAGCAGAACGCTCCGCCCCGCTTTGCCTTCCTGATTTCCGAGTCGACATGGCGCTCGGCAAACACACGCCCTGCAAGCCTGCGGAACTGCGGGTCGAAGTCGCCAAAGGTACCAAGCACGCTCTGCACAGCCTTGCCGTAGGTGAACTTCTTGCTATCGGAAGCCTTGATCGATATGGGCGCGTAGAGGTCGTACCTGCGCAGCCTTTTCATGCCAAGCATCCTCGCTTTTTCCCTGAAATAATCCTGGAATATTACAGAATTTTTCCGGCACGCCGCAAGCAGCGCCTCGACCGTTGCGTCGTCGAGGTTGTTGGCGATGTTGCGCACGGAAATTGGCGACTTGTAGCCGCGCATCGAGATCGCTTCGTCGCGCCACTGGATGGCAACGTTCTGGTAGATCTCGCCTAGCACGCCGCTGTTCTTTTTGTAGACCTCCAACAACGACTTGTATGCCGCTTTCCTCGCAGTGCCGTCGGGGCTCCTGACAAGCGATACCAGCTTATCCTTGTTGTCAAACTTTTTCTCTACAATTTTCCTGCCGCGCTTTAGCTTCATCGTAAATTCAAAGGCGCTTGTCAACTTGTCGTAGATCTTGACAAGCGCCCGCGTGCCCGTCACTTCAAGGGTGCTGATTATCTTTTCCTCCGGCTCGCTCAGCGCGTATTTTGCGACCAGCCGCTTGTGCCGGAGGTATTCCTGGTAGACCTTGGGGACGGTGCCAATCAGCCTGCGGGCGTTTTCGTCGTCGACATGCTTTTTGAACCAGAGGTCGAAAAACAACGTCCTGTTGCCAATGTCTGACGACAGCTTTTCCATCCTGATCACGAGGGCCGACGCTTCGTTTGACGACGTGTCGGCGTAGTAGCGCAGGTGCGCGTAGCCGCTTGCTATTGAAATCTTTTCAGAGATGCTTTCAAGGACGTGGATCAGGCTTTCAAATTCCGCAGGTGAGATGTCTGGGCGCAGGGTCTGCCGGCTTCTCTCAAATTGTACAATCTGGTCTTCAATTGATTTCAGATAGCGGACAAATTCGTCGCCGGAAGGGTCCTTGACAAGATTGGCCAAGTCCCACCGTCCAACCTTCATAGCAGAATAAGCAGCCATGGACGACAGGCACGTACGCCTTTGCCGTCACATATGTATCTTGTTGAGCCTGGGGTAAAAAATTGCGGCTAAAAACAGCTAAATGCGATTGTAGCGCCGGGGGCTTGCTTTGTACTCGGAGCAAGTTTGGCCGAGAGGCGGCATAAGTTGTAGCGCTCTACCTAAAGTCTATGGGTTGGGGCGGCGCGCTGTCGCCGACAAGCAGGGACCGGCAGACCTTGTCGCCACTCGCGGCAGTTCAAAATGGTTCATTCAGGGTAAGGCAAAGGCCGGCATACCGCGCCTCCGGGGCTACGAAGTCAAGAGGCTAAATGAGCTTGCGGAAAACAGCAACAGCCTGCCTGTGATATCGACGGTCCAACACTTCCGCGGCGGCTTTTCCATTGGCAACTACTCAATACTGTTCTACTTGCTTGACAGCTGGCAGGAGCTTGATCCTATGAAATTTCCGGGGCGTGGAGATTGCATCGCTTCGAAATCCTCAGCTTGCTCCCAATGATGAGGTACTTGAACCCGCCGTCGTGCCCGCCGCCGCACAGGTACAGGATCATCTTGAACCCGTCAAATTCTGGCACATGTACCCTGTAACTGTCACTCGAGTTGGAGGTAAATGCTATCACGTTCATTGTTTCATCTGTAATGATGGCATAGGTTTTTGTTTTTGAATATGCTCCGTCGCTTGAGGTGCATTCACTTATCCCTTGGATTGCTTTCATCTCATTCAATATGACGTAAGAATAAGCCTGCTGTTCACAACGACCGGTTGATAGATTGCTATTCTCTGCCAAACTTTGTGAGAATGATTCTTCGACCGCGGCATCGGCTCGTTCTAATATATCTCTGTCAAGTTCATCAATTATCATGGCCGCTTCCATTGAAACTGGATGTTTCCATGCTTCAAGTCCTTCTGGGCTTACCATTACGACGCCGAGCAATCTAATGCCGCTCCGTCAAGACGGAAATTGAATTTCGAGGTCCCCTTGTGGATTAATGTATGTTCCACTTATTACGTCACCGGCAGTTGAGGACTTTTTGGTTTGGTTGGCCATACCTTCCCCGGCTCGAGCATGCGAAAAAACAGGATTTGCCGCAAGAACCATGACAGAAAGGAAAATGAATATCGTGAAAAGGTCGTCTTTCTTCTTCATATATGTAGCGAGGGTAGGAATTTGGATGGGTCGATTCTTGAAACTAGAATTTGCCAAAGGCCGCTAGGTTTCAATTGCGCCTAAGTTCCGTAAAATCTTCAATAATGTGTTAAATATTATATTATAAATGAAATATATTCTAGTATGTCTTATATTATTATCTAGCTATGCAACATTGTACAAAGAAACACTATATACATTATAAGAATTTAATCGTGTGCATTTATATATGAACGCAACAAGAAATACGAATCTAGAGTGTATACTATTCGTCATACTATAGTAGGATGAAGATTTTGAATTTCAGAGCTTTGCTAATGATGCTCCATGAAGGATGCGGCGTGTCTTCATTTCTGGTTAATGATGGGAGTCCCAAGCTAAAGGAGATGGCGTTGCGTTGACCAGATCTTTTCGCAGACCAAATTCCCTTTCAAGATTACGTCGTACCTTCCACAGGGCTATGAATACAAGTGCCTGAAGGAAGAAGCTTCCAACATCCAAATCTTTTATGCTAACCGAACATTCAGCCTGAAAGAAATGGGAGGAGGGATTAGCTCAGGGGAGTTACTGCTGAGAATGTCTGATGACCACACATATTACGGCGAATCTGACCCCTTGAACGATACTGCTAAGGTAATGAGACACTATCAATCGATAATAGAAGGCAATCCGGCGCTCAATCCTCAGCTGGTTGACATGAACGGCAGATTGGCATAGGGGAATGAAGCGTCAGCAACAGGTTTTGTAGGCACAGTTAGATTCCCAGATGCCTCTGAAATCACTACAAAATCTACCATGCCTGCAAGATTAAGACTATGAAAACGATACCCTGATCCACCTTGAAGGGTTCATTTCATTGGAAGAGCTACCAAAATTGCAAGATCCTTGCAGTCCAATAGATAGATGAAAAATGTCGCTTTTCAAAATTCAGCGATCCTAATTCAATAGATAACTAAAGGCCCAAAAGCCCAAGCCGATTTATTCTGCGATTGCCGAAAACTCTCTCAATCTCAGGACCTATACTATTTCTTTCTGACATTAACTGAGTTAACATGTTTGATAGAAAATACTATCATCTATCTTAAATAGAGCATTTGACCAATGATGATTACTCGCATTTGCGAGTTTCGGCATGGACTAACGGCGTAGGCGAGCAATATGCGCGCACCGCGGAAATATTTGGCCAAAGGTGGCGTTGCATGATAATGCCTACCTCTCCGTGCTGTCATGATTAGCCTTTTGTGTAACGATAGTTCTGCTCACCGCTTTTCACTCTAATTACGATCTTGTTGCCGGCCTTGCTGAATATCCTCTGCCTCCTGTCGTTTGTGAATATCCACCCGAGGATCACGTCGATTGGCAACAGGAAGGCCTTGCCAAAGCTCTGTATGGCCGCGCTCCTGGCATCTACCTTGTTCCCTGCCAGGTCAGTAGTCTTGATCTTGAGCGCCATCTTGCCAAGTGACTGGCTGGTAGTAGTTTCAAAGTAAATCCAGTAGGCAAAGAACACCAGGCTCGTGACTGCCCAACCTAGCGGGCCGTCTAGCCTGCTGAGCCACCTGTCCGGCGCGCTATCGAACCAGATGGGAATGGCAAATGCGGTGAATATAGCCCATAGCACTACGTATACGATGATAAAGTCGATCAGCCACGCAAGGAACCTCTCGCCCCAGCCGTCAAGGACAATCTCGGTAGGCTGTGGCGGCGAACTTGCAGGAGTCTCGCTCATTATGAGTCAATTACATCCTCCTAGGACATAACAGATGCGAAAGCTAGATCCAGCCCTGCCTTCAAGTGGCCGTAGCGATTACAGTCGTCTGAAAGTATCCCTATCAGCTTTCTTGCAATGTCATTTGTAAACAGCACTCCGGCCAGAGCCCCATTCTGCTCCACCACGACAAGCCTCTTGATCCTGCTCTGCCATTAGCGCCGCGGCAGTTTCAATAGAGCCGTACGCTTTGATGGTCACCACAGGCGACGACATGATGTTTTTTGCGGCCATGTTCTCTGGAAGCTTGTTTGGAGCAGAGACCTTGACAAGGTCCCGCTCTGTGACTATCACGACCGGTTTTTTACGACCGTTAACCAGCACGACAGAGCCGGCCCTGTTCTTTAGCATCTACTTGGACACATCAAGAGCCGACAGGCCGAGCTTGTCGCTTGCTGCAACGGTCTTTTTCGGCGACACGATTACGCTGACTGCGCTCATTGATTGGCTGTACGACTATATTTTTTAAATTGCTAGCTGTCTTGTGAATCTACAAAAATTGAATACGACGTCGCGTCAAACGTTTCTTCGCCGTCCTTCACTACCGCAAACAGCGTGTAGACTCCGTCTTGTTCCACCGCGGACGCAAGGTTGAACATGACGTTGACGGAATCGCCCTCCACCCACCTGTTGGCCTGTACAAGGGTGTAGCCCTGCGGGGTTTCGTAGTAGTAGCCGGGCGGCAGCGGCTTGACCACTGTCGCTGCAAGCTCGCCGGCAGAATATGACAGCAGGTGCTTGTTCTGATCGTAAATTGCCCTGGTGGGCATTTCGTCGTAGTATATGCGTATTTGCTCGAGCTCTCCTTCCAGGAGCTGGCCGGAGATCCTGACCTGGCCGCCATTGACAGACACATCGAGTCCGTAATTGTTCTCGAAATTTTCTACAAATGCGACGTAATATCGGTCGTAAACGATCCCGATGCTCACGTGCGTGTGACGCGGATCGAGAATGTTGTTCCTGTGGCCGTCGTTGCAGCATTCCTTGTCCTTGTACATCATCTCGTATTCCAGCTCCTCGATGGTGGACAGCGGCTCTATCCTCTCACAGTCAATTAGAATGTTGGTGCGGCATTCTTCGTACTGCTCTGCGCTAAAGCCAGCTATGGCCACGTTCTGTTGCACACTGCCCTTACCTTCGTACCGGGTAAAGGTCATGTACGGCTTTTCCCCGTTTGTCATCCAGTGAGATATCAGCTTCGTATTGAAAACGTCCTCGGCGTGAGCCTGCGCGGCCTGATTGGCGCTCAGTTCCACCGGGGGCATGCCAAATTCGGCCCTGTCCTTGTTTATCAGGTCTAGCGCGTGCTGAACCAGCTCTTCGCGGGGCACTGTCCTTGGCTCCTGGCCCTGCGGCTGCAAAATCGTGATTACGGGGTTGTCCTGCTGGGTCAAAATACCAATTAACGTCGGAGCAAGCAGGAACAGCGCGACGGCGACCAGCGCGATTGCCGCCACGGCCGCTATCTTGTCGGCGGCGCTCTTTTTCTTTGCCGGCGGCGCGGTGACAAAATTGTTTGGGACGCCGCACATCGGGCAGGCAGACAGGAACGATCCGTACTGGTTGCCGCATGCAGAGCAGTCTATCCACATGTCAGCCGTCTGGCAACTACCTCCACGCTAGCATCCAATGCAAAGTACAATATCCTTTGCACTTTTATGTCAATACATGCAGCGATTCAAATAGGTTCTGCATTCCTTCAACAGGGCGTACGCCTCGCCCTCTTTGAACGCCGTCATGTTTCACGTTGCCCTCACGTACATCTCGGAGTGCTCAGTGTGTATTGGAAAGAGCATCTTGGCATTGATCTCTTACAATCTGAAGAGATCAATAAGGCGATCCTTATACCCTAGTTATCTCTGACTTGGGGTTGTAGATAAGGGCCAGCACGTGCTCGCGCATCTCCTTCTGCTCCATTATGCCCCGGCGCGCTATTGTGGTAATTGAACTATCGTTGCGTACGCCGCGCATCTTCATGCAAAGGTGCTCGCCCTCTGCTAGCACCAGCGCGCCCTTTACCCCCATGCGCACGAGCTCGTCGGCTATTTGCTTTGTGAGCCTCTCCTGAATTTGCAGCCTGCGAGAGTACTTCTCCACCAGCCTCACCAATTTTGAAACGCCAAACACCTTGCCAGATGGCATGTACGCCACGTGGATCTTGCCAAAGAACGGCAGCATGTGGTGCTCACACATGCTGTAGAACTGGATGTTCTTTGCAACAATCACGTCGGTCTCTTCCGAAAAGCTAACGTCGAGCTCTGCGTCCATCCTGTAGCCGCCAAAAATTTCCTCGTACATGTCGGCTATTCTGTTCGGGGTGCCTGCAAGTCCTTCTCTGTCTGGGTTCTCGCCCAGCTCGAGCAAAAGCTGCCTTACCAGCTTGGCAACCCTCCGTTTGTTAATGGCAGTCTTGTCTTTTGTCATTTTCTGGTTTTTACCTGACTCCTATGACCTTATGAAGCTGCGGTACGACCCGAACCTGATCGTAGAGTGGATAGACACTGTCGTAAAAGCCAAAAAGCACATCCAACGTAGGCTCGTCAATTTTATAGCTCGGCTGTATTATAAATCCTGCTATCTCGGCCGGTTTTGCCACACTGAACACTTCATTTACTAGTTCCTTGAATTCTTTAAGACTTGACGAATTTGTCACTACTACTTTGATATAGGTAGTCTTGCCACTGCCGATCGCCAGCTTGAGGCAGTCGAGCTCGCTCCGCAGCAGGCTGCCATAGTGCTTTTCATCCACCACTTTAGAGTCCCTCAGCTTGAACTCTACCTTGATCAGGTCGATGTAGGGCAGGACCTTTGCAAACCTGGCGGCGTCATAGCAGGCCGACTCCAGGTACGTCCTTATACCCTTCTGCCTGACAAACTTCGAAAGCTCGATCACTGCTTCGTACTGGACCAGGGGCTCGCCGCCGGTGAAATTGACCTTGTACGTGTTGGGGTGGAGGTTCTTTGAGATGAGCTCTTTCACCGCGCCTATAGGGTAGTCAGAGCCGCTGTCCAGCGGTAGCGCGTAGGGCGTGTCGCACCAGTGGCAGTTTAGCGGGCACCCTGCCAGCCTGACAAACATCGTCTTGGTGCCAAACAGTATGCCCTCTCCCTCGATGCTAGTGAATATCTCGCTTAGCTTTACCCTTGAGCTTGCGGCTTTCTGTCGCATACCTCGTTTTGTCCTCTACCTGTGCAGTGGTGAATGCGTTTTTCCTATTTATACACGATTCGCATCGCCCGCAGTGCAGGTAGTCCCTGCCGTCCCTGACGCCGTCAGAGTAGCAGCTCCATGTTTGGAATATCCTGTCGCCCAGTATCTTGTAGCCGGCCCTGAGCAATGCCGGCTTGTCAAGTCCCATCACGGCCGGCGACAGCATCGTAATTTCCTGCCGCAGGCCGGCCACGATGGCGTCAGACTCGGCCATGTTGAGCGCTTCATTTATTGCGCTGACAAACGCCGGCCGGCAGTCAGGGTAGTGCGGGATGTCGCCGGTGTGCGCCCCGTAGGCCACGACCTTGGAGTGGATGCTCATAGCCCACGCAGTAGCAATCGTCAGAAAAATGGCGTTTCGGACAGGCACCACCAGGCTCTGCGAAAAATTATGTAACAGTTCCTGCTTGCTGTCCGTCAGAGCATTGCTCCTGCCGTAGAGCGACTTCATGAAGCTGATGTCGACTACCTTGTGTTCCTCTGCCTTCAGCACCCTGGCGAAATACCGGGCGCGCTCTATTTCGCGTTTCGCGCGCTGGCCGTACGCAAACGTCAACAGATAAAGGTCATAGCCGTCGCTGGCCGCAAGCGAAGCGGCATAGCAGACAGAATCGAGCCCACCACTGATGATGCACACCGCTGCAGGCTTGGCCATGACGATAGTTTGAAAGCGGCGCCTATTTTGTGTATCTCTCAATGAGAGCCCTGTGCCGCGGATACGTCCTGGCGAGCTGGTCCCTTTTACGAAGCTCCCAGTCGCGGTAGTCAAAGCCCGGCGACACGGTACAGCCAAGCAGGCAGTACGATTTTTTATTGTTGAGCGACGCGGCTAACCACGTGCCGGCCTTCATGACTACCTGGAGGGTCCCGCCCCTGCCGATTTTTATTTTCGACAATTTCCCATCTTTATCAATAGCGTGCAGCATAATCGAGCCGCCTGCGTAATAGTGCCATATTTCTTCAGACTTGATCCTGTGGAAAGCAGAAAACTGACCGCCAACGAGCATGTAATCGACCGCGGTTGAAATTTTCCGCGGCCCGTTGTACCCTTCAACATTCACTATAGTATCGGACCTGTACGTCTGCTTGAAATAGCCGCCCTCGGGGTGCTTTTCAAGCCCGAGCTTTTTGACCAGCCGCGCAGCCTCTTTATGCACACGCCGGTATCGCGCCTGCATTTTATTAAATCTTAAAGACATTAATGCGGGCGCGGCAGAACAAGCGTAACTTGATTATCGGCTTGATTGGCAAGGCCAACGTCGGCAAGTCCACGTTCTTTAACGCAGCAACCGAGCTGGCTGTTCCGGCCGCCAATTACCCTTTTACAACTATAGAGCCAAACGTGGGTGTCGCGTATGCGAGAGTAAAGTGCGTCTGCCGCGAGTTCGGCGTCCAGGACAACCCCGTGCACTCGATGTGCATCGACGGCAACCGGTTTATCCCAATCAAGCTGGTCGATGTGGCCGGCCTCGTCCCGGGAGCGCACGCCGGCAAGGGCCTTGGCAACAAGTTCCTCGACGACGCGAGGCAGGCCGATGCGCTGGTGCACGTAGTGGACGCTTCGGGATCGACTGACAGCAATGGGAGGTCGGTGCCGGCGGGAACCGGCGACCCGATGTTTGACATCAGGTTTGTAGAAGAGGAATTTGATCTCTGGCTTGCGGCGCTTGCCGGCCGGGACTGGGGCAAAAACGCCAGAGAGGCCGAAGGGCTGGGCCAAAAGCTGGAGCAGATGCTTGCAAAGAGGTTGTCGGGCCTTGCGATAAGCGAGCCGGTGATCGCGGCCGCGATCCATGAGTCAGACCTTGCAATGAAAAAACCGGTAAGCTGGACAGAGGACGACATACTTGCGTTCTGCAAAATACTGCGCGTAAAAGCCAAGCCGTTTGTGGTGGCAGCCAACAAGGCAGACCTGCCCTCTGCAGAAGCCAACATTGAAAAAATGAAAGCGGCCGGCCTTGAAGTGGTCCCATGCGCGTCAGAGGCCGAGGTACTCCTGAGAAAGGCATTGAAGAAGGGCGTCCTGCATTATCTGCCCGGCGACAGCTCATTTGACGTCAAGCCCAACGTTGCGCTCAACGCGCAGCAGCAAAAGGCGCTTGACATCGTAAAGACGCTAATGCAAAAATACGGTTCGACTGGAGTGCAGGAGGCGATCAACATCGCCTGCTTCAAGCTGCTGGGCATGGTGGCAGTCTACCCGGTAGAAGACGAGTTCAAGCTCGCAGACAAGAAGGATAACGTCTTACCAGACGTCAGGCTATTGCCGGAAGGGTCTACCGCCAAGCACCTGGCAGAAACCGTGCACGCCGACCTTGCAAAGGGATTTCTCTATGCCGTGGACGCAAGGACAAAGCAGAGAATAGGCGCCGACCACCTGCTGAAAAGCGGCGACGTGATTAAAATAGTGTCTTCGGCAAGCAGGAGATAGCAATGCTGTGCCTTGGGGTTGAAAGCACCGCGCACACGTTTGGATGTTCGATAGTCGACTCTAAAGGTAAGGTGCTCTCCGACGCCCGGGGCGTCTACAAGGCGCCTGAGGGAAGCGGGATACACCCACGCGAAGCGTCGCGCCACCACATGGAAGCCAGCTCTGATGTCCTCAAGCAATCGCTGCAAACTGCCGGCGTTTCGATAAAGGACGTCGGCATTGTTGGCTATTCTGCCGGGCCCGGGCTTGGGCCGTGCCTGCGCGTGGGCGCCGTCGTTGCAAGGACGGTGGCCGGCTTCAACAAAAAGCCGCTGGTGCCGGTCAACCACGCGCTAGGACACCTTGAGCTTGGGGCGATGCTCACCGGCGCTTCCGACCCGCTCGTCCTGCTGGTCTCTGGCGGCCACACCATGATACTTGCGTTCTCTCATGGGCGGTGGCGCGTCTTTGGCGAGACGCTTGACATTACCGTCGGCCAATTGCTAGACCAGTTCGGGAGGGCGCTTGGCTTTGCGTCGCCATGCGGCGGCAGGATCGAGCGGCTGGCAGTCCAGTCGGCCGGCAAATACATGCAGCTGCCCTACATAGTCAAGGGAAACGACGTCTCGTTTTCCGGCCTCCTGACAGCGGTGACAAATCTTGCTGGCAAGGCCGAAACTGCCGACGCGTGCTACTCGCTGCAGGAGACGGCGTTTGCGATGCTGGCAGAGGCAGTTGAGCGCGCGCTTTCGTTCACCGGCAAAAAGGAGATGATGATAGTGGGCGGAGTCGCCGCAAACAGGAGGCTTGCGGAAATGCTAGAAGCCGTCTGCAGCCGGCAGGGCGCCAGATTGTTTACGTGCCCCCTAAAATTCGCCGGCGACAACGGCGCCCAGATCGCGTGGACTGCTCTCCGGGAATATCAATCTACAAAAAAGCACGTCAAGGTGGAAGAGTCGGTTGTGCAGCAGTCCTGGCGGCTCGACACCGTGGATGTCAGTTGGCGCCAATGAGCTGCTTTATCTGCCGTTCCCACTTGCCGTTGCTGAACACGCCAAACTTGTAGGTCTGGTCGCCGGACACAACAACCAGCTTTTTCACGAGGAACCCTTCGGCCCTGACGGCCGATATCTTGTTCAGTGGTATATCGATTACAACCTCTCCTTCCTTTTTTGAGAGAGTGGCAATCCTCCCCTGCGTCCTCTGGAAAACCAGCCTGCGGTCTGTAAGGAAGAGCAGGCCATTTCTCAGCTCGTCCTCGGCACAGTCCTCGTCAAGGACCACTTTTTCGCCGGGGGCCGGCCCGAAACTCACCACATTTTTATCTCCATCCGAGAGGCTATATTACTATTGCAGCCGCGGCTCGTGAAAAGGGGCGCAGAGGCGGACATCTATCTTGTAGAATGGGGCGGCAAAAAGGCCGTCTCCAAGGTGCGGACGCCCAAGCCGTACAGGCACCAGGAGCTGGACGCGGCGATCCGGAAGCACAGGACAATACATGAAGCTAATTTCATTTCTGCAGCCAAGGCAGCCGGCGTCATGACGCCTTTTGTGCATTTCGTCGACCCTGCCAGCGCAGAAATAATAATGGAGTTTGTACAGGGCGATAACGTCAGGGATATCATAAGGCCCGACCTGTGCTATGAAATGGGCCGCTACGCTGCCATGCTGCACGCAAACAACATTATCCACAGCGACCTGACGACTTCAAACTTTATAGCAAACAAGAAACTCGTCCTGCTCGACTTTGGCCTCTCCTACTACTCGGAGCGCACAGAAGACATGGCCACCGACATTCGGCTGATAAAAGAGGTTTTCACCAGCGCGCACATTGCGGTGAAAAAGGCGTTTCCGCGCTTTGTAGAAGGCTATGCAAGCGTCGCCAGCAAAAAGAGAAGGGACAAAATCCTGGAAAACGTAAAGGAAATAGAGCAGCGCGGCAGGTACGCCCGGGTGGTGTGATTGCGCACTATAACCTTTGCTAGCACCAACCAGAACAAGTACCGCGAAGTCGAGTCTATACTATCATCTCGCGGCATTGCCGTTGACTTTGCGCAGGTAAACCTCGTCGAGGTGCAGTCAGACTCGCTTGAAGAGATTGCAAGGGAAAAGGCAAAGAGCGCGTATGCGCAGGTCGGCAGGCCGGTGATAGTCGAAGACGACGGGCTATTCATCGACGCCTTGAAAGGCTTTCCCGGCCAGTATTCGGCGTTCGTGTACAAGACCATTGGTAACGAAGGCATTCTGAAGCTTCTCGCAGGATCGACTGGGCGGTCGGCGTCCTTCCGCTCGCTGATCGCGTTTAATGACGGCAAAAGCCTGTCAATTTCAGAGGGCAGGGCTGACGGCAGGATATCCGACACTATGACAGAGGGCGGTTGGGGCTATGACCCTATCTTTATCCCTGACGGCACCAATCTTACGTTTGCGCAATTAAAAGACAAAAAGAACGAGTATTCACACCGTTTCAAAGCGCTTGAAAAGTTTGCCCAGTGGTACCCTACGAAGTCGTGATGTTTACCTGCGGGACTGTTGTCTGCGCCTGCGCCGTTGCTTCGTATGCGGGGTACTGCTCCAGTCCCCACGGCTTGGCTCCAAGAAATCCACTTTCGTTGAACATGTTGTTCGGGAACGTCCGGAGGTTGGTGTTAAAGTCGCGCACGCCGTCGTTGTAGTAGGTCCTTGCAACGGCAATCCTGTTTTCGGTGCCGGCAAGCTCGTCCATAAGGCGGGTTACCACCGCGTCGGATTTCAGATCGGGGTATGCCTCGTATGTGAGGATGATCTTGCTCAGCGCCTCCTCTATCTGGTTGCTCAGTTCAACTCTGTCAGCTGCGTCCTGTGTGGTCTGCCACTGTGAGCGAAGGCGCGTCACCTCTTCAAGGACATCTCTTTCAAACTGCATGTATCCTCTGACAGACTCGACAAGGTTGGGTATCAGGTCGTATCTGCGCTGCAGCTGCGCGTCAACGTCTGCAGCCAGCTTTATCACGTTCTCGTCCTTTGCCTGCGCGGCGTTGTATCCGGAAAAATACATGCCGTATAGCGAGCCTATGATGATAGCTACTATTGCGACGCTTGCAATTGCGGCTATGACAACCTTGCTTACCATGATTTCAGTGTGAAAAGAAAGGACAGTCCAATATTACTTTAGTGGCAATCATCTGCCGGCTCCACCGCCGCCGGAGCCCCCACCGCCACCGCCACCGCCACCACTTCCACCTCCCCCACCAAATCCTCCGCCGCCACCCCAGCCGCTGCCGTACCCGGAATAGTAGCCCCTGCGGCCGCGCCTCCGCGCAAAAGCGAAGGCGATAATTATCCCAAAAACCGTGAAAACTACGAGTGGCACCCAGATAGAATAGAGCTCATCATCAAATGTTTCGATAGGCTGTTCAAAACCCGGGTCATACCCACCCACATAGCCGATCTCACCTGCGAGGGCAGCCACGGTATAATAGAAGGCCTCAAAAACACCTCGGCGTCCCCA
>Ga0209341_10001484_pt1 | contig 23295 bp, 18 predicted proteins | sample RifCSP13_2_FD_184020 | JGI IMG/M metagenome (GOLD analysis project Ga0209341, IMG submission 184020) | Soil microbial communities from Rifle, Colorado - Rifle CSP2_sed 13_2 (SPAdes) (version 2) | ecosystem: Environmental > Terrestrial > Deep subsurface > Rock core/Sediment | place: Rifle... | reverse complement strand
TGATGTCCAAATTGAAGCAAGAGAGTTGGGTCAGGATCGAGCCGGGACTGCGCTGTTGGTGCTTTCACAAAATGGTGGCTGGAAGCTTGCCGGAATTGAGTTATTCGAAGTGCGCTGAGACTGACGCTATGGCAGAGTTCTCCTCAATCGACCGAAGAGCGGCACGAATCAAATTGATTCTGATGGACTGCGATGGCGTGTTGACTGATGGCCGCGTTTGGCTCACGGGAAGCGGAGAAGAGCAAAAGGCCTTCAACGTCCGAGATGGTCTCGGGATCGAGCTTCTGCACCGGGCGGGGATAAAGACGGGGATCATATCTGGGCGTTCTTCGGAGGTGGTGGAAAAACGAGTAGTCGAGTTAAAGATTCACTTCCTGGAGCAAGGTGTGGTCGAGAAGGTATCGGTGTTCTATCGGATTTTATCCGCAGCAGGTGTGGACGACGGGTCAGTGGCGTTTGTAGGAGACGATCTAAACGACATACCGCTGATGCAACGATCGGAGTTTGCTATCGCCGTTAACGATGCCGCTGATGAAACCAAGGCCGCGGCACACTATGTTACAAAAGCAAAGGGCGGATACGGCGCAATTCGCGAGGTAGCAGAGATCATCCTGAAAGCTCAGGGCCGCTGGTCAGACCTGATCAAGCGCTTCGACATTCGTTAACTTTTTCATTTTGCAGCATCGCCTCATTCGTGTGTGGGTTGAGATACATGACAAGAGAGTTCATGGAGAGGCAGAAGTAGCACAAAAATTAAAATTAGGGACACTACTGGAGAGAGTGTAGTGTCCTAATTCCACGTTCTCTGCGCTAACTCTGCGGCCTCCGTGTTCTCGGTGGTCGATTTATCCCGCGAAAGTATGACCACAGAGTTCACGGAGAAGGTGCAGTAGCACAGAAATCAAATTAGGGACACCACTTGACAGAGTGGGTTGTTGACACCCAGAACGCGCTTTACTAATCTTCACAGCACCGTTTGACACCAACCTGAACAACAAGCGTGTCAGCGCTTCATCTGAGCGGGTGTAACTCAATGGTAGAGTGTCAGCTTCCCAAGCTGGAAGTTGCGGGTTCGAGTCCCGTCGCCCGCTCCAAACATGTAAATCGCTGGACTTTTTCTGGCAAGAAGTTTGCACGTTTGTAATTAGTCCAAATCACGCCTTGAAGGAAGATCTCCCCCCGACTCGTTGGCCTCGTGGCTTCCGTGTGACGGTTCACCGACTCACGGCCTGTAACCGCGAAGGGCGCGATGTCCAACGATTGTTTCCACAACTTGCGACTACCTAGGGCATGTGGATCTCGATTCTACACAACGCTATCTGACCTTGACGCCGGAACTGCTTAGCCAAGCGAGTAAACCAACGTTCATTGGCCCATAAGTTGTGACAGAAAGGTTTGTCACGTATGCAACCACTGTAAGGCCGTACCTGCAATGACTGCATTACCAAGTTCGAACCGCGTCTTCGATACCCTCGTTGTTGACAGTGAGTAAGCTTGTCGAGCTGATGGTGAGACTTGTTAGCCGTGCAGTGTGTGGCTTTGGAGAATTTCAATCTTACTGCGGTCACACTACGTGAATATTTAATGCGTAAATCTTCATGCCAGGGTCGTAGAACAATTGCCACGAAAGTTTCATTCCCTTGCCCGTCCTTTCAAGCAATTGGCTGAGAGTCTCTCTGGCTCGTTGGCTGTCCGCTCCTTCTTGATCTTTATGTTGCAAAAACATGGTCAAGGGAATAGCCCCTACTATCACGGGCATGTGAGTACGCTTACTTATCGCCGTGCACAGGGCTTCGAGGGTTTGCAGACCGGTCCGTTCTTTTGCGGGTAGTGTTATCACGGCGTCCAACACTGATTCTTGAGGGACTAACTTGCCTGTGCTGTTTTTGATCGCTATTGGGATTACGTGAATTAGCTTGTCGCTCCGTTCCATACGGAATCTGGCAGAATTCGCGCTTGCGGCCTGAGCATCCAACAATTGTTGCACGACGAGTCCAGGATCAGGCGGCAAGTTTGTTGGGGTCACTACATAATACTCAAATACGAGTTCCCCTCCTTTAGGAATGAACACCCTCGGTGCCGCACCCTTTTGATATTTATGCAAATCTCTCCTGACCTTCTCAGTTACGTCAGTTATTTCAGCGGCATAGCCATAACGTGGATCTTCGTAAGTAATAGTCCATCCATATGAACCTTCAAGCATCACAATCGCTTTAGCTACCGGCCGCGGATCCTCCACAGAAAGAATGACCTTATTGCTTTGTTGTCCCACGTTCTCACCGAACCCGCCCCGTCCGCCGGCAGCAGAGGTCGGAATCATTAACATGACAACCACTGCCAAGTGTACCGCCACATACAAACAAGATCTCATGCGCCGCGCTCCAGCAGAAATGTAAGTAGGTCGCATAATTGTTCCTCTCAACTAATAATGAATTCCGTGTGTACACAAGACTCTGTTAACCTGAAAGCTACCTATTTGCGACGATAAAAACCTGCCTCACTGCACCTCAGGTCTCTTTATCATTTATGGCCAAGTTCGGCTTTGCTGTGATCCATCGCGGATGCTAAATATCCGAGTGTCTCCAATGACATATCCGAGCGTGTTGGTTCTGTAAGTAAGAGCGCCTGTTGAACAGTCAATAACCATCCTCTGCGGAACAGTTACGCTACAAGGAGCCCGTCCCTGCGCCCGATAGTAGTTCACGGTTGTGGAAGTCAAACCAACAAAATCAAATCCCCAGGTATTACTTGAGGTCACTGTCCAAGACCCCCCTGTAATAGCTGTCTGCGGGGGAATGATAGATCCATTGAACCAGCAATTGTCTGGCCCACCGCTCCCCGGGTCCTGCTCAGTGACCGTGCGTCCAGAGAAGCCTGGAGTTGCTGGTGAAAGCGTCTGGGTCCACTTACCAACTGTAGGAAAACCGTCGGAGTCAGCCCAGCCTGCAAAAGCTGTTGTTTCGTTTGTTGGAGTTGTACATGTCACGTTAATAGTCGCCACCGGGCCAACCTGGAACGAGGTAGATTGGCAACCCCCGAAGGACGGGAAGCGAGAGTACGCCGTCCAAGTCGCCTTGATGTTCGCACTCCCCGGCGCTACTCCGGTGGCCACACCACCCGAAGACACCGTAGCCACCGAATTGTCCAAGCTTGACCACGCAGCACCGACGGTGTACCAGCCAGCCGGCTGCCCGTTGCAAGTGGAGCGCTGTTCCTTCGCAACGTAGGCCATCGTTCCCCCTATCTCCACTGATGCTGTTACAGGTTCGACCGTGGACGCGACGTAGCTGTCGGGACAACAGGACTGACAGGCGTAGTTGTTGCTCACTCCCTTCGCTGTATCGGCCTGCTCGGAGCGTCCGATCATCGCCAAACCATCGGGCCCGTAAACCGACCAGATAATCTGGCCGCGCTCCGCTGTCAATGGAATTGTCACGCCATTGTCGTCCGGTAGGGGAATTACACTTTCCGCTGAATTACAAACGAGTATCGCGAACTGCATACGATTCCTTTGCAGTTGGAGAAACTGACTGGAGTATTAACAGGAGAGAAACTCTTTTTTGAGGAGTGAGACTCTTGTCAACTTCAAAATGCGAGGTGAGCAGACTCTACTCTCAAGCGATTTAGCCGTCAAAGAAATATGTGAGTAGACAGAACACATGCTGGACGAACGTCAAAGTGAGATCCATTGCCGGATTCAGCGAACCGGCGAAAAGTTGAGGAGGTATCTAAAATCTTAAGTCAATTTGCCATAGAGTACTTCGTTCTCATTCTGCAGCGTTTCTACTTGCTCCTCAAAGAAAGAGAACTAACCCCAAGCCGTCGTTCGCAGTAAATTACATAAGCTCAATCAAGAGTGGCCACCCTGATCTCCGCACGCGTGGGCGAAACGAACTCCCAACATGAGGATCCTGCAGAATCCCTTTGACACTGGTATAGTTGCCCAAGAGAAGGCTCCGTTGGCCACCGAAAACCAACACGGGCGAAGTTGCAAGGTGCAGAATGACCACAGACAGTCCGAGAGTTCTGATAATCGATGATGACCGTCAGGTCAGGGGTCTGCTGCTCGAAATACTTTGCAAGGATCATAACTGTTCCGAAGCTGGTTCTGCTGAAGAAGGTCTGGCGGCGCTTAGGGCGGATAAGTTTGATCTGGTCCTCAGCGATATAAACATGGCTGGAATGAGCGGGTTGGAACTGGTGCCTCATATTCTTCAAACCTGCCCTGATGCCGTGGTGATCATGATAAGTGGAGAGCAGACCATCGAGACGGCTATTGCGGCAATGCGAGTCGGGGCGTTCGACTACATGACTAAACCGCTGGAGGTGGACCATGTTGAGGCGGTGGTAAAACGTGCTTTAAATCACTACCAGTTGCTTAAAGAGAAACAACGCTACAAAGAGCAGCTCGAGAAGTTGCTCCGAGAGCGAACTGCCGAAGTTGATCATCTCGCACATTACGATACTCGAACCGGTCTACCCAATCGCGCTTTGTTCGAAGACAGGCTGTCTCAGGCGCTGACAGTGGCTTACAGTAACGGTCAATCCGTGGGGATTCTGTTCCTCGCTCTGGACCAATTTAAGAAGGTAAATGATACATTTGGCCATGACCGAGGTGATTGTCTTCTAAAAGCTGTCGGCGAGCGGTTAAAGTCATGCGTTACCCAGCAAGAGACTGTGGGCCGGTTTGGGGACGACGATTTTGCCGTGCTCTTACACGAAGTGAACGGTCAGAACGACGTCGTCGACGTAATTGCGACCGTTACACAGGCACTAGCTGCCCCCTTCGAAATCGATGGGCAGCCGATTTTCGTTACCGCCAGCGTGGGCGCTAGCATTTTTCCAATCGACGGGAAAGACAGTCAAACCTTGCTGAAGAACGCCGGCGCTGCTCTCTATCGCGCCAAAACCTCCGGTGGTGACAATTATCAGTTCTTTACGCCTGACCTCCACGTCAGGGCTTCAAAGCGATTTGCGCTCGAGACGAACTTAAGGCGCGCACTCGACAACAACGAGTTCGTTCTCCACTACCAACCCAGAGTGGCAGTAGACACCTTGCGGATTACTGGAACCGAGGCCCTGGTGCGATGGGAACATCCGGAGTTGGGCCTCATCTCACCTTCAGAATTCATTCCGCTGGCAGAGGATACTGGATTGGTTATCCCAATCGGGGAGTGGGTGCTGCATACCGCCTGTGAACAGAACCGTAAATGGCAAGACGAGGGATTTGAAGCGATTCGAGTAGCAGTGAACATTTCGGGCCGGCAGTTTCATCAACCCGATATTGGGAAGCTGGTTGTTCGGGCGTTGGACCACGCTAGACTTGGGCCCGAGCACCTGGAATTGGAACTTACCGAAAGTTCGATCATGAGCAACGCCGAGTTCGCTGTTAACGCACTTACTGTCTTAAAGGACATGGGTGTGAGAATTTCGGTGGACGACTTTGGAACCGGATTCTCATCGCTTAGCTACCTGAAGCGCCTTCCGATTCATGCTTTGAAGATCGATCAATCGTTTGTGCGCGATGCGCCCACTGACCCGGACGACGCTGCCATTGTCATGGCTGTGATCATGCTCGGGCACAACTTGAGACTGGAGGTTGTTGCTGAAGGGGTTGAGACAGACGAGCAGTTGCGGTTCTTGAGCCTTCTCAGATGCGATCAGATTCAGGGAGATCTCTTTAGTCCGCCCCTGCCAGCCGACAAGTTTGTGCGCCTGCTGAATAAAGCCAAAGTACAGAAGGAACTGCGAGCTGTTTCCGATCAACAAAAGGCTCGAATCTGAGTTGCTACCTTAAGTATTCAAACCGCGCGACGTCGGATTCCCCTAAAATCACTGTATCGCCAGGATTCAGCACAGATTCGGTCACTCGCTGTGACTTAGGATCGTTGATGAAGGTTCCATTTCGTGATCCTTCATCGCGGACAATCACTACACCGTCGCGTACGCCCAACCACAAATGACGCTTGGAGATGCGTGGATCGGCAAGCACAATCTGCGACATCGAGCTATCGCGTCCCACGTACGAGCCTTCTGGTTTGATCTCGAAAGTCTTGCCTGAGAGGACCCCCGAGACAAATTTGATCGATCCATAGCTGATAGGTGAAGTGTCTCCATCGGGCGTGATTGCAATGGTCCGTGAGAGATCCACTGTCATAGCATGATCCGGCCCAGCCGCGGCGACCTGAGGCATCGGTGATGGTTTAGGACTAGGCGGTGTATAGGCCGGGGGTGGCGACGATGGGGTTGGTTCGGCTCGGGCAACAGGCGCCGAAGGGCCGCGTTCGATGACTGGAGTACTGCCTTTCAGGGCCTTGTTCTTGCCGCGCTTCCGCATCAGTAAGAGAACGACTGCCGCTATCACGATAATAGCGATAATTAGAAACAGGACGATCAATACTGTGATAACAATGGCCCATGGGAAGCTAGACTTTTCTTTACCCTCAGCGATGGATTGCTGACTACTTTGAACGAGCTTGGCAACCTCTGAATGCTGAGGAAAGAGTCGTTCTGCCTCCTCGAATTTTGGTATAGCTCTGGAATAGCGTTGGTCCCAGTACAGGTCGAGGCCTTCGCGGTACGCCTTATCTGCCGGCCCAAGTTCGTTGGTGACGCCCGCAGCCTTCACAAACTCCTGCACGGTGCTGGATGGCACTACGAAGACGAAGCCTGAGACCTCCTGATTGTTGACGCGATCCCCTCCGAAGGTAAGTAGACCAATTACCTCCATATTGTCTGTCATGACTGGTCCACCAGAATTACCGTGAGTTGCAGCAGCACTGATCTGCAGAATAGGAGCGCCGCTGGCTGAACTCTTCCGGGCGGAAACCTTGCCATCAGTTATCGAAGCCTCGAGCGCGGACTTCGAATCGAGAACGCCGCTATTAAACGTATCGGCAGCCCCCGGATAACCCAGCACCGTCACATGGTCCTGCAGGACGAGCTTCTCGGAATCACCCAGTAGAAGTACCGGCGCGTTTTTGACCTCGATCTTGATTACTGCTACGTCTTTGCCTTGGCCTGTAGGCGCCCCATACTGCTTCTCTTCAAACTCAAAGACACTTCCGTCGGGGATAATCACGTGATGCAAGATTTTCATCCCGGTCAGGCGCGAGTAGTTTCTGACAAAAATGATGTTCTCGCGCGTCAGAGAGTTTGGGTCTACGTTGTAGTCTCGCGCGACCTGTGGCAGCAACTGATAGAAGAGGAGTTCCTGTCCTGATTCTTCACCTTTTTGATTGATGTCGTGAAAAGTGCTGACGACATGAGCGTTAGTAACGATGTAGCCGTTTGAGTTTATGAAGAACCCTGAACCTAAGGCGATGTAAGACACGTCATACTGCTTTGGCTGCCTATTGGGTGGCGCGAAGTAGAACGACCCAACGACACCGTCAATGATTCTGACCACTGAGGGCTTGCTGAACATGGCCAGCCGTTCGCCATCGCTAACAGCAGTTGCGATAAACGCGGGTTGGCTCGGTAGGAGGGCTGCGGCAAGGAGTAAGGTTAAAGCGATAACAATGCAGAGTCGGCGCATAATTGCTCCTTCGCGGTCAACGAAATGTGTTTTCGTGATAATTGGGAATGGGTTAAACCGAAACCGGTAATTAACAGCACATTGATATCAGTCATGAAGGAAGTTGGGTGGAACTTCAGGTCGAGCTGAACAACAATTTAGTTCGCTAACCATCGACTTCACTTAACGTGCTTCTAGTCGAATTTAATGGGAATGTCAATGATCTTGATTGCCACTTGCCAATTGTTGATTGCTGATTGGAAAGCTAATTAAAGTTGGCGAATGGCAATAGATAACTAGGCGTGGGACGATCCGTATCGGATCTGGACAGCGCGGGATTGCCACTCGTACCATTTTTGCGAGCTTTATCCTGGGACGAAGGCCAAGAGTGATGAGTCTAGTCAACCGTGTGGTTGGCACGATGGTTGCCAAAAAAACGTAAAGACATCTGCACTGTAGGAGGTGGAAATGAACCGGCTTCTTTTATTTACCGTAGTCTTACTAGGAATCTTTGCTCTCGGATGTAGCACGAGTGACACTGCGAACAGCAATCTCAATGCAGCGGCCAACGCGAATGTAGCGGAGACGCGGACCGCTCCTGACAATTCCCAAATCATCAGAACAACAGACGCTAACGGTGTCGTGACAGAGACCAGAGTCTTCCGCGACAACCCGCGTATTTCAAAAGTTGTAGTCACAACTGACAATGGAACTCGCACCGTGAGGGCGTACTCTCCGTCAGGGGAAGAGCGCGCGATCAACGGCGTGGGGGACGCCTTAGAAGCCACTGGTGATGCATTGGCAAGCGCTGCTGGGTTCGTCGCCGACAAGACGGAAGATGTCGTCGATAAAACTGCCGAAGGCGCCGAGAAGGTCGGCGATAAAACCGTAGATACGGCAGAGAAGGTCGGCGACCGGACTGCTGAAGGGGCGAAGAAAGTGGGAAAGAAAACTGCTGAAGGCGCCAAGAAGGTAGGACGAACAGTCAAGGATGCGGTCACTCCATAACTTTTAAATTCTCCCAACGGCGGTCAGAAGCGAAGGGCAGGTTACCAACCCTGCCCTTCGTTTTTTTGATGTGGAGTCCTTCGGAACAGCCTGCGCACGCGGCGGATGTTATACTAACCCGCAACAACACGTGGTTCCAAGGAGTCGATATGGTAGACACATCGCGTTTTACAATTATCTGTCCGTGTTGCGAGGCTACGCTGACGGTAGACTCCCAAACGGGAGCGCTCCTGTCTCATGAAGAAAAGGCCAGACCCGTGGCGTCATTTGACGAGATGGTAAAGGGCTTGGATAAACAGAAACAGGTACGCGAGCAGATATTCTCGCAGGAGTTGAGTTCAATGAAAGATCGCGAGCGAATTCTTGAGGAGAAGTTTCAAGAGGCGATGAAGCGGGCCGAGAAAGAGAAAGACAAACCCTACTTAAATCCCTTGGATATGGACTGAACACGGCGGTTAAAGCAACACCGCAACCAACCCGATCATCGAAGCGCCAACAGACGCTCGCGACCCTAAGATTCACAATTCTGGAGTTATCTACAATGAAACGGTACGGCAAATTCCTTGCTCTCCTACTAACTTTGGGTCTGCTAACGGCCACAGTTGCGCAGTTGGCTATTGGCCAGGTCTCGATGCCACAGATGAACTTTCGAGATCGCACACTGCCCAACGGACTGCGAATGCTTTCGCTTGAGGACCATTCCAGCCCAACCGTAGCGATTCAAGTTTGGTACAAGGTTGGATCCAAAGACGATCCGGAAGGCCGAAGCGGCTTTGCTCATCTCTTCGAACATATGATGTTCAAGAGCACGCGCAACATGAAGGATGAAATGATGGACCGGCTTACTGAGGACGTCGGTGGTTGGAACAACGCTTCCACCTGGGATGACTTCACCAACTATTATGAGGTGGTGCCGTCTAACTATCTTGAGACGCTGCTCTGGGCCGAAGCAGATCGAATGGCCTCGCTGACTGTAGATGAGAAGAACTTCAAATCCGAACGCGCCGTTGTCCAGGAGGAGTTCCGCTCCAGGGTTTTGGCGCCTCCGTACGGTCGCCTTTTCTATGCTATCGAGAGACGTTCATATACAACGCATCCTTATCGGCGGCCCGGGATCGGGAGCCTGGAGGAGCTTGACGCGGCGACGTTAGCTGACGTGCAGGCTTTCTTCAAAACATTCTATAGGCCAGACAATGCAACTTTGATTGTGGTTGGCGATTTTGATCCGAAACAGCTCGATGCGTGGGTCGACAAATATTTTGGCCGTGTTCCCAAACCGGATCACCCATTACCTCGGGTAACGGTCAAGGAGCCCGCACGAACTGCTGAAAAACGCTTTCAGGAGTTTGGGCCAAACGTGCCGCTTCCAGCTGTCGCAATCACGTATCTGGCGCCACCTGCCGGGAGCGATGATGCGTACGCACTGCGAGTGGCAGAGTCGATTTTGGGTGCGGGCGAATCGTCGCGGCTGTACCAGTCTCTTGTTTATCGTCAGCAGGTGGCCCAAGAGGCCTTCGCTCAGGCGGATATGCGTGAGGATCCGGGTCTCTTTATTCTTGGTGCCATACTCGCGAGCGAGAAACAACCGATCGAGGTCGAACGCGCACTACTCGCCGAGCTTAAGCGAGTGCAGTCGGAACCGGTTACACAGGCGGAACTGGAAAAAGCCAAGAGTCAATTGTTGACAAACCTGATTCGCGAACGCGAAACGGCGAGCGGAAAAGCCGATGCGTTAGGGCGAGCGGCGGTCCTACTCGCCGACGCCAGACGTGTGAACACTGACGCAGCGAAACTCCAGGCCGTGACAACCGCAGATGTGCAGAGAGTCATGCAAAAGTACTTCAATGACAACAATCGGGTTGTGATTACCTACACATCGGAGCCGGAAAAACCCGCTGCAGGAGCCGCTGAGAATGGTAAGGGAGGTAACCGATGAAAACCAAACTGATTAGGAGCCTTCTGTTCCTTGTTTTCATTGTGTTGTATCCCGGCGCTCTGTTTGGTCAGAATCCGTCTGGTTCTCCAGTGCCTCAAGAAACACCACCAGTACCGGCCGCCCCTCGTCCCGTCAGCGTTCCAAAGCCAGTCGAACAGACGTTAAAAAATGGGCTTCGCGTGATCGTGATCGAGGACCACGACATGCCCTTGATATCGACCCAGCTGCTAATCAAGAACGGGGCAGAGGTTGACCCTGGCGGACTTAGCGGACTGGCTGACTTGACCGCGTCGCTATTAACTAAGGGTACGAAGACACGAAGCGCACCTCAGATAGCGCAGGAGATTGAGGCGCTTGGTGGAGTAATCAATTCAGGCGCCGGATGGGATGCTTCGCGGGCCTCGATTAATGTGATGTCCACTAAGATCACTCCTGCGATAGAGGTATTGGCGGACGTCGTTCGCAATCCTGTCTTCAAAGAGGATGAGATCGAGCGGCTAAGGCAACAATATCTCGACAGCTTAAGCGTGGCGATGAATGACCCGGGTACGCTCGCAACCTTCGTCGCCGCCCGCGTAGTCTTTGGCGACACGTCGTATGGACATCCTGCGTCGGGGACGCCAGCCTCGATTGCGAAGATTCAACGCAGTGACATCGTGGACCTGCACACGCGGTACTATCGGCCTGATAATGCGGTCTTGATAATTGGTGGTGACATCAAAGCTTCTGATGCGTTCAAACTAGCAGACGCCAGATTTGGAGATTGGCCTAAACCGGCAACCCCGCTACCCTCCCGCAGCGCAACAAACTCCCGCAAGGACACAAAGCCTCGGATTGTTGTTATTGACATGCCTGACGCCGGCCAGGCCGCTGTAGTCCTGGCACGAACCGGGATCAGTCGGAACGATCCAGATTACTTTCGCGGAATCGTCACAAATGCAGTGCTAACGGGATATTCCGGACGATTGAACCAGGAGATTCGAATCAAGCGAGGCTTGAGTTACGGTGCTCGGAGTAGTCTCGAAGCCCGTCGTGAAACTGGGCCCTTTGTTGCCTCAGCGCAAACCAAAAACCCCTCCGGAGCGGAAGTCGCTTCTTTACTTGTTGATGAGGTAAGTCGGCTCTCTAATGAGCCTCTGAAAGAAGCCGAACTTGTGCCTCGGAAGGCAGTTCTTATAGGTGGCTTTGGTAGGGCATTGGAAACCACCGACGGTCTGGTGGCACAGATTTCCTCATTGGCATTGCATGGCTTGAGTCTCGACGAGATAAATAACTACATTAAGAACGTTCAGGCAATAGCGCCCGCCGATGTGCAGCGTTTCGCGGCGTCGCGTTTGGACGCAAAGACCGCGAATATCGTGATAGTTGGAAATGCCAAAGAGTTCTTAACCGAATTGCAGAAGCGCTATCCAAACACTGAGGTGATCTCGGTCTCGGATCTGAATCTTGATAGTGCCACACTAAGGAAGGCCACTGCGGCACGATGAGGTAGAAATGATGACAATGCGCCCAGCGTGGATGATTTTGATCTTAGTTGTGATGATTGTGTCGGCCGCCGCGATTGGTCGCGCGCAGGTTGTCGTTCCAAACAGCGATGGGATTGATGCGCGGGCAGACGCTGAAGCGATAGCTTTGCGCTTGGCAAGCCCAGACGCTTTTGAGCGGCAACGCGCAGCCGAAGCGCTGGCGGTACTTGCCGCGGTCAGTCAGAAGAAACTAATTGAAGGCTATCGTGTTCAGGAGAAGAACAAAAGGGTCCAACTGGCATTGGATTGGGCTCTCTATCGCATCGGCAAGTTTGATCTCGTCTACGAGATAGTTGGCGAGCTTGACTCATCTCGTCAGGAGCAAGCGGCGGGCTACCTGGCCCAGCTTGATTCACCAGAGATACTGAACACACTCCTCAAGCGAGGGACCAACAAGCCCCGAGTCAAGGTCGGTCTACTGAAAGCGTTGGCCCGAATCGGAGATAGCGAATCCCTGGAATTGATTAAGCCCCTGCGAGATTCTTTTGAACCGGGAGTTGCTGGAGCTGCAGAGACGGCGCTGGATCTGATTGAAAAGCGGCTGGCCCAATCGGATCCTGCTTTGCCAGCCAGGCAGCGAACCGTCGGCACCTCCGAGCGACCGTAGATGACGTACCACGACATCGAAAGCTGGAGGAGGGTTGATGGGTCTTACCGAGTGGTTAGTCGTGGTTCGTCGTGCTCAAGAGTCCACACGCTTTAAGTGTCGTTGGAGCCTCAATTCAGTTGTCATGAAGTCAGTACCACCACGCGGTAGCGGGTGGGTCCCGGTCGGATTTTTCAACAATACCAACTCAGAAGACGGGTGACATTTAGAAGCTCCACAATTTCGATGAAGCTTCTGAGTCGGCAACGTTGAGATAAAAGAGAGGGGGTGGCGTCCGTCTCGTAGGTAGGATCTGAAAAGCACTACACACTTCCGTGCGTAGGATCTCATTGGGTTTTCACCCACCCGCTACCGCGCGGTGGCACCGACTTCATCACAACTGCGGCTCTGATTTTTACACATTCTCTCTGCCTGTGTAGGACTCGTCGGAGTCGCCCCACTTCAGCTATACTGCGGGCTCGCGCAAAATGCACCGCAGCCTTCATACATTCCTCGATCTTCTTTCCAGAGAAAATCAACTCCTTACGGTTAACGCTTCCGTCGATCCCTATCTTGAAATCGCTGAGATTCATCGTCGCGTTATAGCAAGCGGTGGCCCAGCTCTTTTTTTCCAGAACGTGAAGGGCAGCAGGTTCCCGGTTGTAACGAACTTATTCGGAACCAACCGCAGGATCGAACTCGCCTTCGGCCGAAAGCCCGAGAAGCTCGTAAGAGATGCAGTTTCGGTTGCGCAAGCGCTGTTGCCACCCCGCCCGGCGGAACTTTGGAAGCAGCGGTCACTGGCGCTGGAATTACTGAAACTCGGCACAAAGAGAACCAGTCGTGCACCTGTCACCCAAGTGGTTGAGCGACCGCCAAGGCTAAAGCAACTTCCTGTACTGACAACCTGGCACGAAGACGGTGGCCCATTCTTGACATTGCCACTCGTCTATACAGAACATCCTCGTACTGGTAAGCACAACCTCGGCATCTATCGAATGCAGATCTATGACGACTCAGCGGCAGGTTTGCATTGGCAGATTCATAAAGGAGGAGGGTTCCACTACAACGAAGCCGAATCGTTGGCACAATCGTTGCCGGTTACGGTGTTTCTGGGCGGCCCACCCGCTCTAATTGCGGCTGCAGTTGCACCATTACCAGAGGATGTTCCCGAACTGGTGCTAGCGTCATTGTTGCTGGATCACAAGGTCGGAGTTGTTAGCAATCCGCTTGGAAATGGCCACCGCCTAATTGCAGAAGCAGAGTTCGCTATCGCCGGCAAAGTGCCACCCCACGAAAGACGGCTGGAGGGTCCGTTTGGCGATCACTACGGATACTACTCCCTGCAACATGAGTATCCCGTATTTCACGCTGAAGCTGTTTTCCACCGACGAGATGCGATCTTCCCTGCAACGGTCGTTGGGAAGCCTCGCCAGGAAGACTTCTTTATCGGCGACTACCTACAGCAACTTTTATCACCACTGTTTCCACTGGTGATGCCTGGCGTACGCGACCTTTGGACCTATGGCGAAACCGGATTCCACTCACTTTGCGCCGCCGTTGTTCGCGAGCGCTACAAACGAGAGGCGTTGGTGTCGGGCTTCAGAATTCTAGGGGAAGGACAGTTATCATTAACTAAGTTTCTTTTGTTGACCGATACACCACAGGATTTGCGAGACTTCCCCAAGCTGCTTGAGCATGTTCTCGCACGCGTGGATTGGCGAACTGACCTATTTATCTTTTCGAATGTGTCGATGGATACGCTCGACTACACCAGCGGAAAGATTAATGAAGGTAGCAAGGCTATTATGCTTGGTCTGGGTGAGCCCACACGCGAGCTGCCGAGGACTTTTACTGGTGAATTGGCGCGCGGCGTTTCGTTCGCTGAGCCGTTTTGTGCCGGCTGTCTGGTAGTCCAAGGGAAAACGTACGCGGAGGAACCGGAGCAGGCTGCTCGCATTGCAAAGAGCGGAATGTTTGCAGGTTGGCCGCTAGTTGTTTTGCATGATGAGGTAAAAGTTGCCCGCTCAGTCACAGACTTCCTATGGGCGACATGGACCCGCTTTGAACCAGCATCGGACATCTATGCGGCCGATGTTGAAGTCGTTCGTCATCACGTTTCATTTACCGGTCCCGTTGTGATTGACGCCAGAATCAAACCAAACTTTCCAGATGAGCTATTTGTTCGCGAGGATATCTCTGCAAAGGTCGACAGCCGCTGGCATGAGTACTTTCCTCGCGGCGTCGAGCGACCCTGACCAAATGATCAAGCGGGTAATCTTGCCGTGAAAACCGCACCTCCCTCAGGAATGTTTGCTGCTTCCAAACTCCCGCCGTGCTGCGTGATAACGCGATAGGCGAGCGCCAGACCGACGCCGTGGCCTGACGCCTTGGTCGTAAAGAAAGGGATAAAGATCCGTTGTAAGTCGGAGGGCGGTATACCCGGACCGGTATCGCTGATCCGAGTCACGGCCCAACGATTGTCTGCCGGATCTGTTTCAGTCGTGAGGCGGATATTTACGCAACGACTGCCTTGTTCTTCTGGAATTGCTTCGATTGCATTCCGAATCAAGTTCAAGAGAGCCTGACGCAGCATACGTTCATCGGCATTTACGACGTCACTTGCCGTTCCAACCTCAGCGCTCTCTCCGCGAGCCAGGTTCGTCGTAATTTTCACAGCTCGTTCCCGCGACAGCGCCTCCAGTTCCGAGACGCAGTCCCCCAACACTTCAACCAAAGACACAGTCTCAAGCTGAAGCGGCTGCGGGCGAGCGAAGTTGAGGAACGAACTGACCATTTCTGAAAGATTGCGGACCTCATTCAGCAATGAATCGGTGGCCACTCTGCCCGCCTGGTCCAAGTCAAGATTTTGCAGCAGCTGCACATAGCCGTGCAGCGCTGCAATATTATTCTTGAACTCGTGGGCCAAACCTGCCGACATCTCACCAAGGCTCTCCAGGTTCTTTTTTAGGGCCACCTGCTCGCGGAGTTGGGTCACTTCCGTGATATCAGTGATAAGACAGAGAACACCGCGGCTACCGTGTTCCGCCGGTAATTCAATTGGCGCAACTGTGGCTCCAATCCACCGGCGAGAACCGTCTTTCGTGAAGGCGTCAAGTTCCTCGCGCCGGAAAAGCTTACCCGTTTCGAGGCAACGGCGAACCAGGGAAGCAAGTTGCGGGACCCTAACTAAGAGTTCGTCGCTAGTTTGGCCGAACAGTTGCCCATTCACGTCAAGTAGTCTTCGACCCGGCGCGTTGATAACAGTAGCGCGCCCGGATCCGTCAAAAGCAACCAGACCCGAGGGGACGCTGGCCACGATTCGTTCGTTAAAACGCTCGGCAGAGTCTGCTCGTTCCCGAGCCAGCTCACTGAGTTTCTGTAACTCTTTCCGCTGAGCCTCAAGCTGAGCTACGACCGATTGGAACGTTTCCAAAACGAACTCGGCTTCGTCATTCGCTTTATGAATAGAGTTCATGGAAGCGCGTTCTGCTTCGCCGACCAACTGATGATACGGACGTAAGAGCCACCTCAGTAGAAACAGTATGAGCAAGACGGCGCCCACTAAGACAGCAATGAATGAAGCCAGTAACAGAGGGCCACGAAAAACTGGATTGTCAGGTATAAGGAAGTAAAGGAGTGCAACGAACAACGAGGCGATGAGAAACAGCGCCAGACCCAACCAAAGGCTCAGCTGAATGCGGTTCTTTGTCATCGCAGGTCTCAGAAGACACCTCTCAGAATTGCCCCACGTACCAGTCAACCAGCCGTGCGCCATACAACAATGACACGATCGAACCCAACCCGAGGAAGATTCCGAAGGGCAGTAACTGTTGGAGGTTTCGCTCGCGATTGACAATCATCAGCACGACACCGGCTATTGAGCCTGATAACACGGCAAGGAAGATGGTCAGGATCGTGAGTCGCCAGCCAAGATACGCCCCAACCATTAACATCATCTTCACGTCACCCAGGCCCATTGCTTCCACGTTCCGAAGCTTTTCCCAAGTCCATCCGGTCAACCAGAGGAATCCTCCCCCAACAAATGCGCCGAGTAACGCACCAAACAAGGACGCGGCCCAGATGGGCCATTCAGCAAGCAGATTCGCTGTGAGCGATGGCAAGTCATCGAAGTGCGAATCTACGTTGATGTAAGGGATAACGAGTCTCGCAACAATGGCAAACGCTACTCCTGGCAGCGTGATCGCGTCCGGAAGGATCCAATTCGTGGCATCTATAAAAATCAGCGCAATAATTGCGGCAATAAAAATCAAATCGAAAGCCAGAGCCGCAGTTAGTCCCTCGTGCCAAAAAACTGCGACGAATAGTAGAGCCGTAAGCACTTCTACTGCCGGGTAGCGCAGGGAGATTGGGGTGCTGCATGAGCGACAACGCCCGCGGAGCAACAGATAGCTCAGAACAGGAACGTTGTCATAGAACGCGATTAGCGAAGAACACTCGGGACATCGCGAGCTGGGAAACACGACAGATTGTTCCTGAGGCAGACGATGGATCACCACATTCAGGAAGCTGCCGATGATCGCACCGAGTACGCCAATTACAAGGTAGAAGAAAAGAGGTGGTATCAGGCCCAAGTCTAGGAGGTTCGCGAGAAAGGGGAGATTCATGCGTGCTTATTGTACCGTAAACAACACCGGCTTAACTTTTCAGTTTCGATTGGGTAGTTTGTGGGGAGTTAACCGCGGCGAGGGGTGATTCGCCGGCTGCGACCTTCTTTTCCAATTCCCAGAGCATCACGTGCTTAAGAAAAGCATGATGCGCCGCAAAACCTGCAATGGTGAGCCCCGCCAATCCGTCGCGGAAGCCGGCCTTTAGTAGGTAACTCTGAAGGAATGCTGAAGGGCCAGCGGTCGCAATTTTCAGTACAGAACTCCTCTTGCCGTCGTTGTACATTTGCCTGGCAGCCAGCGGAGCATAGCGCTCACCGATCATTCTGTGGTGATGAGCTGCATCTTTGACGCTGTAGTGAAGTATGTCGCCCGTCAGTCTTGTAACGCGCGCGCCCGAGTTCATCTCGACCGATTCGTGGATCAGCCTCTGTTTCCAGGAGGCGCGTCTCCGATCGAAAAGGCGTAGTTGGCGATCTGGATACCAACCTCCACCCTGAATCCAGCGACCCTGATAGAAAGAGCGTCGATTTACCATGTATCCGTCCGCCGTTACACCCCTGTCACCCAACGCGAGGATTGACTCTTGCAGTTCCGGAGACACGCGTTCATCAGCATCGAGGCTGAAGATCCAGTTGTGTGCTGCCTGAGTAGTTGCAAACTGCTTTTGGTTGGCGAAGCCAGTCCAAGCCTGGACCAACACCTTGGCCCCGAAGTCTGTAGCAATTTCACGGGTTCGATCGGTTGATTCAGAATCGACGACTACAATCTCGTCCGCCCAGGACAGAGACTCCAGAGCCGCCGAGATGTTCTCTTCTTCATTGAACGTGATAACAGTTGCGGAGATCTTCACGGAATTAGTGCGGCCACGGATGATCGCAGGCCTGATGTGAGGATAGGAGTGGAAACAGCGAACCGTCAACAGCAGGTCTGTCGCGGTCGTACAGCGCATGTACGATAAACTTCAGTTTGTCGCTTCGCATGACTCGTACCTCGCCAGAAACTCCCATTCTTGTCAATCGCGCATCCGCCGACTCAAAAGTTTCAACCGCAGCACGAGTGATTCAGCGCGACAAGCTGAAGCATGTCGTACAGCGCATGTACGATAAACTTCAGTTTGTCGCTTCGCATGACTGGTACCTCGCCAGAAACCCCGGTTCTTGTCAATCGCGCATCCGCCGACTCAAGAGTTTCAACCGCAGCACGAGTGATTCAGCGCGACAAGCTGAAGCATGTCGTACAGCGCATGTACGATAAACTTCAGTTTGTCGCTTCGCATGACTCGTACCTCGCCAGAAACCCCCATTCTTGTCAATCGCGCATCCGCCGACTCAAAAGTTTCAACCGCAGCACGAGTGATTCAGCGCGACAAGCTGAAGCATGTCGTACAGCGCCTTAATTCGTTCGGCACGGCCCAGCGTCAATGAGTGTCCTTGTCTTCTGCCGCCATCACGATAATGTACGCAGTGCGCGCACCGCCGGAATAGCCGGCATAAACAAACGGCAATGAAGGATGCTTCTTGTGCGCATCCATCTTCATCCCAATGTCCGCGTTCGTAACGCCAGGAGCATAAATCATGTAGTGAGGCGGGAATAATGTCTTGCCGATGTTGTTAGTTTTGGGGTCGTATTGCACATCGCCTCTGAGCATATACGCGATTCCGGTCTTTCGCGGACTGAAGAAACGTCCTTCGCTAAATCCAGTATCAATATCACGCGCGATTTCGATCGCGGTCTTTCCCTGCGCGATAAGGTCCCCAACTCGAAGCATAATTGGAACAATGGTGGTGCTGCCCTCAGCATCCCAACAAGTTGGCTTCAGATCGTTATCACCTGATTGATTCCCATCGCGATTGACCATGCACGTAAATCCGTTCTTACCGTTGCGAATCTTTTCATAGCCTTTCTTTCTGAAAACATACACCGTTGCATCGGAACGAAGGTGTTCCGGAGCTGCGCTTAAAGCAAGTTCGACCTCCTGTTCTTGTGGCAGAAAGATGAGCGTAGTCGCGTCAGGAATTACTTCGCAAGCGAGCCCCAAAACTCTCAACGGGAGAGAGACTACCAGCATCAGAAATACAAATGGCAGAAATCTCATTCGTCCTCCTTCTTGCGGTCCATTGAGTGCCCAACGTTCGAGCCAGGATTGCGCTCATAGTCCGCGTCATCGAAGTGATATCGACGGCATTGCCCATTTGATGGTCAGATGTTCCCAGGTTAACAGGTCGACCACCTCCAGCACCGCTCGTTACCAGCGTGGGCATAGCGTAGGTAGCGCCGTAGGTGCCCTGGCTGCCGGAGCCAGGATTGCTTCCGTTGCCAAAATCATCCGTAAAGCTGATCGAGGTGACGTCCCCCGGGTATCTGTGGCGGAGACTACGTTCCCCAGCTTGTCATACCGGTTGTATGTCCAGGCGGTTGAGAGCTGTCAATGAGAAAATTAGGACAACGCTCAGATAACCGTTCAAGCAAAAGTGTTCTCATGTGCCGTTCTTGAATCGGAAGATTCCTCTACAGGAACGGAGCGAGTTGGTTTCCCAGTGAGGTTAGATCAATGGCAACGCCTCGGACCCAAGCAAACGTGGCTAGCTGAGGGGTGAACGGCGAAACTACCGGTGGGCCAACATCACCTGTTTTCACACCGTCGTCCGCTTTCCTTAGCAGCTAACGAGAACCCTCACATTGCACGACACACGCTCGTACCAATCGATTACGGAGTTGGATCCGATACCACGACATTATTGGCTCTCAGCGTCGTCGAGGTTGCGCGCTGCAGATCCGCCAGCGCTTTATTGTAGTCTGTCTCTGCCCGGAGTTCAGCGTTGCGAGCATTCGTCAACGCATTCTCCCGCTGAAAGAGCAGGAACGTGGTAGAGCGACCCACTTGATACAATCGCTGCTCACCTTCTAACTGCTGCTCAGCATTCTGCCGTGCTTCACGTGCGGCCAGAACGCGCGCTCGGGATGTCTCGACAGCCTGTGCAGAATTGCGAACGTCAACCTCAATCACCTGTTCCTGAGACCGCATTGTTGCCTGTAGTTGTTCCTGTTGAATGCGTGCCCCGGCGAGCTCGGCCTCTGCCGTCTTGTTCTTAAACGGCAACTGAATGGCAACTCCTACTGAGACGTTGCGCGTTCGGAAGCTGAAAAGGTTCCGCAAATCCTGACCATAACCTCCGATCAAGTCCGGCGGTGGTCCACCCTGAGCTTCAACCAGCGGCGCTACGGCCAAAGGGAAGCCGGCTCGCTCTTGAATGTCACGAATCTGTGAGAGCAGAAACGCACTGGCATTTCCATCTGGATTACCGCCGATTAATGGCACAAACGTGCCGGGCGGCAGGGATCCCGAAACATCCTTACCGGCAAGACCTGTGGTAGCCAGGGTGGAAACCAGGTCCACTTGTGGCTTTGTCTGGTTTTTGAAGTACTTGATGTCGACTTGGTTGATGTCGTCCTGTAAGCGCAGCCTTCGCAGCTCGGGCCGATTGTCACGCGCTGCCTTTAAAGCGTCGTTCAGGTTCACCGGAGTCATATCGAACTGTGGTGAATCTGTCGGAGTGATCTGAGCGGTCCACTCAGGTTTATTCGGATCTCGAATCATCAACTGCTTCAAATTGTTTTCTGCAATTGAGACATTTTGAACGGCGAGCAGCAAGGCGGACTCGCGGTTGGCCAATTCGGTTTGTACCTCTGCACGCTCGAGCGGGGCTTTTGCGCCAGCAGCAATTTGCGCTTCGACGTTCCGCAGGTTTTCTCTGGAGAGATTCAGGTTCGCCAATTGGTTCTGCTGATCACGCAGAGCAAACACCAGTTCCCAATATGCCTGTTGGACCCGCGAAATCACGTCGATGGTACGCAGACGAAAATCCGCGTCAGATTGTTCCAGCCGCTTTCGCTGAATACGAATCTGTCGCCGACTATTATCGATCGAGCGATTTCGAACGAGAGGTTGCGTAAAAACTAGCGAGAGGTTCGATGAATAAAAGGGGTTGATAAAGCTAAACGTATTACTCGTGTTCGTGTGGGAGTTCGCAAATTGCAGAGTGTAGTTGCCGCCTCCCCGTTCGAAGAACTTTGTCACGGACGGACTGAGCGTGTAGCTTGTCGTACTCGTAGTTCCGGAACGCCCTGAACCGCCAAGGCTGCTCTGCTGTGGCGTGATTCGCTTATCGAACGTTGGGGTAATGGCAAAGATCGGGTCAAAGATACCTTCCAACGCCCGGAGTTGAGTCTCGGCGAAGCGCACATCGTCGCGAGCGACCTCTATGTCGTTGTTATTCTCAAGCGCTCGCTTTATGGCATCGTTCAGCGACAGGGTAAGTGTGTTATCGCTGGCGACGCCCAAACGCGTCATGTTCGGCAGCGGTGGTACGGGCCGTTGCTGGACCGGCGGAAAATTTGGCTCAGGAAGATCAGGAGTTGTGACGGGCGTGACAGGCGGAGTTGGCGATGGTGACGCGCTCGCCGGAGTCTGGGGCGAAACGCCAGTTCCGGGGATCACGGGTTGTCCTGGTGGCGCCTCTGGAGGACGAGACTCTGGTTGTGTGGCTGGCGGCGCCGCCGGATCCGGTTTATCAGTCGCCGGCGGTCGCGTTGCTGGGTTAGGCGTCGCCGTGGGCTGTTGCGCCAGAACTGGGGCGCTGAACAGCGCAACTAAGAATGTCACCAAAACGGCGTTCGTTATTCTTTGTTTCTTGAATCTAATCATCAGCCAATAACTCCTTAGCATTCTTCCCGAAATCTGCGTCAAGACGTAGTTCTCCGGATTAAGTCTTTACTACGTTCTTAAACATAGGGCGGTTTCAAAAAGATGTCCATTTGGTTGCCCTTATTCGAGCAGGTTGCCGTCATAGAGTTGCCTTGACACCTAAAGGAACGCCGCATAATCTTGGGCTTCTACAATCATCCAGCTCGCATCGCGTTTGTAGCTAACGGCAGTCGGCAGGCATGCGTGCGTTCGAAAGCTCACTTAACTGGCAGGAGGAAACCACAACATGGCGGTGAAGGTCGGCATTAACGGATTTGGTCGCATCGGTCGCAATATCTTTCGCACGTCTATTGGAGACCCTGAGATAGATTTTGTTGCCGTCAACGACCTTACAGACACCAAGACGCTCGCACATCTGCTGAAATACGATTCAGTATTAGGCAATCTTGAGCACGACATTTCGTCGACTGAGAACGGAATTCGAGTCGAGAACGAAGAATTCCGGGTCTTTTCCGAGAAGGATCCCGCGGCTATCGATTGGGAGTCTGTTGGAGCTGAGATTGTCATTGAGTCTACCGGCCGCTTTACAAAAGCTGAGGACGCCAGGAAGCATTTGCGTGGCACAGTTAAGAAGGTGATTATCTCCGCGCCAGCAAAGAACGAGGACATTACGATAGTCCTGGGAGTCAATGAGGATAAGTACGACCCGGCGGCGCACAACATCATCTCGAATGCCTCATGCACCACTAACTGTCTGGCGCCCGTGGCAAAGGTGGTTCACGAAAGGTTTGGCATACGCTCCGCCCAGATGACTACAATTCATTCGTATACGAATGATCAGCAGTTGCTGGATTTGCCGCACAAGGACTTGAGGAGAGCTCGTGCGGCTGCCCTGAACATTATTCCAACCTCAACAGGAGCTGCGAAAGCCGTTGCGCTCGTCCTTCCTGAATTAAAAGGGAAGTTTGACGGGATTTCGGTGCGCGTGCCGACACCCAACGTTTCTCTCGTTGACGTTGTTATGGACGTTGAGAAGGAGACAACTGCCGAGGAGGTCAATCGTGCGTTGAAGAATGCAGCAAATGAGGAGTTACGCGGAATCCTGGCGTTTTGTGAGGAGCCCTTGGTTTCAGGCGATTTCAAGAAGAACTCCAACTCGTCAATCGTCGACGCAGAATACACCAAGGTGATTGATGGCCGGATGGTGAAGATACTCTCCTGGTACGACAACGAGTGGGGATACTCCTGTCGCGTAAGGGATCTTATTAAATTCATCGCGGCCAAAGGATTGTAGAGGATTGACGATCGTTGATTGACGATTGGCGCCTCACACCGGTGTTTGTGGGATCATCTCATCCTTTCACCACAGAGAGACGGAGAGGGACGG
>Ga0209341_10001480_pt1 | contig 23334 bp, 27 predicted proteins | sample RifCSP13_2_FD_184020 | JGI IMG/M metagenome (GOLD analysis project Ga0209341, IMG submission 184020) | Soil microbial communities from Rifle, Colorado - Rifle CSP2_sed 13_2 (SPAdes) (version 2) | ecosystem: Environmental > Terrestrial > Deep subsurface > Rock core/Sediment | place: Rifle... | reverse complement strand
CTTTGTTCGGGCGGATTCCGCATGGGCCAGCTTTGCGGATCAGGTTTAGTGTAGTAGTGAGTCTCATTTTGTACTCCCGAAAGTAATAGGTTCAGTTCCGTTGATCCATGCCGCAATGTCCGGCACGGCGATCATGGTGAGAATTGCGAATGCTGCGGTCAGTAGCAAGTTGGCGAGGTCATTCATGGCCGCGCCCTCAGATCAGCGATGATTGTCAGGCCGGAAAGGTTGATAGTTTGCATGTTGCTCTCCCTAAAATCCGTTGAGCGTTGCGGTTTGCAGTTGCCGGGCCAGAACGGCCAGGCGCAAGCAGTTATGCTTTCGCGCATATGCCACGGCCGCATGCCTGCCCCATATGTTCCAGTTCGCTGCGCAGCGTATCGCGGCCAAAGCCTGCGGATGGATGTTTTGCCATGTTGCGATCATGTTCATTCTCCTTTTGCTTTGGCGATTGCCGCGCGTGCACCGGCAGCTACCTCCATCATATTAAACCTGCCCTGTCCATCAGCAAGTGCGGCGATCTCGATGCAGGCCGCCAGCAATTCAGGCGCGGCGGCGATCAGGCGGGCGTTGTCCCAATCTCCCGGACAATTTTCGACGCGGCAGATGGTTTTCCCGCTAACATCTTTCACCCACACAGCGACCGTCTTTTCGCTGCCGCCAGCAATCCAATGTTTCGTTTCCATGTTCATTCCCCATTCTGTTTAGTGGTCGAATCGCCACCGCGAAGGGCCGAAGTATGAACCTGGCCCTTGACGCTGGTTACTCGGCTTTACCGGATTCGATGCCGGCAAGGTAAGCATGCATGCGGTTGTAAAGCTCGCGTTTCGGGACGTGCCCGCAACCAAACCCAGCCCGCTTGCCGCCTGCCGCCTGCGCTCATACAAGCGGCAAGCAGTCGCGTTCATCGAACAGGTAGCCGCGCTCAATCAGTCCGCGCTCCAGGCACATATCGCGGTATTTGCGATGCATTGTCTGAACCTCCTCATGCACTGGGTCTGTAAAACCAGTGGCCGTGGTGTTGGCAATCGGGTCGCCGAAACGCGCAATCCCTACGCGCCGCCCGATGTCGCGCATCTGTTCGTTAATCGCAGTCCAGTCGAGTTCGACGCCGTTTTGTTTCAGCATCCCGAGTGCGCCACAGAGTTGGTCGTATGTGCTCATTTCTATCTCCTGCCCCTGTGCCCGAGGCGCGGTGTAGAAGGTGTCTACAGTTCTATTCATTCCCGAAACTTCCCGAAACGGGATTTTCCGGCCCTCCGGTTTTCCCGAAATTTCCCGCCCCCCCTATAAGAGGGGGGCTTTTATCCCAGCACACTCGCTGTATGATTGCATTATGCGTCAATCCTCTCATTATGCAACTAAATTGTTCTTATAATGCGAGTGGCTAATATTAGATATTGCTGATGGTGTGACGGAATGTGACGACTCCACAATACGTTACAGGGTGAGCGATAGTAAGTGTAAATGGCAAAGTGGGCTAAATAATGTTGGCAATGTGGAGTGAACGCGATAAATAGGCGGGAGAGCATTTTATATATAATTTCTCTAACTGAGTCTCTCTAGGGCCTTTTCTTACTCCACATTGCGACACTTATTTTTCTAACAAATCATGCTACACTTAAACTTCCTTCATCACCAGGAGCGCGATCATGGATGAGCGGATTACACTTTTAAGGCAGTTTGGGCTTCACAATTTCCCGGCGGATACCACGCCAGCCGAATGCACGGAATTGTTTGATGCATGGTTAAGCGATCATTACCCGTCGTTCCCAAGCATTACAGCCAAGGCTATAGGGCCGCTGTTAGTTGGGTTAGGGTTCAGGCGTATTGGCTGGAAGCATGGCCGTGTGAGGCTGTTTAACCCGCATTTTGGGGAGGTTGTAATATGATGGCGAAAACTGAAGATTTAGTGAAAGAAGTTTGGCGCCTCGGCCTGGATGCTTACAAGCAGTACAGTAATGCGGATGATCTGCACGAAACGTATTTGGAGCTTCGGAGTGAATACACTCCCAAGGCCAGTTCAAGGGCGCTGTCTGCAGCCCTCGTCGACTACTTCGGGTTCAGGCGTTTAAGATTCCTCGTTGAACGCAAGACGATCTACTACAACCCCTGGCACCCAGATAGCCCGGAGAGCAGCGACGATACCAAGCTGATCTACCCAAGCTGGCTTGATAAGGATTGATGCGCTGGCCTGTCCTGCAGGGCGTGCCGGCGACGATCATGTTGCCGGCACCGGCAAAGTGATGCAGTTGCGCACCAAGTATCATAAGCCCGCGCTAATGTACCCATGCCGCAGCGCACCATTCAGGCCATCATCCCCGCAATGATAATCATTCTCACAGTACGATGCGCGTAAGTCATTGATATGTTACGAGTGTTAGTGCTTACACTTCGCATAATGTGTGTTATGTTAAATTAGAGGACGACGATGCAGATTGATGCAAGTCTTTGATTTCGTTGCGAAACATGCTTTTGTCGCGCATTATGCCGGCAGGGGGGGCGCCGGCAGGGGGGGCGCGGAATGCTGGCACGAGTGTTTCCTATGGGGATGTCTGTCCCCAATTTTATTTTTTTTATAGAATATCCCGTGATAGACATAAGTTATTTTTATCCATTGCAAAGTTAATTTATGGGGTTATCATTCGGTGATGGGCGCATTGACTAAGGCGGGTTGGCAGAGGATGGACGTGCTGGTGAGCGAGCATGGAGCGGATGATGTTCTGCACATGGTTTGCGATCAGGTGGCGAACGGGATAAGCTTGACCGAGATTGGGCGTTCGGAAGGAATTCCTTATACGGTGCTGTGGAAATGGTTGAAGGGTGAGGATTCCCGCTTTAAGGCATACTCCGATGCTTTGATGGCAAGGGCTGATTCGGAGGCGCATCGGTTGTTGGAGTTGGCGGATAGTGCTAGCCCGGAAGACGTGAATGTGGTCAAGCTTCGGACGGATGTTCGGAAGTGGCTGGCGGGGAAGTGGGATCGGGATCGATATGGGGACAAGCAGAGTATTGAGGTTACGCGGGTTGATTTGAGCATGAAGGATTTGCTGGAGGTTAGGGAGAAGCGGTTGTTGGAGATTGTGCCGATTGAGGGGCAGTCTGAACGGGTTGATGATGATAAGTCCAATGATGAGGAGTTGGTCATTTGAGTGATGGGCTGACGAAGGATAGGGCGCTGGTGCTGGAGCGGATGCTGTCGGACGATTTGTACTGGAGTCCGTATCGGTTTGCGTTGTGGGCTTATCCTTGGGGTGAAGGGGAGTTGAAACGGTTCGATGGGCCGAGAGTATGGCAGCGCGGCGTGATGGAGGAGATGGAGCAGTATTTGCGGGATGCGTATCGGGACAGCAAGACCGGATTGGGGTGGGGGGATTTTTTTCGGAAGGCGGTGGCATCCGGGCGTGGGCCTGGAAAGTCTGCTTTGTTGGGGATGCTGGCGCATTGGTTTGCCAGTACGCGGATAGGTTCGAGCGTGTGGGTGGCGGCGAACGGGGAGCCGCAGCTGAGGACAAAGACATTCCCGGAGATAGCCAAGTGGGTGGCGATGGGGATCAACAAGGACTTTTTCGAGATCAACGCGATGTCGATAAAGCCTTCCAAGTGGTTCGCGGAGCATATCAAATCCCCGCAAGGGTTGGGAAAAAGCACTGAGTACTATTACATCATGGGCCAGTTGTGGAGCGCGGAGAACCCGGAGGCGTTTGCCGGCGCGCATAACTGGGATGGCGAGATGAGCATCTTCGACGAGGCTTCCGGCATTCCGAACGATATATGGGGGGTGCAGGAGGGCGTTTTTACCGAGGACATACCGGATCGGTTCTGGTTTGCCTTCTCGAACCCTCGCAGGAATACCGGGGAGTTCTTCAACTGCTTCAACAGGCCGGGAAGCAAGTGGCGGACGCTGCATGTCAATTCGATGGATGTCGAGGGGATCAACACTTCGACGTTCCAGAACATTGTCGATAAGAATGGTGCGGATTCGGACTCGGCCAGGATTGAGGTATTCGGCCTGTTCCCTCGTGCTGGCGACAAGCAGTTCATATCGACTCAGGTTGTCATGGAGGCGCAGCGGCGGGAAGTCATTACGGATGCAGGGTCGCCGTTGGTGATGGGGGTTGATGTGGCGCGGGGAAGTACGGACTACTGTGTTGCGCGATTCAGGCAGGGCAAGGATGCGCGGTCGATACCGCCCGTGCGCTGGCAAGCGAAGGACTTCAATGAATCGGCGCGGAAGGTGGCTTGGTTGATGGATAAGTACAATCCTGATGGGGTGTTCATTGACCAGGGCATGGGAAGCGCCGTGGTGGATATTCTCAAGACGATGCGTTACAAGACGACCGAGATTGCTTTCGGGGCGGCTTCGTCTCGGCCTGAGTATGCGTACAAGCGGACTGAGATGTATGCTGACCTACGTGATTGGTTGGGTGGCGGGGGAGCGATTGATTCATGCCCACGGCTGTACTCTGACTTGACTGAGGTAGAGTTCAAGGAACATGGTCCAGCCAAGGACAAGATCATTCTGGAACCGAAGGATGACTTGCGGGCCAGATTGGGGCGGTCACCGGATGACGGGGACGCGCTGGTGCTGACGTTTGCGCGTCCGGTGGCACGGAAGGATCGGGCTTCTTATAACCGGCAGACTATGTGCAGGGATGTTGACTATGCTATCTTTGGGTAGCAATTCATCAAGAACCAAAAACTAAAACCAACAAAGAGCAGCAAGGCACAATAAAAGAGAACCCTGGCAACATCTATAATGAAGAATCTTGTGGAATTTTTCATGGTTTTTTAAGGGTACGCTTGTTGAGCAGGTAGAACAACTTCCTTGCCGCTTCCGGCATTTTCGATTCACCTGATTCCCATCGGCACCAGGTTCGTGCGGAAACATCGACCTGCGCTGCCGCTTTCGACAGCGACAGGCCGAGTTTCTTTCTTGCTTGCTTCAAGTCATGCGGTGTCATCATGTATCCTTGTCGCGGGTCATTGCCAGGATTTCGCTGCGGCGCCAGCAAGTGCAGCCGGCCGTAAGACGAATCGGCTTCGGAGCGCGGCCCGTCTTGCACCACGACCACCAAGTCGACTTTGATACCGGGATGATTTGCAACACCTGCGGCAGGCGCAGCAGGCGGTCAGGTGCAGGGATAGGCTGGATGGATTTCCGCGCTCTAGGCTGGCTGGGTTTCCGCACGCGAGTCATGTTCGCCAAAGTCACAGTAATCCATGGATCATTTCCAAGCGGGGTATTCTCCAACGCTACGCGGATAATCGGGTTTCGTTTCGCCAGCCGGCGCGCCTCGCCTCGGGCAAGTTTCAGCATTCCGTCTGTCTTGTCGCCGTACTGTTGCCGAAGCTGGGCATCGGCTTGCTGCATGCCAAGTTCCAGCGCTGCATCGTCCGGCACCGCCTGGCGCATAGCTGCGTTCAAGCGGCGGCAGAACTCTCGCACAATATCGGCAGGAATTCCATCGGCAGCAAGTACAGCACTAATTTCCTCAATTGCCTTTTGCTGATCCAATGGCAAGGTGCCGTCTCCACCCAAATCAATCGCTCCTATTTTGTTTGCGGTTGTATCGGTCATTGGTATTTCTTAATTGGTATTGAATGTTGATGTTCATCCTACGACAGATTGTCACACTTGTCAATGACAATTTGTCATAGTTTGCAAGTCATTGACTTTTAAGAAGAAAAATCGCACAATTAAAGGCACTAATCACCCGCAAAGGAGATCGCTATGGGCAGTATCGTAAGTTCGATTTTCGGCGGTGGGGAGAGAGAATCCGCTCCGCCGCCGCCGCCGCCCGCTCCGACAATCGATACCGCCGCAGTCAATGCCGCCGCCTCCGATGAGCGCAGACGCCGCGCTACCGCCGAGGGCAGAGCTAGCACAATGCTGGCGCAGGAAGAAGAAGATACTGCGCAGACAGCGCGGAGACGCCTACTTGGTTCGTAAGCCATGAAGCCAAATAACGAGACTGCCGAAGCGATCATCAAGCGCACGGATGAGTTGCGCGGCAAGCGCGCCAATTGGGAAAGCCATTGGGAAGAAGTCGCGCAACGAGTCTTGCCGAATTATAGCAGTCTGTTTCAGGGGCGCGGTTTCGTTATCGGTGGCGAGAAGCGCACACAGGAAGTATTCGATTCGACGGCATCAATCGCCCTGACGCGCTTCTCTTCGGCAATGGAATCCACGCTGACGCCGCGACAAGGTACGTGGCATCACCTGAAGTCGAGCAATCCCGATCTGATGAAGGATCGCGCAACGCGGCTCTGGTTCGAGGAAGTCAATCGGCTGCTGTTCAAGTACCGCTACAGTCCCAAGGCGAACTTCGCTTCGCAAATCCACGAAAGCTATATGTCCCTCGGTGCCTTCGGTTCCGGGATCATGTTCGTCGATGATCTGCAAACGAAGCGCGGGAATGATGGCATACGCTACAAGTCCATTTTCCTTGGTGAAATCTATTTCTGCGAGAACCATCAAGGCATTGTCGATACCGCATATCGCATCTTCAACATGAATGCGCGGCAGTTGATGCAGAAGTTTGGCGACAAGGTTCCGAAAGAGATCACCGATATTGCAGACAAGAATCAGGACAAGGAATACGAAGTCATCCATTGCGTGCGCCCGAATACCGACCAGATCGAGGGCCGCATCGACTTCAAGGGCATGGAGTTCTATTCCGCCTACGTTGTGCGCGAAGGCGCTGCGTTGCTGCAAGAAGGCGGCTACAACACTTTCCCATTCCCGATCAGCCGCTATGTGACGACACCTGGCGAAACCTATGGCCGCAGTCCGGCCATGATGGTACTTCCGGCGATCAAGACGCTGAACGAGGAAAAGAAAACCATTCTCAAGCAGGGCCATCGGATTGTCGATCCTGTCCTATTGGCCTTCGATGATGGGGTGCTGGATTCATTCAGCTTGAAGGCTGGGGCCATCAACTATGGCGGCGTATCTGCAGAAGGCCGTCCTCTGGTGCATCCGTTGCCGACTGGCAATCTTGCCATCGCGCAAGAGATGATGAATGACGAACGCGCGGTCATCAATGATGCTTTCCTTGTCACGTTGTTCCAGATTCTTGTCGATACACCGCAGATGACGGCGACGGAAGTAATGGAGCGTGCGCGTGAAAAGGGCGCATTGCTGGCTCCGACGATGGGACGGCAACAGTCAGAACTGCTCGGGCCGATGATCGAACGCGAGATTGATCTGCTCATGCGGCAGGGAAAGATTCCGCCATTGCCGATGTCGTTGCGGGAAGCCGAGGGCGAGTACCGCATCGAATACGACTCGCCATTGTCTAGAGCACAGAAGGCAGAGGAAGGCGCTGGCACGATGCGGACGATTCAATGGGCCGCCGAGATTGCCGCGACTTCGCAGAATCCTGCCGTGTTCGATCACTTCAACTTTGACGAGATTATTCCTGAGTTGGCAGATATCAATGCAATGCCGGTTCGGTTCATCAACGATCCGCAAGCCATCCAGGCAATCCGCGAAGGACGGCAACAGCAAGCGGCAACGCAGCAGTTGATTGATTCCGCCCCGTCTATTGCGGCCATGATGAAGCAGGGAGTGGGTGCACCGGCATGAACCTGGTTGACAAGACGTTCTCGGTATTGGTCGCAACCATGTTCGTTGCAATGTTCTACGGCATGACGACGCATAACCTGCCGCTTGCCGTTGTCGGGATCATCGGCTTTCACGGCTTCATCTTCGCTTGGTGGAAATTGACAGAGTGAATCTAATCGAGAAAGCAAGGAACTACCTTTCACAGCGGCAACGCGCATACAAGCTGGCCTTTACCGGCGTTGCGGGCGATGCCGTATTGCAGGATTTGGCGCGGTTCTGTCGCGCAAACCAATCATGCTTCCATCCTGATGAGCGAGTGAGTGCGCTAATGGAAGGACGGCGTGAGGTATGGCTGCGAATCATGGAGCATTTAAAGCTCACTGAGGAACAGCTTGCGAATATTCACATTCCATCACAACGAAAGGAAGGCAATGACTGATATTACCGCCCCCGCAGTATCCGGACAAGGCACTGATACTACCGCCAGCACTGATACTACCGCCGCAACATCCATCGATACCAATTCTGTATCCGCATCAAATACGATTGGCTGGCTTACAGATGCGCCGGAAGATATTACAGGATTCGTCAGGAATAAAGGATGGAATACCCCGATTGATGCAATCATTTCCTACAAGCAACTTGAGAAATTTGTAGGGACTCCGGCTGACAAATTGCTGCGGTTGCCGGATTTTGACAAAGGTGATAAGCACGAGATAGATCAGTTTTACAATAAACTTGGTCGCCCTGTAGAATCAAACAAATATGAAATTCCAGTACCGGAAAATGTTGATCCTGCGTTCGCGGAAGCAGCCAAGTTGAAATTTCATGAACTTGGCATTACCGCAAGGCAAGCGAAGGCACTTGCTGAATGGAATAATGAGTTTGCCACTCAAACAATCAATAAACATAATGAAGCCTACAACCAGGCTATAACCGCAGAAAACAATGCACTGAAAAAAGAATGGGGGCAAGCTTATGAGCAGGAAATGAATATGGCATTTACTGCCGCCAGAGCATTGGGGTTGACTTCAGAGAAGATAGATAAATTGAAGCAATCCATTGGATTCGCCGATACCATGAAAATGATGGCAAATATCGGTAAGCGGGTTGGTGAAGACAAGTATGTTGATGGCGAAGGCTCAGGTGGGAATGTGGCCATGACACCAGCAATGGCAAGGGAAAAAATCAATAATGCCAGAAATGACAAGGAATTTCAGGCAAAGCTTATAGCGGGCAACGCAAGCGCCAAAGCCGAATGGGATCGTTGGCACGGATTTCTGCAATGAGCGACAACCCGGCACTTGAATGTTTGAAGTTGGCGGCAACGCTTGTCAGTCCGTCTGTTCAGGACAGAGAAAAAGAGGTTGAAATAATCTCAGAAAAGTTGTATGTTCATTATCGCAAACTTATGGATATGGGATTTGACCCACATCCAATATCTGCGATACCAGACAAGCCAAGGCGAGGAAGGCCGCCAAAGCCCTGACAATTAGAGTAGTGTCAGACCCCTCTTGATGAGGACAAGTCAAGGAATGTGACCGCCTTAAAAGGTTGCAAACTTTTTCTTCAATTATCAGGAGACATACCATGTCTGTAAATCTGCCTACTCATTTTGTACAGCAGTACAGTTCCAATATCCAACTTCTCCTCGCGGCACAAGGGGGTAAATTTACCTCTAAAGTCATGATGGGGAGCCATGTTGGCAAGCAAGCAAGTCCAGTAGATCAGTTCGGTGCAGTCGAAATGCAGTTGGTAACTTCTCGCTTCGCGCCGAAGCAACGAACTGATGCTCCCACCGACCGCCGTTGGGTTTTCCCGAGCGATTATGACCTGAATCAAATGGTTGATTCGTTTGACAAACTCAAGATGATTACCGATGTAAACAGCACTTATGTAGTGAATGCTGTTAAAGCGGCAAATCGTCAAATGGACAGAATCATCATCAACGCCTTTACGAGCACTGCAAAAACTGGAGAGAATGGCGGAACTTCAACCATTTTCACAGCAGGCAATGAGGTTGACGTAGCTGTTGGCGGTGCCAACTCGAAGTTGAACGTAGCCAAACTCAAAGCTGTACGGGAACAGATGGAGAGTCAGTTCGTAGACTTCGAGACAGAAGAAGTATATTGCGGCTTGACAGCCGCCGACAATGCCTCGCTTCTGAACGAAATTCAGATTATCTCATCCGACTTCAATGGCGGCGATGCTGTTCTAAAGGATGGGCGCGTTGTCTCGTTCTTGGGTTTCACGTTCTGCCAGTCACAACTGATAGAACAATTGCTGGCTGGAACGAATGAGGTTACTTTGCCGGTGTGGTGCAAGTCGGGGATGTACATTGGTCTGTGGGAAGATGTGCAGAACGATGTTCATCCGCGCCATGACATTCAGGGCGATCCTTGGGAAATTACCACTACAATGTCTGCTGGTGCCACACGCCTTGAAGAAAACAAGGTGTATGCGATTGAGAGCTACCGGGCGTGATAACTTCTAGGGATATTCATTGGTTAGCAGGATTCCTAGATGGCGAAAATTATCTTTGAAAGGAGAATGAAAAATGGCTACTGAAGACCTTAAATCCGGCTTCATTACGAATCGTGATGCTACTCCGGCTGTATCTACTACATCCAATCCTGGCCAAGTGTTCCGCGCCTACGGCAAGGTTGAATGTGCCGGCGGCGATCTGGCATCGACCTACCGCTTCTGCGAAGTCCCATCCAATGCCAAGATGGTTCGCTGCTTCTATTCATGCGACGATCTTGGTACTAGCGTTACGATGAACGTCGGTCTGTACCAGACTACTGGAAACGGTGGTGCTGTTGTTGATCAAGACTTCTTCGCTTCGGATCTGGACGTGGCAACTGCTGCTGTCGGTATCACCGAAATCACCTTTGAGCGTGGAGCTACGCTCATTGATGAGGCCGAGGAGCCGCTGTGGGAACGTCTTGGTTTGTCTGCGGACTCGCAGCGCAACTATGATGTTGTTGCTGTTTCGGCCGGTGCCGCTGCAACTGGCACGATGGCAGTTTGGGTAGAATACATCATCTAACCGGATCAAGGGGGCTTCGGCCCCCTGATCGCATCAGGAGACAAACATGGCAGATCGTTTCTATTCCGTAATCCTTGGTGAACAGATCGAAAGTCTCGTCACCGAAGGCGCATCGACTTCCAGCGAGGCCATTGAACTGCGTGTCAATGACTCGGTGTATGCGAACAAGCTTCAGGTAATTCTAGGGGTTCGGGCACTCCTGCTTTACCTTGAGGGCAAAGAAACCAGCCCGATTGCGTGACGCCATGAAAATCATGCGCCTTCGTAGCACTATCGCCAGGCCGGCAGACGCTACTGCTTATGCTGCTGGTGATGAGGTGAGTAACAGCGCCTCGGCAGGGTCGGTTGTTCGTGCGACATTTAATATGTCAGGGTTCAGATATGGCAAAATACTTGCTGCTGAAATTGATCTGACTCCGGCATCTGGAAACGTAGTAACGACTGCGGCTGATTTCGAACTTCAAATTTATCGCACCAGCGAAGTTCCTGCTGCGGTTGGCGACAACGTTACTAATCCTATTTCAGCAGTAAATCGTGCGAAGTCGATTGCTATATTCAGGTTCGATGACACAGGATGGACTGGCCCACTTGGAACTGTTGCTGCTGGCACATCGCAGCATCAAGCGGTTGGTGCTCATCTTGTTCAGCCTTCGGCTACTCCGTCATTGCAGATTTTATTTCCTGCCGGATATTTCTTCAGTTTGGAAGATCAAACCACAAAGACTTTCACTGCCGCCCTTCGTGTTTTGGCTGCATGGACTCCGACAGGAATTGTAAATACGTTCGGCATCACATTGGATATTGAGGTTGAATGATTTTGTGGATTATTGACTGGATTGGGAATGAATAATGGCATCCATTGTTGGAATCTGCAATCGCGCACTGCAAAAGCTAGGCGCAGAACGCATCATCTCGCTAACGCAGGATAGCGTAGCAGCCCGGGCAGCCAATGCAGCTTTCGAGCCTGTACGTGATGCGGAATTGCGTGCTCATTCGTGGGCATTCGCAATCCAACGCGCCGAATTGGCATCGACTACCGCCCCGGATTTCGGTTATTCCTACGCATACCAATTACCTTCCGATTGCCTGAGACTGCTTCCGCCGGATCATAACGAAGGCACGTACATGCAGGACTGGAAGATCGAAGCCCGGTTGATCCTGACGAACGAAACCGCGCCATTGCAGATCAGGTACGTTGCCAGAATCACCGATCCGAATCAGTACGATTCACTGTTCAATGAATCGCTGGCGTGCAAACTCGCAATGGAAATGTGCGAGGAATTGACGCAGAGCAATCCAAAAAAACAACTGATTGCCGAGGAATACAAAGCAGCCATTCGGGAAGCACGCCGGATCAATGCTTTCGAAAATGTTCCAGCAGAGCAGCAGACAGATTCATGGATTACGGCGAGGCTATAAATGAAAGCTTCGCCGCTCAAGGATGCATTCAACGCAGGCGAATTCTCGGAACTGACAGCAGCAAGAGTCAGATTCGAGAAGTATCAGAATGCGTTACGTCTTTGCGAGAACATGATTCCGCTTGTGCAAGGCGGCGTCACGCGACGGCCTGGAACAATGTTCGTCGCAGAGGTCAAGACGAGCGCAAAACAGACAAGGTTGATTGACTTCGAATATTCTATAACTCAGGCGTATATGCTTGAGTTCGGGGATCAGTACATCAGGTTTTACAAGGATCGCGGCCAAATCGAATCCGCGCCGAGTACGCCTTATGAAATAGCAACGCCGTATCTCGAAGCCGATCTCTTCCAGTTGAAATACACGCAATCTGCGGACGTGTTGTATATCACGCATCCAAGTTATGCGCCCCGCAAGTTGTCTCGCACCGGACATACTGCATGGACGCTGACGACGATTGACTTTCAGGACGGGCCTTACTTGTCCACGAACATCACGGCGACCACTATCACGCTTGGGGCGACATCAGGAACAACGACTGCAACGGCAAGCACGGCGATCTTTGCTTCCACTGATGTAGGGCGGCATATCAGATTCAAATCCACCGGTAGCACTTGGGGTTGGATGAAGATCACTGCCTACACAAGTACAACGCAAGTCACGGTTAGTATTCAGCGCAGTCCTGCCGCAGCTACCGCATCAACCAATTGGCGGCTTGGATTCTGGAGTGCTACGACAGGTTATCCGTCATGCGTTACATTCTTCGAGGACAGACTGTTCTTTGCGAACAATAGTCTTAGGCCACAGCGCATTGACGGAAGCATTGTCGGTGATTACGAGAACTTCGCGCCGACCGCATCTGATGGTGTTGTGGCTGACGACAATGCGATAACGATTACTCTGAATGCGAATGACGTGAATGCGATCATGTGGATGATTGACGACGAGAAGGGTTTGCTTGTCGGCACGAAGTCAGGCGAATGGATGGTTCGCCCATCATCTTTGCAGGAAGCATTGACGCCGACAAACGTTGCGGCAAAGAGATCAACTGCATTCGGAAGCGCAAGCCTTCAAGCGGTTCGGGCTGGCCGCGCATCAATCTACCTGCAACGTGCAGGCAAGAAAGCGCGTGAGTTGGCATACGTCTATGAGGTAGATGGCTTCCGTTCGCCCGATATGAATGTACTTGCCAGTCATGTTCTTGATGGTGGGGTAACCCAATTTAACTACCAGCAGGAACCGTACTCAGTAATCTGGTTTGCTAGGACTGACGGGCAGCTTGTCGGTCTGACATACGAGCGCGATCAGGATGTTGTAGGCTGGCACAGACATATCATCGGAGGGTCATTCGGAAGTGGCGATGCGGTTGTTGAATCTGTGAATGTGATTCCCGCGCCGACTCTGGATTCTGATGAAGTATGGATGATCGTCAAGAGAACCATAAACGGGGCGACTGTCAGGTATATCGAATACATCACGCCAAACTTCGATGAAGATACGACTACTGATGCCTTTTTCGTGGACTGTGGCTTGACGTATGACGGCGTTGCAGCCGATGTGATTAGTGGGTTGGATCATCTTGAAGGGGAAACATTGAGCGTGCTGGCTGATGGCGCAACACACCCTGCCGTAGTAGTGGCAAGCGGTTCTGTCACGCTGAATCGTGAAGCAAGCGTGGTACAGCTTGGTCTGTCTTATACATCTGATGTTCAGACATTGAGGATCGACGCAGGCGCGGCCGATGGTACGGCGCAAGGTAAGACGAAGCGCATTCATCGCATAGGTATGCGCCTATACAAGACACTCGGGCTTAAGTTCGGCCCGAACGCCAGCAATCTGGACATACTGCCATTCAGAACATCGGCTGATGAAATGGGTAATCCGCCTACTCTATTCACAGGTGATAAGTCTGTGAATTGGAATAGTGGATATGAGACTGAAGGATATGTCTATCTGAGACAGGATCAGCCATTGCCATTTACGCTGCTTGGATTATATCCGCAGCTTGTCACACAGGATAGAGGATGATTGTTGTGCCATTCGAGAGGGAGCATCTTAAGCGCATGGTGATTCAGCAGAATCAGCAAGGTCTGGAGTATTTGCTGACGGATGCTATTTACGCGACGCTGGAAGGGAGTGATGCTTATACTGCGCTGGAAGGCGATGAGGTTCTGGCATGCGCGGGAACCATCGAGGCAGCACCAGGACGGGCTATCGCATGGGCGTACATATCTCAGCATGTCGGAAGCCGCATGATGGGCGTAACGAAGGCCGTGAAGCGGTTCTTGGATATGGCCGAATACAGGCGGATTGAGATGGATGTTGATTGCGATTTTGCACAGGCGCATCGGTGGGCAAGGATGCTAGGCTTCGAGATGGAATGCGAGCGTCGCAGGAAGTATTCACCGGATGGGCGTGATTGTGCGCTTTATGCGAGGATAAGATAATGGAAATCGGAATCGCGACAATCTTTCAGATGATCGGAACGGCTGTATCGGTCATTGGTGCATTGAACCAAGGGCAACAACAGCAAGATTCATCCGAATACAACGCTGCCGTTGCAAGAAACAATGCTACAGCATCGAGGCAACAGGCAGAAGCAAATGCGGCGGCGCAGCAACGGAGAGCGCGTCAGACGATAGGGGCGATGCGTGCGGGATATGGCGCTTCAGGCGTGGGGCTTGAAGGGTCTGCGCTGGACGTACTTGAAAGTTCTGCGGCAATGGCTGAGTTGGATCGGCAGAATATTCTGTATGGTGGTGAATTGCGCGCTCAAGGCTATGAAAGCACGGCTGGCCTTGAGTTAATGCGCGGCGAGAATGCGGTAACTGGCAGTTACTTTTCGGCTGGAAGCGCATTGCTTGGTGGTGTGGCTAGGTCTGGCGCATTCAACAGTTCTAGCACACCTTCCGCAAGCAGTGATGATCTGTACTTCGATGACTGGAATGTCGGCAGTAACTTGAGAAGAGTCGGATAATGCCGCGCATTCGTGAATATACGCAACAGACTTCCGCGCAAGGGGCGATAGATACTCGCCGTGCTACGGAAGCTGACTTTGGTTTCAGCCAGCAAATGCAACAGTTCGGCGGGACCATGCAGGAAGTCGGCGCGTACATCAAGCAGGAAGAAGACCGCAGGGAGATCGAGAATGCCACACTAGGAATGGCACAAGCGCGGCAGCAATGGACTGAGACGTACATCAGTCGACAGCAGAACATGCGCCCCGGCGATATGAGTATGGCACCGGCAATGCGAAAGGAAATGGAGGACTACTTCGGCGGGATGTCGGACAACTACAAGTCAGACAAGGCGAAGAACTATGTCCGCATGAACGGGATGTCGCTTACGACAGACTTCTTCGTTCGCGGATTGCAACATCAGCAACAGCAGGCGGGGATTAAAGCTGTATCGGATCATGAAAACAGGGTGGCGACTGATGCCAAGACACTTGCCGCTGTGCCGGACATGTACAACTCTGTTGCGGCATCTCTCAAGTATGACATTACGAACGGCGTAGGTTCGTATGAATTCCTGAAGAATAGCCCGCGCAAGGATGAATTCATGCGCGAGGCAATCGAGAAACTTGCTTGGTCTGCCGCTATGACAGCAAGTGAGAATCCGATGATGCGCGCCATGTTCATGCACCTGTTGCCGAAGGATCAGATGGACGAGGCGCAGCTTGGCGGGAAGATTGCCGAGATGGAGAAAAAAGGCGCATCGGATATCGAGATCGCCACATTCATAAAAATGAATAGGCCGAATGCCGCAGTGCAGATTGGCGAAGCAACGTATGCACAAGATGAGAAACTTAAGGATGAGCCATTGCCGCAGTGGTTCAAGGATTTGAGTTTTGACAAACGCGCCGCATTCATGAAATCTGTTTCAGCGAACCAGCACCGAGACGATGCCGTGGCGATGCAGGCATTGCGCCAAAAGGTTGCTGATGATGATGCTTATATTCGCTTGTATGGACAACGACCCGAGAAAACGCTGAATGCTGGCGATTTCAAGGACAACGTGATTGGATGGGAAACGTATAGCGCCATGCTCAAGGCAGCGGATACGATGACTGTTGCAACGAAACTGCCAATAGACCAAGGCATTTCGATGATCGAGGCATTGAAGCCGAAGGAAGGTGATGCCGCTTTAGCACAGAAGGCAAAGGAATATGATGAGGCTGCCAGGTTGTTCGCTGGACGGTGGAAAGAAATTCAATCAGACCCGATCAAGGCGGCAATGAATTCCAGGTTCAGCGCAGGCCAAAGCCCTATTGTTCCGCTTTCTGTATCGTCACCAGAGAAATGGGCCGATGAATTGTCTGTACGCATTCCACAATCGAAAGCTGTTGAGAGCGCGTGGGGATTGCGTGGTAGTGCACCGGCAATCCTATCCAAGCCTGAAGCCGAAGCTATGGGTAAGGTATTCGATCAGATGTCCATAGACAAGCAATTTGAGGCTATCGGTACGCTCACAACCAGATTCAAAGATGATCCTTCCGCCGTCGTTGGACTTTTCAATCAGATCGCGCCGAATAATTCAAGCATCAATGCTGCTGCGTATTATGCAACGAAGCGGTCTGATGCGATCCAAGGCGGCGAGACTAGGGATAATGTCGTCGGGCATATCCTTGCTGGCATGAAGGCGATGAAGCCGCTTGATAAAGGCAAAGGACTGGATACTGAGAAAGCCGTTCAACGCGCTGGTATGCCTTCCGCTACTGAGGCATTGAAGTTGCTTTCAGGCATGAGTGGGTACAGCGATGGCGTGTCTCCTGAATTCCAGATCGGGCTAGAGAAACAGATTGAAGTTGTCATGGCGCATTATGTCGGTAAGCAGATCAGCAGCGGGAGATTTAATTTGAATCTTCGTGAAGGCGATAACAAAAGTGCTTTTGAAAAGTCCGTCGAATCTGTACTCGGCAAACCTGTTCATTTCGGCTCAACACGGGTACTCAAGCCTTGGGGAATGAAGGAAGATGAGTTTATTCGCGGTATCGAAAATAGGGTTAATGCTGCAGTAGGCAAACCCGTATCTGGATATGGGTTGATGCAGGAAGCAGGTGTTGCTGGTGATGTGTATCGCGTACTTGAAGGTGGTATAGCAACGAACATCCTTATCAATATGGCGAACGAAATTCCACCGAAGCCAACTCGCCAATTGCATATCGGCAAAATAAGATAGGTGAATGATGGGTATCGGGCCTATTACACTTGACGCCAGCCAGCAGAACGAAGCTTACGACTATCGTTCGCGCATGCTGGACAAGCCAGCAGAAGAAGTCGGATTCTTTACCGGCGCTGGATTCTCTTTGTTCAAAGGATTCGAGCATGCTGCGGCTGTAGGCTCGGCGGCATTATTGGCTGGCGAACCTGAATTGATACCAGATTTCATACAGAACAAGCAACGCGATGCCTATCAATGGATGGTAGAGACAAGGCCAGACCCAAAGACGATGGGTACCCTAGCGCAAATGGGGCATGGGCTTGGAACTGTTTTCGGTATGGGTGCGATGGGCGCGCCGTTCGGATTGCCTGGTGCTGCGGTAAGCATCGGAGGATTGTCAGGCTACGACAAGTATTCAGAACTTATTGATGCTGGCGTAGATCACGACACGGCATTGAAAGCCGCAGGTCTTACAGGAACAGTAATGGGTGCAGGCGCATTTCTTCCCCCCTATCTCGGCAAAACATTGGCAAAGCAGGTAGCAGCGGGCGCAGGGATCAACCTCGGTCTTGGTTTCGTTGAACGCGGAGGAACATCGGCCATACTTGAGAAGGCCGGATATGCCGACATGGCGGAGCATTACAAAATGCTTGATGGAACTGCGATGGCAATTGATGCAGTCTTAGGGGCGGCATTCCCGATAGGCGCAAGGATGCTACGCCGCGCGCCGGCAGGCGAAGGGCCGTCGCATTCAGACATTGATACAGCCCTGCTCGGAAGTGAAGGAATTGCCGAGCGTACTCGCGATCCTGCCTTGCAGACTACGCTTGAAGGGATGGACAAGCGGTTGGCTGCGGACATGGAACTGACGCGGCAGATTTTTGAGGAAGGCAAGCCGCTGTCGGAAGTAAGGGTTCCGCCCGGTTTGATGGATGACGCAATCCCGAATCCGGCATTGGCACAAATTACGGCAATTGCAGCAAGAGCAATGGATGACCTGTTTTCTGCTGACGGGGTATCTGTTGGCAGGATGGATAGCGATATTACGGCAGCGACAAAAATCATGGATGATGTTTTGAAGGAAGTCAGTGAGCCGGTTCAACTAAAGCTAGATGATGGGACAGCAGCTGCAAAAGCTGTTGCAGCGAAAGAGCCACCAGAAGTCCGTGCCAAAACCGAAGAAGCAGAAATAGACCCGGATCAATATACGAACGTGGCAGCCAGGGCGATTGCAGAGGCCAATCCTGACATGCGAGTATTTGATGATATGGGCGTGGAGAAGAACGCCAAGCAATTATTGGACGATGCCGAGCAGAAATTCCAGCAGGAGAAACGCGAATCCGTGCTGTTCAAGATTGCAGTATCTTGCGCGATAGGGGCCGGTGAATGAAAGCAGAATGTATAGCCGCAGTCCGGCAAGCCGCCCTCATGCTTGGCAAGGAGCTTGGCAAGAATGAGGTTCAAGGAATTGAAGCCAAGGTAATCCAAGCGCAGAAGCAGCTTGCGAAGCAGGACATTGCCGCTTGGCGGGCGATGACTCGTGCGCAGCAACTTGAGAAGGCTGGCGAGATTGTTGTTCAGGATGCAATTCACGCAGCGATCAAAAAGCGTCAACGTGCCGAACTGACCATCATGAAGCGCAACGAGCGCGAGGCTATCTTCGGCAAGATGATCGCTGGCGGAATGACGCGCATGGAAGCCCTGACGTATTACACGTTCTTCAAGGCCGATGGCAAGGGGGGCATTCTTAGTCTTGAAAGCCTTGCGAAAGGATACGAGGCCAAGGCGCTAGGACATATCCAAGCCATGCAGGAACTTGAACATACCTCATTACTAGGAAGCATCATGACCAACAAGAAGGCCATGATGGATTACTTGAATGAATCCTATGGAATCGACAGCGGCAATCAGCTTGCCAAGAAGGCATTCAAGCAGGTTGAGGAAATGCGGAAGTTGATGATCGATGAATTCAACCGCAAAGGCGGTGACATTCATGTGCTGGCTAACTACCGCAATCCACAGAATCATGATCCGTACCATGTGGTAAAAGCTGGCGGCAAAGGTGGCAAGGACTTTATTGACGATCACATGCAATGGGTTGATCGTGATGAGTATGTCAATCCTGATGGAACGCCGATGAATGATACGCACCTTCGCGCATTCCTCAAGGAAGCCTATATCACTATATCGACAGATGGCAAGTCTAAGCCGCCTGGTGAGGGTGGTTCTGGTTCTATCGCCAATCGCATGCGTGCGCATCGCCAGTTGCATTACAAGTCGCCGGACGCATATCTTGCGTCAATGGAAAAGTATGGTTCTGCAAACGTGTTCGACCAGACGAGAGCAATGCTGACGCAACTCGGTAAAGATATTGCGATGGTGGACCGGTTCGGGCCGAATGCCATTCATGAATTCGATGTCGAGTACGCAAAGGCAATTCACGAAGGCGGAAAAGAGAAATTCTGGAACGGACACGTAGGCAAGACATTTGCCAGATTCAGCGGACAGCAGGGCGTGGATAACGTAGTGGTGGCGCATACGTTCCAGCAGATCAGGAATGCGATGGTTGCGAGCAGGCTTGGCTCTATGCTTCTATCTCAGCTTGCCGATGCTGGAACGCTTGAGGCTACTGCGAGAGCCATGAATATCCCGGCCAGCGAGATTGCGCTGTGGGGTTCAAGAATCGTATCTGATTCAAAACTTAGAAAAGCATTGCGCTATCAAGGTTTGGGCGTTGAGACCGCGCTAAATGGTATCGCCCGCTTTGCCGATGATACATCCAAGGCGGGATTCTTCGGACATGCAGCTACTGCTATTCCTATCATTCAAGGGGCGCATGTATGGACGCGCTTCGGACGGCAGGCTTTTGGGGCGTCAATGGAGGCAAACCTTGGAGACATGGCAGTTGAGTATAAGAGTTTGGCAGAGTTGCCAGAACTTGATCGCCGCACTATGGAATCAAAGGGCGTAACCGAAGCCGACTTTGCCCTATGGAAAATGGCAAAGCCGACCGAGTACAAAGGATCGAAGCTGCTTGGTGCGGATTCGATTGATGCTGTGCCGATAAGCGAAGTCAGGAAACTGTATGGATTGAAGTCAAACGCTGCCGCATTAGAAGCCCGCGCCGACGCAGCCGTAAAACTTCAATCCATGCTGGTCGAAGAAACGCATATGGCCATATTGCAACCATCGGAATTGCAGAGTTTCAACCTGCGCCGAGGACATATCCCGAGCGAGATGATGAGCCTTGTGGCGCAGTTCAAGACGTTCCCTTGGGCTATCTTCCGCCAGCATTTCCTAGACCGCGCCAACATGGAGGCGGCTGGATTCAATCCGTGGGTATATCGAGCCAGGCTGTTGGCAACTACGTCAATACTCGGCGGGGTGGCATTACTGCTGAATGACTTGGCAACCGGGCGCGATCCGAGGGAGATATTCCCTGACGAATCCGATCCTGACAGGAAGAAGAAACTAGCGACATTCGGCGCACAGGCTATGCTGAAAGGCGGCGGTCTAGGCTACTTCGCGGACATTGCCGAAGCTCTGTATGGCTTCGGCGAATCGCCATACAAGATTGCCGGGTTGCTCGGCCCTGCGGGTGGATATGTTGGCACTTCGGTTGCACCAATGATATACCACGGCATTCAGGCTTTGGCATCCGGCGACAAGAAAGAAACGGAGAAATTCACAAGATACGCTTATGACTCCATAAAAGGAATTACTCCAGGTCAGAATCTTTGGTATGTCAAAGGGGTGCTGCATAACGTGCTGCTCCATTATTTGCACGAGATGGCCGCACCGGGATATGCCAAACGCGCCAGAGATAGTGCCAAAAAGAACTTTGAATCAGAGTATTGGCTAGGAATGGGAAGGGATACAAGACCACCGAATTTTGCTAATATAGCAGCAGATTGAGGAGATAGACATGACGGTATCAAGTTCAACTTCGCGGAATTCTTATAACGGCAATGGGACGACTGATACCTTTGCCTATACCTTCCGTATCCTCGATGAAACTCACGTCGCAGTCTATGAAGACGGGGTTCTGAAAACGATCACAACGCATTACACGGTTACAGGCGTAGGAGATGCAAGCGGCGGAAACATAGTTTTCGTCACGCCGCCAGTGACTGGGACACTGAATGTCGTGTTCGTACGCAATGTACCGATCACACAGGAAACTGATTACGTCGAGAACGATCCATTTCCAGCCGCATCTCACGAAGACGCTTTGGATAAACTCACAATGATTGTCCAGCAGCAAGAGGAAAAGTTTGATCGCATTCCTACGTTGGCTGTTTCGTCGGCTACATCTGATTTGGTATTCCCTGACCCTTCTGCGGATAAATATCTTGGATGGAATTCCGCTGGCGATGAACTGGAAAATAAGACACTGGCAACAGTTGATGCAATATCATTGCCAGTATCAATTGCAAACGGCGGTACAGGGCAAATAACTGCAGCCGCAGGATTGTCCGCATTGGGGGGATTACCGCTTGCTGGAGGCACGATGACCGGCCTCCTCAATCTCGCCGCCGGTGCCGACATCGCCTCGGCCGCCACCATCGACCTGACTGCGGCAACGGGCAACACGGTGCGCGTTACCGGCACCACCGGAACATCCGCGCTCACTATGAACGCCGGACAATGGATGATGCTGATTGCCGATGGAGCATGGCCGCTGACATATCACGCCACAACCTGCCGGATCATCACCGGCGCGGACTATACCTGCACGGCGGAAGAAGTCGTTATTGCGCACAAGGATTTGAGCGGTGTCATCCATGTATGGCCGAGCTTCGCGGTTGTGTCGCAGGCCGACGCAGAGGCGGGGACGAGTACCGTGCCGCGTCTCTGGACTGCGGAGAGGGTGGCCCAGGCGATTGCGGCGCTTGCCATCTCCAGTGGAGGAACTTTATCAACGGAACAAGCCACCAGCGGTAGCGCCGCTTATAATTTTACTGATGTCCCGTCGGGCACAAAAAGAGTCGTCATCAATTTTATCAACGTTAGCACAAACGGAACCGCATATCCACGGATTCAATTAGGCGATTCTGGAGGAATAGAAACATCCGGCTATGTCGGCGCTAGTTCTTATATAGGAACGACCAATACCTCAGGGACTATTAATCTTGCTTCGGGCTTTGATATCGCGACCTCAACGGCGGCAAACGTGTTTTCTGGTAAATTGGTCTTGGATTTGGAAAACGCTACCAACCACACTTGGACGGCATCATGGGTGATTGGGCTGAGCAATACGACCGCAACATATTTTGGTGCCGGCTACAAAGATATTACGACAGAGCTAACGCAAATCAGCTTCACTACCGCAAACGGAACAGATACATTTGATGGTGGCGCAGTAAATGTCTCGTATTGGAGCTAATGATGGAACAAGTCCTCAGCCGTTTTTACAAAGACCAGCGAACAATCATCCTCCCGGGAGCGTATACTCCGACCATCACATGGTCTCCGCAGTTAGTATTTTCGCCGGGGTACTTCAGCTATAACGGGCTAGTCTACGACCTGACACAGTCGGGACTATATCGATTCTGGAATCCGATGGTGAACACAACGCACATGGTCATCGGTGCAGGCGATCCGGTTGGGTTGCTGACTGGCGCTGCGTGGCTTTCGTCCTTTGGCGATGAGGACGCAAAGCTTGGCAGCGAAACGCAAGCACAATTCTTGACCCGCGTTGGTGCAAAGGCCAGAACGAGCAAGCTCAAACTTCTTTGTGAGCACACTATTGATTTTTCGCGCACTCATTTGCTTTCAGGTGAAATGACGCGCAAAGTTCGGTTTCTCACTATGGAGACGCCAAACAACGTAGTAGATGGTCATGTTTGCGTTGAGGTCAGAATCGGTGGAGTGTGGGTTCTTGCTGACGTTTCTCTGGACACAATGTTCAAGGATTCTTCTGGTACGAGACTGAGCGCACGCGGTGTTGTCGCCCCTCTCGCAGACAACTCCTTTCAGTACGAGCCACTTGCATCAGATAGTTATGCAGTAGAAACAGCATCGTCATATACATTTGACGCTACGGGGTACGCGGAAACTTTTTTGCTGACTGAAGAAGATCGACGTTCGTGGCATCGCAGGATATTTCAAGCTGTAGGAATCGACCATACAGATG
>Ga0209341_10001479_pt1 | contig 23346 bp, 22 predicted proteins | sample RifCSP13_2_FD_184020 | JGI IMG/M metagenome (GOLD analysis project Ga0209341, IMG submission 184020) | Soil microbial communities from Rifle, Colorado - Rifle CSP2_sed 13_2 (SPAdes) (version 2) | ecosystem: Environmental > Terrestrial > Deep subsurface > Rock core/Sediment | place: Rifle... | reverse complement strand
CCCGCGTGTCCCTCTTTCATACCCGATGACGCACTGTACTTGACCGGATTCTAATAGCTCCTTAGCTTTAGCCCTGATTTGATCAGTAGCTAGCAGATAGTAGTCAGTAGTATGTTGGATGAGATCTTTTGTTGGTGGATAGTCGTTAGTAGTTGGTGACGACCGGCTATTAACGACTGACAACTGACTAAATCTTTCTGGCGACTGACGACTGGCGACTGACAACCGCTCAATAGTAGCTCTCCATCGCACCGGCCCCAGGCCGCGCACCGCCTCAGTGAACTCGTTGACAATGCGGGAGAAGCGTTCCCCTTCGGAGGCCGAGACCCAGTCCAGACGCAGACGTTCAGGCTCCAGGCCGGCGAAGGACAGCAGGGTATGCAGGGCAGGCAAGCGCTTGGCCGTGCGGTGGTTGCCGTTGTCATAGTGGCACTCGCCAAGATGGCAGCCCAGCACCAGCACGCCATCCGCCCCCTGGTCGAAGGCGCGCAGGATCAGCTCCGGCGAGACGCGTCCCGAGCAGGGCACGCGCAAGGCGCGCAGGTTGGCGGGGTACTTCAGGCGAGCAATGCCGGCCGTGTCCGCGCCCGTGTAGCTGCACCAGTTACATAAGAAACCGACGATCCTTGGCTCATACATCTGTGTCATCTCCGAAAAAGCCTGATAGTCGTTTAGTCTCATCGCCGGATAGCCGTACTCTCCATCCATATAAACTATTTGACTATCTGACTACCTGACTACGCCAACACCCCGATCAACTCAGCGACGATCTGCCGGTCATCGAAATGGATCAGCGTCATCGCCTTGTTCGGGCAGGCCCCGGCGCAGGTGCCGCAACCTTTGCATAAATATTCGTTGACCACGGCCAGGCTGCCGTCGATGGCGATCGCCCCATACGGGCAGGCGAGGGCGCATTGCCCGCAACCGGCGCAGCGCAGCGAGTTGACCTCGGCGATCACCGGCTCCAGGGCAATCGTCCCCTGGTCGATCAGGGAGAGAGCAGCAGCGGCGGCTCCACCGGCCTGGGCCACGCTGTCGGGGATATCCTTCGGGCTCTGGCAAGCCCCGGCCAGGTAGATGCCCTCGGTGGCTGTCTCCACCGGGGCCAGCTTGGGGTGCCGCTCCAGGAAAAAGCCGTCCCGGCTGCGACTGATCCCGAACAAGTTAGCTATCTGAGCGGTGTCGGTCTGCGGCTCGAAGCCGGTGGCCAGGATAACCATGTCGACCTGGACATGGTCCGGCTGGTTGTAGAAATTCTCGTCCCATTGGACAAGCACCTGGCTGTCCACCGACTCGACTGCACGCACCTTGCCGTGGTAGAAGTGCACACCTTTCTTTTGCGTGCGGTTGTAAAACTCCTCATAATCCTTGCCGAAGGAACGCATATCGCGGTACACCTCGTGCACCTCGGCTTCGACGTAATCGCGCACCAGCTGGGCGATCTTGAGCGAGTACATGCAGCAGGCCCGCGAGCAGTAGTCATGGTAGCGCTCATCGCGGCTGCCCACGCAGTGCAGGATGGCTACACTCTTGGGAGGCTGGCCGTTCTTGAGCAGCACCTTGCCGCCGGTTGGGCCGCTGGAGTTGATCAGGCGTTCGAACTCCATGCTGGTGAGCACGTTGTCACAGCGGCCAAAGCCGAACTCGGGGGCCAGGGCCGGGTCGAAGTCCTTGAAACCGGTTGCCAGGATGATAGTGCCTACCGTCAGGTCGAGGCGCTGGTCTTGCATGTCGTGGTCGATGGCGCCGCGCTCGCAGGCTGCCACGCACTCCAGGCACTCGGAACAGATGCCGCAGCGCAGGCAGCGTTCCGCCTCGGCCTGGGCTTCCGCCTCGCTTAAGGCCAGGTCGACTTCGCGGAAATTCTCCCAGCGTTCCTCCAGGGGGATGCTGGAGATGGCGACGCGCGGCCAGCGCTGCGCTTCGCGGCGTTCAAATTTGGCCTCGATCTCCTCCGGTGACAGCTCGACAACTGGCAGGCGGCGCGGCTCTGGCAAGCCCTTCTCGCCGCGCAGGTAGCGATCGATACTCCGGGCGACTTTATGCCCTTCGCCGATGGCATCGACCACGAAGAAGGTCATGCCACGCTGCACGTCGCCGGCGCAGAACACACCTGGCAGGGTGGTCATCATATCGGCGTCGGTCTGGATGCCGACCGGGTAGCGGGTGTTGATGCTGCCGTCGGAAGGGAGGAAGGAGAAATCCGGCCCCTGCCCGATGGCCCAGATCACCAGGTCGGCAGGCAGGATATGCTCCGTGCCGGGGATCTCGGTAATATCCGGGCGGCCGCGCTTGAAGCCACGGAACTCGACTTCGACGCAGCGCACGCCGACGATCTGCTCATATTTGACGACGACTTCTTTAAAGGTGCGGCCTGGGTAGACCTGCACGCCCTCCTCTTCGGCTACGCCGACTTCCCATTGGAAGCCGGGCATCTCACCGCGCGGCTCCAGGCAGGCCATGCGCACTTCGCTGGCCCCCAGGCGTAGCACGGTACGCGAAGTATCCAGGGCGACATTACCCCCGCCCAACACGACAACCCTCATCCCGCTCAAGTCGATCGGCTCGCCCAGGTCGACCCGCCGCAGCAGATCCAGGCTGAGCCAGTTGTCGGGATGGTTGGAGTTGCGGATGGGTAGTTTCTTGGCGGAATGCGCGCCGGTGGCGATCAGAGCCGCCTGGTAGCCGTTCTCGAGCAGGCCAGGCACGTCGTCGACGCGCGTCTTCAGGCGCAATTCCACTCCCTCATCGATCACCTGCTGGACCTCCCAGTCGAGCAATTCGGTCGGTAAGCGGTGGGGCGGGATGCCGACGCGCATCATGCCGCCCGCCACAGGCAGCTGGTCAAATACCGTGACGGCGTGTCCCAGGCGCACCAGGTCGAGGGCGGCCGTCAGCCCGGCCGGGCCGGCGCCGATGATGGCAATTTTCTTTCCAGTGGGAGCGGGTTTATGGGCAAAGGGAGTGCCGACGATGGATTTATCACGCAGATTGGGCAGTTCATCCCGGTGGGCATAAGCCCAGTCGGCGACGAAACGCTTGAGGCCCATAATGTTGACCGCCTCGTCAACTTTACCCCGGCTGCAGGCGTCTTCACAACGGTGGTTGCACACCCGCCCGCACACCGAGGGAAAGGGGTGCTCGCGGCGGATAGCCCAGTAAGCATCAGCGTAGCGTTTCTGGCGGATCAGGGCGATATACCCCTGAGCGCGCTGGTCGGTCGGGCAGGCCGCCCGGCAGGGAGCCACACCGCGCTTCTCGATGGCGTAGGCGTTGGGGACGGCTTGCGCCGAGTGGCGGTAGGAGGCCTTGCGCACGCTCAGCCCCAGGTCAAAGGGGTTGGAGATCTCGATCGGGCAGACCTCGGCGCACTTGCCGCAGCCGGTGCACAGGCGCTCGTCGATGTAGCGCGCCTTCCGGCGCACGCGCACGTTGTAGTTGCCGACAAACCCGGAGACCGACTCGACTTCGCTGTAGCTCAGCAGGTGGATGTTCTTGTGGCGTCCGACGGACACCATCTTAGGGGTGAGTATTCAGGCAGCACAGTCTAAGGTCGGGAAGGTCTTGTAGAGTTGGGCCATGTGCCCGCCGATGCTCGGCTCTCGCTCCACCAGGTAGACCTGTTTGCCGGCATCGGCCAGCCGCAGGGCGGCCTCGATCCCAGCGATGCCGGCCCCCACCACCAGCGCGGCGGGGGTCATCTCCACCATGCGCATTTGCAGCGGGGAGTGATAGCGCGCCCGCTGCACCGCCGCCGCCACCATATGCCTGGCCTTGTCCGTGGCCTGCGGCTTATCGTCGATCACCCAGGAACACTGCTCGCGGATGTTGGCCATCTGGAAGAAGAAGGGGTTCAGGCCAGCCTCTGCGCACGCCCGGCGAAAGGTTGGTTCGTGCATCAGCGGCGAGCAGGAGGCCACCACCACCCGGTTCAGGCCGTGCTCGTGGATATCCTGTTTGATCAAGTCCTGCCCCGGGTCGGAGCACATGTAACTGTAGTCGCGCGCCAGGGTTACACCCGGCAAAGAGCGGGCGTAATCGGCGACGGCGGCGACATCGACCGTGGCGGCGATGTTTGTGCCGCAGTGGCAGACGTAAACGCCGGTCTTGACTTTGGAAAGATTCATAGGTAGTTTTCCGACCTGCTTGATGACAAACTAGTTAAATTAGTACTGAAACCACAGATGAACACAGATTCACCACAGATTTTCACAGATTCAAGTTCAATATTGTTCAAACGTTGTACGCGCATCACAGAGCAATCCTTTTGATTTCCACACGCATCGTGCCGAAGTTGAGCAAAATGCACAACCGCAGCCCCGTTGCTTTCAGGTAGTTAATACACTGTGCCTTGTGCACATCTTCTAAACCCTGAATGGCTTTCAGCTCGACCAACACACAGTCCTCAACCAATAAATCAGCCAGATAATCTCCAACCACCAAACCATCATACCGAACCTGGATCGGAACTTGCTGCTGGACTTTCAGCCCGGCTTTTATTAATTCATGAGCCAAAGCGTTTTCATACACTTTTTCCAAAAAACCGGCCCCAAGGATATTGCTAACCGTATAAGCACAGCCAATAATCTTCTCAGTAATAGGGTTAAATCGATCCAGTTCTTCTAAGTTCACGAATCGGTGTTTATCTGTGTGCATCTGTGGTTAATCGTTTCATCGGTTAGTTTAAATCTGTAATGCGCCGAGGATCTCTGCGAAGATCTGCTCCTGGGTGAAGCCGCGCTGGGTAGCAGCCCCGGCCGGGCAGGCAGCCGCGCACACCCCACAGCCCTTGCACAATACTTCATTTACATACGCCACCCGTCGCCCGGCGAAGTCCACCTTTTCAATCGCCCCGTAGGGGCACAAGCGCACGCAGGTGCCGCACCCAGCGCAACGCTCCTGGTTCACGAAGCTGGTGAAGGGTTCCAGTTCCACGTACCCGTAATCCATCAATGACAGGGCGACGGCAGCCGCAGCGCCGCCCTGGGCGACGCTGTCGGGGATGTCTTTCGGACCCTGGCAGGCACCTGCCAGGTAAACTCCAGCCGTGGCTGTCTCCACCGGGGCCAGCTTGGGATGCTTTTCGAGGAAGAAACCATCCGGGCTGCGGCTGACGCCGAAGGTATGCGCCACTTCTCCTTGATCGACCTGCGGCTCGAGACCGGTGGCCAACACTACCATGTCGGCGTAGACCTCCTGCATCTGGCCGGTGTATACATCCCGGGCGGTCACCTGGAGCTGGCCAACCTGCCCGTTTGTTGCAGGCCCCAGCTTCTCAGCCGCGTTGACCTGAAGGTCGCTGTCAAAGCGAACAAAGCGCACCCCCTCGTGCTCCACGCGCCTGAAAAAGTCTTCGTAGCCCTTGCCGAAGGTGCGCATGTCGCGGTAGAACTCGACCACCTCCGCCTGGACGGAGTCGCGGATCAAATGCGCCAGTTTGAGCGAATACATGCAGCACACTCGTGAGCAATAGGCGTGCCCGCTGCCGCCATTCGTCTCGCGGCTGCCCACGCAGTGCAGCAGGGCGATGGTGTGTGGGACACGCCCGTCCTTCAAGCGCACCTGGCCATTCGTCGGGCCACCGGAGTTGACCAGGCGTTCGAACTCCATCCCGGTGACCACGTTGTCGAGCCGGCCATACCCATAACGCGGGTCGCAGCGCGGGTCGAAATCCTTAAATCCGGTGGCCAGGACAATCGCGCCCACCTCCAGGTCGATGCGCTCGTCCTGCTGCGCGAAGTCGATGGCGTTCCGTGGGCAGAATTTTTCGCAGGCGCGGCACTTACCTTTCAGGAAATAGGCGCAGTTGGCAGTGTCGATGACCGGCACGCGCGGCACCGCCTGGGCGAAGGGGAAGTAGATCGCCGGGCGGGTGCCAAGACCAAGGTCGAACTCGGAGGAGATTTTCTTCCACGGGCATTTCTCGGCGCAAGTCCCGCAGCCGGTGCACAGGTTTTCGTCGACAAAGCGTGCCTTCTTGCGCACCTGCACCTGGAAATTACCGACGAAACCGGAGACTGATTCGACCTCGCTGAAGCTCAGCAGGGTGATGTTTGGGTGGCGTCCCACGGACACCATCTTGGGGGTGAGTATTCAGGCGGCACAGTCTAAGGTGGGGAAGGTTTTATAGAGCTGGGCCATGTGGCCGCCGATGCTCGGCTGGCGCTCCACCAGGTAGACCTGCTTACCGGCGTCGGCCAGGCGCAGGGCAGCTTCGATGCCGGCGATACCGCCGCCCACCACCAGGGCGGACTGCTTCATCGGCACCTGGCGCATTTCGAGCGGCTCTTGCAGGCTCACCCGGCGCACCGCGGCGGCCACCAGCGCCTTGGATTTCTGGGTCGCTTTAACCGGATCACCCGTCACCCAGGAAATATGCTCGCGGATATTGGTCATCTGGAACAGGAAGGGGTTGAGCCCGGCCTCGGCGCACGCCGCCCGGAAGGTGGATTCGTGCATGAGCGGCGAACAGGAGGCGACCACGACCCGCTCCAGGCGCTCCTTCTGGATATCCTCCTTGATGAGCGCCTGGCCGGGGTCGGAACACATGTAGGTATAATGGCGGGCGACTGCCACCCCCTCCAGTCTGGCGGCGTAACTGGCGACTTCGGCGACATCCACCGCGCCGGCGATGTTCGTACCGCAGTGGCAGACATAAACCCCCACTCGTGGGAGGTCTTTCGCTCTCTCAGCTGGCTGCATCCGGCCGCCTCCTTCTTTAGTCGGTTAGTCTCGTAGTCTTATGGTCTTTTAGTGTGTTCAAATATAGGAAGGGCACGAATATTTTTTCTAGTTCATCGTGCCCTTTATGGTGATTGTTAAGAAAAAGAGAGGCCGTGCAGCGGTGTAACCGACGATGTTAGCCTCTCTTATGGAATGATTGTAGCATGGAAAATCCCCCTTGTCCACTAATTTGTGACTTTTTTCACAAGATTAATAGACGATTGTCATATTTTAGCGATTGGCAGTTGGCAGTTGGCAATTAGCGGTCAGCCTTCAATTGAGCCCAAAGCGGAGGGCCAAGATGCGGTCGCGCAGCCTGACCGGCAGCAATCGCATCAAGGCGATCATATAGCCCCGCCTTCTGGGGATGACATAGCGCACCCGGGGATATCGGGCGGTGAGCGCCTCAGCCACCACACGCGCCACCTGTTCCGCTGGCAAACCGCGCTGCGCTGAAGACCTAACCAGTCGGCGCAGGATGGGGAAAGAAGGACCGTAGAGCTGCTCAGCGGCGGGAGGCATGGCTGCCAGGCGTTCTTCCGCCGCGGCCAGGGACTTCTCCCAGATCGGCGTGGCGATGCTGCCCGGCTCGACCACCACTACCTGGATGCCCCAGGGGCGCAGCTCGACGCGCAGCGAGTCAGAGAACGCCTCCAGGGCGAACTTGGAGGCGGAGTAGGGGGCAAAGTAGGGGGCAGCGAGCAGGCCGCCGACCGAGCTGATGTAGACGATCCGCCCGCGCGCCTGGCGCAGAAGAGGCAATACGGCCTGGGTGACCGCCACCTGGCCAATGACGTTGACTTCCAGCTGCCGGCGCAGGTCAGGGAGGGCGATGAACTCGAGCGGCCCGGCAATGGCAATGCCAGCGTTGTTGACCAGGCCGTCCAGCCCGGCTTGGCCGACCGCGGCAGCGATCTGCTCGGCCGCCGCAGCGATGGAGGTTAGTTGGGTGACGTCCAGGAAGAGGGGGATCAGGCGATCAGGGATTGGGCGATCAGGAATCGGGTGACCAGCGATAAGGTGACCAGGCGCACCCTCGAGCAGAGCGGCGGCGTCAGATTCACGGCGCACGCCGGCGAAGACGCGCCAGCCCAGGGCAGCCATATAAAGGGCGCAGGCACGGCCGATGCCGGTCGAAGCCCCCGTGATCAAGAGGGATTTGGGGTAAGTCATGGGAAAGTCGTTAGTCGGTAGTCGTTAGTCGGAAATCGGTAGTCGAGAGTGGGAAGTTGCCTGCGGGTGAAGAGGCAGGGGAGAGGTGCTGCAATTAGGGTGAGGCATTATGAGATATGAGATGGATAAATTGAGGGAACGAATGCGAACGGTGTTCAGTGTACAGTATCCAGTGGTTAATGGATTGCCTCCAGGTTTGTATATAGCACGATCCTTTTAGATTGGGAAGGGGAGAAGGAGGGGGATTTTGGGAAGGATGAAGGACGGAAGATGAACAACATTCATGGCTGAGCAGCAGCAGGTCAGACCAGGTCGCTCCGCCAATAGCTCCTCCAGCCCTGATTGCGGATGATTGCCGACCTGGGGATCTGAAACCCGACCAGCAGCATGCCGACCAGGTCACCAGAAGCGGCGACACCGTTTACCCAGGAAACCTGGGCCAGGGATGAGAGCAGGCCGGCATGGATGGGAATCCAGTGGTTCAGGGCCAGTATAAGCAGCGGGAACAGCGAGAGCACGACTAACGGCGCAGCCAGGCCGGCCAGGCAGCGCGCCCGGGTGATGGGCCCTTCGTAGTGAGCGTAGAAGGCGAGCCTGGCAGGCCAAATCCCGATCACCGAGTTTTGAGAGAAGCCGAAACCGGGCTGGCTTAGCACATGCACGAGTTCATGCACGGGGATGATCGCCAGCAGGATGATGATCGCTTTCCAAGAAAAGTTAAGCAGGTCAGCGCTATCGGTCGAAAGCAGCGTGATGGCTGTGACCAGGGACAAGAACACCACCAACGCCACCGGGATAGCCAGCACTTGCACAAGGAGCGGGCCGGGCTCCTTGATCGAGTGCCAGCCCTGTGCTTCAGGGTGAAAGTCCGCATCTTCCGGGAAGGGACCGTAGTGAAAGCGCATCGAGTTGGTGGGAAAACAAAGGATTGATTAGACGATCAAGCTTCCGAACCTGGCCCTTCGAGGCTCTGGCGGAGGAGCTGGCGTAAAAGATCGATGGGCTGGAGATCGCCTTGCCCATCCTGGTAGTACCAACAATCCCAGCCATTACAGGGGCTGCCTCCCATCAGGCGCCGGCCGGCTTGATGGATGGAACCCTCAAAATCATCGATGGCTAAATTGCCATCAGGCTTGATCCGAGCGACCTGGGAACGATCGCGGCGAAAGAAGAGCTGCTGGCCGGGCGCGAGCAGGGCGTTCTCCAACAGGCTGCCGAAGGCGATGCGCGGGGCGTGTCGTTTCCTGTCGCGCACATCGAAAACCTGTGAGTCGAACTCTGGGATGGATTGGTTGTCAATTCGCCGCCGGGCGATGGCGATGTAGTTCTGGTCCAGTTCGATGCCGATCCAGTGCCTGTGCAGCTTTTTAGCAACCACGCCGGTCGTGCCGCTGCCGAAGAAAGGGTCCAGGACGACGTCCCCCGGGTTGCTGGAGGCAAGCAGCAGGCGATAGAGCAAGGCCTCCGGCTTCTGCGTGGAATGGGCTTTCTTGCCATCGACCTTGATGCGCTCAGCGCCGGAGCAAACCGGCAGCAGCCAATCGCTGCGCATCTGCAAATCATCGTTGAGGGCTTTCATGGCGTGGTGGTTGAAGGTATATTTGGCACCCTTCGCCTTGCTGGCCCAGATCAGGGTCTCGTGCGCATTGGTAAAGCGCACGCCACGGAAATTGGGCATCGGGTTGGTCTTGATCCAGACAATGTCGTTCAACAGCCAAAACCCCAAATCCTGCAGGATGGCGCCCAGGCGATAAATATTATGGTAGGTGCCGATGACCCACAGCGTGCCGGTGTCTTTCAATACTCTCCGGCAGGCCCCCAGCCAGCGGCGGCTGAATTCATCATATGCCTGGAAGCCATCGAACTGGTCCCATTGGTCCTTGACTGCCTCCACCCTGGTCATATTCGGACGCCAGAGTTCCTGGCGCAACTGGAGGTTATACGGGGGATCGGCGAAAATCAGGTCGATGGATTTCTCAGGCAGAGAATCCAGGACTTCGACACAGTCGCCGGGGATGATCTGGTTTAGCGGCAGGATTGCTGCGCTAAACACTCGTTTGTTGCGTGACATCTTGCGTCAAACCAGCGCCACTCTTTTTAGTTACATCTGAAAGCACACCTTCCAAAAGTGGTGTCATGAGATTAAGCCTCTTCAACTGAATCACAGTATTCCATAATGATTCGAACTTTTTCCAACCGCTTGTGTAGAAAAAGTGCTTGAGCTGGTGCTTGACAGTGCCGTGTGACAAGCTGCTCTGGAAAATTGAACTCCATCGGTAGAATTCCCAATAAGCCCAGTCGTATCCGCGCTTAAGCTCCTCTTCAGTAAGTTGCTTCGGCCTGAAGGTGACATGACGTGTGTCATACAGATCCCAGTTATCGGTCAGAATGCGCCCCGCACTTTTCATTTTTCGGTAGAAAGCAGTATCAGGATAAGGAGTAGCAATGTGGAATGTGGCAGTTGTGATACCCATTTCGATTGCCCATGCGACAGTCTTTTGAAAAACCTCATGGTTATCCCCATCCAGACCAAACACAAAACTTCCGTTGATCATGATTCCGAGATCATGCAGTTTATGGATCGCCTCATTATAGTCTATTCCCAGATTTTGTCTCTTGTTGCTCTGCTCTAAATTCGACGAGTCCAAGCTTTCGAAGCCCACAAATATACTTCGCAGGCCAGCTTCCGCTGCCAACTCGATTAAGTCGCCCCTTGAGATCGAATTGACGGTTGCGGCTCCTTGAAAGATTCTGTTCATGCCTTTCATGCCATCAAAAAGGCCTCGGGCAAAGCGATCGTGGCCGAGCAAGTGATCGTCGAGAAAATACAGGTGCCTACCAGGGAGCCGGTCTATTTCGTTTAGTGCGTCGTCGACCACCTGGGTGTAGAAGGATTTTCCACCTTTGAAAAATGCGTCTTTGTAGCAGAATTCACAATGGTGAGGGCAACCCCTGGTAACAACAATTGAGTTAGGAACCAAATACAATTCTCGTTGAATCAAGTCGCGGCGTATTGGGGGAATGCCCTGTAATGTTCTGGTGGCCGAGGAATAAACTCGCATTGGTGCATGCCTACGAAAGTCGTTCAGGAAAGCGGGAAAGGAATCCTCAGCAGGGCCGAGAAATATTGTGTCGGCGTGAGCGGCTGCCTCTCTGGGTAACGAGGTAACGTGCAAGCCACCGAGAATCACGTAGACCCCCTTACTTCGATAGTGGTCAGCAATTTTGTATGCGCGGTAAGCGTTGGTAATATAGACCTGGATCGCAACTATATCCGGCTGATCGCAAATATCCAGGGCTTGAACGTGCTGATCAACGATCTCCGCCTCGTCCGATGATGACAGGTATCCAGCAAGCGTCGCCAATCCGAGTGGGGGGAAAAGTGAGTATTTGATCGGTCGCCAGAAAGAACTCTCAGCTTCTGTTAAGGCGGGGAGTATGAATTTGATTTTCATGAGACATAACCTGTTGATAACCGAACTTCATTAGCAACGCCAAGAATTCGGATAATTCGACTATTAAGATTAGGAGTTACGCAGATGTGGGGATTGGGGGGGTGTTTGGGCGGGCGTTGCCCGCCCAAACACCCCCCATCCTCATTCCAACTGCGTAAGTCCTAAAGATATTATAACCCTGGCATACCGAGCATGAGGTCTTATCCATAGAAATAAATCAACGAGGGACAAGGATTAAAAGTCTTAAAGATTTCAATTTTTTAAGAAAAGTGTATTGACTCGCGATCGAAGATTGGATATACTATAGGGTACAGGGCGTTCCAAGAAATTGGACAGGAACCTGTTCGAAGCAAAAAGCCAAAGCAAAGTTGGACTATATGAAGGGTGAGCAATCACCCAGAGATAAGAAAACCAAGCAGCGGCTATAGCACTTTCAAAGCGATGAAGTTCGACCAGAAAGCGGTATTCCTGCAGAAGGTAGAACAGAGCTGAGAAAGAAATCCCAAAAGGCAAGCTCAATTTCTAACTGTGCAAACAGGGTGAAAAAGAGAATGCCCGGGAAGAGAACAGGAGATCTGGAAGGTTACTTGGGACCCCTGTACTTTTTAATTGCCCGCTTCAATTACCTCCGGCTTCAATAAAGCGACAAAAGGCAGATTGCGGTACCTTTCCCGGTAGTCCAGCCCATAACCAACCACAAACCGGTCGGGCAAGTCGAAGCCTTTGTACTTAATGGGGATATCGATCAAACGGTGGTTGGGCTTGTTAAAAAACACGCACACTTCCAGGCTGGCGGGACGCCGGGTACGCAAATTTTTTAGGATATAGTTCAAGGTGAGACCTGTGTCAATCACATCCTCCACAAACAAGATGTGCCGTCCCTCGATCGGGATTTCCAGATCTTTCACCAACCGCACGATGCCGCGCTGGCGCGTCTCGGGCGAGTAGTTGGATATGGCGATAAAATCAATCTCTGCATGGATGGTCAGCGATTGTAATAGATCGGACATAAAGAACAACACCCCCTTTAGCACACCAACCAGAAGCGGGTTCAACCCGGCGTAATCACGGGAAACCTGACCTGCGATCTCAACCACGCGCTGGCGTAAATGCTCTTCCGAGATCAATATTTCACCCACCCCTTCGGCCAGTTCCCCATAATCGGCAAGCGTCTTGACAGCCACGTTTTCGTCCATCAGGATTCCTGGTCCTGTGCTTTAGACCCAACGATCTTCGCTGCCTGATCATACAAGCCAAATTTAACCAACAAATCGCGCATTTCTTTGCGCTTAAACAACTTGACGTTCACATCCGGGTACAGCTCTTTCATACGGCGCAATTTGCGATTCTTCTTTGTCGAAAGCTTGGGGCGCAGCGTGGTCAATTCAATATATAGATCTTGCTGAGGTAAGTAGAAATCCGGGCTAAAGGCCTCGATGACATTACCTCGCTCGTCCCACACCAGCGGAAACACGCGCGGTTCGTATTCCCAATCCACACCATAATAATCCAGGATCGTGGCAAACGCTTCTTCCGCTGGATGGGAAAAGGCTGGGCGGGATGGCATCGGCGTGTTTGGCGGCTGAAGGCCCTCGGGATCGGGTGATAATTTCATTGATCTGCAACCTGAAGGGCAACGTTGTCATCGTCTGGCGGCGGGGATACAGCCTGCACGATTAGCCTGGCGTTTTGGATCGCGTCCAGGTGGGCGGTATTGATCAGCAGATCATAAAATTGAGGGTCGTCCCAGTCAATTTTAAAGAAGCGTTTCAAGAATTTTCGGTGGTTTTTATCGCTGGCCTCGACCCGTGCGACAGCGTTCGGATGCGATATCTGGTAACGCGCAGCGACTCTCTCGGCGCGCAGTTTTGCAGGAGCGACCACGCGCACGTGCAGCACTCCCGGCCGCTCGCGCAGGATGATCTGGCCGGCGCGGCCCAGGATCACGACATTGCCCCCGTCGTATAACTCCTCCATCACTTGCCGGAGCGCCTTTCGAAAGGCTCGAATTTCCTTCTTGGAGAGCGAGATTCCCAACAAATCGAGATCATCGATCACTGCCAGGGCGGTACCGGGCGCGCCGGCGCGCAGGGCGGACTCATTGATCAAATCGCGCCAGGCAAGCCGGTATCCCAACATCCGTGCAGTCTCACTTGCAACCTGGGAACCCAGGCTGCCGAGCTGGCGAGAAACCGTGATGACAGCCATCCTCCGTCTCCTGATGGTGGATCGAGTGGGCAGTTACGGCCACCAACGAACGTGCAGCCGCGCCAACGAGTCACGCGTCGGCCTTCAAAATTATAACATTGCAGGCCAGCTTCTGCCTCATCCCCGGCCCCGTTCCACCTCACCCCCAACCCCTCTCCTGGAAGGAGAGGGGAGTCTAACAGCAATCGCAGGGGTTGTGACCACAATAGGGGCAGGCGAGGTATTTGAGGCGCTGGCAGTCAGGGCAGGGGCAAGCGAGGGCGTGACCGTTGGCGTTGGTCGGCGGGGCAGGATCGCCGGTCTCGAGGACGTGGATCAGCAGGCCGGGGGTATAGCGATCGCCCTTGGCGAGCTTGAGGTATGACTCCCAGGCTTTGATATAGGCGGGAGTGAGATGGTGGAGGGCGGCCAGGGCGCTGCGTTTTGGCTCGCCGATGCCGGCGTCCTGGAGGGCCTGGAGGAGGGCAGAAAGATCCAAATCGCCAGAAGTGAAATGTAAATTTTTTACATTTCGGGGGGTTTCACCGGGTTCGAAATGTAACTTATTTACATTTCGAGGGGGATCTTCTACTACTTCTGCTGCTGATCCCGAGCTCCTTCCTATTTTAATAGTAGTAGAAGTAGGGTTGAAATGTAACTTTTTTACATTTCGCTCTGCGCCAAGGATCAACTGGCGGCCACCCAGCAGGATATAACCCTGGCGATAACCGGCGCGGGCAACGAGATTAAGGCGCGCCAGGGCGCGCAGATACCCGGCGACGGTGTGTTCATTCAGGTCGAGTATCGCGGCGATCTCTTTGGCACCAACCGGGCGGTCCAGGCGCAGCATGACCAGCAGGACGATGGCGGGTTTGACCAAGTGACGAAATTGGGTGACTTCGGCGGGGGTCAAGGGTAGCATCAAAACAGTTTGAGCTGAATGGAGTCGGGTCCCCCAGCGCTGGCAGGCGGCCCTGGTCATGGCGGCACGGTCTGGCGCAGGTCGTCGATCCTGGCCTGGAATTCGGAGCTCAAGAATGCCTGGAACTCCTCGGGAGTGGCGATCAGGTAGTAGCCGCCGTTCTCGCCGGAGGCGGAGCCGACCAGGTGACCCGAGCGGCGCAGCTGCTTAATCTGCTCGTGGAGCTGGCGCCCGTCGATCTGGTAGATGCTTAAAGCGTGCCACAATTCAAGGCCGGAGATGGCATGCTCACGGCCCAGATGGTAGGACAGGATGCGCAAGACAGCCCGGTCGAGGCCGCGCGGAAGGTGGATCAAGGTTGGAACAGCTGGCTCGGACATGTGCGCACTATACGACGAACATGTGTTCTATGTCAAGGTGAAAAAGAGGGGGAAACCTGAGGGGGAGGTGGATTTGTGATGAACCAGGAGAAGTTCCGGCGGAACTCAGCGAAGCAACGTCAGCTGCAACCCGATTTGTGCAACCCGGTCGCTCGAAATTGGATCGTAAGATGCGAGGGATGATCAGAATTGCTTCACCCCCAGCTTAACGAGGCGCTTACTCGTAGCGCAGTGCTTCGGCCGGCCTGACCTGCGAGGCCTGCACGGCGGGCAGCCAGGTTGTCAGCAGGGTCATGGCGTACGCCAGCCCAGACACGAAGACGATTTCCGTCCACGGTACCTGGAAGGTAAGGCCCGGTATCTCGGCGGCCATATCCGTGATCATCTGAGAGGCCGGGATCAACGCCAGGCTGACCCCCAGGCCGATGCCCAACAGGGCCACGAAGGATGACTCGATCAGGAAGACCCAGCTCACCATCTCGCGCTGGAACCCCAGGGCGCGCAGCATGCCGATCTGCTGGCGCCGCTCCACGACGGCGCGCGTGCTGATGACGCCCAATGCGGCGACGCCGACCACCAGCCCAAGCGTCAGAAAGCCCAACAGAAGCTGCTGGAACACGAGCTGTGTCGAAAGTGAGCCACGCAACTCCTGGATTAGATCGACACTTTCCAGGCCGTTCTTCAGAAACACGCTCTCCAGCGCCGCGCTGGTCGAGGCTGGATCGACACCGTCTGCCAGACGGACGAAGTACGTTGGCGCCGGCAGCTCGACGTTCAGCCCCTTCTCCAGCGTCTCCTGCGAGGTGATCAGGCCGTAGCCCGTGATCGCCGACTGCTCGAGGACGCCAATAACGGTCACTTCGAAGGTCGCTTCGCTGTTCGGCTCGCGCACCTCCAGCCGGATCGGTTTCATCGTCTCGTCCTCGAGGTAGACACCCTCCAGACTGAACTCTGGTCCGCCGATCACAATGTTGGTGCTCGTGCGGGAGGGCACCGCAAGACGGTCCACTACCGCGAAGCCGGGCTTGTCACGCACCGCCTCCCAGACATCAGCCGCCGTCGGGTAGCCCTCCGCCTTGACGCCAATGCCATAGTCGACGTTCTCCAGGTAAGCGTCGTCTGCGGCCTGGATTGGGTAACCTGCCCAGCGCCCGGCCTGCCCCTGCTTGACCTCCACAGGCAGGTTGATCAGAGAGGCGATCACCGCGTAGTCCGCCCGGCGCAAACCCGGCTGCGTGGCGATGGCGCGTGGGAGGTCATCCACCGGGTTATTGCTGCTGTAGTCCACCCGCAGATCGAATCCGCCCGTAAACTGTTCCGTGTCGGTCAGGACGATTTCATTCACCTTGAACAGCGTCGCCATGAAAATCACGCTGAACATGACGACAGCAAAGATAGCGATCGTCATTCCGGTTCGGAAGCGGTTGGACAGCGGATAAGCGATAGCCATGCGGAGCACCGGCGCAAACCGCGGTGAACGGCCTAGGATCAGCAGGATCAGGCGCAGCAGCAGGTCGGTGTTGAACATAATCACCAGCACGGCTCCGGAGACGAGCAGGATACCAGAGATGAAGAGCATCTCCGGGCCGCCGCTCAGGTCCGGCACTCCGAATTTATCTTGCAGGTACCGGGAGGGCAGCGACCACAAAACCGTCAACGCCAGACCCATCAGCGTATACGCGATCCGGTCCAGGAGATCGGCCGCGTTCCAGGCCCGTCCGCGGGCAAGCCGCCGGAACAGCGGACCCAACAATCCACGCAGCACGAGCGCGCCGCCGATGACAACGAAGGAGACACCCATGCTGTACGCCGCGGCATTGGTGTACTGGATGCCAACTGGCGTCAGAAGCAGCCCCAGCAGCAGCGTAAACGGCCCGCTTGTAAACCCTAACCACACCAGCCGCAGAAGGCTGCCCGGCAGGCCGATCAGCCAGGCGCGTAGAGCACGGATGAGACGCAGACGGAAAAGCGCCCGGAAGCCATCGGCAACGGCCCGGAGCGGCGCCAGCAGGCGGTCTCTCAGGTAGCTCGGCGGCCGCGGTGGCTCCGGCAGATCGCGGATGGCAGACACGATGTTCAGATGGCTGACGCGATTGGCGGAGAAGAGCACAGTGGCGAAGGTCACCAGCATGCCGAGCGAGTAAGACACCAGCAGGCTGCGCACGCTGACGTTCGGGCGAATGGCGAGGCCCACGCCCGCGAACGCCTGCCCCAGCGTCACCGCGATGATCAACCCGGTCGCCACGCCCAATGCCACGCCCACGGCTGCTGCTGCCAGGTCATAGGCCGTCCCCTCGAAAACGAACATTTCCACCAGGCGGCCGCGTTGAGCGCCAACTGCGCGCACCATACCCATCTCAGACTTGCGCTCGGCGGCCAGCATAACGAAGATCAGGAAGATCAGCACCAGCCCCGCGGTGATGCCGAACAAGCCGGCCACGATAAAGATGGTGGTGAAGGCGCTGGCAGCCAGCTCGCCCATGTCCAACGTATCGCGCTTGCTGTCGTCCACAACCAGCTCGGAAAGATCTCCAAACAATCTCGACAGCCGGTCGCGCAGCGGCTCACTGCCCCAACCGGTGTCGGCCAGGATGGACTGTAGGCGATCGGCCAGGCCCTCGTCGGCCATCAGGCTGCGTGTCGCCGGCGATAAGCCGCCGGCTTCCAGGCCATCGGCCAGGGCCAACAGATCTGCGCGCGTGTTGCCCTCCTCACGCTCCGCCGCCGTCCGCAGCGCCCCGGCCACCGCGGGATCACGCGCCAGAAAAGCGTAAAGCTGCGCGGCCGCCTTGGGATCGCTCAACAGGCCGCGCAGGTGAGCGGTTACCACTTGGCTGTGCGCCGCGCCGCCCAGTGCATCGCCCAGGTTGGAGACAACGATCATGTTGATCTTATTGCGCTGGTTAAACAGCCACTGCGCCTGGCGAAGGTTGACGAGCAACCGCGGCTCCTCGCCCTGCCCGGCGATATCGCGGACGGTGAAATCCTTGGGGTGGGAGCCGACGTATAACTCCAGTGTGTCGCCGGGCGCCGCGCCCAGGGCTTCGGCTGCCGCGGCGTTGAGGTAGACTTCGTTCGCCTCCAGGGCCTCCAGCGAAAGCGGCCGGCCGGCGGAGTCTGTGACCTCCCCCTGTGGAAGCACCCGGATGTCCTCTGGGCGCAGCCCCATGACGCCGATGCTGCGCAGGCTGCTGCGGCGAGTGACGTTCACAACCGGCGCTGACTCGCCGATAGCCGGCAGGAGGCGGTCCACCAGCGGGTATCCGGCCAGCTGCGCCGCCAGCGACTCGTAGCGCGCCATTTTGAAATAAGACAAATCCCTGCTCCCACCGCTGACCTGGACCACCTCGTCAATCTCCCCCATGCCCTCGATAGCCACCGAGCGGATGGAGTGCGAGAGGGTGTCGCCGGTGACGAAGGCGGCGGTGATGATCAGCGTCGCCAGCATCAGGCCGAGGATGATCAATGCGGATTGCGCCCGGCGGCGCGGGATCGGGCGCAGGCCCAGCTTGAAGAACACCGGGCGGCGCCAGGCCAGCAGCGCCAGGCTGGCAATCACCAGGACAAGCATGGCGCTCAGAGCGCCAGCTATCGTCGCCATCTCCAGGCCGAAGAGTTTTTCCATCGCTAGTGCTCCTGCACCGTCGCGGGCTGTTCACCTTCCACGAGGCCATCTCGCATGCGCACGATGCGCCCGCAGCGGGCGCCGATGCCCCGGTCGTGCGTCACCAGGATAAAGGTCAGCCGCTGCTCCCGGTTCAAATCCACCAGCACGTCCATGATCTCGTTGGCCGTCTCCGAGTCGAGATCCCCCGTCGGCTCGTCGGCCCACACCAGGGCTGGACGGTTCACCAGCGCGCGCGCAATCGTCGTCCGCTGCCGCTCCCCGCCAGAGAGCTCCGCCGGCCGGTGGTTGGCGCGCTGTGCCAGCCCAACTTGCGCCAGCGACTCCAGCGCCCGTTTGCGCGCCTCCCCCAGCCGCACCCCAGAGACCAGCAGCGGCAGCTCTACATTCTCCACCGCGCTCAGGACCGGCAGCAGGTTGTAGAACTGGAATACGAAACCCATCCGCTGGGCGCGGTAGGCAGTGCGGTGGTGATCCGACATCCCGGAGAGGGAAACGCCCTCGATGGCGATCTGGCCCTGATCAGCGGTGTCCAGGCCCGAGAGGCAGTTGAGCAGCGTGGTCTTGCCGCAGCCGGATGGACCCATAATGGCCACCATCTCGCCGCGCGAGACACTCAGATCCACCCCGCGCAGCGCCGGCACGCTCACCTGGCCGATATGATAAACCTTATGCACCCCCGTTGCTTGAACAATCAGATCATCGTTCAGACTCGTTCCCGAGGCTGGTTTTTCCGCGGCTTGCAAGCTACTGAGGCCCATAGATTTCACTCCTATGCTCAATTACTCAAACAACTGCACGCCGCACCTGCAACTTATCGATAGGCGGAGTTCGCGCAGTGTTCACGTTGAACTTATTCTGCGATAGGCTGCAAGTTCGCCACGTTACTGCGATCCGATACGCGAGCGCCAACCTGGGCGCGCGGTCAGATTCTAGCACATGTTTTTCTCACCCAGAGCACAGCTGAGTGAAGGGCTTCACAAAAGCCAAAAAAACTTTGAGGCCATATGAGGTACCTTGCACGACACAGCCCACTGGATGACTAAACTATTGCCCAGCAAGTTATATGGGGGCTACGGACCTCTGCGACCATGCCATGCAGCAGCGGATGCGGCCGCGCACGCTGGACGAGGTGCTGCGAGCAGCGTCACCGGCCAGGAGCACATCCAGGGACCGGGCTAACGGGGCTAAAAGACAGTGCCTGGCGCCGAGCCATCGAAGCCTGCTTCGCCGAGGCTGACCGGCTGTTCTCAGGAGCGGCCGTTCGACGAAAAGGGACTTCCAGACTTTATCGGCCTTGCTGGCCGGAGGCGGAGCCAACCAGGTACCCCGAGCGGCGCAGCTGCCTGATCTGCGCGTGCAGCTGGCGCGCGTCGATCTGGTAGATGCTCAGAGCGTTAAACAATTCAAAGTGGGAGATGGCATGCTCGCGGCCCACATGGTAAGACAGGATGCGCAGGACGGCCCGGTCGAGGCCGCGCGGCAGGTGGATGATGGTGGGAGCTACTGGCTCGGACATGGGCGCACTATACGACGAACATGTGTTCTGTGTCAAGGTGAAAAAGAGGGGATAAGAGGGGGTAACCGGGAGGGGGATATGGATTCGTGGGAATAATCGATATATAATCTTTATAAGCAAGGGAACGAATGCATAATCTGTTGAAATATTGGCAAATCGTACCTCCACAGGTCTTGAATCCTGGTCCGTGATTCCGTGATAGTACCGGTATCATAAGAAAAAACTTAGCCGAAAAGGGATGAAGCCAAATACGTTTGGAAGCGTGAGATTTGAGACCGTGTCGCGCGATAGGCACGAACTATTCAAAATAGCGCTCGTAGCTAGATAGAGTTCATCCTGGCCGCCCAACTACGGATTGCAGGCGACGTTGTTCCGCTTCGCTCCGTAACGCGCCTGAATCCAACCGTGAGCCGCCTAGCTCCAAGGCAACAGACATACTTCAATGAAAGGATAATTCGACCATGTCTCATCCACTCGTAAGTCAATTGCGTTTTACTCGTAGGGAGTTTCTGCGCGCCGTCAAAGGCGTGAGTGATGTAGATGCCCGGAAACGCTTTCTGCCGATGAATTGCCTTAGCTGGAATATTGGGCATCTGGCCTGGCAAGAACAACGATACTTCCTGTACTTCGCGCAGGGTCAAATGCTCTTGCCGGAAGTCAATAAGAACTTTGCGTATGGCGCTCCCGCCAGTACGCCCGCGCTCAAGGACGTCTTGGAGGCGTGGAAAGTGATCACGGCTGCGGCGGATCCATGGCTAGACTCCTTAACATCAGCCAAACTCGAACAAGCGGTGGTCAGTAAGGGGAAGCCAACAGCCCGTATCTACGGGAACCTGCTCCAGCGGGTGATTTATCATTACTGGTATCACATTGGCGAAAACATGGCGATCCGGCAACAATTGGGGCATAAGCAATTGCCGCAGTTTGTGGGTGCGATTGACCGCCAAGCGCCTTATCGGCCAGAGCAATTTGAAGACGACAATTAGGGAGTGTGAAGCACGAAGAAAGCCTCTGCTATTCAAATTCGCGGCGGCTAACCACCACATGACCCCGCCCGGGTTTTACGGATGTCGTTAGGCAGCAAATCGGCTTTCTACTGAAGGAGGTGTTATCTCTATGAGTCCAACCCGCCTGTCAAGGTTAGAATCAGCGATCCGCGTCGTCCTTGAGTTCAATGAGGCCTTCAACCGCCATGATGTCGCCGGTATGATGCAGCTGATGAGCGACGATTGTGTCTTCGAAAACACTGATCCAGCCCCCGACGGCGCTGTGTACTCGGGGAAGGAAGCAGTAACTCAGTTCTGGCAGGACTTCTTCCGTGAGTCGTCCCATGCCCACATCAAAATCGAGGAGATTTTTGGCCTGGGTATGCGGTGTGTTATGCGCTGGAGATACGACTGGGTAGATGTGGCAGGAAATAAGGGACATGTCCGAGGAGTCGATATTTTCCAGGTGAAGAACGGTTCCATCTGCGAAAAGTTGTCCTACGTCAAGGGATAGTGTGGATCCGAATCATGGAAGTGACTCTCCATTGGATTTCACTCGAGACAGCGATTATCCATAGATAGTATTTGGGGCTGGCTGACACCGACTCCAGCAGACAGCCGCTCCGCCCCTCGCGCAGAGGCGTGATTTGCCAGAAATGTGCAATAATGGAGTTAGTCTTGCCAGTCCCGCCGCTGCTGCTGAGCCATACTGTCAGGCGGCGACGCCAGCCGCTCCTCATACAAAATGGAAAGGATGAACGAAATGATGAATCAAGTCACTAATGCCGAAACGGCAGAATCCCGACCAAGTTGGCTCTACAAAACTAGCGGAGCGGCTGCCCTGATAACAGGGATATTGTTGCTGATTGCAGTGATAAGCCTAATCGCCGCAGTTCTTCAGCCTGGCGCCATAAGCAGCTGGCGATTGCCATTTCAGGATAATTGGCTAATTGTGATCTTCAAACTGCATGCCGGATTCAGCGGGGTTCAAATCGACCTGCTGCATGTCCTGAATCTTCTGGACATTGCTATCCTGGCACTTGTTGGTGCGATGTTTCTCGGCCTCTACGCTGCCCTCAGGAGAACCAGTAGAATCTGGTCCATAATCGCTTTGGCCCTACCCTTCCTGGGGATGGTTCTCTTCATCGCAACAAGAACGGTCGGCCGCTCCTCAGTAATGGGTGCAGGGCTGGTAATCTCAATTGTCATGCTCCGAAATGACATCTTCAATAAAGTAACTGCCTATATGGGATTTCTGGCAAGCGTGCTCCTATTGGTCGGTGACTTCACCGCAGGTGTCCTTCACTCTGACGTCATTACCACTCTCTTTGGCATTGGGTACGTGCTATTGATGACATGGTTCTTCCTAATTGCCCGAAGGCTCTTTCAGCTAGGGCCGAGCGTAGTAAAGGAAGAAGCGCAATAAAACTATCGCAAAACAGTCAACGTAATGCCGCATGAAAGAAACGCCGCCGAACACGGGCTTGCAGCCGACTTGCACTCGGCGCCGAGGCAAATCGCCATCGTCGCACACGAGTTCCTAGTTCAAGCCACTCGCCCGAGCGAAGGTCGCGCCAGCAGTTTAGGTCGAGGCCGCGCGGCAGGTGCATGAAGGTAGGAACAGCTGGTTCTGACATAGGCGCACTATACAACAGTCTGGCTATGTTAGAATCTCAACAGAACCTAATTACCAGGAATAACCAATATAGAAAAATCCAAATTCTCGGTGACACACAAAGACGAGTCAATGGTCGAGCTTATCCGAAAAACTGACCATAAAACTTTAGCCGTCTGGGCAATTGATTGTGTTGAGCGTGTTCTGCCATATTTCGAGGAAAAATATCCAGAAGACCATCGCCCTCGAAGCGCTATCGAAGCACTCCAGGCATGGATAAATACAGGGGTGTTTAAGATGGCTGATATTCGCAAGGCTTCGCTAGCATCTCATGCTGCTGCGCGTGAAGTAGGAGAGGATAATGCGGCTCGCTCTGCTGCCCGTGCCGCAGGCCAGGCGGTGGCAACTGCACATGTCCCCACTCATTCTATTGGTGCTGCAAATTATGCCTTACAGGCTATCCATCGGGCTACCAGCTCCTCTGATACCGATGTTGCCGTAGCCAAAGAACGAGATTGGCAATACGGACACTTGCTTGAATTGGGAGAAAACCAGGTCGCGTCGACATTTTCAGCGTAGCCAGATGAGAGCGCCAGCGAAGTGCAAGAAGCCCAATTAACGGCTGTCCAGTTTCTCAAACCGCGAGAAGATCCGACATAATGTTTGCCTTTGTTGATAAAGCACTCAACCAGATAGCGCTCCTGGTATGGTTGGTCAGGATGCGCAGGACGGCACGGTCGAGGCCGTAAGGCAGGTGGCTG
>Ga0209341_10001477_pt1 | contig 23355 bp, 19 predicted proteins | sample RifCSP13_2_FD_184020 | JGI IMG/M metagenome (GOLD analysis project Ga0209341, IMG submission 184020) | Soil microbial communities from Rifle, Colorado - Rifle CSP2_sed 13_2 (SPAdes) (version 2) | ecosystem: Environmental > Terrestrial > Deep subsurface > Rock core/Sediment | place: Rifle... | reverse complement strand
AATTGAAAAAAGTTTAGGAGAGATTTAAGTAACTCATAAAATCAAGCTTGCATTTTAAAAACTTATACTTATAATTTCATTAAAAGTTAATAATGCCTAACAATCTGAAGGATTTCACATTCATCTCATAAGATTTTTAATGCTTTGATCTATGAGCGCAATTCGATTTATACGATGCATATCCAACGGAGGTAAGACAGAATGCCTAAAAAGGGTCGAAAAAAGATAAAGGATTTGGTTGACATGCTCGAAGACCCTGACAACGCTACATACATAGGCGGGGATTATGAAGACATTATGGAGCAGTTAGAGAAGGAAATTTCCGCTACTGAAGAAGGCGAAGAAAATCATGAGAACAAAGAAGAGGAATAACCCTCCCTAACCTCGATTTCCCTACGCTTAAGATAAACCATAAGAATAGAAATAGCAGCAGGTGTTATGCCTGATATCCTGCTTGCCTGTCCTAGAGAACCCGGACGAATGCGTGAGAGCTTCTGTACGATTTCTCTTGATAACCCAGGTATACCATCATATTGGAAACTTTCTGGTATCCTCATATTTTCAAGCTTCTTAAACTTATCTACCTGTTCCATCTGCCTTTGAATATAACCTTCATACTTAACCTCCATCTCAATCTGAGCCAATATATCGGTATTTATCAAAGAGGTATAGTATGAATCAATTAAACCAAGCTCTCTCCATGTAATCTCAGGACGCCTTAGAAGTTCTTTAAGTGAGTGCGGTTTTTTGAGTGGTGAAGAACCAAGCTGTGTAAGGATTTCGTTAATTCGTGAGTCAGGGAAAACCCTTGCGTGTTCGAGCCTTTCAAGCTCTTCCTGAATCCTTTTCTTTTTATTGAGGTACTTTTGATAATCATCGTCTTTTACAAGCCCAATCTTATATCCCTTTTCTCTTAGCCTTAAATCTGCGTTATCTTCTCTAAGAATGAGGCGATGCTCTGCACGCGATGTAAACATCCTGTATGGTTCGTCTACCCCTTTTGTTACAAGGTCATCAATCAATATACCGATATATGCTTGAGAACGGTCGAGTATAAATGGCTCTTCCCCTTTTACACGGACCGCAGCGTTTATTCCTGCAATAAGGCCCTGAGATGCCGCCTCTTCGTAACCTGTCGTGCCGTTAATCTGCCCCGCAAAAAATAGATTCTCAACAATCTTGGTCTCAAGCGTGGGTTTAAGTTGAGTAGGGTCCGAATAATCGTATTCAACCGCATAGCCCGGCCTTATAATCTCAACCTCTTCGAGCCCTTTTATCGTTCTTACAAACTCCAACTGAACGTCTAGTGGAAGGCTTGTTGAAATCCCGTTCGGATAAATCTCATAAGTGCCGATCCCTTCAGGCTCTAGAAAAATCTGATGTCTTTCCTTATCTCCAAATTTAACAACCTTATCCTCAATTGATGGACAGTACCTAGGTCCTATACCTTTGATAACACCGGAGTAAAGAGGAGATTTGTGAAGATTTTTTCTGATTACATCGTGGGTTTTTTCATTTGTATATGTTATATAGCAGGGAAGCTGTTCCCTTTCAATCTTATCGTTTGAAAACGAAAATGGCTTTGGGTTAGAATCTCCAGGTTGAGGCTCGAGTATTGCCCAGTTGATAGTTCTTCCGTCTAGCCTAGGCGGAGTTCCTGTTTTTAATCTTCCAATTTTAAATCCAAGACTCTGAAATGAATCTGAGATTCCAAGTGCGGGAGCTTCACCTGCACGCCCTGCAGAAATCTTTGTCTGTCCTATATGAATAAGGCCGTTCGGAAAAGTGCCTGGAGTAACAACAACTGCATCTGCTAGAAAATATTCTCCTAGATTGGTTTTTACTCCAACTACCTTACCGCCTTCTTCTAGAAATCCCTCTACCATTCTCTGTTTTATATCTATATTTTCCTCAGACTCTAATGCCTTTCTCATATATGCTTTATACGCCTGACGGTCTGCCTGGATTCTCGAAGCTTGAACAGCAGGTCCTTTACTTGTATTGAGGCGTCTAAATTGAATAGCTGTTGCATCCGCTGCCCTTCCCATCTCGCCTCCGAGTGCATCTATTTCCTTTACAAGATGCCCTTTTCCTACTCCGCCAATGGAAGGATTGCATGACATAAGCCCAATCGTATCAATGTTTGCTGTAAGCATAAGGGATTTACAACCCATTCTTGCGGCAGCAAGAACCGCCTCACACCCAGAGTGTCCTGCGCCGATTACGATTACCTGATACTTTTTTGGATACGTGATAACCATAGTTTTGAACCTTACAAAATATAATTTAAAATTGTAACCTTCTGAGGCGTAATCGTCAATTCCTTAAGCTACACGCTACCCAATAGAATGCCGATAGGATGAATGGTAATATATGATTTTAACGATTTAAGGAGATAGACGAAGAAAATGACAACACCTAAAGAAATTTTTGAGAAATTGCAGAAAAAAATAGTAGAAAAATCTGATGAGTTCTCTCAGATAGCTGCAGTTTATAAATTTGTATTAAATGGGCCCAACGGAGGAACATGGATCGTTGATCTTAGAAAAGATACGCTTGGTGTAAGAGAAGATAATAGCGAAGCTAAATGTACAGTAAATATGTCAGATGAGAATTTTGTCAAGTTAGTAACAGGAGAGCTAAAAGCAGAGACGGCATTTATGACAGGAAAGCTGAAACTATATGGTGACATGGGACTTGCCATAAAACTCGGAAAGCTGTTTGGAAAATAAATTAGGAATTCGGAATTGGTAATTGGAGCTAATGCCTAATTCCCAATGATGATACAAAAACCCGATAAGCTCTACATAGAAGAAAAGGTAAAATATTACCCTCTCACTGAGAAGATTATATGCAAATTGGCTCCCATTTCAGTTGAGTTTGTTGACGACTACAGAAAAATCGGAGAGGAAAAGCCTTTTCCTCAACGAGCGGAGGAGGATAAAAACTCACTCGCTTTAGGGGAGAAAAAGGGAGAGGTTTTAAAAAGCGTAGGAAGAATGAAAGATGGCGAATATTACCTTTTTCATGAAATAGATTGTATGTATGATTGTGAGTACTGTTATCTGCAGTATTATTTCCCAACCAAGATACCTGTGATTTTTGTAAATCGAGATGAGGTTCTCAAAAAGATTGAAGAGGTTTTAAAAACCCATCCACACCCCTATTTTCATGCAGGGGAAGTCTGTGATGCGTTAGCATTCGATCATATTACTGAATTTTCTCTAGATATATGTGAGCTTTTTTCTGAATATGAAAACGGAATTATTGAATTTAGAACAAAAAGCACCAATATCTCTAATATCACATCCATAAAAAATCCTCCTAAAAATATAATCCCATCCTGGACATTTAGCCCTGAGAGGGTTGCAAAATCAATAGAACACAAAACCCCTTCTTTTGAAGAAAGGCTTTTGGCAGCAAAGGAATGTCAGGAAGCAGGTTACACAGTCGGTGTAAGATTAGACCCCGTGATATTGTACGATAGTTGGGAAAGAGATTATAAAGATATGGTCGAAGAACTGTTTTCAGTTCTCGATTCAAGAAAAATTGATTACATCTCCCTTGGAACAATTAAGCTTCATAAACTACTTGTTGAAGCAATGAGGGAACGATTTCCAGAAAATCAGATTCTTCTTGACGAACTGGTTCCTTCGGTCGATGGAAAATATAAATACCTGAAATTTAAGAGGGTTGATGTTTATAGAAAGATGATTTCATGGATAAGAACATTAAATAATAACTTAGAGATTAAGCTATCTATGGAATCTAAGGAAATAAAAGATTTGGTTTTTAACGGTTTTTATGCATAAGGTGCGCTACATACTAACTATTATTACAGAAGATTATCCTATTAAGTACCTTCAGGCATTAGAAGTGAATTATGTAATCAGAACTAATGGCATAGAAGTCAGGTAGGTATTAAAGACATAGAACGCAGAGAGAGATTTATAAAAAACATGATTGTAATGCCCTAACTCTGTGACATAATGTATATTAATGAGCGTTTTTAGAAGGATTAGAGAATTTAAGAAGCCAACTAATGGATCCGGTCAGGGCGGTGTGAGAAGGTTTCCGAGAGTAATATTCATTTATATAGTTTTAGGAGCCTGGATTCTACTCTCAAGCTTTTACATAGTAGACGCTGATGAACAAGGCGTAGTAAAAAGATTCGGAAAGTATAATAGAACTCAGAAGCCGGGCGTACACTTTAAGGCTCCTTGGCCAATTGAGTCAGTTCTAAAACCCAGGGTAACAGAGGTAAAAAGAATAGAAATCGGCTTTAGAACAATTGATCCAGGGCCTCCGGCAAGTTATAGACACATTCCAGAAGAGTCATTAATGCTCACAGGTGACTTAAACATAGTCAGCTCTGAGTTCATAGTACAGTATAGAATTAAAAACGCAGAGGAATATCTATTTAATGTTAAAGATGTGGATACGACTATACGAGATGCAGCGGAGGCTGCGAAGAGACAGGTCGTAGGAGATAAAGAAGTTGACTATGTCCTCACAGTAGGAAAGGCAGAGATTCAAGAGGAAGTAAGAAGCCTGCTCCAAGAAATAATGGATAGCTATGGAGCCGGTATACATATAGTTGCCGTCCAACTTCAAGATGTAGAACCACCCAAACCCGTTATCGGAGCTTTTAAAGACGTTGCAAGTGCAAAAGAGGATAGAGACAAATTCATCAACCAGGCTGAAGCTTATTGGAACGAGATAATCCCAACGGCACAAGGAGAGGCAAAAAAGCTTTGGAACGAGGCCGAGGCGTACAAGGCAGAGAAAGTAAACCGCGCTAAAGGTGAGGCAGATAGGTTTACAAAAATTCTAGACGAGACCAAAAAGAACGAGGGTGTTACGAGAAAAAGACTCTACCTTGAAACGATGGAATCCGTCCTTTCAGGCATGGATAAATTTATCATAGACTCAAAAAATAGCTCATCTTTAAATTTTCTTGAGCTTAGAGGAAAAACATCTGATGAGATTAAAAAAGAATTAGGTGAGTAGTTGCCACTAATGCACCAAACCACAAAGAAAATATACAAACTTTGTTTCTCTGTGACTATCTTTCATATAGAGGAGAATAATGATGGGGAGAGTTAGTGTATTACTAGTTATTGTGGTCATATTGATAGTTATATACATCTTTAAACCGCTTTATACAGTGGACGAAACAGAGCAGGCTGTTGTGCTAGAGTGGGGAGTAAATCCCGTAAAAGTTGTTAAAGAGGCTGGACTTCATTTCAAATGGCCATGGCCCTTCCAAAGTATATTGAAATTTGACGAGAGATTACTTGAATATGATGCACATCCAAGAGAGATTATAACTAAGGATAAAAAAACCCTTATACTCGATAATTACGCAAGATGGAGAATTAATGACCCGATTAAGCTTTTGCAAACAGTTAAGAACGAAAACGGAGCACAGACAAGGATTGATGATATAGTCTACTCAGAGCTAAGGGTAGAGACAGCAAGCCATGACCAGATAGATATAATAGCCGAGCAAAGAGAAAGCATAATGCAAAAGGTGACCGAAAGATGCAATGCAAAAGCCAAGGAATACGGAATAGAGATAGCAGATGTAAGAATAAAAAGTGCAGAATTGCCTAAAGAGAACGAGCAGTCAGTTTTTCAGAGGATGATAGCTGAAAGAGAAAGACAGGCAAAAAAATATAGGTCAGAGGGGCAAAGCGAAGCAACAAGGATAAGAGCAGAAGCCGATAAGGAAAGTAGAATAATAGTATCAGAGGCGTACAAGGAATCTCAAATAATAAAAGGACTGGGTGATGCGGAAGCGATAGGAATATATGGAGAGGCTTATAGAAGAGATCCAAACTTCTATTCTTTCATAAGAACCCTAGAGACATATCAGAAATCACTTACAGAAAAAACAACTGGTGTTTTTTCAACTGATTCAGAGATCTTCAGACTCTTTGAGCGCAAGGATTTGACTGAATGAAACTCCCCGTGGAAGAGCTACGTGACATTTAAAAATCAAAAATATTAGCCTACTTTCCGTCCTCCCAAAGTAGGGGCTGATGCCTTCATCGGGATCTGAGGTAGCGACCAAGAGGGAGGGTTTTTAGGGAACCGTAACCCTAAAAGCTCGTTCGGAGAACGAGCCCTACATTCCCTCTATAACTAAAACTGAATACGTTGTTAAAGTAGAACTACGGGGTATTCAACAGGTATGTTTAATAAAACCTAATATAGCTAATAATAAAATTAATCCTGAGTATTTCGTATACAAAAACCTCTATACTGAAAACCCAACCTTAGTCTGGCTTCTCTTCATTCTTATGGACCCTGGTACGAGAAGGCTGAGTAGTAACCATTTTTCTCTGACACCTCCCACTGAAACCCATGGTCACGATAACTTAACCGTTTGGATTTCGCGACCACTGCGGGGTATCCAGGAGCGACGCACACAGGGTGATTGCTGACCGTGACCTCGGCACCACCTTGACCGGCAAGAGCTTCGATCTCGGCTTCAGCCAGGTCCGGAATCCTCAGACTTCTCCGTTTTCCCTCTGCCCTGTAGTCAATCGCCACGCTCTTTACCCCCAGCACCTGGCCTACAAACGACGCCAACACCGCAGGATGCCCACCTACTTGGCCAGCGTAGATTTGGGTGAGGGCGTCCCTTTGAACCTGAGTGGCTCTCTCGTCCAAATAGAGGGCGACCCTCCACTTCACCTGCAGCATGTGTCCAGGGGAGTACACCGCGAGCATAACATTAAGCCCGTCCAGTGTGATATCCCCGAAGCTGCCACTGTCGATGTGCCAGCCGACGAGGCCTGTACATTCTCCCGTAGTAGGCGGACTCAGGAAGACGCAGGGGCAAGCAACCTCACAGTTGCAAGCCTCAAAATAGGTTCCCACAAGATTCCATTTTGAAGCCATAGTTATACCTCCTTTCATTGTCATCGCTAAAGCTATTTTATGCGTAAACCTTTTCTGTCAATATTATCTCACAAAGAGTGAACCATCGTCAAGAAAAAACGTTCTCTTCAACTGCCGATTCAACTTCTCTCATGTTATTATTAAAACTCATATTCAGGATTTCCTTCAGTCAGAGCGTTAATCAGAGGATAAAGTAATGAAGGAGAGAATCACGGTTGACTCAATCGAGCAGATAAAAGAGCGGATTTATAACCTCGTTTTAGACTCACAAAGGAGCCTTAAAAACTGTCATCACATAGATGTAAGGATAGAAGTAGGCGAATCAAAATTCGCAATGGCCCAAAAGGGCGCTCCTAAAGAAAGCGGAGAAGAATCCCGGATGTCCTTAGGTGTTAGAGTGATAGCCGGAGACGTATTCAGAGCAACTGGATATTTCGGTTCACATCTAGGTCTTTCTGATCTTAGAAATATAGAAAAGATCATACAAAAAGGGATTGAACACGCTTGGAGACGTGCATTAGCAAATGCCTCATGGAAAGCAGAGATGAAAAGGGTTTTAGATTCGATAGGCGAATCAATTCAAAGTACAAATCTCGCTCAAGTTGAAAATCATAAAGATATTGTTGTGCTTGGCTTCAAAGAAGACCCAAGGGTTATTCCCCTCCAGACGATAATCAAAGAGGCAGTCGGTGTATCAGAGTCGGTTGAAAAGCTCTACGAATCCCATGGCTACAATATGATTTATCTTTACACGACTTTTGTTAGAGAACTTTTTGCATCTTCCGAAGGAGCCTTAATTGATCAAACCTATCCTCTTACAGAGGGATTTGCTCATATCGTTGTTGGTGATGAATCCCATTACGATCATTTGGGTGCAAAATGCGGATGGGAGGCAATATATGGAGAAAATCCGTTTAATAAAACCTTTCGTGATTTTGCTATGGAGCTTGCAAAAGAAACTATAGAGCTATCAAAAGCAGAAGTGCTTCCATCTACCTCTAAGGAAGTTGTTGTCATTACGGACCCGCATTTTAATGCCCTTCTTGCACATGAGATTATAGGTCATCCTGTTGAGGCTGATAGAGCACTTAAGATGGAAACCGCCTATGCAGGAAGAAGCTGGTTATTTAAGAGATTTAATGAAAATCAAATCGGAAAAAGGGTTGCATCAGACCTAGTAACTGCTTATTCTGACGCCTCACTTACAGGATATGGGCAATATAAATACGACTCTGAAGGAGTGAGAGCAAAAAAGGTAGTCCATATAGATAGAGGAATCTTTCGAGGATTTTTAAATAGTCGTGAAACGGCAGCGATTCTCGGCGAAGAGCCAAACGGCTCTATGCGCGCGACCGACGCTTATCTCATCCCGCTTATCAGAATGACAAACACTGTAATCGCACCAGGCAATAGAAACCCAGAAGATATAATTAAAGAAATAGACGATGGATACTATCTTGCAAATCACCGCACGCCTTCAATCGGTGAATCACGTGAGAATTTTAGTATGTCTGCGAGGCGCGTATATAAGGTTAAAAACGGTGAGTTTGTAAAGCTTTATCGAAGCGGCGGAATAACATCTGATTCAAAAGACTATTTGATGAAAATAGATGCTGTAGGAAACGATTTTCAGATAATCCCTATGCCAAACTGTGGCAAAGGAAGTCCGATGCAGGCGCTTCGGGTAGGAAACGGAGGTCCAACCATGCGTAGCAGAGCAAAGCTTACAGGAGGGAAGTAAATTAGGGCAATATTAGCATTCCATAATTTAGTTTCACTCCTTCCACCCTTAGCGGGGGAAGGTTGGGATGGGGAGATGAATCCAAACCCCCACCGCAATCCTCCCCCCACAAGGGGGAGGAAATTTAAGTAATAACATAAGTTGTAGAAGAGGTCCCGATTCTTAATGCGGTTCATAATATGATATTACAGGATTCGATCCAATGGTTGCCATAGAAGATCTACGAAAATGTGTAAAAGATGGGCTTCAGTTTGTTAAATCTCAAAAGGATGTGAGAGATGCCGAAATCTTTGCCTCCTGGAATGATCAGTTGACAGTGAGAATCAATTACACATCGGATATTCCATGTAACGGTGTTCAGGAGCCAAAAAATATTTCCGGTTATGGAGTTGGAGTTTTGGTGGTGTTTGATACATCGGATGGAATAAAAATAGGATTTGGAAGCGATACAGGAGACTTGACCTTGGAAGGGTTAGAAAGGGCTTTAGATAAAGCAAGACGAGGTGCAGTGAATGACCCTGATTTTAAATCTCTCCCCTTTTCTTCAGACGAATCACCTAAGCTTATTTCATATCATGATAGACGAGTAATGGACTTAGAAGATGAAGAGATGGTTTCACTTGGTTGGCGCGCTCTAAAAGGGGCTCTTATGACATTTAAGGAATCGGGCTATAAAAGAAGCCTGATTGTAGGGGGCGATGTAACGATTCTAAAAGAGAAAATAGCGATAGCAAATACCCTAGGTATAGATAACTATGATGAATCAACAGCTCTAATGTCCTCAATAACCGCAATGGTTGAAGAAAAGGATGCAAAAGGTACTGGATGGGCTACCGCTACGCATATTGATAATTTCAAACCCGAAGAGTCAGGAGAGATGGCGGCAAGGAGTGCAATAAGCACAATAGGAGGAAAAAGAATAGAGTCTGGAAAATACAATGTAGTTTTTGGAAGGCAGGCTGTTGCTACGCTTTTTTCTGAGCTGATTGTTTCTTCTCTATCACTCAGCTCGATAGATTCAGGAAATTCACCCTTTGTAGGTAGACTTGGTGAAAGAGTAGCTTCTGATATAGTTTGCATCTACGATGACGGAGCGAGAGCAGGAGAGGTCAGCAGCAAAAAAATCACCTGTGAAGGGCTCCCTACAGGAAGAACGGATTTAATTGAGAAAGGAAGACTAGTTGGGTTTCTCGCTAATCACTACTATTCAAAGAAATATGAGAGCAATGTAAGAAAGTTTACACCAAGAAATGGATTTCGATTTGGGGGCGGAGGAAGAGACTTTCGGCACCCAGCTTCAATATCTGCTACAAATATTGTGATTGAAGGGACTAGAGAGGTAACTTCAGAAAAATTAATCTCCCGTATAAAGAACGGAATCTACATAGGAAGGCTCTGGTATCTTTATCCGGTTCATGGCCTTGCAAGAGCAGATTTTACAGGCACTGTGATAGGAGACTCATATATAATCAGAAACGGAAAATTAGTGGAGCCGCTTAAACCGAACACCGTAAGGATCAGTGACAACTTTGTAAAACTTCTCCAAAATATCACTGCAATATCCAAAGAGAAAAAATCCACAATCACATGGGGTTCCGAGGAAGTAGTAATTGCCCCAGAGCTTGCAGTAAAAGGTATAAACCTCGAAAACGTCGCGGAGTTTGTTGAGGAGTTGTAGTTTTAATAAAATTAAGGAAAAACCAAGATATAATACAAGTCTAAACGTTATCTTGTAAAACAAAGTCAAAGGTCAGGACTCCATCCATACCACCTTCTAAAAGTGGAATAAGATAAGGAGCTACATCAAGATGCGGTTGTGCTTTGTCATATTGCCATCGAGCATTTTCATCAGCAAACACAATGTATAAGCCATGATTATAATCACGCGCCATTGGTCGGACGTCAGGAGATATATTATAGGTTTCTACAATTTCTTGCGGATATGGGAAATACACAAATGGTCCAGCGTATGCATATAAAACACCTGGGATTTGATTCTTAAATGCAATAATCCTATCGTCAAGATCCCTGAGAGCTTGCTCGGATACTTCGGATTTTATTTTGTGTATTCCTATATGTATAACCTTTGCCATGTTTTCCCTCCGTCTAATCAGTTATAAATTCTTTTATAAAATATCACCAAAACATATTTAATCTATATTCTTTTTGATCAAGGTAGACTTTATTTATTGTTTATATGACTATAACATAACCTATTAATAATGGAGCTTATCTTGTATAAGTTTTTACCAATTTGGAATAAAATTAATAATTGATACTGAGAGGTAGGATGTGGCAGAAAAGGCACTTTTTTCGTGGAGTGGAGGTAAAGATAGCGCAATTGCGCTTTATGAAATTCAAAAAAGTAAGAGCTATGAAATATTAGCGTTACTGACAACGATAACTGAAGATTACGATAGGGTTAGCATGCACGGTTTACGAAGGATTTTACTTGAGCAACAAGCAAAATCCTTGGGGATTTCTCTTGAAAAAGTTTTCATCACAAAGGATGCCTCTAACGAAGAATATGAATCTAAAATGAAAGAAGCTCTATTAAGATATAAGAATGCCGGCGTTCACTCCGTAGTTTTTGGAGACATCTTTTTACAAGATGTAAGAAAGTATAGAGAAGAGAATCTATCAAAGATAGGAATGAACGGAGTTTTTCCTATATGGAGGAGAAATACCACAGCACTTGCTCATACCTTCATAGATTTGGGCTTCAAAGCTGTTACTATCTGTATTGACTCAAATGTTCTAGACAAAAGATTTGCAGCTAGGGACTTTGATAAGCAATTTTTATCACAACTTCCTCCAACAGTAGACCCTTGTGGTGAGAATGGTGAGTTTCATTCCTTCGTATATGACGGACCAAGCTTCAGGGAAAATATATTATTTAAAAAAGGTGAAATTGTTCTAAGAGATAACCGCTTTTATTATTGTGATTTGTTCCTATAGATTAGGTTATTCTTGAAAGCCTCAATATAAAGGGTATCAATACAAAGGGAAAAAGTCACTCCCCGCATGTTACCCACTTAATGCATGTGGGTACAAGCTAAAGCGGGAACCCATATGGCTTTAACGTTCATGGATGCCCGATTAATGCACTCGGGCATGACACGTATGAAATACTAAAGGTCGTCGCTACATTATTTCCTTCATCATAATGGAGTAAAAAAGGAGGGATTGCTTCGGTTCCCTCGCAATGACAATGTGGTGGTCATGTCGTTACTAGCAATAATATGTCAAGGTGCTGCGAGGAGAGAAGCGACGAAGCAATCTAAAAAGAAGATTGTATTTACATCTCTCAAGATTTATATTTTTCTAAATTTTGGTATAGAATTATTTGAACTTAAAAAACCAGTATGGGCACAACTAAACCCTTTATAGGTATCACAACGGATATTAAATCAGATTCAACAGATGGGGAGAGCTTTGTAATTGAAAAGACCTATGCTCGTGCTATATCAAACGCAGGCGGTATTCCTATTCTTCTTCCATCACTTTCTGAAAACGGACCTCTTCTTAAGGATACCGTTGCGAAAATTGATGGACTTCTTCTTCCTGGCGGGAGAGATATGGATCCTAAATTCTATAATGAGGAACCGCACCCAAAGCTTAGGCCAATGAGACTTGAAAGAACCGAATCGGAGATTGCTATATTAGAAGAGGCTTTAAGGCGAGATATACCTGTTCTTGGAATTTGTGGCGGTATGCAGCTCATAAATGTCTTCTTTGGAGGCTCACTCTATCAAGACATTCCTTCCCTAATCTCTAATGCACTTATACACGAAAAGGGTTCGGTTCATGAAATATTAGTTGAAGATGACACGCTTCTTAGGGATATTACTAAAGAGAAATGTTTTTCTACTAAGAGTTATCACCACCAATCTGTAAAGGCGCTAGGAAATGGATTAAGAATTTCTGCAAAGTGTCCTGACGGCGTCATAGAAGGAATAGAGGCACAAGATTCTTTTATCCTAGGCATTCAGTGGCATCCTGAAAGAGAAGAAACTGAGATTTCAAAGAGGGTATTTATATCCTTTATAGATGCTTGTAAAAAGAAGTAGAAACTCATTTAATTTGGCTACATCCTAAACATTATTAATTCACCCTAAAGATAGAGTAATTCAGTAAATGCATTAATAATCACTTTTATTAACAGGTAAAATACAACTAACTTGGAAGCAATTAAAATAACTGGAGCAAGAGAGCATAATCTAAAAAATATTGACCTTGAAATCCCAAGAGGGAGATTCATTGTAATTACGGGTGTAAGTGGATCAGGGAAATCCTCTCTTGCTTTTGATACCATATTTGCAGAAGGCGAGAGGAGGTATATGGAATCGCTTTCTGCCTATGCTAGGCAGTTCGTAGAAAAGATAGACAAGCCTGATTTAGATTCAATTGATGGACTCTCCCCCTCGGTTTCAGTTGATCAGAGAACCCTTCAGAGAAACCCACGTTCAACTGTAGGGACTATAACAGAAATCTACGACTTCCTGAGGCTACTATTCTCTAGAATTGGAAAGCCATACTGCTACAGATGCGGAAAGGAAATATCCTCTCAAAACTTAGAGAAGATGATTGAGCATGTTTTATCCCTTGGAATAGGAGAAAAGGTTTCAATATTCTCACCTATTGTGAAAGGCAGAAAGGGCGAGTACAAAAAAGAAATCGAAGAGCTAAGAAGACAAGGTTTTCTTAAAGCTAGAATTGATGGCAAGATTCTTGACCTCAGCGATGCCATATATCTAGAAAAGCAAAAAAAGCACACGATCGAACTCCTAGTGGATTTGATTGTTATTCGCAGAGAAGGCGTGAGAAATAGATTAGAAGATTCATTAAAACTCGCACTAAAAAGAGGTGGAGGAGTAGCAAAGGTAGAAACTGAAAACGGTAAAACCTTGATATTTAGTGAAAAATTCGCATGCATAACTTGTGGGATAAGTTATCCTGAAATTTCTCCTAGACTCTTTTCGTTTAATAGCCCATACGGAGCCTGCCCTGATTGCCAGGGACTCGGTATGAAACTCTTCTTTGACCCTGAGCTTGTAATAGAAAGCTGGGACAAATCTATCGAAGAAGGTGCTATAATCCCATGGAGAAACTCAACCTACTTCGGTCGGATCATCGAGTGCGTGGCAAAACACTTTAAATTCAGTCTAAAAACACCGCTTAAAAAATTGCCCACAAAGATCAAAAATGTGATTCTCTATGGCACTGGAGGAGAAAAAATTAAATTCTATCGGGATAGGGGTAGCAGGGTGGAGGATTATTGGGATACATTTCCAGGTGTGATCGGGATTATTTCTGAGTGGTATAAAGAGACTGAGTCCGATGAGGTAAGAGAATCGCTTGGTAAATATTTGCGTTTTATTCCCTGTCCAGCCTGTGATGGCTCGCGACTAAAGAAAGAGTGTCTTACTATCCTAGTAGCGAAAAAATCAATACATGATGTATCTAAGATGACTGTGGAGGAGTGCTTTAGATTTTTTGAAAACCTTGAGCTTTCACAAAGAGACAAAGAAATAAGTGAAAGAATACTTAAAGAAATTAACTCCAGACTTAGTTTCTTAAAAAACGTTGGCCTTAGCTACTTAAGCATTGAACGTTCTACCCCTACTCTTTCAGGCGGAGAAGCGCAGAGGATAAGGCTTGCAACTCAGGTGGGATCGAAACTAGTAGGTGTCATCTATGTCCTTGATGAGCCAAGTATTGGTCTTCATCCAAGAGATAATCGAAAGCTTATTAATACCCTCAAAACTCTTAGGGACAGTGGAAACACAATCATAGTTGTCGAGCATGATGAGGAAACTATTAGGAATGCAGATTTCATTGTGGATATGGGACCCGGAGCAGGTGAAAAGGGAGGAGAGGTTGTTGCTACCGGGAAAATCCATGATTTAGTCAAAAACGAAAGATCACTAACTGGAAAATATCTCTCAAGGGAATATGCCATACCGATCCCAGAGAAAAGAAGAAAACCCAATGGATTTGTAAAGATAGAGGGAGCATCAGAGAACAATCTTAAAGATCTAAGTGTTTCATTACCAATAGGTGTATTTACCTGCGTCACGGGTGTTTCGGGCTCTGGTAAAAGCACACTTGTCATTGATACCCTTTATAATGCGCTTGCTGCAAGGCTCTATGGAAGCAAAGAAAAAGTGGGTAAGCATAGAGGTATCTCTTTGGACAACGAGATTGACAAAATCGCTAATGTTGACCAATCACCAATCGGAAAAACCCCAAGGTCAAACCCTGCTACTTACACCGGGGTTTTTACTCCAATAAGAGAATTATTCTCTTTGCTACCTGAAGCCAGAATGCGTGGATATAAACCCGGCAGATTCAGCTTTAATGTTGAAGCTGGTAGGTGCAGCGGGTGCAAAGGTGATGGCGAGGTAAAAATAGTGATGCACTTTCTACCAGATGTTTACGTAAAGTGTGAACATTGTGGGGGAAGGAGATATAACTCTGAAACCATAGAGGTTAAATACAAAGGAAAAAGCATCGCAGACGTCTTGGATATGACTGTTAGCGAAGCGCTACTCTTTTTTGAGAACGTTCCATACATAAAATCCAAACTAGAAGTGCTACATACAGTAGGGCTTGACTACATAAAGCTAGGACAACCTGCTACAACCCTGTCAGGAGGCGAGGCTCAGAGGATAAAACTCACAAAAGAACTGTCACGCAGGTCTACAGGTAAAACCCTTTATATACTTGATGAGCCCACTATAGGACTTCACTTTGATGATGTAAAAAAACTCCTCGAAGTTATTCACAGACTTGTTAGTTTGGGAAATACCGTAGTTGTGATCGAGCATAACCTTGATGTAATGAAGTTTGCAGACTATATAATTGATTTAGGTCCTGAAGGAGGAGAGGAAGGTGGTCGGGTTTTAGCCTGTGGAACGCCTGAAGAGGTTTCACAAATCGAAGGGTCATACACCGGAATATTTCTAAAAAAGGTTTTGAGCAGATAAAAAATTCTACGCCGTGAGAAAAATGTAAGTGAACCTAACGCAATCTATAATTCTGGGGCTTGTTCAAGGTACCACAGAAATTCTTCCAATAAGCAGCACTGCACACCTTGCTCTCCTGCCATGGTTTCTTAGATGGAACGATCCAGGGCTTCCTTTTGACGTCGCCCTTCATATAGGAACGCTTCTTGCTATCATATATTACTTCTGGCGAGATTTGATATCGGTCATTAACGAATTCATTCGAGGTGTTTTTACATTTAATTTTAAAGACTACCCGAATGGCAAGATAGGATTTTTTATCATCATTGCAACTATACCAGGTACTCTCTTTGGGCTTATATTTGAAAGGCAAGCTGCAGGAATACTTAGACAACCAATTGTTATTGCCACTACAGTTTTTGTCTTTGGGATTATCCTTTATTTATCTGACAAGTACTTTAAAAAGCAGAAACGAATTTCAGATATGAACCTTCTTGACTGCCTAGTTATAGGAATTTCTCAGGCCATTGCTATAATACCTGGAGTCTCACGCTCTGGAATTACAATCACAGGAGGTTTGATCAGAAACTTTAAAAGAGAGGAGGCTGCTAGGTTTTCTTTTCTGCTAAGCACCCCTCTTATTACAGGCGCTGCAATACTTGAATCAAGACATCTGGACCTTACAGCCGTTGCAAACCCTATATTTTTTAGCGGTGTTTTTACCTCAGCAGTTTTTGGATTTCTAAGCATAAAATATCTTCTAATATATGTGCAAAAAAGTAGCTATACAGTTTTTGTCATGTACCGCGTTCTTCTTGCTGCCCTGATTTTGTTCATATATATGCAGAGAGCTAGCGGCTGAGTTTAGAATGGCAAATTTTTATTGACACACTTCCATTAAACTCCTCAGTGCTGGGGCAAAATCTGACTTACGGAGTTTTTCAAGAGAGCGCTTCTCTATTTGCCTGACTCTCTCTCTGGTTAAATCAAGACCTTTTCCAATCTCATCGAGAGTGACAGGATTTTCATAGCTTATTCCAAATCGCATCTTAAGAATCTCTCTTTCTCTTGGGCTAAGTATCAGAAGTGCCTCATCCACACTTTGTGGAAGACTAGCTGATGCTATCAGTGAATCTGGAGGTTCGGAATTAGGATCTGGCATAGAATCCATAAGGGTTGTTATCTCGCCCTCCCACACAGGAGAGTCAAGACAAACTACCTTTTCGTTAGCCCTAAGCACCCGCTTTACACTTTCTGATGATATATTAACTTCCTTTGCAATCTCTTCAGGTAAAGGGGGTCTACCAGTTTTTTCCTCTAAAGAAAAGTAAATATCTCGAACCTTACCTGATTTTTGAATTATGTAAGCTGGAACCCTTATAGTACGTGTCTGATCAGTAATCGCTCTACATATTGACTGATGAATCCACCAGCAGGCATAAGTAGAAAACTTATATCCCTTTGTATAATCACACCTTTCTACAGCCTTTATCAGTCCAATATTTCCCTCTTGAATTAAATCCAAAAAGGGTAGTCCATAACCTGTATATCCCTTTGCTATACTTACTACTAGTCTTAAATTTGCTTTGATAAAAATATTTCTAAGCCGATTTCCTTTTTCTGAATAAGCCTTAAGGAGGGTAATAAGCCTCGAAAGATGTTTTGAATGAGTTTCTATTTTAGGCACATCTGAAGCTTTATCCGAAATCTCTTTTAATCCATCAATGATTTTCTCATTATTATTTCCAAGGCTTCTACCAATATGCTTTTCAATAATCATTTTTAGTTGTCTGGCCCTGATTTGGCATTTTCTAATCTTAGCAGCAACCTTGATCTCCTCTGCTGGAGTAAAAAGTGTTTCTTCGCCAACCTCCTTAAAATATGTTTGTAAAAGCCTTTGATCCCGATTTGATATTTTTTCCTTATTTATCTTTCGTAAAGTTTGTGATATAGAGTCTGAAAAAGGTTTAGATCGAAACTCTTGAGATCTTATTTGACTCTGTGGCTTATTCATTCTGTCACTCCTGGTGTAAGCACCTTCCTTATCTAAACTGATTTAATCACAATAAAATTTCCTTTTCGAACTCAGGTTTGAGCTTAAGATCCGCTTCGAGTATATATCGTGCTGAAACAATTCTTATTCTCCAAAGTAATTAATACCAACTCAGAACGCTGATTTTTATTCTTGTTATATTAGACGAAAGGTTTTTAGATATTCTCCCTTTTAATTAAACAAATAAAGTATTAAAATCTCTGCCAAAGTTATTTGCCTCTATAATTGTTAGTGAGGAAATCTATTTTTATTAAGTTTTATGTCTCTGCTAAATAAGCAACTAATATGGGGCCTTATTCGCTTTATGTAGGTGAATTAGTAAATCTGATGGTAAAATAGCAAATTACCTATATGCTCATTTGTTAAATAATTAATCCCTCATCAGGCAACAATATGGATAAAAAGATCTTATCAGAAGAAGACATTCTTTTTGTTAGAGATATCTGTACACGTAGTTTTCAAAGAAATAGAGACTTGGCTAACGACTGTTTCTTATATGTATGGGAGAAGCTCCATGAGGATGATTCACGCAGATTGAAAGCATTTAAGGGAGAAGCGAAATTCCGGACATTTCTCTACAGTGTCACAAATAAGCTCATTATTGACTTCAGACGCTCTCAGTTTGGATATAAGGTTTTGCCAAAATTCTTCTGGGACTTTGATGAAATCAACCGTCGTATCTTTAAGCTCTTTTTTTACCAAACCTCATCACCTGCATGGGCAGAAAATGAAATTAGATCAGAATTTAAAATCTCTCAAGAAGAGGCACAGATGAGGGTTGACAGAGTTGAAAAAAGGATAAGGCAAAGTAGATTAAGACTAGATACAACTAAGGAAATACAGTTAGTAATGCTTGGGGAGGATGTTAGTGCTCTCCAATCAGAATATATTGGAGCGAATCCGGAGCAGAATATAATAATGGCAGAAGTTGAAGAAAAACGACAGAAGGTTTTAAAAGCGCTAAAGGAAGAGGTTCAAAAACTCGAGGCAGAAGACGCACTAATCCTCCAGCTTTATTTCGAGCATAACCTGACTGCAAAGGAAATAACTTATGCGATTCCCGGAATTAAAGACAAGGGTGTATATAAAAGAATAGAAAGGATACTAAAGAACTTAAGAAAACAAATTAAAGAAATGGGGGTAACTGAGGAAGATATAAATGAGATATTTGAAGGCTTGTAAGAATAGATTTATTACATAATTAGAAAGTATTAATTCATTCTCCTCGCTTTACCTTTAAAGAACCATCGTTATAAAGAATTATAATTATCTTGTCTCCTTCTTTAGACTCCTTGAGATTCTTAATATCCTCAATGATTACCCGTGATACCTTCAGATTAGGAGGTAGCTCTTTAATAATCTCATTTTTAAATTCCTGTTCATCTCCCTCCTTGATTATTATTAATAGATTAGAAGTTATATCTAATTGTTTGAGGGCTACTAAATTAGCTCCTCTAAGTCTCTCTCCAGTAATATCCTGAGGTTTTTGATAAACAAATAGTGTAAAAGTTAAGAAAGCTATAAATACCGCTGCAATTGGAGCTACAATAAGAGGACGCCATAACGAGGATAGCAATCTTTCTATAGAATTTGGTTCTTTTGCTTCCTCAAAATGAGGTATCGGAATGGTAAGTCTCTCGCGGCAATCCCTGCATGAAACAAAGTGTGAGATCATAGCCTTTCTTTCGTCATTACTTAGCCTTCCCTCTATATAAAGCGCAAACTCCTCGTCAGTCAGGCACATACCTTCCTTTCTTTCAATCAAGGAGGATGCCACTGCTCCAAGGATTTCATTCTCTTTTTCAAACTTCATATCTTTTAATCCTATCATGTCTAAGATTAGACGAAAAGTTCATGGAATTTACCATTTTAGTTATACGCAGTCTGTGTATTTCCATTTCTAGTGTTGGTGAAATAATTTAAAAAGCAATTGAGACATTGCCTCAGCGCTCCTCTCCATGAAATGCCTGTTAAGTGACTAGTTCCTTTATGTTGATAAAAAAAATATTCATTGTTTTAGAAATCCATTTACTCCCATACACCGACTAATACAAATGGGGCCCAATAAAAAGGTTGACTGTACTTGTCCGACCTTTTGAGCATATCAAGCTGCGCCTTTCTTAAAGCCTCATAGTTAAATTTCCCCTCGATTTTTAGATTCCTATAAAATTTCTTCATCAACTGTGATGTGGCCCTGTCATCTACCCTCCAAAGACTAGCAATTACAGAAGAGGCACCAACAGAGCTAAAAGCAAGCGCTACACTGTTTAATTCCGCCCCTGTCGGATTACTTCCATTGCGCTCTATGGCCGCATCACACAAAGAAAGCACTACCAGTTGTGTATTTCTCGCCGGTTGTAATCCCGTAATATCTGTGAGGGTAAGACTGCCCGAACCAATTGGAGCTAATAAAATCGAGGGGTCCTCTTGGATGAGTCCATGAGCTGCCAGGTGCACAATTTCATACTTTCCCCAGCTTCTTTTGAAATTGTCCTTGGTAGCATCCCTCTTTAAAAAAACAGTCGCATTAGGAAACATCTCTTTTATTACTAAGACCTCCTCCTCTGAATAAGGAAGCACAAGCTCAGGTTCCCCAAGGTCAGGATTACCAAAAGCAACAACGCTACCAATTTCTCTCTTCTTGCCGTTTCTAAGTACTAGATCGAGGTAACTAGCAGATGTAGATACAAGATAAACCAGCCCTTTTTTCTCTATAAAGAACTCTAACCCACCATCTGAACTTTCTTTCGCTAATGCATTAAAGGGAAGATAGTGAAGAGACCCAAATGGGATTATTGCTACAATATCTGCGTCTTTTATTTCATCTTCAATCGGATCCAACAAATACCGATATAAGCGTATTGACACATCCTTGAAAGGTTTTATATTATCGTCATATTTATCACTTCCATTATCTCGCCAAGCGTTAGATGGTATAGACTTGTTCTTCTGTACGATCTCTCTAAAAGAAGAAACCTCGTTATTTAATTCTTCTTTTGTCACCGAAACGCGTTTTACTATTAAATCCTTATCGCTCATCAGGAATATATAGGTCTGTTTATCTGTGATAAAATACTCCACAAAAACAGAATTACTGGGTAATTTGTTTTTCTTTTCTAGGTCCAAAAAGGTACCAGGCTGAATACTGAGAAGTTTATATATGTCAGGGTGCTCAGTACTTAACTTAGAAGTAACCTTGGTGAAATCTTTTCTGGTTTTTGCTAGTGTCTTTACAAGATTATCAACCTTCTCTAAGTTAGGTGTTGGTTTTCCTTTTTCACTTACAAGCTCGTAGTTTATCGAAGCCTCTTTTCTAGAAAGTTCATCATATAGGGTTAATAATCCTCTAGTTTTTTCGTCAAATGAGGTTATGCCACTCTTAAGAAATGTATCACGGAGAGTTTTAGACCTGCTTCTTTCGATATACTCAAGGGCTTCTTCTTTTTTACCAAGTCTTAGTAAAAGGGAAACCAGATTTTCGTAAACCCTAACATTAACCTCGCTGAACATCTGCTTAGCCTCTTCATCCCCTGAAACGTCTTCTCTTATCGACTCAAAAACTTCTACCGCTTCTTTGTAGTTTTTTTCGGCAGAAACTAAATCCCCCTTTTCCTCTGAATAAACCCCCCTTCCGAATAATGCAACACGAACCCACTCTCGGTCTCCCAGGTCTTTATAGATTGTGATAGCTTTATCAAGGTTTTCAATTGCATCATCCCATTCCTTCTTTTCCCCTTGTAGGTAGCCTATATCATTGAAACTTCGAGCTATTCTGTCTTTAAAGCCGAGTTCCTCAAATATTTCCAGGGAAGAATCATAAAGACCAAGAGCTTCATCATAATTCCCCTGTTTATATTTTACCTCTCCTATGAAATTTAGGTTTATTGCGGTTAGTAATCTGTCCTTAGATGCCTCGCTTATGCCAAGGGATTGCTGAAAATATTTAAGGGCATCATCATACTTACCCAACTCTTTATATAACTCGCCAATAATGCTTAGATTGGTAGCGATTTCAGTCTGAAGACCTAACTTTTTATTTATCGTTAGAGCGTCCTCGTAGTAATGCAATGCCTTTGTGTAATCACCTTGTTGTCTATAAATAGCTCCTGTCAAATTAAGTGAGTAGGCCTTGAGATTTTCTTCTTTTGCACTACCCGCAATATCTAAGGCGCTGTTTAGATATCGGATGGAGTTTTGATAATTCCTTAGGCGGAGATTTATTGTAGCTAGATTAATCAATGTCTTTGCTGTTTGTGTAGAATCATTAATCTCCTCACTAAGTCCAAGCGCCTGATTCAAAAGCTTTATTGATTCCTGATAATTGCCTTGGTAGCTATAAAGATTAGCAACATTATTTAGGCTTTGAGCAATCCCGGATTTATCATTTAATTCCTCTTGTATACCTAACGCCTTTTTAAAATACTCAATTCCATCTTCGTATCTTCCGAGGTCCGTATAGATCATTCCTATATAACTATAGTTATTAACCAGTCCGGGCTTGAAATCTAAAGTCCTATTTATATCTAAAGAGTTTTCATAATATGCAAGTGCTGTGTTGAATTCTTTCTTCTTAAGGAGCCCAAAACCGCCTTTGGACAGTACATCCGCAATTTCCAACTTATCCTCCAGCAGTCTGGCTTGATTCTTTGCTTCTGAGATTAAATCTAACGCTTCATCATACTTTTCTTTATCATATAGGGTTACTGCCTCTTTGATTAACTGTGCTACCTTTTCATCCTTAATTTTAATATCAGTCTGCTTCATGCCAGTACATGCCCCCAACAATAAGAAAATGAGAAAAATAACCGAGATATAATTGAACGTCTTCATTCGATCACAAATAGAATCAATAATCATCATATTCGTACCTATACAGAAGGCCTAGGACTAACAATAATTGTTTTAATAACCTCATCCGTTGACACATTTATCACCGATACTGTTTCACTAACAGAATTAGCAACATAAGCTTTAGCGCCATTAGGGGTTATAGCTATTGCAAGAGGGGCATTTCCAACATTCAACGTAGTAATAACCTGATTAGTCAACGTATCAATTACCGAAACGGTGTCACTAAAGTAGTTTACAACAAAAACTTGGGTGCCATTTGGCGTTATAGCTAAATCAATAGGTCTTGATCCAACCTGCACTGGAGCGATAAGCGTATTAGCTATTATATCAATCACTGAAATGGTGTTTCCAGTTTCATCAAATGAAGACTGGTCGGCTGGATTTACTACGTAGGCTTTAGATACATCAGGTGTTATAGATATAAAGCTTGGTCCTGGTTCAATATTGGGTATTGTAGCTATAACTAAGTTAGTTAATATATCTATTACTGACACCGTACTGCTTAGAAAATTGGACACATAGACCCTAGAGCTATCCGGAGTAATAGCTAGATCAACAGGCCTTGACTCTACATTCACAGTAGCAACGACCGCATTAGTCGTTGTATCTATCACAGACACAGTGCTGCCGGTTTGATCACCATCACCGACATTTGTAACATAAGCCCTAGCGCCGTCTGGGGTAATTGCTATAAAGCTTGGTCCGGGACCAACATTAGGCACAGTAGCTATAACTGTATTAGTCAGTACATCAATTACGGATACCGTATTGCTTGAAAAATTAGCAACATAAGCCTTAGTAGTACCATCCGGGGTTTTGGCTATGGCTACATT